>Ga0308008_1000680_pt1 | contig 13063 bp, 9 predicted proteins | sample Neamet125_FD_203140 | JGI IMG/M metagenome (GOLD analysis project Ga0308008, IMG submission 203140) | Marine microbial communities from water near the shore, Antarctic Ocean - #125 | ecosystem: Environmental > Aquatic > Marine > Unclassified | place: Southern Ocean | collected 2014-07-24
AATAGGCCTGTTCACCTACCGCAAGAGCGTCAGTCGCCGGCGATCCCGTCGCCAGACTATATTTTGTTACAATGACTGTTCCTGCCATCCTATTTCTCCTTAAATGTTAATATTGGTTAGGCACTAAAATGTGCCGCCGTTAATTTTTGTATTACTATTCGTGTCTTCCATTGTTGGTTTAACTTTAAATGTTCCGGCCCCACCGTCCCATTGTATAATTGAACCATCCGCTCTTGCAGAGACATCGACATCAGTCAATGCCGCTAGTTGCGACGTAACTCCTGAGACACTTACATTTCTTGCCATTATAACTTTTTTAGTTAATCCAGCTGATTGGTATCCCCTGTTAGCTGTGATCTTTCCTTGTAATGCCATTATATTTGCGTGACTCCCGGGTTAATTGTAACTTGTCCTTCGACAACTCTAGTCTTCTCACTTGTAGAAGTCTTTGTTATCTCCACATCATATAAATATCTTCCTGCTTTCAATACATTTGTTACAGCATTCGATAGAGTTATTGTAAGTAATCCTTGTCCGGCATTAGCTACTGTAGCTCCAAAATTCGTAAAGGTACTTGATGCATAGCTCTTTCTCATTTGAGCTGCTACAGTATACCCAGTAAGGTTTGCAACGTTTCCATTGCCATCTTCTACCACGATATCAGCACTATAGTCTGCGCCTTGGTCTACACTTAAATTTGATACTACTGCCATCTTTTCCCTATACCTTTATTTATAAATTAGCCAATTTAGAACAATTGTGAGCCAGCAACATCAAAGATATCTAGCTTTAATGACGCAGCACCAGTTGTTGTTATACTTACTGAACCTAAGTTTGTTATTGTACCAGCACCTGTTATAGCACCAGTCAATGTAATGGTAGGATCATTAACATTAAAGTCAAGAGTTCCATCACCATCTTCGTATGTTACACTAATACCTGATTCACTATTACCACTAACCATCGCACCAACAACATCTTGTACTTCTTCAGTGAAGTTATCAATCTGACCTATAACGTGGTTGTGTCCATCGTCAGCAATTGCTAAATCAATATTACCACTAGTATCATTATATGTAGCTGTGATACCACCAGTCTCTGTACCATCAAACATTGCACCAACTGCATCTTCAAATGCCTCACCTTGTGTGAAGAACTTCGAAGCTAAATCAGTTCCTGCGTAGCTTAATGTTGTAGCATTTAAGTTACCAGATACATCTACCTTGTGAGTACCATGAGCAGTTGTACCAACACCTATTCTTTGACTTGAATTAATTTGTAATGCTGTACTTGCACCAGTACCTAATGTTAATAATGTTGCAGCACTTACACCCGCTGTTGAACCACTTAATCCAGAGCTTGCCGTAACAAGTGTACCAGTCATTGTATCACCCGCAACAGCTACATTAGCTGCAGCAACGCCAGCAAGGTTACTTGTGGCTGTGGTTAATTCAGCATGTAATTCTAAAATAGCAGGACCAACAGTTGCTGCAGTTGTACCCATAGCAGCAGCAGTTATAGTACCTAGCTTAGTATTTACTGTAGCAATATTCGTTACATTAGTTGCAACACCGGCCGTTGAAGTTATATCAACTGCACGTTGAGCATTAAGGATAGCAATTAGAGTTGTCTCTGAACCAAGATATCCAGATAAACTTGAGCCAGCCAAACTAATACCTGCAGTACCAGCAATTACACCGATATCACTATGGTTCTTATTAACCGCTTCTCGCAATGTATCATAAGTACCACCAGCATCCCATAAAGCTTCAGTACCTATAATGGCATCTACCGCTTCTGTTCTTGTCTCATGATCTTGTAAGGCAGCAACAATGTTTGTTGCACCTGCCGCAGCTTCAGTTAAGTTGGTTAAGTCACCAACAGCAGTTCCTACCTCATTGGTCTTGACTCTCCATTCCTCAAATGTATTTGCTGTTGTTACGTTTACTATGGCCATATTATCTCTCTATTAGTTGTTTTAACATATCTTTAATTTCAGATACATCCTGTTCTACTTTATTTAATCTCTCTTTATCTGCTGCAATCCTTGCACGATTGGCAGAATATTCTTTCCCTCCGCTTGCTATATTTATAATAGCGCCTGAGTTTGTGTCTCTTACTAAACCTGTATGTCCTTGTACTGGTATCTTCATTATACCTTCAATGCTATTGCTCTAAGATCTTGACACATTGGAACAACACTTGTTCCTGAAGATCTCATTACAATCTTAATTGCAAATATAGTAAACTGGCCAGGACTAATTTCATATTGTGTCTCATCATATGTAGTGCCATCTGAGTATGCAACCTGACCATTATTAGTAGTAGGTGTTGCTGCTACCCAAGCTCCAGCATCAAATGTTCCTGCTGTATTACCAGTCTTATGATATACATCAACAAATGATCCGTTAGGTCTGTTGATATCTAGATATATTTTAATTGTATCTGATGTATCTATTAATTCAATTGTTTTAGTTACGTACTTCGCTAGGTTAGAACCTGCAGACTTATCTGTCTCAGCAACAACACTACTGTTATCAATTCTATTTGATATAGTAATCATTGAAGCTCTTTCCATATCAAGTACAGGAGATAGGTAAGCGTTAGTCGACTTAAATGTACCATCTAATTGTATTGTTTGTGTTGCACCAGATTTAATAACCTTAGGAGCTCCTGGAGTGTAATCATCATTCGCAACAATTGCAGCACCAGTTGATCCGATAGACGTTCCATTACCTGCACCAGTATCTTTAATTGTATATGACTGTGAAGTATTAGGTAGTATAACACCTTGAAGAACCGGTCTAATAGTATCCCAAGCTAAATGTTGTGTTGCTTGACAAGTTGAACCACCACCGTTACCAGCAGTAATCGCAAGAGCATGACCAGATCCAGCCACTGTAATAGTATAACTATCTCTTCCTATACTCACAATAGTATGTGTAATATTTAATTCATCTGCATCATAACCATTCGTATCAGCAAAGCCAGCAAATGTTGTTGTATCACCAACAGACATTCCATGATCTCTATGAGCCACAGTAAATGTGTTAGCTGCAGAGGCACCAGAAACAATTGTTGTTAATGGATTATTTACTAATGCTCTTGATGGCAATGCTTCATTTCTTAATACAGCATTAAAGCCTGCAGCAGCAGTATCAAACACAGCTCTGTGTAGTGTGAATGTTAAGTCTTTGTTTTGATCCGCAGTCCATGTAGAAGCATTCTGTGATTTAAATAATACACCAGCATAAGGCTGTTGTGATATTCTATTACCACTTTGATCTTCATCACCGATCTGACCATAACGTACATTGTACTTATTAGAGTTAGACATAATAACAATCGCAAATTCAATACCGTCTTGTAAGAATACAGGCGATGGGAATGTGAATGTAGTTGCAGCAGATGTACTAACAGCACTTGGATTAAGTGTTACTTCAGAGAATGGAACAACTGTTTGAGTTGGGAATCCATTAACCATTTCACGTATGCTTATTGTAACAGGTATGTTATCATCTTTAGTAGTAAAGTGAAGATCTAATTTAGTAACAAACGCAGACTTATCAAGTAAGATAGACTGTGCAAGTGGATCAGACCATGTAACTACTGATGTAGTTTGTGTTACACCAATTGATTCATTAACTGTTTGACGATTAATGAAAGGAGTTCTTGTTGAAATAATAACATTCTCTCTTGTTTCAATTAATCCAGTGGCATTATAAGGTGCCATTGCAGTTGTTTCAGTTAACTCATCATCGTTATCAGATCTAGATGTTAGTTTAAATTCTTTCTGACCTGTCTTAAATTGAGTTGCAGCATTGTTAGGTATTAAGAATGTACCTGACACAGCACCATTAGCATCGGTTGTTAATGTAGTAGCTCCTGCTGGGTGAACAGTAACAGCATTAATACCAACTAAAGGTGTATATGTTGATGCCGTTGTAGAAATAAAGTTTGCTACAGATATACTATCAAAGAATGCATAGACTTGCATACCAGGCTTCATGCGTGTAGCAGAGAATGCAACTAATCTTGTTCTCATGAATGGAACAAAGTTAACTTCTACTATACGATCACCTGTACTAAACCTAGATGTTATTGTTTGAATGCTTTGTTGAACACCTGATCTTGTAGATATACCTGATCTTTGTGTTACCGTTGACTCACGTCCAACACCACCTACGGCATTACCACTTTGCCATGATCTTGAACCAGTCCAGTTAGTTGACCATTCACCCCATACAGTACCTACCTGAGGCTGAAGGTTTGCCAACATCGCATCGAATTCATTGTCGTTATTGATTACAACCTCTGGTCGTCTATCAATATCTCTCCATGTATCAGTTGAAGGAGTCAATGTCATTGATCCAGTCCAGTTGAATACATCGTAAGGGTTAACATTAATCGAACCAGAATACTGAGTCTGTGTTATAACAGGAGTATGAGTATACGGTAATGTGACTAAGTCACCAGTTTTAACTGTTGTAGATGATGCGTGGTGTGATAATTCACTACTACCTTGAGCAAATGCAGGTCTTAGTGTACGACCTTTAATATCAACCGCAGCTCTATATTCTACAGATGCATTATTAGACATTCCAGTATGTGCAAAAGAATCAACTAGATAACCAGATTTCCATCGTGGATTATTAGATGCATCTAAAATTTGTTTGTTCTGTGCTTCAGCTTCTAAGAATGATAGAACAGAATAGTATTCTACTTGATTAACTCGTTTCTCAATACGACCGATATCACGCATTGTATAACGTCTGTTATCAATGAAGTCAATAAGAACTTCATCAGGAGTTAATGTATATGCAGGAATAGTTAATGTATATAAGTGCATTGCATCAGATGGAATATCTGGAGCAGATGGATATCTTGAAGGAACACCACCAGCAACACCGAATACACCTTTAGAATCTAAATAAACTTTATCTATTCTTGGTAAGTAGAACTGAATATCAGTTTCGAACTGAGTAAATCTTGAAGGAGCAACTGCTACAATAGCACCTGTTCCAGTAAAGTTACCACCAGAATCATCTTGACGTGGTCTAAAGTCAACAGCTGATCTTAATTCTATACCACTAACTTTAGGAATCTTATCATAATCGATTTGACCAGTGTATGAATCAACTGTAAAGAAGTCACCAGCAGAATGTGTGAAGAACTTAAATCTGGCAGTAAGTGCAGCAGACGCAGTATAGTTTGATGTAGTCTTTAATGTTATATGACCAACACCATAGAAATCATCTCGTTGACCAGTATCTAAATCAAAGTGAGTAGTAACATCAGCACCGCCTGAAGTCTCAGTAACAGACACTAATTCATGTACATCTGCCTTTTGAAGAGAGTTAGCAGATAATATAGAACTATAATCTGTTCCTGCGTTAAATGCAATATCAGTATTTCCACTTAATGATTTAGTCTTATGGTTTGCAGTTCTTATAAATGGTGCAATCAATCTTAATGTGTCACCATTTTGTGATGTTAATCCAGTGATCGTTGCTGTCTGTGAAGCATTAGTAATTGTAATGTTTCCAACAGTAGCTATTTCACCACCAGATGTTGAGTCAGTATCGTTAATTATAATCCAGTTTGTGTTGTTACCTTTTGTACCAAACACTTCATTAGCAACCGCAGTTGTAAATGTTGCTGAACCACCAGTTACAACACCACTCGCAGCAATAATTCTATTTGTTTCGAAGCGATAGTTAAAGTCTGGAGTACCACCACCAACTACACTATCACATGTTTTAATTCTTTCGTATGGTAATTTAAATATTAAACTATCTAAACCAATGTTATAGTCTGTGCCAGCAGTTGTTCCAGCGACTGTTGCAGCAAATGTTGCACCAGGAGTTGTAGAATCTTTATCATCTAAAGTTGCAGCGCCAGTCATTGTGCCAGTGAAATCGAATATATGTATTCTATATCTTGATGCATCAGTTCCACCATTACCACTTACACGTTCGATTGATCTTGCTCTTGCAGTACCAATTGATGTACCACCTGAATTTTCAATATCAAACCTACCGAATGTAGTTATGTCTGGAGTACCTACTAAGTGTGTTACTTCAATAAAATTGTTATGAGTAATCTCTGTAACTTTATCAGTTACCTTTTCTGAAGTTCTTGCTTTGTCAAAGTGTACGTTAGTAGTTGCAAGGGTTTGTATTTCATAACCTCTCACATAAGCTTTAGAAGGTTCAACACCAAGGGATAATTTAGTGGCTGTACCACCTGTATGTGCTTTAACTAATGCTTTGAATGGGTTAACATAGTAGTTACCTGATTCATCAAATGTTCTACGAGCTAATTCATCAGCTAAATGATTATAATCAGCTGTACGAGCATTACGTGTAACAACACCGGCTTCTAATCGAGCGATAAGAACAAAGTTACCGTTCGTAGCATTGACAGCTTGAGTACTTAGTACTGATGTAATACTATAACGATGAGCACCTGGAGCCGAAGCATTAGGTGTACCTGTAGCATTATCATTTAATGTTGCATCAGAACCTGAACTAATAAGAGCTTCAGTAACCAATAGACCAATATCAAATGATACGTTATGTGTATAGTTAGATAATACAATTGTCTTGGATTTAACCACAACCATATGTTTCTTAATGTAATATATACCATCTTCAATAGATACAATAGAACCGAATCCAGTTGCATCAGCTGCTTTTACTTCAGCTGACTTACTACCTGAAGCAGTGATCGTTGCGTTATCTGCAAAGACTGTACCTGATATGTATTTAACGAATAGAGTAATAGGATCTGAACCAGTAGCTAATACAGCATGAACAACACGAGCTTTGTTAGTACCATCAGTAAATTCAGTACCAATTAATTCAGCAACCGTATCATTATTTGCATGAACAGAATCTAATTTTATATAGTCAATTTTATTATGTAAGTGAACTGCACCAGGGACAACAACAGAACCATCTTTAAACATGTGATCACCTTGCGATGATACTTGATGTTGTAGTGCTGTTTGTAGCTGAGTTAATTCTCTTGCTTGTACCGCCTTACCTGGACGAAATAATATTCTCTGATATTTTTCTTTAGGACTTAGTCCATCCGCTCCTGCGGTTTCGAAGTCGTCCCAATATGGTGTTACGTTAAATGAAATTGCCATTGTTCTATCCTATTTAAAATGCGATTACTAATCTTACTGTTTCTACTTGTCCTGACGATCTTGTTGTAGCTGTTCTATTCTCAATAAACATTACATCACCTGAATGATGGTTAATTAAAGGAGCAGTAACTGCCGTGACATCTGTACCTGCAACTGATGTACCATCCACACGAACTTTATCTGAAGCCGTGAATGCAATAAAGCCAGTTGATTCGTTTTGAATATAAGACACCACACCACCTGTGTGTTCAACTACCATAGCATGAGCACCTGTTACAGTACCTTCCATAATTTGATCTACAGTGAATGCATTTCCAGCCACTGTTAATTTTTTAGTAGTATCATATGCACTTGCTTCTGCAATTTGTGCAATAGTACCTGTGCTTGAACCAGCTAATGTAACAGCAAGGGCTTTAAATACTTCACCAGCAATTGGATTACCACTTGTTGAACCTACCGTAGCCCAATTGGCGTCAGTAGTATTACCTATTGTTAAGATCTTATAGAAGTTACCTATCACCATTGAAGCCGCTGCTGAAACTGTTGCTGATTCAGTAGCCTTTTCAATAGGGTTCTTACATAGTGCTATTTGTCTAAAGTCGTTAGCATCAATAATTGAACCTGACTCATCGCCAGTAAACACTGTATTGATTGTTACATAGTGTGAGCGAAGATCATTAGTAGCATCTTTACCATATCCACCAGCTGGGCCGATGACTGGTCTTACTGCACCATTTGAACCTGAGCCACCCGTTACTGTAACAGTAGCGTGAGTATATCCTGTACCAACGTTAGTCATTGTAATACCTGTGATTGCACCACCAGAAACTGTAGCCGTAGCCGTAGCACTTGCACCATCACCAACAATTGCTAATGTAGGAGCTGAAGTATATCCAGTTCCTGCAGTTGTTATCTTCATATTATAGATTGCACCATCAATTGCGTTAGTCTGTACAGACCATTGATTTGTTAGTGCAGTATCAGAACCACCTGGAGGTACTTCTTTAATACATCTTGTTGGTATAAATGATGTTGTTAAGAATTTAGTTACATCAGCTGTTGGGACTGTATACATGTATTTCCATATATAACCATCTGATCCACTATGATTGATAACACCAGATGTTTGAACACCTGTTGTATCTGGGTTGGTTGTAGAAGCTCCGCTTCCTGCTTTCAAACAAAGGTAAACGTTATTGTTCGCAGATATAACGTGATATACTTTGCTTTCTATATTTGTGTCTTGGTCATCATATTCTATATATGTAGTACCTGAAACCCATAGGTTTCTCGGGGAACAATGAATGATATCTGCAGCATCAACTCTCTTCATGGCAAACATATTTTCCCATAAAGTGTTAGACGCGTAGTCATTTTCGTATGGTGTTGTCGGAACTGCGTCGTCCGTCCATGCGTTTGGCCTTCCCAGTGCCATGTAGAATTGATTATCACCAAGACTGTCAACGAACTTATTCGTTGTATCTAGTCTAAATTTACTTGTGATTATTGCTGCCATTTTATTTCCTCTTTTATGTTATAACGAGTGAGCTAGCGCCACCCATACCGAATTGTGTACTTATATTGTTATTTATACTATCCTGAAGTGTCCAATGAGCTAAATCTGAATTCGGACCTAAATATCTGAACTTCATATTATCCCAATGGTTTTGCATACCTATAATGCTGTACTGCGAACTGCCTCGTGCAAAATGGGTATACGTTTTCTCTAATATGTGACTGTTAAATACTGCTGGTCCAACTTGGAATGCACCTATATTAAACTGAATCAAACCAGCTGTAGGTAAGTTACCCCACTGTGCTTGATTATTTCCTGATGTAAGTAGCTTCACTAGGATAGCTATCTCACCAAAGAACTTAAATCCTGCTGGGTGAATCAATCTTGTAAATGCATTCTTCCAATCAGCTACATTCTTACCAGTCTTTAGAACATATGAGAACTGTTGGTAGTAATAAGAGTCTTGCACAAACTTTTTATCAGATAAGAATCCATTCGCTGTAACGAACAAACCTTTAGGATATGTTCTTACAACATCACCATCTGTTAATGCTGTTGTAAATGTTAATTTGTATTTAGTAGTAGTATCTGAATAGACTGACTCAACATAATCTGTACCTGGAGTCTGAAATGTATTATTTACAAACACAACGTCATCATCAAACACCGCTGCGTTATTAGAATCATTATTCGCAGGAGTTACTGTTGGTGTACCAGATATTGTAAATGTATTTGTTGGTGTGAATGCAGTTCTATCAGCTATAATATCAGCTGTCTGATCTGTCCAATCTCCGTCTGATGGAATTAATACATCAACGAATGGAAAATATGTTTCTACTTCATCATCATATATAACACGGAAGAATGATGTGATCGATTCAGGTGTACCACGTGACTTATAAAATTCAACGAGTCTCTTATAGAATGCTCTTGGATCTGTAGCGAAATCTCTTGGTACCGCAACACCAATTTCATTCTGTAGTTCTGTAAGTAATGCTTCTTCTACATGATCGATATCTCTTTGGATATCTAATGAGTTAAGATAGAAGCTTGCCTTATTTGTACGTTCTAAATATAATGCATATGTCTTAAGAAATTTAACTAGCTCAGGATACGTAGACTCTACGTGATCAGGTACTAGTTCATCTATATAAGATGATATATTATATTTACCAAGTGTTGCCATTAGTTACTTACCGTATTATAATCAATACCAGCAGTTGTACCGCCAGTAGCCATTGTATCTATCTCGCCTGTAATTGTAGCAGTTGAGGTATTAATAGTTAATAGTTCATTCCTTGTAGGACTTATATCAGAAGATGCAGGCTTGACAGTAACATCTATTGTTGTAGAACCTGTAGGTAATGCAGTCGGAGTGAATGAGTTAAGAGTAACTATTCCAGACTCTTCATTTACATCACCAACATTTGTATCTAGTACTAAATTATTTGTATCAACTATTTGAATAATACGTGTATCACTTGACGCGTCATAGTAATCCTTGAGCTTGGCATCAACTCCAGCAAATGTAAATATTGTTGACTCAACATAAGAACCAGTAGTTCCTGTAGTAGCATCTATATCTGTAAGAGCTTGGTTAAACTTAAGTTCGTATTTAGTTGCTGTACCAAGACTAGGTACAATTTTCTTTTGCATCTTAATACGAGTGATGTTAGATATGATAGCAACATTAGTATCATCAATTGCCTTTAGAACATTTGAATCTCTGTATACACCGCCGAAGCTCTTCAGTGTATCGTTATTATATGCCACTAGTGAATTCCTTATTGATGTAGCTAAACCACTTGCAGTGACTGTAGCTTTATTAGGATTAAATTTAAAGAATACTTCTAAATCAATGTATGTATATTCAGGATCAACTAAGACCGGAGTAATACTTACAACGTTTTTAGGTTTAAGAATATTTGTTTTGATTGTTGTCTTTTGCTCAGCCGTTAATACTTCAGCTGATAAAGGTTTAATACTAATATATACTTTACCATAATCAGGTACGTCATGATCTTCACCACCCCATACCGATACAGCTTCAACATCAGCAAATTCGTTTTTAATAATAGCTTTATAGTCATCAGGTGTAACAGCTCTGTTCTGTGATATGTGAGCAAGAGGAGCATTAAATTTAACTGACTCTTTAGTTTCTCTTGCAGCACCACCAGTAGCTTTAGTCACAAGTGTAACTGTCTCATCACTATTACCATTCAATGAATCAGTCATAACAAATGTAGTAGCACCATTTATATCAATGCCTGCAGCTATAGTAGAATATTCTATTGTGATACTGTTACCATTTCCTGGTCTCTTACCAATAATGTTATCACCAAATTTTACTTCATAGTATCCATCTCTTCCTTCTTCTAAAAAGAATACTTCAGATGAACCATTTAATGTGACCATGTTTTTATTTAAAGAATAAACTTTTGCAGCATTTGTTGAGCCTGAATCTGTAACAGTAACTTTAATTGCAGCAGTGTTTACATTAGTAGCAGGAATTACATATGATTCAAATTTATTATTTTGATATGTGTATACTATATTTGCTAATGTACCTTGCTCTAATTTTACATTAGAGAACTTCCAACCGTTAGTTGCATCATAGTTAATTGTTTGAGTTACTGAACTGAACATTGGATATAGAACACTGTCAATAGTTGTAGAGAACTTTGTGCCTCTTGCCATACTTAAAGGAAGCGGTGTATTGCTTCCATCATGATTCCATAAAGGTGATGCTACACCTTTTGCCATAGTCATATCAATATAAGCAACTGAAGGAGCAATTGATCTTGGTGTATATCCTAATAGTTTAGCATGAGATATTACAGAAGATCTTAATTGAGATGTATCAAGAAAGGTTTCATTCAAAGCAAAGTTAGCATTCATTGAATTGACGTGTGTTATATATGCTAACACATCAATGATAGTGCTCATTGCAGACCCTTCATAGTTATAATCATTGAAGGTAGTATCAGTAGCCTTCATATGTGCAACCAGATTTGTTTTGATCTGGTCGAAGTCTAATTGACTTGCATTAATTCTTCTTTCGATTGCCATTAGCGTAATCTCTCTATTGAGGTAGAGATATCAATTACTTCATTACTTGATTTCACTCTACCGGTTACTGTTATAAATACATCATTCTCTGATGCCGTTGCTTGTATATTTGTATTAAGTACTTCTATTCTTGGTTCAAAATTCTGTAAGGCAAGATTAACAGAAGTAGACATTTGCGCAGCTGTTATTTGTGTCATGTTCTCAAATAAATATGCTCTTAAGTTTGCGCCAAAGAAATAATTAAATGGACGCTCACCGTGATTAGTACGAAGTATATTTAATACACTCTGTGATATAGATGCATTGTCCTTCTTTATTCCAACGTCATTTGTATTAGGATTTTGCTTAAAAGTAAAATCTAGATCTTTGTACGTTGCTTGTCGTGCTATCGTTGCCATATAATCTATTTATACCTATGTGAGTGGGTCAGTGTTACTTTGATTGACATTATTAGAACTATGTGTGTGACTATCAAGTTTTTGTGATGTGCTAGTATGAGTTGTACCCTTCGTAAGAGTATTACCAGTTACTTCAACGTTCTTCGCTACAGTTAAATTTTCAGTGACATCTACATTACCAGCCAATGTTATCTTCTTCGTTGTATCAGTTGTTGTTACTGTTATATCTCCTTCAGTAGATGTAGCAGATATATCTCCCTTAGTAGCTGTAGTAGTTATGTCTCCTTCAAGAGATGTGGCAATTATATTTCCTGTAATCTGAGCCTCTAGATCTCCTCTAACTGCTGTTGTCATATTACCTGCTACAGCAACATCACAATGACCACTTACAATAATTCTTACATCTCCATAGACTTCAAGAGTATCTTGACCTATAACTAATCTATAATTATTTCTTACAATTGTTTCATTCTTTGAACCATCAGCAATGATCTCGTAATTAGTACCACTCTTATGTCTCTCGTGTATACGTTCATAGCTTGGTGTATCATCATATTCTTTTACATGACCACTCTCTGTTTCCATAACATTATTGTATGGATATACTGGCTGATACCCACTAGTTGGTTGATATGTACCCTGTAGCTCTGCAGCATGTGGATCATCTCCACCTCTTACTCTTACATTGTTATCTTCAACGCCACCAGTCTTTGTAGGAAGAGATCCCATCACTAAAAATTCTTGCTTAGATTCATCTAAGAATATACCTGCGATCAATGAGCCTACTGCTAAATTTACAGAATGTCCTGTTTGATTTATAGCTGGAGTATTTCCACCCATCATAACTTGAGACCAACTAAGATGTGTTGTTTCTATATTGTCATGAACACTATATACATTTACTTTAACCCTACCAAGTTTCTCAGG
>Ga0308008_1000685_pt1 | contig 12989 bp, 5 predicted proteins | sample Neamet125_FD_203140 | JGI IMG/M metagenome (GOLD analysis project Ga0308008, IMG submission 203140) | Marine microbial communities from water near the shore, Antarctic Ocean - #125 | ecosystem: Environmental > Aquatic > Marine > Unclassified | place: Southern Ocean | collected 2014-07-24
GAATTTGGCACCCATCCAGCCTGCGCCGATCATGTTGGCAGGGCTATTCACGGCGATGTATCCGGGGAGGGTGGCGTTCTCCGTGCCTTTCAGTCGGGTGACCCAACTGCCGACGGCGGGATGGACGATTGTTCCGAGTTGGGCGTACCCCTTGTGCAGAATGTAGCTGGCCTGGTCGTGGTCACCCTGTTTCGATTGCATCGAGTGGATCGTGCAGACCTCCCGCATGATCTTTGCGGTCCGGGGGAGATAGCTGGCGATCTGGAGACCCTCGGCAGTGGTGGGAATCCCTTTGACGGGACCCTGAACTTCCTGGCCGGGTTTGAGGTCGAAGGTGTCGAGGTGGCTCATCCCTCCCGCCATGTTGAGGAAGATCACATTGGTGGCAGCGCCCGGTCTTGTTGGCGATGCTTGATCACCGAAAGCTTGGGAGGCGAGGGATCCTCCGAGCATGGGGGCGAGACTTACCCCGAGAAATCGGTGGGAAACATCCCGGAGAAATTCGCGACGGGAGAATTCACCGTCGAAGTTGAGAGGTGGTGGGATCATTAGTAGATGAAGAGAAATTCCGGAGTGCCGACGAGGGCTGAAACGATGTTGGCTAGCCCCTTCCCTTTCCGGTCGTCGAGTTCCTTGGCGCACAAGGCTCGCTCTTGGGCGGTGGGCGGGCGGGTCAGGACAGATTGAAAGAGAAGGGCACCCTTATCCTCGTTCGTTCCGGGCCCCCGGAGGATCTTGCGGATCACGGTATCCTTTGGCTTGGCTACGATTGTTTGAGTGGCTCCGTTAAGCATCTGGAGGGTCTGGGTGAGGCTCCCTTCATTGGTTGCCCCGTCGATGCTGATGCGGTCGGATTGGCCGAATTTCTGGAGGAAATGGTTGGGGTCTGCGGGACTGGGAAGCTCCGAGGCCCGGGCGATGCCAAGGATCGCGGAAGTCATGAGACGGCCGTGTCCCGCGATGTAGGTTGGGGGCCGGGGCTCCGGGGCCTTGGGACCGGTGCCGTCCCGTGCTTCCTGGTACTTCATGATGATCCAATCCTGGTATTCCTTCACGGTCTTGAAGGAGTGGACTTTCTCGATAATGTCATCGAGGCGACCGATGTAGCGACCGTGGAGGTAGAGGTGATCCATGGTCTCGATTCGTTGTGCGGATTCGGGATCTTCGAGAACGAGAGTGACCAAGGAATCCCAGATTTGTTCGGCGCTCATTCGTTCGATGGGTCGTCCCAAGAGCCCGTGGAAAGAGGTCTCGTTATCCGGCGCGGATTTTGCGGCGAAGGCCTTGGTTAGCATGAGGGTTTGTTGAAAAGCCCGGAGGTCGTAGTGGTAGCCCTTCATCAATTTCATGAGGCCGCTACTGAGGGCGCCCGTGACGGGATCCTTGGGATCGAGAAACTCTTCGTTGTTATCTTTGTGGAGTGACGCGCCCATCACGCGTAGCCACATCCGAGCGGCGATTGAGCCTGCGAAAGTGGGGTTTTCGTCCCCCACGACCCAGGCCGCGAATTGTTCGAGGCTATCGGGGGTAGGTTTCTTGGAGTCGAGGCGCACTTTCCCACCGAAGGGGGTTCGTCCTTCCACCAACTCGCCGGGATCGCCGTCAGGGTATTGGTAATCATTGGGGAGCTTGATACGTCCGGAGCCCTTCTTGGGTTCGATACCACTGGCGGCATATTGCCCGATGGCGTCGCTGAAAAAGTGCAGGTGATGAAGCCCCGGGACGTTGTATTCATCGGCGGAGGACATGTTGATGAAGAGTCCCCTCCCTTTCAGGAAGTCGAGCCGGCCGTAGTTACTTTTGCCGTGGGTGAAGGCGGCGAGATTATAGAAGTCGATCCGTTCCCATCTCGAGCCGGGGTCGTCGTGGCATTGAGCGCACTCCAGGCGGATCCCCAGGAAGGCCCGCATGGTGTTGGCGGAGTTGTCGAGGGGCATCCCGATGTCCCGGGTGTAGTAGTGGGAGGCTCCCGAGCCGGTCCAGCCGTTGCCACGAGCTGAAAGCAACTCCTGGGTCATGGCTTTCCAGCTTCTATTTTCGCGCACGGCCCGCCGCGTCCAGTTGATGAGCGGACTGTTGGAACTGAAGTATCCTCCCTGCAGTTTCACCTCGGTGAGTCGCAGGTGGTCGTAGAGCCAGTTGTTCATGTGGCTCTCATAGCCCTTCGATTGATAGAGTCGGGAAACGAGGCGGCTCCGTTTGCCCGCGGCGGGATCGTTCGTGAACACCTGGATTTCGGCGAGGGTGGGGATGCGTCCGATGGCGACCAACGAGGCGCGCCGGAGAAAGGTGGCGTTATCGACAGAAGCGGGTTCGCTTTGCTCGGAACTTTGAAGAACGGAGTTGATGAGTTCGTCGAGGCGCGCGGCTTCTTTGGCCATGTCCGCGGGAGTGACCTCCGCAGCAGGAAGCACGGGGGAAAGGAGCAGAGCTCCGAGTCCCGCTAGACAGCCAGCAGACATGAAACGAATCATATTGGGGAACTACGAGAATGCGCCGTCCGAGTTTTCATGATTCGGAAACTTAGTGGGGGCAAGCTGACTTCTCCTTCGCCACCTGGATCCCCCCTTTCACCAGGATCGCTTCAGCAAGCCACGCAAGAAAAGAACGCTTTCTCCGCCGGCAGGCCGAGCAACTCGGGTTCACCCTGATCCCAATAGAACAGAAAGTTTCATAAGAGTTCGGACCAGTGCCGAGGGACGCAGGGGCCAGAAAAATAATTTCATAGCAGTCACTACGGGCGTGGAGCATCCCCCGATCGGCGATCATCTTGAGTAAGATGAAAGGAGTTCACGTCCTTTCGCAGTAATCTAGAGATCCATCCCCGTCCCATCCATGCTCACCATCTCCTCAAGTAACGGAGAAGCCTTCTGCGACGGCCACACGCGCCGCGGGTTTCTCAGAATCGGATCCCTCGGGCTCGCAGGAGCCATGCTCCCGCATCTCCTTCAGGCCGAAGCACAAAACGGAGGCAAGGCCCGCCCTCACAAGGCGCTCATCAACATCTTCTTGGCGGGCGGTCCTCCGCACCAGGACATGTTCGATCTCAAGATGGATGCCCCTTCCGAAATTCGCGGAGAGTTCAAACCAATCGCCACCAATGTCGATGGCATCGAGATCTGCGAACTCTTCCCACAGCTCGCCAAGATGATGGACAAATTTTCGGTCATCCGCTCGATGGTGGGCGCGCACGGTGGACACGACGCCATTCAGTGCCTGACCGGCCGGACCCCGCGTGGCCCGCAACCTCCCGGAGGCTGGCCCAGCATCGGCAGCGTGGTTTCAAAACTCCAGGGCCAGGTCCATCCCTCGGTTCCGCCCTTTCTAGGTCTCTCTCCGAAATGCGGTCACGACGAGTGGGGCGACCCCGGCAAACCCGGTTTCCTCGGCCCCTCGCACGCCGCTTTCGAACCCTTCCGGGGCGCCGGGAAAGACGACATGGTGCTCGACGGGATCAGTCTTGAACGCCTACAGGACCGCAAGGCACTCCTGGGCAGCTTCGACCGCTTCCGCCGTGACATCGATTCATCCGGCGCGATGGAAGGGATGGATGCCTTCACCGAACAGGCCTTCGGCGTTCTCACTTCCAGCCGCCTCGCCGATGCCTTCGATCTGAGTAAGGAAGATCCCAAAACAGTGGAGCGATACGGCAAAGGAACCGAAAAACTCACCGCAGACGGACCCTGGAAACGACTCGATCAGTTTCTTATGGCACGCCGTCTCATCGAAGCCGGAGCCCGCTGCGTCACGCTCGGCTTCAGCCGCTGGGATTGGCACGGCGGCAACTTCAAGCGGGCCCGCGAAGATTTTCCACTCCTCGACCAAGGCGTCAGCGCCCTGATGCAGGATCTCGTCGATCGCGGGATGGACAAAGATGTCACGGTCATCGTGTGGGGCGAGTTTGGACGCACCCCAAAAATCAACCCCCAAGGCGGGCGCGATCACTGGCCGAAAGTGTCGTGCGCCCTGGTAGGCGGAGGCGGCATGAACAACGGACAAGTCATCGGCGCCACCACGCGCGACGGCGGGGAAGCGGCTGAACGTCCCGTTGAGTTCCAGGAAGTCTTTTCCACTCTTTATCACAACCTCGGAATCGACGCCCGACGCACCACCATCGACGACCTCACCGGACGGCCCCGTTACCTCATCGAAAACCAGTTTGCGCCCCTCCCTGAACTTGTCGGGTAAACGCCACATGAAAATCCTCACCATTTTATCCTGCGGTCTCATCGCCGCCAGCTCCACCGCTCCTGCCCAACAGGAGGAGGCTCCCGCCGAATCCGCGCCAAATCCTGCGCTTACCCTGACCTGGAGCAAGGCCGAGCCAATCAACCTCATCGGTCCGCACGCCACGCACCAACTCGTCCTGACCGCGACATCAGCCACTGGGGCAGCCCGCGATGTGACTCATTCCGCGAAATTCGGAGTCAACCCAGAGGGCGTCATCGACATCGACCCGAGCGGATTCGTGCGAGTTCGCGGCAATGGCACCGCAACGGTCACCGCCACTACTGACGAAGCCACCAGTTCTCCCCTCACCTTCACGGTACAACGCTTCGGCAAGAGTATCCCCATCAGCTTCCCCAACGACGTCGTTCCGATCCTAACCCGCTTCGACTGCAACAGCGGCGGATGCCACGGCAAGGCCGATGGCCAGAACGGCTTTCGTCTCTCCCTCCTCGGATACGAGCCGGCCGAAGACTTCGAATACCTCGTTAAGGAAGCCCGCGGGCGCCGTATCTTTCGGGCCGCTCCCGAGCACAGCCTTCTTCTCCTCAAGGCTAGCGGTGAACTCCCCCACCAGGGTGGTTCCCGACTGGAACGGGACAGCGACGCCTACAAACTCATCGTGCGCTGGATCCAACAAGGCCTCCCCTACTCCCCCAAGAACGCTCCCAGCGTGACACGCATTGCGGTTTCCCCGCAGGAATGCCTCACGCGTTCCGAAGCCCGCCAACAACTGCGGGTCACCGCACACTTCAGCGACGGCAGCACCCGCGACATCACCCGGAGTGTGCAGTATGAGTCGAAAGACGACGAAATGGCAGCAGTTGACGAGAACGGACTAGTCTCCATGAAGGACCGCACCGGCAGCACTTCCATCATGATCCGCTTCCAAGAACACGTCGACGTCTTCCGTGCTACCATTCCCCTCGGAGCCCCCACCGACAACTTTCCAGCGCCTACTAACTCCATTGATGAACGCATCCTTGCCAAGTTGAAGACCCTCGGCCTCCCTCCCTCCGACCTCTCTGATGACGCCACTTTCATGCGGCGCGTGACCCTCGATATCGCGGGCCGTCTCCCGACCCTCGCCGAATCCGATCTCTTTCTCGCCGACCCCGACCCCGCCAAGCGGGCCAAACTCATTGAAACTCTCCTCGCCAGTCCGGCCTACGCCGACTACTTCGCCGGGAAATGGTCCGCCATCCTGCGCAACAAGCGCAAGGACGACAACCAGAAGCGTGGAACCTACGCCTTTCATTCCTGGATCCGCTCCTCACTCAACGAAAACCGTCCCTACGACGAGGTGGTGCGTGAACTCATCACCGCCACCGGGGAAGTGGGCACCTCACCGGCGGTGGCCTGGTATCGTTCAGTAAGGGAGAGCAAGGAACAGATGCAGGATGTCGCACAGGTTTTCCTCGGAATTCGCATGCAGTGCGCGCAGTGCCATCACCATCCTTACGAAAAGTGGAGCCAAAACGACTACTACGGCTTCGAAGCCTTCTTCTCCACGATCGGTCGTAAACCCGGCGAGCAACCGGGCGAGGAACTCGTCTTCCACAAACGCGGGAACGCCACCGCCCAGAATCCCCGCACCGGGCTCAGCCTAAAGCCGACCCCGCTCGGAGGCGACGCCCTCGACCTCGCCACCCACCAGGACCCTCGCCAACCCCTCGCAAACTGGCTGGTGGCACCCGAGAATCCATTCTTCGCGCGCATGCTGGTGAACCGTTACTGGAAGCACTTCTTCGGTCGCGGCCTCGTTGATCCCGAAGACGACTTACGCGTCACGAATCCCGCCACTCATCCGGCCCTCCTCGACGACCTCACCAAGCACTTCGTGACAAACGGACACGACCTCAAGGACTTGGTTCGCTTGATCTGTAACAGCCGTACCTATCAACTCAGCTCCATTCCGAACAAATACAACCGGGACGACCGTCAGAACTACTCGCGCTTCTACCCGCGACGCCTTCCGGCCGAGGTCCTCCTCGACGGCATCAATCTCGTCACGAACTCCCAGGATAAGTTTACCGGCCAACCGCAGGGCGTGAGTGCAGTGCAACTTCCAGACGATCGCTTCAACCGCGACTCCTACTTCCTGTCCGTCTTCGGCCGTCCTGACATGAACAGTTCCTGTGAGTGCGAGCGCACTTCCGATGTGAACCTCGCGCAAGCCCTGCACCTCGTGAACTCCAAGAACATTCGGAACAAGCTCGCCTCCGATCAGGCCCGCGCCGCGATGCTCCTCAGCGACAAGGAACTCAGCGACGACGACCGCGTCGCGGAACTCTACCGCCACGCCTTCTCCCGTCCACCGACTCCGGAAGAGCTCTCCACCGCCCGGGAGTTTCTCCTGCGCAAGCACACTCAAGCGCAAACCACCGCGCCCAAGCCATCTCCCGAGCAAGTGAATCGCGCCGCTTTCGAAGACATCATCTGGGCCCTCCTCAACACCAAGGAGTTCCTCTTTAACCACTAGGGTACAGCGACCCTCCTCAGGGTCCATCACCCGACGCACATGACGACGACTGTCTCAATCATCTGGAAGTTCCTAATCGCAGCCGTGGCGACGAGTCTGGCGTCAGCACAACTTCCCTCCCCTCACCTTCGCTCCATCCACCCCGTTGGAGCCAAGGCCGGCACAACCATCGACCTCTCCATCGCAGGCTCCGAACTCGACGGGACCAGCGGACTCCTCTTTTCGCATTCCGGCCTGAGTGCAGAGCAAGTCATCGTTCCCGCCAGCGAATTTCAGCCCGCGCACCCCGACCCCTTCCGCTTCCGCCTCACCGTCGCGAATGACGTTCCACCCGGTCAGTATGAAGTGCATGTCAAGACACGCCTTGGCCTCAGTGGCCCCCGGCCCTTCGTCGTGGGACGCCTTGAAGAACTCTCAGAACCCGGCACCAACAAGAAGGCCTCCGATGCCTTGACGCTGCCAGTGGGAGTGGTCTTAAATGGCCGCGCCGAGAGCGACTCCATCGACTACTTCCGCTTCGAAGCGAAGCACGGACAACGTCTCCTGATCCAATGCTGGGCCGAGCGTATCGACTCCCGCATGGACGCCACCCTCGCAATCCATGACGCAGCGGGCCGGGAACTCCTCAGCGACCGCGACACCCTCGGCCGGGACCCTCTGCTCGACTTCACGGCTCCGACGGACGGAGTCTACCTCCTCCGCGTCTATGATTTCACCTTCGGTGGTGGCGATGAGTTTTACTATCGACTCCTCATCAACGACGCCCCGCACATCGACTTCATCGTCCCCCCGGCCGGCACTCCAGGCACGACGTCCAAGTTCAAGATTTACGGCCGCAATCTCCCCGGAGGAAGCAAGGGCGAAGGACAGCGCCTCGGACCTCACGAATTGGAGTCGCTGGAAGTCGAAATACAACTCCCAACCGAATCTCAACCCGCCGACCCCTCGTTTCTCGTCCGCGAAGCTCTTCTTGCCGGATTCGACTACCGGCTCGAAAAAAATGGCACGTCCTCGAACCCGATTCGAATCGGCTTTGCGGCAGCTCCCGTTGTCGCCGAAACCGAATCCACCGAGGACCAGCCCATCCCCCTCCCTGCCGAGATCCAGGGAAGTTTCGCTCGCTCCGGCGACACCGACCGCTTCCGCCTCGAAGCGAAGAAAGGTGCACCACTATGGATCGACTGTCTCGCCGAGCGCCTCGGAAACGCCAGCGATCCACTTCTCATTGTCGAACGGATCAAGGTCGATGAGAAAGGCCACGAACAGTTTAGCGAAGTGCAGTCGAGCGACGATGGCGGCAACCCGGGTGGGCGTCACTTTCCACTTCCAACCCTCGATCCCTCCCTGCTCTTCTCGCCGCCGGAAGATGGCACCTATCGCATCACGATCATGAATCAGACCGGCCCGGGCGGTCCCGCCAGCCTCTATCGTCTCGTGATTTGGGAACAACACCCTGACTTCGAACTCGTCGCCACCGCTTGGAAGCCCCATCGCGAATCGAAGTTGCTTCAACCAGTGTCTACCCTTCTCCGGCAAGGAGGGACCGCCGCCTTTCAGGTCTTGGCGATCCGACGGAATGGATTCCGCGGGGAAATCGCTCTCAGCGCCGAGGGCTTCCCGGGCGGAGTCACCTGCCCCCCGATACTGATCCCTGAAAATCAGGACAGCGCCACACTCATTCTGAGTTGCGCGGAAGACGCACCGAACTGGAACGGCTTCATCACGATACGCGGCAAGGCTAGTGACAAGGTTCGCGAAGCACGGGCCGGGACGACTTCATGGACGGTTGCCAACTACGAGAATGAGCGCATCCGCCCGCACCTTGCGACCCGCCTTCCACTCTCGGTCTGCGCCACTGAGAAGGCCCCCATCGTCGTGCAGCGCCCCGAACAAGTTGACTGGGAGGTCCCGCTCAACGGCAAACTCGAATTCCCTATCAAGCTCCTCAAGAAAACCGGAGTGAAGGGCGACTTCGTGATTCAGCCCGAGGGTTCGTTGTTTCGGAAAAATTCACCCCAGCTCAAGATCAAGGAAAAGGACTCGGAAGGAGTCCTCACCATCACCTTCACCAAGACCGACCAATTTCCGGTGGAACCCGGCCTCTGGCAATTCGTGTTGCGGGGCGATGGCATCGTCAAATATCGCAACAACCCCGGTGCCGCGGATCGCGCCGAGGCGGATCGTAAGCGCCTCTCGCAACTCAAAGACCAACTGGATAAACAAGCGAAGGAAGCACGGGCCGCCGTCGAACCCGCCCAGCAGGCCTTGAAGAAAGTGGAACAAAACCTCCAAAGCGCCAGCGCCCAAGCCAAGCCCGAACTCGAAGCGATCGTCACCGCGACCCGCGCCACTTTGCAGACCACCGAGCGGGCCGCCAAGGACGCCGAGGAAAAAACCAAGCGCGCCGACAACGAGAAGAAAGCAGCCGAGGGACGAGCCAAAACCGCGGCCCAGCGCGCCAAGGAACGCGATGTGAAAATCTCCTCTTACTCGCTGCCCATCACGGTGCGCGTCACCAACCTACCACCCAAAGAGGAAGGAAAATGAAGCGTCACTTTTTAGCAGCCCTTGTTCTGGCCGGACTGGCCCACGCGCAGGTGAGCCCACTTCCCGTAGCCGAGCTACAGCGCAACACCCCGGTCGACTTCACGAAAGAGATCGTCCCCTTTCTTAAGAAGAACTGCTTCGCCTGTCACAACGAGAAAAAGGCCAAAGCCGACCTTAATCTCGAATCACCGCAGGCCATGATCACCGGCGGTGACAGCGGCCCCGCACTCATTCCCGGCAAGCCGCAGGAGAGCCTCGTTTTCACCTATTCCGCACACCTCGAAGACGACCCAATGCCGCCGGTCAAAAACAAGACCAAGGCCGTCGATCTCAATCCAGAGCAACTGGCCCTCTTGAAACTTTGGATCACACAAGGTGGAGTGGGAACCTCCGCTGCTGTCCTGTCCGGACCAAGCAAATGGGTAGATCTGCAAGACGTCAACACCATCTACGCTGCCGCCATTACGGACGACGGACGCTTTGTCGCGGCGGGACGTGGCAACCGCATCCAACTCTATGATCTGCATCGCGGCGCTCTCGAAGCCGAGTTGGTCGATCCCGAACTGGGAACGCAGGCCGCGCACCACGACAACGTCCACTCCCTCGCTTTCAACCGTGACGGCCTCCTCGCTTCAGGAGGGTTCCGGACCGTGAAGATTTGGTCCCGGAGCGGAGACCTCCCTGCCCGGGTCGGGAACACCCTCCCGGAAGCTCTCACCGCCCTCGCTCTCAGCCCCAATGGCGAATGGACTGCGACCGGCGACAGCAAGGGAAGCCTCATCCTGCACTCGCTCGGTCAAGCAGCCGCAATCAAGACGGGGGGGAAACACGCGGCCGCGATTCGCGCGGCGGTCTTCTCCTCGGACAGCTCCACCCTCTACTCGATCTCCGATGACAAGGTTCTCCTCCGCAGCAGCGTGACCGACCCAAAGAACTGGAAACAGATCAAGTCCCTTCCTGAGTCAACTTCCCTCGCACTGTTTGAGGATGGGCAGAAGCTGGCTGTGGGAGGCGCAGATGGCGTGATTCGCATCATTCCTGTCGCCGCCTTCGAACAAGCCGCCGATGCCGAACCAACCCCTCCGCTTGAATTGAAAGGGCACGAACAAAAGATCACATCCCTCCTCCCCTTCAACCCAGGGGGCACGCAACTTCTCTCGGCCAGCGAAGACGGCACCGTTCGTCTCTGGGACCTTGGCGGAAAGGAACTCCGCCAGTTCAACCATGGTTCCCCCGTCACCTCCCTCATCGCGCATGCTGGAGCAAATTGCATCGCCACGGCCGGGGCGGATGGCATCGTGCGAATTTGGGACGCCACAAAGGGAACCAAACTTGGCGAATTAAGCGGAGATCACGAGTTCGAGATCCTCCGTGCAGCCACAACCCGGCGCCGCGACGTCGCCAAGCGCGTCGCAGACCTACGCCGCAAGCAAGTCGAAGCAGGCGACAAACGGTGGACCGAACTCCGCGAACAAACCAAGAAGCAGGCTGAGGCTCTGAATACCGCCTTGAAGGAATTCGATGCTAAGGAAGCGCTGCTCCCCAAGCTCCGGAAGGAAGCCGACATGGCGCGGAACGAAGTCGCTCAAATCGAGAGTGCGACAGACAAATCACAACTCGGAGCGGCCCAGGGACGCGCCAAGAAAGCCACCGAAGCCCTCCAAAAGGCCGAGGGCGAACTCACCACTGCCCAGCGCAAGCACACCGGTGCACACCGCAATCGCGAGCTCGCGGTGCGCGACGGAACCAAGGCCGCCGAGCGCCTTCTCGCGGCACAGGCTGCCTCCACGGAGATCGATGGCCAACTCGCTACTGCAGAGGAGTCCGTAAAGAACCACGAGGAAAGTGCGAAGACAATTGGATCGGGTGCAGTGCGTAGCCTTGCCATCTCGGCTGACGGCACCACTCTCGCCGCCGGAACAGAAAAGATGGGGGTGCGGCTTTGGTCACTTGCGACGCTCCAACCACTCGACACCTTGCAACGCGGACGCGACACCTCGAGGGCTGGGTTCACCCCTAACGGAGATCTCATCGCCGCCTTCGCGGATAAATCCCTCGCTCGCCTCGCGCCGGCTTCATGGCATAAGACGCGCCAGATTGGTGACGGCACCAGCGCCGATCCCTTCCCCGGCCGAGTCCTCGCCCTCGCCTTCCATCCACGTGGCGGAGTGCTCGCCACTGGAAGTGGAATCCCTTCCCGACGCGGAGAACTCAAGCTTTGGAACGTGCGTGATGGTGTCCTGCAGAATGAGATCACCAAGCCGCACGATGACACCATCACCGGCTTGGCCTTTTCACCGGATGGTTCGCACCTCGCCACGGCCTCCACCGATCGTCTCGTAAAACTCCATCGCCTCGATACCGGAGCGCTCCTTCATAAGTTGGAAGGTCACACCAATCACGTTCTTGACGTGGCGTGGAGTGCCGACGGCCAGACGATCGCGTCAGCCGGCGCGGACAAGCTGACGAAGCTGTGGAGTGCGGAAGCCGGCAAGCAAACAAAGTCAGAGGGTGGATTCAGAAAGGAAGTCACTTCGATTGAGTTTCTCGGAACCGGCAACACACTCCTCACCGGCGGCGGCGACAAGATCGTGAAGGCCGCGGGGCAAAATTTGGGCGAAAACGAAGGCTTTATCTACACCGTGGCTTCCTCACCCGATGGCCGGATCATCGTCGGCGGCGGCGAGGACGGCATCCTGCGCGTGTGGCGAGCCGAAGACCGCAAGTTGCTGCACTCTTTTCCCCCTCCAAAGAAAGTAGCAACCGAGACAGCGGCGCGATAGAAAGGACGCCCCTCAATCCATGAGCTTCCTTCTCCGAAGGCAACTCGCAAAACCGACGCAGCTTCCTCCGAGTGGGCGGAATGGGACTTCGCAGATTGACGCTACCGCAACTCTTCCGCTGGAAAGCCGCCGCGGCGGAAGCTGGACCGCCCGAGAAGGATAAAACGGTTGTCTTCCTCTCCATACACGGTGGCCCGCCTCAGCACCGCTAAGCTCCAAAAAATCGATCCCTCGACCGGCTAGCGAGCCTGTCAGACGGAAAACTCTCCCCTCGACCTCCCCGCACAAGTCACTGGAAGTAAAATACTCAAGAAATTCAACTTCAAAAAACCCTTCGGCATAAGCGTCAAACCCGGCACTCCGCTCACCCTTGGAGCGACTGAGGCTGCTCTAGGTTTCACCGGTCATAGAAAGTTCCACGGGCACTCGAGGGCAGACGACCACAGGTTCAGGAACAGAACAGAAAAACCGAACTCCTCATGACAGAGGCAACGATTGACGGCACAGCCTCACTTCCCGATGCAATAGAGGGTCGATAGCGAACGCGCGAAGATCTGTCCCTTGATTGGGGCTAGGGTGGCGCGAAAGATCTCCGACACCTCCGCGCCTACGGAGTTGTTGGACACGATCTCCAGCTTCTTAGCCGGCTTGATCACAAGGGTCCCACCTCCGTATACATTCTGGATGAGGACATGCCCTTTTACGACCAACGGCGCGGAAGCAAACTCCCCCTTCACGCCGAGCTTCTCTTCCCAGTGCACCTTACCGGTCTTGGCATCGTAACAGGTTGCGGTGCCGGACATCGAAACGACGAACAGGTAGCCGTCGACCACCACCGGCGATGGCAGATCCCGTCCAGCGCGCCGTTTTGTGTGCCAAGCCATGTGTGACGTTGTGACGTCGCCCTTCCCTCCCGGTTTGACGGCATAAGTGTCGCCCGGCTTCCCGCT
>Ga0308008_1000689_pt1 | contig 12938 bp, 6 predicted proteins | sample Neamet125_FD_203140 | JGI IMG/M metagenome (GOLD analysis project Ga0308008, IMG submission 203140) | Marine microbial communities from water near the shore, Antarctic Ocean - #125 | ecosystem: Environmental > Aquatic > Marine > Unclassified | place: Southern Ocean | collected 2014-07-24
GTATTCGCTCTAACAATTCGGTAAAAGCGAGGCTCGTCGAGCAGGTCTGTGGACTCCTGTTTTGTCCAAATTGTTCTTATCGACCCTCATTAAATCTTTCTTCGTCCCTTACGGTAACAACAGTTTATTCAGGCCGATGGCACTGAATGCTCCAAGTATTACAAATGGAAGACGGGAGCCTGGACAGAGGACTTGACGCCGTGTGTGCCTTCTTCACTCGGGTTCCCACTGTCCTCCCTCTCACCTGTCGACTTCCTTAACGTTAGTTTTTGTCGTAGGTGAAGCAGCATGGTATGGCCCTTCTTTCTTCTCCCCTTTCTTTCCCTTCCTTTCTGCCTGTAGGATATGCTGATCTATTCGGTGAATAGGTTCGGAGTGGGGGATCGAAGAGTTTCGAGAAGATGAAGTCTGAGTGCAGTTATATAAGATTTTAGAAACCCGATACCTCTGACTGTTTGAGATAAATACAAGACTTATCTTATTTACCCATGCCGCGTGCTGGGCTTTGCCCGATGGGGGATATTTCCTCATTCGTATTATACAAGATTTTAGAAATCCACGTCATCCTTTACGTTTCCCTGTTTGCGTACAAGGTCTTCAGCTCCATGAGTTTTATACATCTCGGTTTGCCAGTAGGCCATGCTTTCGCGTGCCCCTAAATTTAGGTAGAGTAAGTATGCACTGGAGCTCCACCTGTAAGGATAAGAGCGCGGGTCAGTGAGATCTGCGCTCTCTATTCAAGTTTAGGGTAAGGGATTTACCGCCCCGCAGCCATGATCACATGCCGTGGGCATTGCGTCAGTAAGAGTGAGACAGCACCACCCACGCGGTACGAATGCCCCGAGAAGGATTTAGCGGAGCTGTAGGCGTCGAAAGCATCCGACTTTGAAGCGCGGATATGGTCTATCGCGTCTCGGTCTAGACGTACAAGCAACCTTGGATGGAGTACCTGGCCCGCCAATCTTCCCGCGCTCTCGGGGAAACGGAACAGCGGAACCTTCTTTGGGTCCTGGCCGGGCTTGAGGGGGTTTTGTTCCATCATGGTTAGTATCAATTGACATGCGTTGTTTTCGTGTGAGGTCATCGTGAAGACCAACGGAATTGTCTCAAACACCGTGCCTCGTACCTTGTACAAGGGCGGGTCAATAGTGAGGTGCGTAACTGCTCCTGTCTTGTTCCTGTGTATGTGTAGATTTGCCACGGAGGGCCTATCCGTCGCGTTAAAACGGGTGCGTTCCGAGTCGTCAACCCCTAAGAACAAATGGCATTTCGAAAGTTGAGTCCCTCCGATCCGTTTGGAGTGGTTAGTGATATTTCTTTGGGCTTACCGGTGATCTCTCCGAGCCTGAGTAAGTTCGTCCACGCGACGGATCTCATGGCCGTGATCGTTGAGACGAAGGCCGGGTCGAACCTTCCGTTTACACCCTTGAAATTTTGCTTTCCGGTGAACCATTTTTGGTCAGGTTTATAAGACTTGCAGAGCCGGTTCATCTCGATGATGTGTCTGTGAGAATAGCCCGTCCTCACCCTGGGGGTATGGGGTTTGATCCGATTTCTTCCTTTGACGAAGCGCCGAATTTTCCTGCTGAACTCCTCAGATCTGAGCGGCATAGCTTCATGTTCGATGTGCCAATTATCGACCGCGCTTATCACGTCGGTAGTCGCTTTGGCGGTGGTATGCCCTCTAACTCCGGGAATGTGTCCGGGCTCTGAGAGGGCTGAGGCGAACATGAGCAAGACCATATCGCGTGTTTTCTTCTCGGCTGGAGATAAACGATAGGTGTGTTGGTGCGGGAGCAGGGCGCTAATGCCCAGCAAATCTTGGGTAAAATGGCACCACTGAGTGACCGCACTGTTTTTGTTTTGTGTCGTTCCGAGGGCTTCGCCTTTGTCGTAGTTCGCCTGCAGTATGTCGCGGAGTCTTACCAGGTGGCGGTCTCGTTTGTTTTGGTCTACGGGTTCGACATGTCGTCGAATTCGTGAGTCTTGGTTACCTGGGGTTCCCATGACCATCCTTTAGTATGTATCCTCTCTTCTATGGTTTGGATAGGAACGGTGATTTTATTTCTCTCTCTCTCCTGGCCTTTAGGTCGGGCTCTTTCCTCCCTTCTTTAGAGAGAATAAATGGAAGCATTGTTCAGAGTTTATCACGTGTTAACATCTCATCCCATGTCATATTGCCGTATTTTATTGCGGCTGCACTGATGGCAGGGACGGTGGTGGCTTCGCGAACTTTTGTGAAGCCGTTGATAGCCGCTAGCTGTTTGAAGTCAGGTATGCCTCGTCTGCCATGCGTCAAACTGTCTGACATTAGATTGAAATCTCTGGAGAAATAGCAAACATCAACTGTGAGCGGTCGCCGTGCTTCGTCACGAGCTGCCTGGTCTTGGGATTCTAGCGCATCGATGAACAGCGAATGCGTCTGCATCATCGGTGTGCCCCGAACTTTGCCTCCTTTGAACCGCTGTTTAACGGTTTTGGAGTCGGTCATGGCTATCAAATGGCCATGCCCTGCTGCGTCGGAATGCGGCAGCGCGGCCCAATAGGCGTACGTGGACATGACCGCGCAGTACGTGCCAATGTACTCTAGAACCGGTATTCCCATCAAGAGTTCGGTTTCGGTGAAGTGCCGCTGAAAGTATACTACGCCTTCTATCGGGCCAAGGTCGCACCACCATCCGAAGCAGAATTCTTCGCCTGCTCTGTTGGCAGGGTCCATCATGTCCTTTCCGGGCTTACGGGCGTCCGAGAAGACCAGGTGTACGCCGGGTGACCGTACATGTGGATAATGGACGCGGGGAGCAGCTGGCAGTGGCGTAGGAAATCGCATACGGTTTTCGATGGTTTCCGCCGCTCGGCGAACCTCCGGCGTGATGGAGTGCATGTTGTCGAGTATTGGTCCGCGGCGACCTGGCGCGGTGGACGCGAGGACTTTCAAACCAGCGTGCCAGAAAGGCCGGCACAGCTCTAACAGCTCAATCTCGGTCGCAGCCGCAGCGACAATTTGTCCAGTGATTTTCTGCAGCTCGAGCGTGGTAAGCAACTTGAGGATATGAGACCCTGTGGCCGGGTCAGTTCGATAGAGCGTTGCCAGCTTGTCTGCATATTTGAGCAGTTTGGGCTCTTGGACAGTCCAGACTGGGAGTTGGCGACTGCTTTCGCCTGGTATCGGTCGCGGGATGTGCATTCGCAAGCCGACATAGTCCGTCACCGCTCCGAAGGAATTTAGACGGTGTTTTAATGGTGGAGCTCTCAAAGAATTTGTCTCCCATAGTTGTTGTTTCTCACGTGCACAGGTGAAGCCTAATTTGTGCTCCATACGTGTAGTTAGCCATTGTTTAGACGCGTTTTGCAGCGTCGGGCATTGGTGGTACATTATGAGCAAGTCATCAATCCAGATGCAGCTATAAATCGAGTGCCCGTGCTGGTTGCCTAGAAGCGCCGTGCGGCTTGCCATGGCTTGCCATAACTCGTCGGGGTATTCGTTGGTAGGCATATTATTCTGTTGCGCTCGCATTTCGAATTCAGTGGCCCGGCATATGAAAATGCCCGCTGGAGTGGTGCATGCGGGCATATCGTACTTGCCAAATTCTCCTCGCTTATGAACACCAAATCCGTGAGGTCCAAACGGGATGCTGGTAGCTTGTGTACCCTGGCGGTATAAAGGTATCGAAAAGTTTCGGAAATAGGACTCAATGTCGGCGACGTCGATGCAAGGCTCGGCGCCCATGGCCAACAAGATGGTAATCTGTATGCCGATGCTGGATTTGTCTGGCAGCTGCATATCGGGGTCTGTGGGTCCCGCGAGCCTGCGTCCTTCAGTGTTTCGAATAGCATTTTCGTTGTAAGAGCGGGGAGGCATCAGATAACTGTCGCTAACAGGAGGAGGCGGTCGAGGCGGGGGAGCGGTGATAAGTACGCCCGCCACCTGTCGATTGTCGCGAAGAAGTTCGCCGGCGTCGTTTGTGATAGATTGTACTGCCGCCGAAGAATCTTCGGTCACCTCAATCGGGTTAGTAAGGTCAGCCGTGAAATCCTCATGTTCTGAGCGCGCCGCTTCCATGTGTGCCAATGTAAGGCGGTGTTTTCCGAGATGGCTGGATGGTAACTTCCCAGTAAAGGTCTTGCTACGTACCGCCTTGGTAGTCTCCAACGAAATTTTCGTCACACATCGACCATCATCCGCAGCCGACTGCGTTTGAACCGGCGTTTCGGTAGCCGGGACTTCGGGAATCGTCGGCATGACTATTCCGTCACACTTGTCGAACATACCAGACTGCAGGAGTCGCTGTTTGTCGGTTAATTTTGACTTACCCCGCTTCGCCCTATATGCCTTTGGAAGCACCCCAACTGAAGAGCCGGGATAGACATACGACCTCAAATTGGTGAGATCCCAATACTCTTTCAAGAAAGCCGGGACTTCATGGAAATGGTTATTTCGCAAGGCCCACGCTTCTAAGACTTTCGCCTTTGGGGATCCGTGCGCAGCGCATCGGCGAGCCTTTTTCCCTGGTACGATGACCATGTGCTGTCCAACGCAGAGTGCGGGCCACCGGGCTGGACAGCCACCGAGGATCCACATCCCCTTCGCTACATCTTTCCTCAGAGACAGCTCGCCTTCGGCAGCGGCCTGTAGGTATTGACCGGTAGGAGCAGCCAAGGACCATCCAAACTCGGAGGCGTTTTTGGAATCGAATACCATGCTATAACCTTTCAAACCGGCGCACATGTTTGGACGAGAATTGTCACTTCCTGCTAGCTCAAACAGAAGCTTATTGTCGTGCCAGCCCATCTCCTTGGCGCATGCTCTGAAGCCTTCGGTGTTTAGCACTGTTTCTACCAGGTCTTGAGGTAGGATTTGCAGAATTTCAATGCTATCATCTTCAATGTTTGCGGAAGCTCTGGCCAAATCAAAATGCCTACATCCGCGGGCCTCTTTCGTGATGAACTCTTGTCCCAGAAATAGATAGTTCGGCAGGTCTTGTCGAAATTGGTTGCCTTGTTCCTCAGACAGTTGCACCCAATCGATATCTGCGTTTCGTAAGACCGCTTCGTCAAAATTTCGTCTGGCGGCAAATTGATCCAGGCCAGGGAACATATGAATAGCGGTCGCCTTTCGTTGGGCTTCTGCTGCAATGTTCATAATTTTGGTCACTGCAGCTTTCCACGCGTCGAGAATGTTAAATCCTTGCAAGGTCAGAAAGCCTTTGACTCCGCCTTGGATCGCGATGCGAGGTTGGCTCACTTGGCTCAACGGGCGAGAAGCAAGAGCACCTGGCGTATTCGCTGAAACCTCGGGTGTGGGGCCGCCGTCAGCGGCAATTTCGACGTCAATAGGCTCCTGTACGAAATCAGCCGGCCTAAAAACAGATCGTCGGATGATGTGGGACCCTTCTTCAGAGTCGCAGTTCATCTCTCGATTTATCAATGGGGACGGGGTGTCTATCGCCTCTTTTAACTGCATGGGGACGCGCATTTTGTATGAGAAACACGAAAACTGTCCTCGGGGACCGATAAACACTGTTCGCAGTAATCGAACTTCAAAACGTCGCAAAGCGGTTTTCGCCATGTTTGATTTTGTTGTGATGTTTCGTCCGTTGAGTTTGAGTCGTCGGTAATGAAAAATACCTATACCTTTGGTGGGCTGGTCGCGGTCGATTTCTATCCAACACTTTGACGGTAGTTGGGGAAATTTGGTTGAGCAACTCCAGTTAATATGCCAGCCGCGGGATTCGTAGCTGGACATCCGAACTTTATCCACCTTCATTACGGTTCGCTGTATGTCTATCTCTGGGCCGTCTGCCCATATCCCAGTATCTGGATCGCAAATCTGGGTGGTGAACACTCCCGGAACTTCGTCTAGCAGCTTGGGTTTACCGCTGTTGGACATGTTCTCCAGCTCTGGGAAGAGCGGAGTCAATTCGGTATTTGCTGCATTTCCATTTGCCGACGGGAATCTTTTATCTAGATGTATTTTAGCGTTTTCACAGAGCGTTAAGCATTCTGGGGTAGCAGCCAGGGCTACCGCCTCTAGTTTTGCTCGGTCGTAAATACTCGAGTCTGTCTCGCTCTCATCCTGATGGAAATCCTCCGCAGTGTCCTCTTCTTCCGACATTATGGTGGGTACCGAAAGGGCTGCGGGTGGATGTATTTGTGTCGAAGGACGAAGATTGCTTCTAATACCTAATAAGACACAAAAGTTATTGGACCAATCGTAACTTTATATAGGATCATAGAAAGATACAGCCCTTTGGGAGGCGGTGTTCACCCACCCTTGGACTTCTTAGTTTTGTCGTAGTCGGCTTTCTTCTTGGCGTACCCGCATTTCGGGTCTTTCTTCATAGCCTCCGGAATGCTGTTCCATACTTCGAGCCGAAGTTCGTGCGCTTTGTCGCGGATCTGTATCCGAGCTGCGTCGTCCTGGACGTGTTCAAAACTGCACTCACCGTCGCCGTTGGCCGGCTCTGTCGTACCAGGTTTCAACTTCGGAGGGTGGTTCGGGTGCCGGGCGGAGTTGTACGGACACCCATCCTGGCGGCAGTATTCATTGTGGCACAAGCGCCCTTCTGGTACGTAGTCTCCATGCTCTTCCGTAATCATGTGCTCCACTTTATCAGTAAAGGATTGCATCGAGTCTTTGTACTTTCCCGTCTCGGTGCCCACGCTGTATAAGTTCGGGTGGCTAAAAGGGTCATTTTTGCTGGCGAACTGGACCTTCTTGGTCTCCGCGGCGTCGGCTGCGGGAGCGGCTGCCGCGGGCCTATCCTTTACAACTGCCTGCACGGAAGCCTCCTTCGCGTTTGCCTCCTTGAGCTTCTTGGCTCGGAGTAACTTCGCGTTAGCCTCTGCCTTCTTCGCGTTATTGGCCTTGGTCTTTGCCTTGGCTTTGGCTTTGCGAGTTTCTTTGACTTCTCCAGCAGAGGGCTCATTGTGTTCCACCGGTTCTTGGTACGAGGCACGCGTCCTTGTAGCGACGCCAACTTTCGCAGTATCCTTTGTCTTGAGCGAAGTTTTCTTTTTCGGTGTCTCTTCTCCGATTGGCTTCGCCATCTGGCTTTGCTTCTGAATCTTCAGTTGGTCGGAGATCATATTCAACGCGTAGAGATAGGTATCTGGCACGAAGTCGTTTTTGTCATCCTTTCTCACCAGCATATCCATCAGGCGGGGCAGAACGTCGCCTTTGTAGAAGTCCTCGTGGGCATCTGCTACATCTCGCCTCCTTCGCGAGCCTGCTATCTGGTGCAGACTGGCTTCTTCGGGACAGTGGAAAATGCGATACCTGAACATGAGACCTTGAAAGAAATCTTCCATAGGCCGGAAAATTCGGTTCATGCAGTGAACCCAGCCTTCCGTGAGATCATCGTCCCGGTTAGCCTTGATGAACATGGTCTTATTTTGCGTTATGTCATCGCTAATTTCCTGGAACGCCTCGCACTTCCCTTTGGTGACATCATTTAGATCAGTTCCCGCTAGCGCATCTCCAGGATGTACGACAGCCCAAATCTGCATCAGTTTGTCGAGCGCCTGCTCGTACGGCTTGCCGTTGCTACCTTTATGCATCGAACACTTGATGGGGTCGCCTCCACTGTCCTTGGTGAGCGGACATGTCCAATCCTTGTATTCTACTTGAACCTCATGGGGCATGAACAATAGTAACAGTTGGCCCACGTTAACGGATGGCTTGTTTTCGAGTGATTCTTCTTCATCCTTCGTTTTCAAGTGAAGAATGCGGTCCCAATCGTTGTACGTAAAAACATCCGATAGTCGAAAGGTTTTATCTCCGGTCCCCGTTGAAAATTTTTTGTCGGGTATGGCCAATGACTTCATAGTTTGCCTAATTAATGACAGCCGCAAGGCTTGAAACTCACATATCCAGGTCAGGTCGGCGGTATCTCGAGCGTCGTGTGAGCGGAATCGGCTTGTCAGCAGCAGCCCAAATTCCGAAGGGGTATCGGGGGCCGTGAGAAACTTTTCGATTGCCTGCACTTGTCGGCGCGTCTCCTTTCCGCCTCCGCTCATCGCCATGCTGTCCATCAGTGACTGTGGTCCAGTGGGTTAGTTTGGTGTCTTCTATGGTTTTACAGCGCGCGCCAGCTGAAGGGGGGATGGTGGGGCGCATCTTTGCTCTTAACTTACCTTTAGCTCTTCGCCTTCCGGCGTCAGCAATCCGGTGTCAGGGAGCCTTATTTTTCTTTCCAGCTGTTCGATTTGACCGTCCTTGATGTTGGCGTACTCGCTGACTTTGTGATCGTTCAGCTTTCTCCATGAACTGTCTTTAGTCGCAAGTTGATTAGAATGGTCCTTTCGGCCCGTATTCTGTCTCAACGCGTCGTGTCTCGAGTGTGCTGAATGCAACCGGCCCTGAGGGTCGTCTGCATCGTCCGAGAGTTTGTCTTTCTTGGGTTTCTGCACAACACCAGTTTTTAATTACTGAATATTTGTTATGTTGTCTATTTGATGATTTCCTGCCTCTGGCGGGCCTTTATTGTCCCATCGTTAATATCATTTAGAGACAAGATTACCTTAGATTCTCCTCCGGCGTCGTCGCTGCCGCCGCCGCCACCGCCGCCGCCTCCGCCGCCGCCGCCGCCGCCGCCACCGCCGCCGCCGCGATCACCGTCGCCACCGTTCCCCCCCGCACCGCGATTTGCGGGTGCGGTGGTTACTCCCGGATCGTTGCAGCACTGCTGCACAAAATCTTTAATGAACTGCTTGAAGACTTGGTCAATGTTGTAACTGTCCATCAACATATTGAACTTGCGCTGCAGGTAGTCATCTGTTAACTGATAGGTGACCATCACGCGATCTAACCATATCTCGACGGTCGCCTGGACTCGAGCTGGTACCGGGTACGCCGAGTTGAGGGCTTTAGACACGGCCGGTGCCAAGTCATAGGAGTCCACCATGGAGGCCACGTACTCACATGATTTCAGTGGTGTGACGGTGTTGGTCTCGCCTGGAGCAGGCTGAAAGTCATGAAACATCGTGAAGAAGGATTCACCCGTGGCGATGGCGTTGTGTGGGCCATTTTCGTCGACAGGTGTCGAATTATCGTCTGGCGCTGTGGGCGGTGCGTTTGCGCTGGATGATTTGGAAGCCTTCTGCTTCTGCGGCGCCGGCTCGGCAGATGGGCTGGAAGAACCCTGCTGTGCGGTGCTGTCGCCTTTTCGTTTGCGGTCCGTTTTCTGGCCGTCATCGTCATCGCTTACGTCGAAATTAAACGGTGGTTTGGATACATCAGGGCGCTTGGTCGGGGATTGACCCGCGGCGGCCGCTTTAAGCGGACGTTTGCGAATGGGCGATGGATCCTCTTCGCTGCTGGAAGTATCTTCGTCTGAATCCGACGAGCTAGTGGCCACTGGTGGAGGCTTGTGGATTGCCGCGGGCTTCGGTTTCACCGACGGTGGTTTCGCGGCCGGCGAAGGTTGCTTCGTTGGTACAGCCGGCTTAGGAGTCACTTCCATATAATGCACAACAAGGTCACGACGCGCGGACCGTACATCTTCTTCCGTTTCCAGCAGCTGTGCTGGGGCCGTGTCGGTGTGCACCGTTGCGCCGACAACAGCCATTTCCAGCAGTATGCTGAGATTGATTGGAATCGACTGGCCTAAGTTATCTCCGCGATACGCCGGGCTGTTCTTTATCCACTCAGACGCCGGCGGGTAGTTGATTATATGTTGCCGCAAATTTATGTCCAGCTGCGACCAAAAATCTTTCCACTCTTGCGATGTAGAGGAAGTTAGCGCTCCGCCTGTGGAAATATAATGCTGAAACTCCGTCGTCGGAAACGGTAGACCCGTAATTTTAGCCGCGATGTGGGCGATTTCCAGGATTTGCGCAGAAGAATACTGCAAAAACGGAGTCGAAGCCGCCGCGAAGTGGGCTGTGAAGCTGAATACTCCGGAAGGTATCCTGTAAAACTTCATTGGTGGAGGAAGCGGTTTGCTTTGCCCGTCAAATATTGTCACAAGAACGGCAAACTGTTTAAAAATGACGTTGTGCAAAATATCTGGCAGTTCGGTGGCACCACTGACATAGACTGGCAACCATTGTGTTATCTTCCCTGTAGCCAAGGCGTCCGGAGTCGCGTCCAGGGGAACAGAAGGAGCGCCGAGAGTCGGCGCAATGATGCGATTGAATTCTGTGATAAACGCGCCGATCTGCTGCATTATGACTGCTTGCGTCCAGCTTTCGGCTTGTCCATACAACTTTAGGTTAGAAATGGCTCTGGCCAGCAGTAGGCGCAGCCTGTCTGCGCGGAACTTATGTTGCCGCTGGTGGTCGGCATGTCCATAGCGCGAATCATTATCAAAGTCAGCGTCAGTGATTGGGATCGTGCCACGTAAAGCGATCATGCTGACCAAAATGCCCTGCACGTCCTGAAACACTTGGCGAAGAAGGAAGTGCATGGCCAATTCATTGTCCGTGTCGGGTCCAATGTCATCATGTCGTTCAGCCATATTCCCTCGTTTATCAACATCCAAGAACATCAGCGAGCTGGCGAACGTTTCTTCCAAATGTATGTATACGTCTGGTGCTACAGTTAAAACAAGTAGCTGCAAGACCGTACCCAAACCACCTACTGAATCCGCGTCTCCGAAGCGGACTTTGTATACAATCGGGCCCAGGATCTGGTCCCGACCTTGAGGGCCAATTGTCTGCGTAAGAGTGAGAAACGTCATGAGCAAATGATTACCCACCTGTAACGTGTTCTTTGGCAGTACTGGCTGGATGACAACATTGTTCTGCAGAAACGCGCCGATATTTCGTACGGCTTCACGCAGCGATGCTATCTTCAATTGGTCTTCATGAGGCAAGCCTTGGACTGCTGTCATGCAATTTTGAATGGCCGCGAGAAGTCGTTGCATCAAAGCCGCATGTTTGCCCGACACTGTCTGTTTAACACCTGCGGATCTAGTCACGTTGGCTTCTTCGAACGCTTCTGCATCCACTGTAATAGCCAGTCGCAATACTGCAGCGAAGTAATTGACATGTAGGACACAATTTTCGATCTCGAAGATAGGATCCCGCGGTACAGACGCACTGCTGATTTCCATCTGATGTCGCACCGGTGACATGAGATGCTGTAACGTTCCCACAAACGCCGACAATCCGGATAACCCGGTCGGGCTACTAGCATTGTTCGAAAAAATGGAAAGCTTGGCAGTCATGTCTGCCATTTTGCGCTCGTTGCGGCTGGGTAATATCTGTACCACGCGTCGCAGTGCAAACTTTGCCTGCGCCGCTGCAATATCGCTTTTGGAAATTGTAAACGACTGAATGTCTTGAAGTCGCGTTTTAAATGGCACAGCTATCAGTCTTGATCATCGCGAAAAATGCTGCCAGCATTACAATGCCTGCAATTTCCCACAATTCAACAGTGAATATGAAAACCATAACGACAGAGGCGATGCCATGCCCTGTGACATGTACAATTGTTGTGTAAAGTTTATGTTGCAACATGTACAGCAATTTTAAATGCGGTCAACGTTTGGTTGATGGGCACTGACCTGATCAGGAGATCATGCAGAGTATCTTCTTGAAAATTTTTGCAGGGTTTGGTTTACCTGCAAGCAAAAAGAGACATTTATACATTGTCAATATGTATCATCAACATATTGTGATGGCAAGCCTTTTTTACGCCAGGTAGGCGGGTTCACTCATGAAAGCCATGAGTGATCCAAAACAAACAGTTTGTACCTGGATATGGCCAGATTTCTGTTTATGCTTTAGAGTAACCGCGCATGGCAGCAGCTGTGCGTGACCAGTCTCTCCAGACTGCGGGCCAGTTCAAAACGAACTGCCTCACGCCATGAATCAATCTTATTGGATTGATCACGGCGTGTCACATTTTTGAGGGTTCTTTGCCGATCCGAGGAACGACCCTCACACTGTCCCTCAGACAATCCCCTTTTTGAATAAAACCTTCACCCTCTCATATTGTGAGAGGGGTCCATGTTCATCCTTAGGGTTTTTGTCTGAGATTCAGTGTAAGAACTTGTGAGGCTCTTATCTAAATTCACAGAATCGCAGCGCTCGCCGGGAAGGTAAACTGTATTCTAGTTTTCCTATTTTCTCGGTATGCTTGCGATTTCCCTAAGGATTTACATTTTAGTCTATTTTCACCGAGATCTCCCTCACACCCCTGTGTGAGGCGATCCCCCCTCCACAAGCTCCGGGGGGTTCGCCCCACACAAACGTGTGATGGAGCTCTGGTTTCATTTTAAGACTACTGTAATTTTCCCTATTTCCTTCTCCCGTGCTCGTCGGAAGATAGGGAAACGGGATGTTCATTTTCCAACTATTGGGTTCGAACCATTAGTTGAGGAATTTATACTTTGTAACTTTTAGTCACAATGTTATAAAAATTTGTATGAGTACGACAGGTAGAAAACGGGGCCGAACTGTTTGAGAGTTATGTCTGACACGTGTCTAAACATGCCCTTAATTGGGGGGCATGACACGTGTCTTTCATATCACTCATTCATTTCGTTCTCTGCTCTCACTTTTTAAATTCTTGTGAGAATTTACCTCGTTTGTTGAGGGCGTACTCTGGTGATATCCGGGTAAAATTTATTTACCTTTCTTTTTATAGCATTTGTATTATTTCCTTGGAGTATACAAGCGAAGCGGTCCTTTTACCTTTTACTTTGATTATTAAGGTTGGATTTCGCATGCGTACAGTATTATACCTCTTCCCCTCTTTCGGCGTTCGTAGCTTCGCGGTTTTACCGCGGTTGCCTACAATTTCGCGGGGGTTCTCTCAGGTATCAGGGTAAATTTAGCAAGTAAGCCAATTTGCTCTGAGGAGGTTTCTATGTCGAGCGACAGGATGTTTCAAGCTACCCGTCACCAGCAGGCTCGTATGGAGCAGTCTCTCCTCGAAGAGAGGGAGAGGGACTATGATACGGAAGATGCTCTTTCTTCCCCTGAGGATG
>Ga0308008_1000690_pt1 | contig 12934 bp, 14 predicted proteins | sample Neamet125_FD_203140 | JGI IMG/M metagenome (GOLD analysis project Ga0308008, IMG submission 203140) | Marine microbial communities from water near the shore, Antarctic Ocean - #125 | ecosystem: Environmental > Aquatic > Marine > Unclassified | place: Southern Ocean | collected 2014-07-24
CCTTTGGGGTTTTTAATAATATTACCCGTCAACAATTGAGGGTAGTTCTGTATAACTATATTTCTAATCTTTTGCAAATCTTTAGCACTATTTTGCGAGTCGTGCACATCTATACCAAATTTAGTTTTTATATCTACAGCTACTATATCTGGGATAATAGCAAATGATCTAAAATTTTGTTTTTGGTTAGCAAACATACTTTTTGAGGCTGCTCGTGATTTAGAAGCATAGTCTAAATAAGCTGATACATCTTGTGTGGCCCTGAATTCGCCATTCTTACCATACGTATCTTTAATAAAATTACTCATTTTAATTCTCCGATTTAAGGTTGAATACCCCTACTTAAATATACTAATATAATACATTTAAATAGAGGCAGCCCCGTAGGGCCACCCATATTTCCAAATAAAACTTACGCTTGGATTACGCCGATTCCAGAAATCATTCCAGATGCAAATGTGTTTCTGCATTCTAGAGTAGTCTCTTCAATCATCATAGCAGTTGTGCTATCACCTTGTGTACCAACGTCAGCTGTGTGCAGAGGACGTAAAGTAGCTAATGACCACCAACTTGGATCGTAGACAAGAACGTCTGTAGCTCCACCTAGTCCATCACTCTTGTCTATGCTACTAGCAAGACCTTGAATGTAGTTAGGCACAACTTTTACTAAGCCAAAGTCACTTTCGTATAATTCAACAGATTGTCTGATTGAACCTTTCTCATCGAGGTTACGACGAGTTCCTGTGACAGCTTGAGCTAAAGCAGAGAAGTTACGTTTTTGACTTGGAGACATCATAAGTACTGTTGCCTTTCCACCTTCTTCGTAAACTCTTTGCATTACTTCATCAACATCACTTAAAGCAAGTGAGTGAGTACCAGCAGTAGCAGCAGCACTTGTAAGACCTGCAGCAGCGCCTGTAGCAGCTGCATGAGAACCTGAAGCAAATGCCGGAGTTGAAGCAGAAACGTCCCATGTGTTATACGCAGGAACCCACGCTTGATATCCAGCCATAGTACGGCCAGCGTTAGCACCAATACCATCAGCTCCACCAGAACCATTAGTTACTTGGCGTGAACCAACTAACGCATGCTCTAAGTCACGCTTAAGCTCAGTACCTTTTTTCTTCATTTGGTACGCGAATTCAGAATTGCGTCCAGCTTTAGAAACACTGTCAAGAGTCTTAGACACTTGGATATGCTTAGTAAGGATCTGTGAGTAATTACCAGCACGAACTGTGCTAATATTTGCAACAGAACCTGCCGCGAAGTCTGAACCTTCAGCTTGCGCGTTTGCAGCGGGTGCCGCTAGCTCATCAGTTTGCCATTCGTGAAAGACAGCTGTAGCTTTTTTGTTACCAATAGAAGACAAGAACGGAGTCTCGTCTCTAGTGATCATAGTTATAAAAGATGCCAGGTCTTCCTTTTTACCCTTGGTATCTTCCGTTCTAAATATTGCCATTTTAATTTTTCCTATAAAATATTACAATTGTTAAGAGATAAGAAAGATTAATTGCTAAACATTCCGTCTACCATTCCGGCTAGGAAAGAATCAGCTTGATTCTCCGTAGCGTCGCCTGATAAGACTCTTTTGCGTAGCTCTTTTTCTTTCTCACTAGTTTTAGCCTTTTTGTTCACAGGCTTAGTTGCCTTAACACTTTTAGTAGGAGCTTTCTTACGCTTTTGGACCGCAACTTTTTTGCTGTCTTTTAAATTTTTATAATCGTACATTAATGCAATAACTTTAGGATCTATAATGTTTGCAAACTCAGGAAAGCCTAAGTCTTTTACTGCCCAGTTAACCACGGATTCGTAGTTATCTTGCCAGCCTGGTAGTTCCTTGTCTAATGCTGATATAGATTGTTCTTTGCTAGCCTGCAATGTAGCTGCATCCGCTTGAGTCTTTTCAGAAGTGGCTTCGTCTTTAATACGGGTAGCTTCTTTCTTTTTAGAATCAAGTTCTTTAGCTTTATTACGTCTAGCTTCTTGCCATTTAGGCAATTCAAACATATCGTCATCATTTATTAATTGCTGTATCTTACGATCATACGCTTCTAACTGTATTGCGTCACTATCAACTTGGTTAGTGAGCAATTCAGCATTTTGTAATTTAAGCGAAGTAGCTTCTTCCGCAAGTACTTTAGCTTCTTTTAGCTGTGCACTGGCTTCGATGGATTTCTTGTTAGAGCTTTGAGCAGTCTGGTAACCCCTGATAAGTTCCGACATAGGTACAGCATATTCTTCACCATCAACTTTAACTGGCACTTCATATTCCATATCTAGTTCTTCAGTATCAACTTCCGCCTCTTCAGAATCGTCTGAGTCTTCCTCAGTTTCTTCTTCTTCAGCTTCTAGATTATCATCGTTACTTTCGTCTTCTAATAGTTCAGTCTCGGACGCCTCAGCTTCATCACTCTCTGCTGCTTCCTCCACTTCGTTATCAGTATCATCGCTGGATAGATCTTCTTTTGGTTCATCACCAAAAAAGTCGTCCGCTAGACCTTCTAACATTACATCTTCATCAACCAAATTTACATTAACATCCTGACCATTTGTTAGGGTAGTTTCTAAACTCTCTGACATAATATAATCCTCCTATAGATTATTCTTTATTTGGTAGCAGCTTTCTTAGTAGGCGCTGCTTCCTTATTAACCTTTTTAACATCCTGTTTTTTAGACTCACGCTCAACTATATCTTCTAGGCGTGCAATAAGAACTTGCACCGAAGTAAGTTTTTCGAGTAGTTGCCTAATAACTGGACCGTGCCCTCCGCGGTTTGTTGCTCCGCGCATTTCACGTAGTATATTTTTCTTTTCTAACTTGAACATTTCCAAGTCACTTAGTGTAAACTCATCCATTTAGATCCTCCTGTTCTTTCTTGAATATTTCATTATCGCCAGCAACTGCTAACGACTCTATTTCTTTCTTCACATCGGTTAGTGCTACAACAGTATTATAAATAGTCTCTCGTAGTTCTGTTTGATGTGAACCTGTCTGGCTCCATGCCACCAAATACTTTTCTCTGACTTTTTCAAAGATTATGTTATAAGCCTTATTGCTTATAATCATTTTGGCATGGGTCCCTAGTTCTATTTTATCCATTTGACCTCCGTTTCATGAATTAATTACCTATCTTAGTAGGTCTGCCCGATTGTACTTCTAAGGCAATTTCTGCTTTGTCTTTAGCGACCATATGTTCAAACTTAGCCCTATCAAGTTCCATATCAGCTTGCTTCTTTTGAATATCAGCCATCTGTTTTTGCAAAGTCAGCATAAGTTTTTGTTGTTCTACCTCATGCTCTTTCTGTGCTTCGGCACTTGCTGCTTCTTGTTGTTGGGCTACAGATTGTGCTTGCTGTTGGCCTTGTGGTGTTGACGGATCAACAATAAAGTCAGTCCAATTTTCAATACCAATTGAATCCATAAGTTGCTTAGCAATGTTAAACCCTGAAGCAGGATTAATAACACTTTTAGTTTCTGGTGCTTGGTATAACATAGGCATAATTTGCGTAGCTAACATCATCATGTTTTCTTGGCTATTAGCTTTGCTATTAGGACCAACATCAATATCAACTGTTACACTTTCAATTGGCATCATGTCTTTAGGCGTAACACCATAGTATGAAAAGTCTTTCATAATTGCATCAGCATTTTCTAGTATCAAACCATAAACACCACGACACAAATCTTTAAAACCAGTCTCAGCAAATCTACGTGCTACATACGCAATACGTTTTTGTGAAGCTGCTTGAACTTGCGCTACTTTACCCGCCGAATTACCGGAATCAAATAGTTTTTCATTAACTCCTTGCGCTGCGCGCGTCATGCCACTCGCTTGCTCTTTCTCATTGTTCATAAATTCTAACAAAGAGAACGTCGAGGGTGACAGAGAATCCGGGGTAAGTGGTTGCACTGCGGCAATCGGGCTACCATTAGTAGGAATAATTTGGTGAGGCTCGGGACTCTGAAGCGCACGGAAATCTACCGTGTTGGGATCTGCAAGAACTCGACCATAATTTGTCAAGTATACATTTTCTACCATGCCTCGAGTAATAGCCGTTTTAATCTCTGTAGCGGATCGAGTTACGTCTGCGATAGACAACCCGTAGAAGGCATATGGAATCTCGATAGGATTCAAATTAGCTAGAGGTATACTATCAGCATACTCTTCTAATAAAATCTCGTTACCGGCCACTATGAACCTCTTCAACTCAGAAATACCATCACCATCTCTGTCAATCTTCATCCAGACTTCACTAACCGTAATTTCTCGGTTTGAAGCTCCTAGAATATCGTCCTCTTCTCCTACCCAAACACCATTGGCTGATTGCCTATGAGCGTCTTCGCCGTAGTTACCTTTAAGACCCGCAAAAGACTCTCCACCTTCTGTTGCCAAGTCGTCTGATACGTCAAATCCTTGCGCGCGAAGATCGGATAAAGATACTTCGGTTTGGATTCCTACGAATTTAGAGTTAGTTATTGATGTAGCTGTTCGATTAATCATGAACGATTCAGGAGGAATATTTTCTAGCTCTATTTTAGACGTATCTATTTTTCGCCTAATTTTTGCTATTTTATAATATTCAACTTCTTCGCCTTCAATTGTTTCTGAGGCTGTTACTAGCTCAATAATTTCTACATTATCTTCTGCAGTTATAACATCAAGTTGCTCCGAAGTTAAGTCCTCGTATTCTTCTACTTTGTGTTCAGAAGACTCTACCCACTTCCAGCGAATAGTTGAATTCTTAAACAGTAGAGCACTTTTAATCCATGTATTTAGTTCTACCCAACCATTATTTTTAACAAAAATGCAATGATTAGTAATATCGGAAGCTATACCTGCAGCTTTAGACTGTGTTGGGTCCATTGGGTTAAATTTAGCTATTTTCCCGTTGCTTAACATCAATTCTGATATAACTGCTAAATATGAATCTACAATTTCTACAGTATCTGATGATACAACTTTAGAAACTCCCATCGGCGCTAACCTACCCTTTGGCTGTTGGGTATAATAGTTAATAGCTTCTTCTCTTGCTTCTGATATTTCAGAACCATCAGAGAATGAACCTACTGACTGATGAATAGCGTCGTTAATCAGGCCTGTTAGCTCTTCATCTGTTATTTTATTAATATTTTTCGACATAGTGTCTCCTAAATCCAATTGTTATTAGTTTCTGGTATATACATATTACCAAATCCTACTCTATCATTTGTTAACTTATCAATGTGTGTTCGGTAAACTTCGCAAGCAATAGCTAAAGCCATTACTGAATCATCGAAGCATCCAGGACCTGCGCCGGTTGAACCTCTATCATCAGATAAGTAATCTTTTAGTTCTTGGGTAATTATTGAAGATTTAATATCCAATTCTTCTTCAAATAACCAATTCTTTAAGTTGCCTATGATAGCGGGTTTAGATGCACTAGTTGTTCTAAAGCCTAGTCTTACTCCCTCTTCATTTGAAATGTTAGCAATCTTTGTTTGAAAGTACATGTTAACGTAACTCATATCTTTCAGCTTTTGAAGAGTAGCTACGCCCATTGAATTAGATTCAACAGCTAAAAGTGCGTTATTAAAATAACGTCCTAAATAAAATAACTCTTTGCCAAAAGCGGCAGGGTCTATTCTGTTATTACGGTATAAACCGACTACTTCTCTTTTTGAGTTCATAACTATAGCAGCGCTATAATCTTGTCCTACACCAAGAGCAACATCAGCTCCAATAATATACTTTTCTCTAAAGCTAGGGGCTTCCCATATTTCAAGGTGCCCTTCTCTTTGCTCATCCCAAGACATCATTTGGGGATTAAAACTTCTTATACTTGTGGCGGATTCAATTTTTAATTTTTGAATCTTTTCAATATCAAATACATTAGCACCTGATACTTGAAACGCTTCTTCAGAAGTTGCAGGGTACTCCTGGGCAAATTTTGTTGAACCAGATTCGCCAATCTTCATTCGTCTCCAATAAAGTTGGTCATTAACTAAATTATACAACTCAGATAATGCTTCTTCTTCTTTGGTTCTAACAAAACTTTCCGGAGCTTTCATAGTATATTCTAATGTCATATGCCAGGGTAAAAATACCGGGACATAGTCATTTAAGCCTTGCTCTGCTTTTTTCCACATTTCGTAGAAAGAGCCAGAGGCGCCATTAGCTGTAGATTCTAAAATAATTTCTGTGCCATCAGCACTAGAAACACCTTGAAACAATCCAGCTAAAATTTTACCTTGGTTTTGCCAAAAAGCTACCTCAGAACAATGCAATATTGTGGGTGTAGTACCTCGCCCAGCTTCTGGGGAACCCGCGGTATACAATCTGAATCCTGAGTCATTATGAGCAAATTTAATTTCTTTTGCGTTAGACTTAACTAATTCAGGAGCTGTACCATCTGGCATTCTTTCAATAAATTGCTTACTCATTGTAAATAAAGCATCAGATGTTGCGCTGTCGTGTGCTAGCACCACTGATCTAGTAAAAGGAGTGTATAAAGTTTTCCAAAATACTCTTCCAGCTGTATATGTAGATATACCTTGCTGACGAGCTTTAAGAATTAGTACTCTTACTCTACCTTTATTTTTTAATTGTTTTTCAACAGCGTCGTGTATTTTTTGTTGTGCTTGATTAAACTTAAAAGGTATATAACCTTGCGCTGCGTCTTTAGTAATAATTTTTAATCGTTCACTTGAAAATTTTTTAAAATCAGCTATATATTCTAAATCTTTCTTTTTGCCAGCAATAGCTTTGCGTATTTCTATTTCTTTTGCTAGCTTTAATTTATATTCTCTACTGCTTTTATCCATAATTACCCTCCAGTTCATATGATAATAGTCTTAAATTAGGTGGTTGGTTACTTAGGCTGATGCCAACCGTCACCGTTCGGAGGGACCCAAGTTTTTAAGTATTACTTAGATAACTCACTCGTTATATCTTTGTCTAACAACTTCCAGATAATACCAGCAGCAATGATACCTGCTAATCCAGCGTTACCTAGTGTCCATACTATAGTCAGTATAGAATTTACTACATCTCCCGTTAAGAATGCTACCTTCGATCCGAAGATAATCTGTAATATAATAGACAAACTAATAAGCTTAATGCCCACATCTATTGCAGCATCAGCACCGTTCTTTATTTTTTGTAACATAAATATTTACTCCTATAAAATTAAAATTACCAACCCCATTCTCCAACCATACCAGCTGTCGAATAATCTGTCACAGTCTTTTCAAAGAAGTTACTCAATGAATCTCCTGACGTAAGATCTTCTACCCAAGGTAGAGGATTAGTTTTTACTTTAAAGTTTCCTCTAAAGCCTAGTTGTATCAATCGTCTGTCAGCTAAATACCTTATATAGTTTTTAACCTCAGTCTTCTCCAAGCCTTCTATTTCACCAGCTTCATAAGCAAGATCGATTACTTTCTCTTCTAACTTAACAATTTTTCTAGCCATAGCGTATATGTCTGCCTTAAAATCGTCGGTTAGAACTCTACTATGCTCTCTGCAGAACTCTCTAAACAACTTGCTCATTCCCTCAACGTGTAGAGTTTCGTCTCTTATACTCCATTCAATAACAGTTCCCATGCCTTTCATTTTACCACGTCGTTGGTAATTTAATAACATAGCAAATGCTGAGAACAGAGTAACCCCTTCATTAAACACAGACAATGCTATAGATTTAGCTAAGCCTTGATGGCTAGTAACGTCTGCGTCTCTCATGAAGTCGGTCTTGTCTACCATTTCTTTGTATTCTAAAAACGTACTGTATTCTTTTTCATGTAACCCTAGTGTATCATTTAACAACGCATAAGCTCTTTGATGTATACCTTCTCGAGCTGAGAACGATAATAGCATTGATCTTATTTCATTGTTAGGAAACTTAGGTATATAGAATTCACAATAGTTCTGTGCTACTATAACGTCAGCTGAAGTAAACAGCCTGAGTATAGATATGATATGTTCTTTCTCAGTATCTAGTAACTCTCCGTTCTTCCATTGATTTACATCTTCAGCTAAGTTTATTTCTTTCTCTGTCCAGTGTATGTCCTCATGTTGCTCAGCTAATTCAATAGCCCAAGGAAACTGAAAAGGTTTAAACACTATATTCTCTGTCATTAAGCTCATAATATCATCCCTCACATGCTAAACATTCGTCTGCAGCATCACCAATAGCAACTCTATCTACCTTCTGACCTACATTCTCTGCTATCTGTGTACTTGAGGTACGTAGATAATATAATGTTTTTAGTTTTTTATTAAACGCACTTAAGTGTACGCTGTTAACATAAGACTTATCAGACCCAGCAGGAAAGAATAAGTTTAAGCTTTGCGACTGACATATATGTACTTGTCTATCACTAGCATGTTGAACAATCCAATGTTGATCTAGTTCAAATGCTGTCTTAAACACATCACGTTCCCAGTCAGTTAGATAATCTAGCTGCTGAACAGATCCTTGGTGGTGACTAATGTTACGCCACTCTCTTTCTAACCATTCATTATCTCTACCCAACCTTAACCTGTGTTCTTCCATAACAATCTGCAGGTGTTTGTTTTGTATTAAATGCGATCCAACTCTTGTTTTATGAATAAAGCTATTAGACTTGAGTGGTTCTATCGATGGTGATGTACCAATTATCATTCCGCTATTTGCATTTGGTGCTATAGCTAACAGATGACTGTTCCTTCTACCACTACCTTTGCCAAACGGATACTCACCTATAGTTTTAGCTAAAGCTTTAGTAGCTTTAACAGCATGAGCTTTTATGTGGGCAAACATTCTTTTGTTCTGACCTACAGCCATAGCTGATTCCCATGGAATACTTTTAGACTGAAGATAAGAATGGAAACCCATAGCTCCTAGTCCTAACGATCTCTCTGTGAAAGCAGATGATGTGGCTCTGAATAGCTGAGGTTGTGGTGCATCTTTAATGAACGCAGTCAATACATTATCTAACATTTCTATCAGATCTTCAACAATCGTAGAGTCAATCCACTCATCAAACTTCTCAAGGTTTAAACTACTTAAGCAGCAGACAGCTGTTCTGTCAGCGTTAGTAGGTAGAGTTATCTCGGCGCAAAGGTTGCTACCTTTGATCTCTAATCCTTGTTTTTTGAGATGTTCTGGTAGTTCTCTGTTACTTTGATCTATAAAATGTATGTATGGTTCGCCAGTTCTGAATCTTGTTTCTAATATTCTTTCCCATAGTTCTCGAGCACGTACTGTATCGCGCACTGTGTTATCGTGAGGATCAATAAGATTCCAATCACTGTCACTTGAAACGCTATCCATGAAGCTGTCAGAAACATTAACAGCATTGTTAATATTAAAACATTTACGATTTGAATCACCGCCAGAAGGTATTCTAATGTTAAGAAATTCGATAATGTCTGGGTGACTAACGTCCAAGTATGCCGCATAACTTCCCTTCCTGGTTTGTCCTTGTTTATAAGCTGTCATTGCTGAGTCAGCTACTTTTATAAAAGGTATTGGTGATGGTGCTTTATTACTAACAGCTCTAACATCTGACCAGTGTCCACCAACTCCACCACCCTTGACTGACAGCCAAGCTAGCTCAGCTTGATGCTCTATCAGTCCTTCTAGTGTGTCAGGTACATAATTTAAGAAACAACTAATAGGTAAACCTAAAGGTTTCTCACCTGGGGCTGGTGCATTACTTAGTATTGGGCTGCTGAACATAAACCAACCATTGCTAACTCCGTCGTATAATCTTTGGGCTAAGTCCATGTTGCCGCCTGAGTAAGCGACACAAGCTCTAGCATAAGCCTCTTGTGGTGACTTCTCTTTACCTCTAAGGTAGTGAGCTTTTAATAAATCAGTTGCTTGTTCACTCATTTCTTTATCTTTAGATCTATTGATCTGTATTCCTAGGTATTTGCTTTTCATTTTTTCTCCTTAATTCTAGCAACCTCTATAACTTCTTCACCTGATTCATCATTGTATATTTTGTATTTAACTCTTCGTTCTGCATGCTCTTTTAATGCATAGCAAATACCCTCTTCAAATGATGCTTGTTTTTCCTTACGCATCCACATATAAATGAATACACATATTCCTATCGAGCTTATTATTATTTCATGTAGTTCCATTATAACTCCTTAATGTAATTTATTATTTTCGTCTGCCTCTAAAGTTAAGTAACTAAAACCTAGTCTTTTAAGTTCTTCAACAGTCTGCAGCCAAGCTACACACTCTAGCAATACTATTTCACTATCAGTGTTACTTATAACTGTTTTGATCTTACTTTTTACATCATTAACGTGTACTTGTCTGCTCATTTTCGTGTCCCTCGATTTCTAATATAACGTAATCTTCTTTGTCTTCGTCATATCCTCCAAAATGAGATGAAAAACCGGTTACTATTTCGCAGTGGTCGTCTTCAATAGATCCATGTTCAACCATAGCATCCATCAAAAACTTGTGCAGCGCCCATGTAAAGTTATCTATATCACGTTTACGTTTAGTAGCGAAGTATAAAGTATAGTGAACTGTTAGTTTGTTATACTTAGGTAAGGACTCCACGAATTTTTTTACTTCTTCGTGGTAGTCCTTCTTTGCTTTTGCTAATGTAGCCCAATGTAGATTTCTATACAAATTTCCTGTTAATATACCAGCCTTACCTTTTTTTGTATACAACGGAAAATTTAGTCTTGCTATCAATCTCTTACTCCTATCTTGGTGATAGTCCAACGATCTTTATCAGTATTGTATCTTACTCTAACACCTGCACCTTGATGAGATTGTCCTTCGCATAGTTGTATTAGCTCTGCTTTAAGACCTTCCATACGGTGTTCATGCAACATCTTTTCGTCTCTAGCTTCTTTCCACCAGAATGCCAACTCTTTCCATTGCTCATCTTCGCGCTTAAGAATATCGTTAACTCCTGGTTCTGGCTTACCTTTAAAGTATTCTTTCCATGCAGCGAGTATTGTTTCACGTAACTCAGGGTTTGAATCGTGTATTCTATGTGCACCTTCTTTATTATGTCTATCATAAACCCAGAAATGACATTTATCTTGCTCAGCGAGCATCATCTGTTGTTCCATTTGTATTTCATACTGATGAGGAAGTGCTTCTCCGTTCATCATTGTCTTCCATAATGGTGACTCAGATCCATTTAATGGGACTTTGATCTCAAGTATCTCTGATTTACCAGACTTAGACCATGTTTCTTTACCATCTAATGAAGCCATTAACGGCATTCCGTCTACCTCAGCAACTAAACAACAAGGTTCAAACACTGCTTGAGCAAAATTCTGAAACGATTCTCTAGCTTCATCTTCAAACTCGTTACCTATTGTCATAGCGAAGTTAGTCTTTATTGTTAACTCACCATTTTTAAGTTCCCATAATTGTAATGGTGTCTTAGGTATCCACGGACTTACGCCCATAGCCGCTGCAGCTTCTGATGCTGTACCGTATTTTCTTCTAGTTTCTAACCATAAATCACTACCTTGAGGCAGTAACGTATCATCGTATTCTATTATATTTTTAATTTCCATATTATTACTCCTTATTTTCTACGTTTAGCCCATTTTATTTGAAGATGTTTTATGTAACTCATCGTCTCTTTGTTAGGCTTTTCTGCAACGACATCTTTGAAGTTAGGATAACTATCAAATCTTTCTTTATACTTATAATTTGCCCAGCTATCATTGTAGTTTTTAACTACTCCGTAACCAAGTAACTGTTGATAGAATTCCTTCTTAAAGTTTTCACCGTATTCTTCTTTTCTTTCTACTTTCTTAGTCTTTTTATTTACTAGACCTAACTCAGCGTCTATGAAATCTACATAAGAACTTTTGCCTTTATGGATCTTACCACAACCTGGACATATATTATGACCGCTGAATGTTCTAAAACATCCTTCGCATACTATAGTACTAGCTTCTCTATCTTTAGGTTCTACTCTTTCGTTTTCTGATGATTTACCTACTGTAAGAACCCAGTTATGATCGTCAGTAGCAAAGCCATTAGTATATACAGCACCTGAATGATCTATAACTATTGCTTTATCTTTTGACGGATGTGGTCTTAAGACTCTTCCAACCATTTGAATATACAATCCTAACGATTTAGTTGGTCTTGCTAGTACACAAACTTGAGCTTTAGGAGCATCAAAACCTTCAGTAAGAACCATGCAGTTGCATATTACTGTTAACTTACCTGAATTAAAGTCTTTTAATATTTGAACTCTTTCTTTAGTTGGTGTTTGACCGTCTAAATGAGCTGCTAGTACTCCGTTGTCTACGAATGTTTCGCATAGGTTTTGACTATGTTTAACACCTGGAATACTTGGTGAATAATAAATTGCTTCGATTAGACTTCCAAGTCTTGTTAACTCTTTAATTCCAGGAGCTTTGACCATATCAGTATAAATAGAACCTAAACCATTACCATCAGATCTTACTGGGGTAGCTGTAAGTCCTACAATTAAACCTTTCTTATATAAATTTATAATTTTTATATATGTGTTACTTAATGATCTATGAGCTTCGTCTATTATTATTAGATCAGCTACTGGCATTTCCATTGTGTTCTTTGTAATAGCTCTTGCCCTTAAAGTATCCACTGAAGCAACTTGAACTGGTGCGAAGTTATTTTCTTTCTTGTGATTAGCCATAATAACTCCGTGTCGTACTCCGAAGTCAGTTAATTTATCTGATGTTTGAATGATTAGCTCTCGTCTATGAGCTAAGAATAATACCTTCTTACCCTTATCAACGAATGCTTTAACTAGTGCTGCAGCCATAACTGTTTTACCAGAACCTGTAGCAGCTTGTAATATTATTCTACGTTTACCAGTTCTTTCTACTCGGATCAATTCATTTAAAACATCTTTCTGATATTGCCTAAGTTTCACGTTTGTACCATTCGAACATTATGCTTCCTAAGAAACCACTTATTAATATTAC
>Ga0308008_1000691_pt1 | contig 12925 bp, 19 predicted proteins | sample Neamet125_FD_203140 | JGI IMG/M metagenome (GOLD analysis project Ga0308008, IMG submission 203140) | Marine microbial communities from water near the shore, Antarctic Ocean - #125 | ecosystem: Environmental > Aquatic > Marine > Unclassified | place: Southern Ocean | collected 2014-07-24
TCCATAACCAATATAACCCCATATCATTGGAGTGATAAAGAACACTATCCACCAGTCAAGTGGTAGGAATGCAAGAGTAAACAAATATCCGTACCAAACATAACTATGATTCTTATAAAACCACATTACTCTTTTATTACGCATAAGGTCTTTTAGATGCATACGTTTAATAGGTGGTACTTTAAATGTAGATGTTACTACTTGCCATATTGGTGTAAACTTTGGTGAGTGTGGATCTTCCGGTGTATCAGAATGATTGTGATGTAAACGATGCACTCCAACCCATCCGAGGACGTGTCCAGCACCTGAGAGTGGACCAAGAATCAATACAAGATATTCATACCACACAGGGGCTTTAAATGAGTCGTGGGCAAAGTATCGATGATATCCAGCTGATACAACGCAGGCAGATAAAAAGAACCACCATATAAGACTAATGATTAAATAATCCATTTTGAAATATGCTTTGCCATAAGTTGTTGTCCCTCTGCGTTTGGATGTAAGTCTAAGACTGATATCTGTGGAAGGTTTTGATGATGAATTGTTTGTCCATTATAAACTCTCATAAATGGAAAGCCAATAATCTTCTTATTCTTTGACAGCATTTGGTGATACATATTCTTTGTTAAAGCCTTGGCCATCTGTTTAGGGTTCCATTCTTTAACAGCTAGTTCCAACGCAAAGGCGGGTGTTCCTTGAAAGAAAAGGTAATCAATGTTATTCTGCTCTAGTATCCGAGACAACAAAAACATATATCGAAATGTTGAATCAATTACATCTTCTGCATACTTTTTAATATAATAAAATTCCTGTTCAAAGTGATCAACAAATTCTATTAGAGAAAAGCCGTAAAAGAAGTGATCTATATCAGCCGCTGATCGTTCTTCATTTGGTTCCATCCGAGGCCACCCACCATTCGCAAGAAGGAGCTCCTTATCAACTGTCTGACAATAACTTCCAATGGGATGCTTCCACTTATTCAGATATTTAACTCGATCCCAACCAGTCCATGCAACAATACACAAATCAATCTTTTGATGATCCCACACTTGATCAACAATTGAATCAAATATAAACTTATTATCACATCCGGCCTTTGCTACATTCTTCCACTCCATGCCTTTCTCTTCCGCAATAATCTGCGGCCACATCTTCCATCCACCTCTTTCACTATCCGGTAGTTGCCTGTCACCACTCCAAAAGTTTTGATCTGTCCAGGAGCACCCGCTTGCTAATATCATCCATAAAGCTTTCTATATTCAGTTAGAAATATCTCGGCAAACAACGTTTGGCATTCTTCATTTGGATGATTATCAATAGGAGAAACATTATAACCATTCTTTTGGAATGTAAATGGCTTCTTGCCCATATAACGAATGTTATCAAATGAAAATCCATTCAATTGTGGTTCAAATGGCCAGCCTATTATATGTTTCTTATATTCTTTTTCAATTTCAGTAAACCAAACATTATTCATGTATAGCTTAATAAATTCGTTTAAATTAGTTATTGACTGCTTTGCAAAAGGCATTTGCACAGACAATCTATTTAATGTTTTCCATTGAAAATGAGTACAACCTGAAGCAAAAATAAATTTAATATCATTTGCTTTACAGTATTCTGCCATCTCAAGGATTCTTCGAAAGCTATCTTCCAAAACACCCTTTATATAACCAAATCTTTGTATTGGAAATTGTTCACTCTTAAAGTAGTTATATGCAAACCCATCTATTCCCATTCTTTTTCGATGAGGTATCCCTACAAATGCGCCTTCGAATGCAGGATTCTGTCCCATATGAATCATAGTTTCTGCCATCATTCCAAAGTTAATAAGTCCAAAGAATCGCATACGATCAAACTCACTCCAAAGAATTGCAACTGTATCTATACTACCTTTGTGTTTAAGACATTGTTCTTTCACATCATGTACAATTTGTTCATTGCCACCGCCACTTCGACCAGTATTAATTACATCTAATCCTAGCTTCTCACCAAAAATCTCAGGCCACATTGTCCAGTTGCCTTTTACTTGAGGTAGGTTTTTATCACTTGTTATATATTCAGCGTCGGTGTATGAACACCCTCCGGCAATTAATTTTCTAGCTATTGGCATTAAAACACTTTCACTTTATATTTAGATTCAAATATTACTCCATCAGCTTCATTATTAACCATTGGTTTTCCCTTGATATTCAAACTTGTATTGAGTAACATAGGTACACCAGTTAATTCATAAAACTCTTCGAGGACTGGTCGCAGTATTGAACTGCAATTTCTTTTCACAACCTGCACTCTTGCTGAACCATCAACATGAGTGACTGACTTATAGTCATGCTTTGCAGTAGCAACAAACTGCATGTATTCATTCATTGGACCATCAAAGTATTCATCTGCATATTCTTCTAATATAGCAGGTGCGAATGGTCTGAACTTTTGTCTTCGCTTAATTGTATTTACTGTATCCTTTATATCTATGCGAGGATCTGCAACAAGAGATCGATTACCCAGAGCACGAGGACCAAACTCAGCCCTGCCATTAGCAATACCAGCAATGTGATGATCAACAATATAACGAGCAATATTTTTTGGATTTGGTTTTCTTTTGATTTCGTAGCCAAGATATGGGTCCTTCCAGTATAGTTTCTTACCATAAGCAAGTGCAGCAGCGCCCAGTGAGCTCCCAGCGTCGCCTGGTGACGGCATGATCCAGATGTTCTTATTCTTTATCTTACTGTTAGCCGTACAGTTCAATGCGCATCCACCCATTAAAATAAGATTAGGTTTCTTACAATGCTTATCTATAATCTTTAAAAGCTCTCTTTCATACAAGGCTTGAGCACTGGCAGCAAGATCTTCATGGCGTGCTCCAGGTAAATAGTTACCAATACCTTTATGATTATTTCGATATAACAATTCACTCATATCATATTTGGGTTCACCGTATGCGGCCATACCCATAAGGATATACTCATCTTCATTTGGTTTCAAACCGACTCTTTGAGTAACTGCCGAATAGAAAAGTCCTAATGAGTATGGATACTTCCAACTCTTTATCTTCTTCATATTATCCCATACTGATATGGTATCCCACTCACCAATTGAATCAATAACTAATATGTTACAATCATCAAATGGTGCAGTATAAAATCCAGCTGCTGCATGAGACTGGTGATGATAGAATGTTTTTTTACTGCATTGATCCAGGCACCAATCGCATTTATAGTACGGTACTTTCTTTTGACCGAACAGCACTCGCCGTGTATTCTTTAACCAGTTCTTTTCATAATAAGCATATATGTCATGGTCAAAGTTCTGGGCCGAATGAATATTAGGATCGTTCTTAATTCCAGAGTAACGCTCGCTATGACTTGCATGAAGAATGTTACCATCTTCAATCAATGCCACTGCAGCGTCATGGAAGCCTTCACTTACACCTAGTATTTTCATTAGAATGGTGCCGATATATTCACATAGTTTTTAATTTTTGGATGACTCAAAGCTGCTTTCATAGCTTCGTGCCTCGGATGAGATTCTTGCCACACTGCCATCTTTTCAAAGGTTTCATTTGACATAACATCCTCTGACCAGTGTAACATATTTGTCACATAGATTTCAGGTGGCTTAACAAAAGTTTCTGCGATTGCTACAAGATTAAGTAATGATTCAAAGTTATCATCTTGTAATATAAGATTCCATCCCCATCCAGGATTATGGGTTGTATCCATTTTCATAACATATTTTTCATAACAATGTTCAATGTTATCCCAGAGCATATTCCAGTCACCACCTTTACGAACTTTTTCATATGTTTTTTGATCGCCTGCATCAATTGAAAACCGAAATGATTCAGCACGCTTCATTATATGATCGTATTTATTTTGAATTTTAGGTGTCATCATTGTACCGTTTGTACAAAGACAAAATTTAATATTCGGCCACTTATCAAAGTCTTGTAAGCGAGGATCTTCAAACACTTTACGATACACTTGACTATGGAATATTTCACCTGATCCGTCCATTGTAAAAATAACTTCATTATCATGTGGTTCTTCAAAGACTGTATCAAATACATTATTCAGTACTTGATGTGCCTTACGATCCCACTCAGGTGAATTACGTTTAATAGCAACTAACCGGCATGATGGACATTCCAGGTTACAGGTATCATCAATCGAAAATGACATTCGATTCGGATAGTTTAATTTTGGGTCTATGAATGTTTCTCGTGGTACAATATAGTTAAGGGGGTTATCTGCCAGCATACTTGGGCATGCTTTATGGTTACAGTATTTAAAAGAAGTATCATTCATTGAATCTCGTAATGCATTTACTTTATCTCCGTTCCAAATAGTTCGAAGATTATCTTCTAATAGATTACCAATAGGAAACGGATTCCATTCAGGACAGCATACAAATACTTGCCCAGTTCTTTTGATCTCTACATTTGTAAATGGCATATTACAAATAAATTTGGTCTTATCAAATTTACATGTATCTTTTAGATCATATTGTTTTACTTCGACGTGACCAAACAATGGATCATCAATCCACTTATGTTTATGACCTTCAGTGTTTTCCACCTCAATTAAATCTGACATTCATTCACATCCTTTAAAATATTATAACACATTATATAGCGGTTGTAAACAGTTAATTATTAGCTAAAGGATTATCAAGTGCTTCTTGTAATATTTCTTTTAGGTCTCGTTCCATCAGTCTCATTTTCTCATCAATACGAGTTTCAACATTACGCATAGTATCGCGTACATCTTTCTCACTGACTCTTACTCCGGCTTCAACCTCACGAATAGATGTAGTTACATCTTTTTGTAACTGATTCATTTCATTACGGACACCCTCAAGAGTTGCTTCAATGCTATCGTTTGCTAATTTGATTCGCTCTTCTGCTCCATCCATTCTTACTTCAATGCGGAGTACTTTATCTTCTGTCTTTTGTTCAATCTTGTCCACTAGGTCTTCCATTGCCAGTACATCTCCACGGAGGTCATTCTTAATCTCTCTCGTGTAGTCTATTGCTTCTCCAAGCTTTAATTCTATTATGTCATTACGAGCGGAAATAGCTGTTGTGTCTATATTCGAAATGATTTCTTTCATGTCCATATAGTCTTTATAAAATTCAAAGCCGCCCCATAGGCCACCACCGAGAGTTCCAAGAAGAGGTAGTATCAATAATAGTTTTGATCCGCCTACTTTTACTCCTGCATATTCTACCTCTGCCATTTCATCTCCATTGTTAAGTACTCGGTGGAATGATATCCTACCCCACCGAGTTGATTATTTACTTTTTCTTACTTCCTGCATAGGCTTGACCGCCAAAAAATGCTGCAACTATTGCTGCAACGGAAACAAAATAAGTTGGCGCCATGCTACCGAGAACTTTACTGGCTTGTTCTAAGCCAATCCAGACGGACAAGACAACGGCAAATGGGTATAATAACATACCAAACAATGCGAACCATGCCATCTTACGTTGGGCATCTCTCATTGCATCTGCGTCTTCAAGCTCTTTGCGCTTGAATTCCATATTCATTTCGTACTCTTCAGCGGTGATGTGTCCATCGCCGTTGAGGTCCATTGTGGCTGCAACGTCTTTATCGACGGTTACAGCGGTTGTTGTTTTAGCTAGCTCGCTATCTGCTGCTGCCATTATTCAGAGTCTTCTTTCTTCCACATAGTCCATGCACCATAAGCTACTGCTGCCCATGCTGCCCAACTTGCGAAAGGTCCTAGGAATAACACTACAAGACCGCACGCAATTAATGCCGCACCGTCTAGTGATGTTCTTTCCCCTGCTCTACTTTTTAGCCAGTTCATTGATTCTGTCCTCCAGTTCATCTATTTTTCTGGTTATTTTTGGATATTTTTTCCGCCAAGCATCGGGTGGTTCCTGTAGCCAGGTCATACCCCACTTGTTAACAAGATGATCTAATAACTGGTCAAACTTGGAATAACCCCAAATGCCAGCTCGAGTTTCTTTAAACCATGCGAGAAAAGCCGCACCGAGTAAAGCGCCTGCGATAGCCGTCCAAATCCACAGCGTATCACCGAACATTCTATCTAACATCGCCATCATTTCATGAGCTCTTCAGCTGCATCCACGTCGGCTTGAGCAACCACACCTTCACTAATCAGTCTAGCTCTATTCACTAGATGTTGCTCCATTAATTCTTCTTTTGATCCACCATAGTAATCACATGCATGACCTTCTTCCATCATGATTTGAGTTACTGTTTTGTCTCCTACTTGGAAATCACCAAGTACTCTACCAAACTTACCAACTTCATCTTCACCTTTTTTATCTTCAGTGGTGATAAGAATACAGTCGTTTTCTAAGATTGCTTGTAATCTATATTTGGCAGCAAGGCCGAATACTTTTTCAACCTTATCTGATGTACGTGATTCTGGTGTATCAATGCCCATAATGCGGACACGTTCGTTTGTTAATTTGATACCAAAGCCGAGATCTATGTCTACGTCTACAGTATCACCGTCGACTACTTTTACAAGTTGTGCGTCGTATAGATTAGTTCTATTGTTCATTTTTTACCTCTAAGTATTTTACATAGTTCGCCATACCGTGATCTCGAGCTCCATCAAATGGTGCTCTGTTCTTCCATGCAGCTTTTCGGCCCCGCCATCCATCTTTGAAGCGTTGCCATTTAGACATCTTTCTGATGTTCCCATGGAAGTTGATATAACGAAGCTCTCCATGGTGTCTATAGCCCATGAAGGCAAATGGTACTTTTGGCACTATGTCGTTGTTGTTTACATGACGATAGTGTGGACAAGTAATATGATTTATGAACTTACGTGTTCCTGCCCGAGGTGATCCATAAGTATAAAGTGCTGTAGGATTCAATCTGCTTGCAGCGATTGTTGCCATGGCACCGCCAAGAGAGTGACCGCAAATATAAAGATTACGCTCCTCTTGGGATTCTGCAAGTATGGCAAGTAATGGTTTCCATACTTTTTCTAATTCGTTTTGAAATCCGTTGTGAACCCATCCGCCTACTTGCGCTCTATCTGGGAACGCATTTAAATCTGCAGTGAGGTCTGATAATTCTTTTGGTTCAGTGCCACGGAATGCAACTACCATATTCTTACCATCTCGTAAAATATGTACTTGTGCTCCATTAACATCAATGAATCGATGCCAATCGTATCCTAGTTCTAACCTATATGTTCTTCTACCATCTTGCTCGCTTGCATAAGCAGTCTCTGCCATACAAGCCATATGGTGGCATAATTCTATAGCCATAGCTAACCCTTCTCTGGTTGTCATGATATAAATTCATGCCCTGCAATAGGGTTAGCATAATCTTATTCTTCAAATGTGAGCTCTTGCAATCTTTTCAATTCGAGCTCTAAACGTTGTACTTCTAAAAGCTTCTCTCGAAGCGCTATCTCAAAAAGCCGATTACAATCAACCCGTTGTTTAACCCTCTTACCGAGGGGGATGATAATTCGAGCATAAACACCCACATCCACATCGCGTTTCTTTGTAACAGCATTGGGGGTTTTATCAATAATCCCTGTAACCCCAAACTCTAAATTAGTTGCTGACCCAATTGCATTGGAGCAGTCCAAATCACCATCTCTAAACTTGTCTGACTGATAGCTACCAGTACCTGCAGGAAGAGATAAACTTAAACTTTCCGCGTATACAGCATTAGCCATAAACATCAAAACAAGTCCATAAACAAATTTCATATTATATCACCTTTTAATTTTAGAACAAACCCTCGACGCTACAACAGTTCTTGTCACTTTGTATTTGCGCATTTTAGATAGGGTGCATATGTATACAACCCGGTCTTTGTCCTTCTTTCGTATATAAACTTTCAAATTCTTTCTAGTCTGGTATGCAACTCTAAATATTTTATCAATAGTTGCAAATGGAATAGGCTTCCATTCTTCGTCCCATACTTCTAGTTCATAGTATTCTATATCATCTCTATTATTCCAAGTTGATAACTCAGCCGCAAAAATGGTTGGAGAATGCGCCTGTTTTAGTTTAACATATGTTGGTGTTAGGTCATGAGCGTGAGCCCTGTTAACTGCACCTAACACCATCATAAATATTATTAAACCACCCATTATGACCAGTGATAAAAACGTCCACAGGTCTTTTGGAGTCATTATGTAGGAATACATTGAACTATAACAACAGCAGAATAATCCCCACCTGGGTAGGATTTTGTAGATCCATATACTGCTGTTGATTCCACCTCAAACCAGGTTGACCCGGCTAACGTCATTGTATATTCAGTGTGGTTATTATATTCTATTTTCGCGGCCTCATATGCGGACATTCCTGCAACCCCAACTGCTGAAACTGAAATCTCACCATTCCATACTACACTATCTGTGAGCGTTGATGGCGTTGTTGAAAATGATATTGGCCAACTAAATTTAACTTTATATGATGAAGCTGATATAACATCAGTTCTAATTCTGGGTTTGACCCCACCGTCTGCTACTAAGGTTGACAGTTTTGATGCTATGGGGTTACCGTAAACACCTGCTATTTCTGTTACAATAGAACAGCGACTTGCAACTGATCCATTAATTGGTGTATTGGATGAAGCTAGCGCCGGACTCGCAAGTAATGCCATGGCACCCGCTAGTAATATTTTCTTCATGGTTGTCTCCTAACCGTTATGCTCTTATTTATCATACTGAGATCTTACCATTTCACGATGTATCGTGTCAGTTTGAAGGCTTCTAAGAGCTTTTTTATTATCTACAATTTCATTATCAGGAAGAACCAATCTTTCTTTATATTCCCCACCATTCAATTCAAGACCATAATATGAATCTAAAGCTGTTACGTTTGATAACGCTGCCAGCATAATGCTTTGTTGTGCGGCACTCACGATTTTATCCATCCTGCCACCTTCAACTGAAAGCATTTCTTCTAATGTCTCTTCGTCTTTTTCTTCTTCTTCAAGCTCTTCTTTTTTCTGAGCTTCTTCTTTATCTAGTTCAGCTTTTGCTTCACGTTGAGCTTTAACAAATTCGTTATAATATGGATCCTCAAAGTCAGGTTCATCAAACAAACCTTTATCAGTGAGATACTTCAAGAGAGCCGCATCATATCCAGGACACCGTGGATCTGTAATTGGATCAGCACAAGTGTCATAGAAATAATCATAATAAACGATCGGGTTTGAGAGTGTTCCTTTCCCCGTTAGTTTCATTGATCCGTCACCTAAGCTTGCACCAAGTAATGCTACTGGATCATAATAGATCTTCGTAGCTGACGGTAATCCATTCCAATTGTCTGTATGTAAATATGCACATCCAGCAGAGTTAATATTTTTATTACAAATAGTTACAGTTGCATTGTCCGCAGTATCTTTCGTAATAGTATACTTGTGATATACACCATTTACCTTCAAGCCTAGAGCTTCAGGTATTACATTACTCATCACCCACTCATAAGCGTTCGTTGATCCTGTACCGTAAACGGTCTCAGAGCATAAGGAGGAGGAGGAGAGCACCAACGCCAATAGCGCCTTTAGCAGTGTCTGCATCTTCTTTTTCCCATTTTTGGAATAGTTTCACGTCTTGGTTCGTTACTTCTTTTTGTCGTTCAGGATCATTGGCCCAAGCATCTCTTGCCATATCTCCTATCATTCCCTGGTACGGACAGGGACTCCCTGCGTCCAGCATCGCCGAAAATATTCTTTCGTCCTGGCACATTACCGAAACCGCGGCCACCTTCATTCCCATGTCATACAAGGTCTTCGCGTTCTTAAGGCGCTCACAATTGAAATCACGTACTGTCTTACCAGCACTGATACCGAGGATTTGTGTTTGCACCGCACCTGCTACTCCTACCGTACAACTGTCTGAATTAGTTGCATTGATGGAAGGAGATATTGCTGAAGGGGGTGTTGACTTAACACTTGTGCTGCTCGTAATCTCTTGTTTTGCTGTCGTCGATTGTTGAGTACAAATGTATCCTGTTGGGCACGACACCGTTTCTTCTGCGTACGCCATTGATCCTATCATAAGGGCCAATAGAATTGCAATCAATATTAGCATTATTTTATACATGTTATAACCTATAATCTAGTTTCTCTTTCATCCATCTATTTATAAAAAAAAGGGAGCCTAAACTCCCCTTTTCTTAAATTTTTGCTATAACAGATTAGAAGCTAAATGCAACGCCTACTGTAAGGTCGCTGTATTTAAGTTTCTTTGTCATGCTTAATTTTGAATATAAATTTAAGCTTGATGATAGGTCATAAGAACCTTTAACTGAAACACCAGTAAGATTGAATTTCATGCCATCTGTTGCTAATGTTGAAGCTACTCTAGGAGCAACTTTGATAGCGCCTACAGACATTGTTGGTCCAGCTTCGATTGAGAACAATTTGTTCTCCATTGAATAGCTGATATCACCATCAATTGATAGTGGTGATGTTGAAGCTACGCCATCAGCATGAGCTGCCATAGCGGTTAGTGCGATTGCACCAGCAATTAGTATTGTTTTCATTTGTTTTCTTTCTTTGAATGAATTTCATAATTATATGTGCCACTATTTCTGTTGCTAGGTAAGTGGCCAACCCCCTTAATTAAGCAGCTAGTGCGAAATTAGAAGGAGCAAAGTTTGAGTTTGCATTTATTTGTGTAAACTGGATTGTATGTCGAATCCTATATCGGCCCCATCAAAACTACACTGGGGTTGCAACCTACCACCATAAGGAGACTAATCCGCCCAGGGGTCGTGGAACCAGTGTAGTTTTGGTGGAGCCGCCCGGTACTGCCCCGGGGTCCATACAGCCTTTATAACATTTACATCCCTATTTAATCACATCTAGCTAGGATTGTAAACAGCAAAAAATAATTTAGTTTTAGCTGTGATAATTATAACACACTAATGTTTGAGAGTGCCGGCTTTTACTTGCCGTGCAAAGGGACTACCACCATCAGCCATATCACCAATGATCTTATCAATGTCTATGTCATCATTAAAGTAAAGGAACTGATCTAGATCATCAATGTTTTTATAGAGTTGTGCAAGTGTGCCGTTGTTATCAATGGTGAAGTCAGCCATCCATTCTTGTAAGGTATTGCTTGAAGGATCTTCTGGTGGAAGATGATCAGAGCGATCTACCCATATTGAATAATCGTATAAGCCATTGTTACGAATAGCTCGGAACTCACGTTTGTTACGTACACCACAATAGATGTTAGAGAAAGAGAATATCTCTCTACCGATACGAGCATGATCATCATCACAATATGTAGAGATGAGGTCGTACCATTCAGAACGATGGTTGGATCTATCATCAAAGCATTCTTGTACAGACTTATATTTGTATTTGCGTTTGAGTGCAGGATAACAAACATTCTCAGCGCAATGCCAAGATGAAGAGTTATAAGACATGTTATATTTAGATGCCATGTATTCAGATACAGTATCTTTACCGTGTCTGCCATAGCCAATGATTAATAGTTTTACCATTATCTACCTTTATGTTTATAGAAGATGTGTTGATCGATATGAGCTACTTGTTTATCCATAGTAGAAGCCCAGTGAGGTGTAACATAGTCAGCGTGATAGAAGGTAGCACCTTCAGTGATGTCAACTATAGTTTCATTATATACTAATTCAACAAGATTGTAAATAGTATTATATGCATCTTGATCTTCTGGCGAATCTGATTTGCCATCATGTGTCCAGCTAAACTGTCTATCTTCCCATACAACGTCACAAATGGTATTAGGAAAAGCAGGAGAATCAACTCGATTGAGAGTAACATTCGCTACTGCAACCTGACCAGCTTTTGACTGAGTTGATGATTCGAAGTATACATTGTCTGCAAGACATTTTAATTCTTGAGGATCAGGCTGAGCCATTACCCAACTACATGCACCCACGACTAAAACATTAGCGGCTAGTGCGGTCATTGTTAATTTTTTGTTCATTATTATATACTACCACATTTTCAAACAGTTGTAAACCCTATTACAGTTATTACTTTCTTACTGTAGTAATTATGTCACAGTACTAATGGCATGGGAGTATCTTTAACTCCATGCGACCAATTCTCTGCAGCACTCTCAACAAAATGAATTGACTTACCAGGGAAGTCTTGTGATGCTATTTTTTCAGCTTCTTCATTATACCAGTCAATTCCAAACAATTCTTCCTTTGCATTAAACCAAACTTTACAATATCCTGTTGGAGGTTCTTTACTATAATACGTAGTGTTGTTGGCCCAGTATGTTGATATCTCTCTGTAAGAATAGCTTGGTTGAACCATATCCGATAACTCCTTTATACGTTTATAGGCTTCTTGCAATTGTTGTTGCAATTCATTAACATTCTTCTTTAGGATATTTATCTCTTGGGGAGGTGTCATATTCATTTAAAACTTCCATTCATCAAAATTCTTTTGGTCTTTTCCTTGATTAGTATTATCAAATGTTGGTGTGTCTTTCATTACTGAACCTTGTTGTTCAGCGTCCATTAATCTCATCTTAGTACGATCAATGCTGACCACAAACCTTTTGTTTCTATTCGGATCATTATATCTATTCTTCAATTGCTTAATCATAATATGACCTTCAGCTTCAAGCTCTTCGCTTGATACAAGTGCAAACATTAAATCTGCAGTTGCGGGTAATCCAAAAGACTCACTTGTGTCTTCCAACCCAGGATCCGAATTAGAGAAACCTTTACGTGTCGTTTGCGTTGCAGAGACGATCGGTAGGTCAAATTCAACGGCAAGACCTCGTAGCTCTTCTGCAATGGCTTTGATATATCCATAACTATTACCTTCTCCACTCATCTTAATACGTGACGATGCACATATGTTTAAATAGTCGATCATAATAATGTCAGGCACAAACCCTTTTTTCAATTTCAATTCATTAAGTAATGCTCTAA
>Ga0308008_1000694_pt1 | contig 12894 bp, 13 predicted proteins | sample Neamet125_FD_203140 | JGI IMG/M metagenome (GOLD analysis project Ga0308008, IMG submission 203140) | Marine microbial communities from water near the shore, Antarctic Ocean - #125 | ecosystem: Environmental > Aquatic > Marine > Unclassified | place: Southern Ocean | collected 2014-07-24
CCGTGCCGACTGGAGCTGAGGCACAGATATTCTTTCGCTATCGCGTGACGATCCCGGAATAGGCTACGGTCTGTTCTGGGATATGTCTTTTTCTTTTCATGAGCGTCATAGGCCGGGTTGACGCCGGGGACTCTCATAACAGATGGTTTAAATTTTGGCGAGCACGCCAAGAGCACTTCGCCGGATAGCAGAAGATAATGAGGCGGATGACCCCAGGGTAGCCATCGCCGCCTCCGACCAGTACAATAAGCTTGCCGGGGACTACGCTCCCGAGAAGCACCAGATCACTCTGGACGCCGAGATCATCGTGACCATCGGAGGGAATGCCTAAAAGCAGGACTAGCGCGACACCGGGGCCTATCCCGCCTCCACCAACCGAACACACCCAAAAAGTGGAAATCGTAGAGCCTGAGAGCTCTACGCAATGCACAGGCACCACGCAGAAGGGCAAACCATGTAAAAATCGAACAAACGATACTAGTGGCAAATGCCACCACCATCGTTAAGCACCCCCCTTTCTCCCCCTCCGCTCCGGTCCAAGGGCGGCTTCAGAGCCCTCCCGCCAAAAGCAAATTCCTAGCAGCCAGCCAGCGATATCTGTCCAAACACTTGCGAGGAGGAAATTCTCCGAAAGCTGCAACTTTCCACTGCTACGGAATCAAAACCCCAAACGGTAGGTTTACCAAAGAATAGCCCAAATTGCCCTTTTCGAGGTGAAATCTGGCTCTTCCCGATGATTGGTGAAAAACCTCTAGAAACCCCTTAACATAAGCACTCTTATACGATAAAGAGTGGCAGGCCCGCAGGGAGTCGAACCCCGATCTATGGTACCGGAAACCATTGTTCTATCCATTGAACTACAGGCCCTCCAAGAAGGTTGCGAAAGCTAGTCTAGCGAGGAGGGAAGTCAAAGCGCAAATTCATCCTCGGCTTTCAGGGCGACTTTGTAGACCGCTCTATCCAAGGGCGGGCATCCAACTGGAAGAGCCGTTCTTCATAACGCTTTCAGAAAGCCCCGGATGGCTCCGATCTCCAGCGACCGGGCAGTTCCTGTTTTAGAAGCGATGAAAATCCCCAACACCCTGCCTCGGCTATCGACCAGAGGAGCACCCCGATGCCCTGCACTCCCGTCGAGAGCCAATCGAGATGTCGGTTGGTTCTGCCACGTATCGAACGGAACCATGATCGCCCCTTTTGAAAAAAGGGCGGTATTCCGTTTTGAATCAGCAAACCCAAAGAGGGTCACCTCACCCCCTTGCTTCAAATCAATGCGATCAGCCAAAGGCAACAACTCATGACCGGAATGATCAATTTTGAGGGCTGCGATGTCATGGCCGGATGAAAAGCCCAAGATCGTCGCGGGGAACTTACGGCCATCTTCCAAGACCACAACAAGGGCATGTGGCTGGCCCTCCCCATTGAGTAGCCCGTGTCGGCAGGTTAAAAGGTAACCTCCCTGTTGGTAAAAAAATCCTGTCCGATGCCCATCGGGAACCAACACCCTCACACAGGCTGGAGCAACGAAGCGATTCAGGGATGCCTCATCAAACGCCTGATAAGAATTTGCGGTAAGAGCTGGATGTTTCAGCTTCAAATTCTTCACTTCCTCCACGTTTCCTATTCTCTCCCATCGGTTGATTGCCGACCCCGGTTTCCCCTCCGCCAATATGCGATTGGCTAACTTGGCCCCTACCCGAATCCGCGCCAGATCATTTCCGACGAGGCGATGAAAGTGATACGAAAGTTCATAATCTCCCGCGTCAGAGGCATGTCTCGCCAACGTCATCAAGCGGTCCCTGTTTTTTGTTCGTTGGCTCAAGAACTTGGCCCAGGATTCATCATAGCTGAGTGAGGGCCGCCCCACCCAAGGGGTACGTTTCACAATCGCCTGCATCAATTCGGCAAGAATCAAAAGAACCTCGTCCTCCTTTGAAAATTCCAGGTCACCGAGCATCTTTTCAAAGTCGGCAATCTCTTTCACCCACTCTTTTGTGAGGCTGGCATGCTCTGCTTTATTGTCGTTTCTCAATTCCAGGGCCCTCCGAAACGCTGCCGAAGCAGCCCCTTTGTTCACGTTCCCAAAAACATTGGGCTTGAGCCATTGTTTTCTATTCCGGTCAAGCTGCCTCGCCTCCGCCTCCCGATCATCGGCATCCTTCTTTCCAGCAAGAACCTTGTGCTCCTTCGTGAAGATTCGCTTCACACTTCGTTGAACCTTCTTTCCCAGTGTCACCGTTCGGGCGTCCCCATTCTCAATCAGCCGATCGAGCTTTTCCAAAACGATCTTTGCCGTCGCCAGCGAAGGAATCTTCAACTCCCAAACCACATCGACCAACTCCGTGCCCCGGGTAACGGCAGTCAGACAGATCAAAATAAGGATAAGACGGGGATGCATCATTAAGGTGTGAGAAAGATGTGGGCCGAAAAAAGAGAAGATTCAAGCACAGGGATTGCCCCTTCAACTCAATCACTTTCTCGCTTGCCGATTCGGAAACTGCAGCGCACAACCTCTCCCACATGTCTGGAATCACCAAAGTCGCGATCATCGGAGCCAGTGGATACACCGGTCTGGAACTCCTCCGACTCGTATTCTGCCATCCTCATGCGGAAGTGGTTGCCATCACTTCACGTGCGAATTGCGGCAAAAAAGTAACCGAAGTTTTCCCTCGCTTTGAAGGCCATCCCGGTACGGAAATCCGTTTCATCGACCCGGACATGGAATCCGTCACAGCCACCGGAGCGGAAGTGGCATTCCTGGCCCTGCCCCACGGAGCCGCAGCCCCTTTTGCCAAAGACCTTCTCGAGCGTGGGCTCAAGGTCATCGACCTCAGTGCCGATTTCCGCCTTGATGACGCTGCCGTCTACGCCGACTTTTACGACCAACCTCACCCGGCTCCCGAACTTCTGAGCGAAGCCGTCTTTGGTCTCCCAGAAGTTTATCAAGCTGAAATCAAAGCGGCCCGACTCGTTGCCTCTCCGGGCTGTTATCCAACGTCCATCATGCTGCCCCTCCTTCCTCTCCTCAGCGAGGGATTAATCGACCACGAATCGATCACGGTTTCATCCATGAGCGGCGTCAGTGGAGCTGGCCGGAAAGCCGACCTCGCCCTCATCTTTGCAGAGGTCAACGAAAGCGTCCGCTCCTACGGCCTCCCCCGCCATCGCCACCTCTCCGAGATCGAGCAAGAACTCGGAAAAGCGGCTGGAGAAAAAGTCACGATTTCTTTCGTCCCCCACCTGATCCCCATCACCGCTGGAATCTGCACCACCACTTTCGCAAAGCTGACAGGAGATTTCGCCAAAGTCGAACAGGCCCTAGAACAAGCCTACGTCAATTGCCCTTTTGTTCGCCTTCGAGGAGCCGGAGTCTCACCCGACACCAAACATGTCACTGGAACCAACTATGTCGACATCGGCTGGCACCACGATGCCCGCACCGGTCGTCTCATTTTACAGAGCACCGAAGACAATCTTGGCAAGGGCGCTGCTGGTCAGGCGATCCAGAGTTTCAACTTAATGGTAGGAAATTTGGAAACTGACGGATTGCAAAACCTCTAAAGCCAACTCATTCTGCTGCGCCCGATGGATCTTCCCTATTCTAGAATCAAAGGCGGCGTCTGCGCCGCACGCGGCTTTTTGGGCAGTGCAGTATCCTGTGGCATTAAAGACCCAAAGTCCGACCGTCTCGATCTTAGCTTGGTCTACTCGGATCGCGAGTGCCTCTCCGCCGGGATGTTCACCCAGAACCGGGTCAAGGCCGCTCCCGTTCGGATTTCCCAAATCCACCTCCGCTCGAAAAAAGTTCGCGCGATCATCACCAACAGCGGCAATGCCAATGCCTGCACAGGACCGGATGGAATGCAAGACGCTCGGAACATGACCAAAGAAACGGCGCGCCTTCTCAAGCTGACTCAAAAAGAAGTTGCGGTCTGTTCCACCGGCGTCATCGGACTTCCGATGCCCATGATGAGGATCGAACCTCACTATGAAGCCTTGGTCGAAGGCCTTGGAGAGAAAAAGGGCACTGACGTCGCCAAATCAATCATCACGAGTGACACCCACGAAAAAGAATTCGCGATCTCATTTGAGATCGACGGAAAACGGGTTCGCATTGGTGGCTGTGCCAAAGGAGCCGGTATGATCAATCCGAACATGGCAACCATGCTTTGCTACATTACGACGGATGCCAACGTGGGGCAAAACTGCCTCAATCAAGCCGTGAGTGACGCCGTGGAAAACACCTTCAATCGCATCACCATAGATGGCGACACGTCGACCAATGACACTGTGATCGTCTTGGCCAACGGAGCCGCCGGAAATAAAACAATGCGACGTGGCAGCAAGGAATGCGGAAATTTTTGTCATGCCCTGGAGTTCGTGATGAACAGACTCGCCAAAGCGATTGTGCGGGACGGCGAACACGTCACCAAGTTTGTCAAACTCTACGTCAAGGGAGCCCGCAACGGTCTCGATGCCAAGAAGGTGGCCCAGGCCGTCGCCAACTCATCACTCGTCAAAGCTTCATGGAATGGCGAGGACCCCAACTGGGGCCGTATTATTCACGCCGTCGGATATTCCGGAGCCAGCGTCAAAGAAGAGTTCGTAAACATTTTCTACGGGTCCAAACTCGCTTGCGAAGGTGGCCTCCAAGGAAAAACCAACCCGGAAGTCCTCCGAAATATCGTCAGTAAATCCAAGTTCAAAATCACCATCGACCTTGGCATCGGCAATGGCACCCACTGCATCTACACCTCCGACCTCTCGCCGGAATACGTGGACTTCAACCGGTCGGAGTATGCCTATTGGAAGCAAGCCAAACGCGACGGACTGGTTTAAGCCAAATCCAGCGCCCTCGCCAGGGCCCCGATAATGGCCTCTCCCTCTTCGATCCCAACAGACAGTCTCAGGAGGTTCGGCGAAACGCCACACGCCTCCGCCCAGTCGAGTTCAAAGTAGTGCGCAAGCATCGTGTAGGGACTCGCCAAGGTGAAGTCAGTCCCAAGACTGGGCCCTTTGCAAAGCTCCAACGCATCGTAAAACTTCGGCATCCTCCTCGGCTGCTTCAAGGTAAAGGAAACGAGTCCACCATAGCCTCCCTCGTTTCTCCGGATCAAATTATATTCGTGAGGCGTGTTGTATTTCGGATACCAAACCCGACCCACTGCAGGGTGCTCGTGAAGATAATCCGCCACCAGTTCCCCGTTCTCATTGGAACGTTGAACTCGCTCGCGATAGCTCTTCATGTTTGAAATTAGAACCCGGCAATCCCCACTATAAAGACGCGATCCCCCATTGGTGTCCTCGCTGAAAAACGAGCGGAACTCGGTGGCCCAGGGCGACTCTGCATTCAGAGTGACCATTCCCGCCATGACATCACCCGCACCCGAGACCCACTTCGTCAGGCTCGTCGTGACAAGGTCGGCATATTTCAGAACCTCCAAATTTACCGAGCTCGCCACCGTATCGTCAACGACCAGAGGCACCCCTCCCTGCCGACACGCTTCTGAAACCCTCGGGAGATTCACCGTGCGTAAAAGTGGATTACTTGGCACCTCACAAAAAACGGCCGAAAATTCACCTTCCTGGATCCGCCGAACCGCGACATCGAAGTCCTCTCCATCCGCGTCGTAGAGAAAGACCACTCCATTTCCAAAACGCTCCTGAACCTTGAGGGCATCCACATAGGGAAACTCAAGTTGCAGGGTCTTTTTACTTGGAAAAAGGTTCATCACCGAGCGATAGGCCGAAAAAATCCCCGCCATCCCGCTCTCATAAATAAAGTGATCATCCAGCGCCGCCCCGGAAAACTCCGCGAGCTGCTGCTTCAATATGACCGTCGATCCCCCCGCCGGCTCTTTCTCATTTAAATGATCTTCCGCCTGCCGACTACTAATAATCTCCCCTGTGAAACGCCAATACTCCATCGCCACCCCAATCGCAGTCTCGGGAACAATGAGAGCCTGCATGCCATCATCGTAACTTGCGATTCGGGTCGCCACCGCCAGCTTCCGCTCGACATACCGCTGGGCTCCTTGCGCCGCCCTTTTGTGAGGAAACACAATCGCCCGCTTCCCCGACTCGGCAATCTCCTCGGTCGCCTTTGCAAAAAGTCGCTTCACCAGCGGATGAAGAAAAAATCGCGGATATCCGGCCTCCAGCTTCTTCATCACCCGGTCCCGCCCCTCCTCGTATCCGATCACCGAATCCCAGGTTGGCAGGGACACCGCGCACGCATGAGTCGTATCCGGCATAGGACGTCCCATTGACCGAGCATTCCAGAGAGGTTGTTTGAGAAGATCCCGCACGAAGCGATTTCTGACCGCTCCGGAGGGTTTTCGCAAGCCCCGCTTTCGTGATAATTGCGTTGACACCAGCAAAGTCGATCCATAGCTTGCGCGCCCCTTAAAGCACGTCGGATTCCCCGATGGGCCCAACGGAACCCAGAAAAACAATGAAAACGTTTTCAGCAAAACCAGCTGACGTCGAGCGTTCATGGCACATCATCGATGCCAAGGACCAGATCGTCGGGAAAGTCGCAGTGGAGGCTGCCAGCCTCCTTCGCGGGAAGCATAAGGCCATATTCACGCCCCACATTGATACCGGTGACTTCGTTGTCATCATCAATGCCGAGCACGCCCGCTTCACCGGAAGCAAGGAGCAGCACAAAATTTACGCCCGCCACTCCGGCTACGTCGGTGGTCAAACCATCGAGACTCCCTCGAAGGTCCGCAAGCGTCGTCCCGAGCTCATTCTCGAGTGGGCTGTGAAAGGCATGGTTCCAAAAACCAAGCTTGGTGCCGCCCAAATGAAGAAACTCAAGGTTTACGCCGGTGACACCCACCCGCACGAAGCCCAGGAACCAAAGCCCGTCACTCTCTAAACCCAAACTCATTCCTAAAATACTATGAGCGAAACTTTTACTGCAACCGGGCGTCGCAAGACCGCCGTTGCCCGCGTCTGGATCACCGCCGGAACCGGAGAAATCACCATCAACGAAGACCCCTTCGAAGAAGTCCTGACCACCCTGACTCTCCAGGGCCAACTTCTCGAGCCTCTTCAAATCACCAACCTTAAGAACAAGTTCGACGTCAAGGCCATCTCCCGCGGAGGTGGACTTCACGGCCAAGCCGATGCCATCAAACTGGCCATCGCCCGCGCCTTGATCCAGCACGATCCCGAACTTCGTCCCGCCCTCAAATCCGCCGGCCTTCTGCGTCGTGACCCACGTGCACGTGAGCGCAAGAAGCCCGGCCAGCCCGGAGCCCGTAAGCGCTTCCAGTTCTCCAAGCGTTAATCCACCCGAAGAACCCCACCTTTCAAAAAGCCGCCTCCTTTGGGATGCGGCTTTTTTTAATTCCTTTGCGAGAGTTTCACTCTCTCAAGTCCTTTCTTGGAGCAACTCTCTTCCGCCCCCCTGCATCTCCACGTCTCTGCGTGAGTTCCTCAATAGGTCACATCGTCACGACCATTACCCGATTGCCCGCGCCGCCTTGATCGTATTCTTCATCAAGAGTGCAATCGTCATCGGCCCCACTCCTCCCGGCACCGGAGTGATTGCTCCGGCTTTTTCCGAGACCTCATCATAGGCCACATCACCGCAGAGCCGATATCCCCGCTTCGTGGATTGATCTTCCACCCGGTTAATTCCCACATCGATGACCGTTGCTCCGGCCTTCACAAAATCAGCGCGAATAAACTCCGGAATTCCAACCGCGGCCACAATGATGTCGGCGCGTCGACACACTTCAGCGAGATTTTTCGTCCGCGAATGAGCCACCGTTACCGTAGCATCACTGCCTCGTGCCATGAGCAACAAGGCCATCGGCTTCCCAACGATCATGCTCCGCCCCACGACGACAGCTTCGGCACCTGCCGTCTCCACTCCTACCGCTTCCAAAAGCCTCATGCAACCGGCAGGCGTGCAAGGCACAAACCCGGTCGGATCTTCCAGAGCCAACTTTGCCACGTTCTCCGGATGAAACCCATCGACATCCTTCGCCGGATCGATTGCCCGCACGATGGCCTCCTCATCAATCTGGGGCGGAGGCGGAGATTGCACTAAAATCCCATGAATCGCAGGATCGGCATTCAACCGCGCTACGGTCTCAAGAACCTCTTCCTGAGTCGTTTGCTTTGACAAAATAATCTTCTCCGAGTGAATTCCGAGTTCCGCACACTTGCGCACCTTGGAGTTCACATAGACTTGGCTCGCCGGATCTTCTCCGACCAAAACCACTGCCAATCCCGGCGTGATTCCCCGACTCTTCAATTCAGCAATCTCTTCCGAACACTCAGAGAGTACTTCTGCCGCCACCTTTTTCCCGTCAATGATCGTCGCCATGATTATCTACGTGGTCGGTGATACCTTCCAACAAGGAATTCTCAAGCCTAAGCCGCTCTTTCTCAAATCCCTCATCATCCAACTTTCTGGGTATTGTAATGGGCTCACGAAGAGTCAGGCGAACCTTGCTAAAAGGCTTGGGGATTTGAAATCGATCCCACGTTTTTAGCGTCCAGCATGAAAGATACTCGATATGCATTGGCACCACCAAAAGTCCGGTAGTCTGCGCAATCTTGACCACTCCAGGCTGTAGTTGATATCGCGGCCCTCTGGGACCATCTGGGGTGAAAACCAAATCCTTCCCCTCCTTCGCAGCCCGCCGTAGCGCCACAATCGCTGGCGCTCCCCGCCGACTGCTCGAGCCATGAACCGCGCCCACCTTGAACACCTTTACGGCAGAGGCCAACACCACCCCGTCCATGCTTGCGCTCGTCAAAACAACGACCTCACGCTTGCCATACATTTTCCGCCAGAGATAAGGCGACACGATGATTTGGTTGTGCCACAACACGTGAATGATGGGTTCCTTCCTCTGATTGAGCTTTCCAACTTCACCCACAATCTCACAACGCAGAGTCATCCCCAGCAAGCGAATCAACCACCCCCCGAGACACCCGCTCGTGCGAGCCTTCCACGAAGTCCTGATTTCGTTCTTGGAGGCCACAATCTAAACCAGAAAGCCGGCCCCAATCAGAGTTTCGGCGAGATATTGCTGCTTCGACAGCTGATCGAGGTAGAAGCCATGACGCTCCTGATCTGGTTCGCACCACGATTCCGAATCGATCAATACCGAGTAATCCGCCATCTCCGCAAAGGTGAGATTCTCCCCCCCTTGCTGGAAATAGGTCACCGCCGCATGAATCGCCGCCCCCAGGGCTGCGCCTTCATGGGTCACCAAGGAGCAACTGGGAACCCCGGTCACATCCGCAATCAATTGCCGCCAAAACCGGCTCTTCGCCCCGCGCCCCGTGACGCGAATATTTTGAAAATCATAATCCAGTTCCACCATCCGGTGATACCCATAGGCAAGCCCCAAGGCGATCCCCTCCAAGGTGGCGCGTGCCACATTGGGTTGCGTAAAATTCAGCGCGGTGATCCCGTGATACATCCCCTCCCCTTTTTCGCCCGAGGTCCCATGCCCCAGCGGAAGAGCCATCAAACCACCCGAACCCACCGGAGCCCGTGAAGCCGCCTGCTCCATCTCCAAACCAGACCAATTGTAGTGCTTACGAATCATTTCCATCGAAGCAACCGCGCGTTCTTCCGTAAAATGAGAAAGCCATTGGTCGGTGGCATCGCACCACAGATCGACCTCACTCCGAGCATCCACCCGCGCTTCCTTACTGGTGCCCCAGACCGTAGCGGAACTTCCGAAGTCCCAGACCGCAGTCCCCGGGTCCACCGTTCCCGCGCCCAGAGTCCGCATCATCGAGCGTCCACTGCCGATTCCAACGAGTATTTCGGTTTTCAATCCCCAGCTCCTCGCAATCTCGCCACGGAGCGGCCCCAACAGCTTCTCGGATCCCGCAATCGGGGAAAGCATACTCGAAAGATTCGGATCAACAAAATCCACGATGGACTGGCACCATCGCCTGTTGGGCACATCAAAAAAGCCAGTCCGTGACGCATCACCCGCCTCCGTCTTTTTGACTCCCGTGAGCCAGTAATTGATGAACTCTCTCGACTGCATCACCGAAGTCGTCTTTCGAAAATGATTGGGCTCCCGCTCCTTTACATAAAGCAGCTTGGTCACCAGTGAATCCACTTTGAGACGATTGCCAATCAACTCACTCAAACCCGGCGCACCTCCGAAGGCCCGATTGAGTTGCTGGAGCTGTTTGGCCCCTGAAGTGTCTCCTTTGATTTTCGCCGGACGCACGATCTGGTTATTCTCGTCCAGCAGGACCAGTCCCTTCGACTGTGCCCCCACCGACATCGCCACCACCTTGTCACGCTCGACTCCCAGGGAGTTGAGGCATTCCTTCACGGTCCTATCCAACGCGGCGATCCACATCGCCGGATCCTGCTCCTGACTGCCAATCGGCACACCTTCAACCAAGGTGTGAGTCTCGCTGGCAGAAGCCACAACCCTCGCAGATTCCAAATCGACAACGATGGCTCTGGTCTCTGACTCCGCTGATTCGACTCCGAGGAAATACATAGGCTTTTCTTCACGGATAAAAACGTTTCGGAGCCTCTCTGACAAGCTCCATCACGGTTGGAAGAACAAGCTGGGCTGCAGGACTCAATTGACTCCGCTAGGCTCGGCACGACGCATCGCCGAACCTCTCTCCCACTTATCGGAGGCTTCTTCACCGTTCCAGGACGTTCTCCCGCGTGCCCCTGGAATCACGACACTCTCAAAGACGAACTCGCCAATAATCCTGAAACTCTCGATCTCATCTTGGGGCGATTCCCCCGCCACGGGAAAGTCTATTATGAAACCAGACGTCTGCACCTCGCGAAAAAGAGAAACCTCAATGGTCAAGAAAATCAATGGCCTCGCAGTTCCCATGATACGGATCAAGGAACTTGCAAAGGGAATGGCACTTCTGGAAGACCAATTCCAAAAAGGCGCCGGGGACACTACGCAACCCTCACCAACATTGGGGGCACCGCAAAATCGAACGCGTCAAAATCTCCTAATGACCCAACGATTCTTTCGTACCTGACCAAAAAGAACGCTGGAGTTAGTGCTCCTCCACTCCTACTTTCTCTGCGAGATCATGATCACTGTCACCGAAAAAGCCGCCAACGAGCTCACCGCTCTGTTGGCCTCAAAAGACGCTCCCGAGGGCTCCGGCCTTCGCCTTGGCGTGGAGCGTGGCGGTTGCGCGGGTCTGGCCTACACCATGCGTATTGGCGAACCGGAGGAGGGCGATAAAATCATCAATCTCAACGGCACCCGCTTCATCGTAGCTCACGATTCCTTCGACTTTCTCACCGGCTGCACCGTCGATTTCGCGGACGAACTCTCAGACCGGGGCTTCAAAATTTTTAATCCCAATGCTTCCCGCTCCTGCGGTTGCGGGACCTCATTTGAACCATCCGAAGAGGGTAAAAAGCCCACCTACGATCCGGCTCTCGACGGCACCAACTGCAAGTAGCCTCCGTTTTTATGTCTCTCCCCGACCCAGACGACCACGGCAGGAAACGCCCGCCCATGTTTTGGTGGATGCTCGCCAATATCCTTGCCATTGCTTTTGCCATCACCTCCTGGATCGTTTGTCTGAACCTTTTCCGAGACCCCACCCATCCCACAAGTTATCGCTGGATGATGAACGTGGGGCGCATTGATCCTCTCGAAGCTTTCACTCGTGATAAAACCAAGGATGGCACTAAAGTTCCCAATCCCCAAAAAGTCCAAACACCCCAGCAGTTAGAAGCCCAATTTCAGAGTTACAGTAATTCTGATCTCGAGGCTATCAATCAAGAATTCAAACGAGCCTACCTCACAAACTTTAAGAAACCCAAATTCCTAACCTATGTCACTGGAGAATTCCGCATCATTGGAGTCAAAGCACTCACTGAAAAGGACTTTCTTAGCTCGGGCATTGTCGTGAAGGCCCAAGCTCTCGTTCGTCCTGATGCCGTGGCCGACCCCATCCCCTACCCGGTTTTCATCGAGTGCCTTTTCCCAAGCAATAACGCCACCCCTGAGAGTTTTCAGGTCGGAAATACATTAATGCTAGAAAAACAGAGGCACTGTGCCGCTATCCTTAATGTGGGAACGACCGAATTTGAAGATCGCAGCGCCTTGTTTTTAACCTTGGTGCCTTTAGCCGCTGTTGAATACACCCCGGAAGAAGGCGAGTCCTTCAAGATCTCTCCTCCCAAGATGGCCAACCTCGAAGGTATTCTTCCCGCCTTTCCCTAACTGACGAAACAATGAGCTGGAGTTCCCGCCATCGCGAGTCGCGCTGGACCGAATCAAAACGCTTCTTGAAGCGTTTCTGGGAGTTCGCGTGGAAAAGTACGCTTACGCTCCTGGTCCCCATTCTCCTTGCTATTGGATGGTATGCCTATCAGGCCAGCAAATATGACCTGAGCAAGATCGAGCAAATGCCAGCGCGCACGGTTCTAGTGGGCCGCAAGGGGGTGGAATTTGGAACCATCCATGGAGAGAACCGCCGCTTGGTTGAACACGATGAAATTCCCGAATTCCTCAAAACCTGCCTTTTCGCTCGCGAGGACTCCCGATTTTTGGAGCACGAGGGAGTCGATTTCCTGGGCTTGGCTCGTGCCACCTTGCGTAACCTGAAGGATCTCGATTTCACACAAGGAGCTTCCACCCTCTCAATGCAGCTGGCTCGCAATACCTACGACCTGCGTGAGAAAAAATCACTCAACAGAAAATTTCTCGAAATCGCTCTCACTTACCGGGTTGAGGCAATATTTCCCAAGGAAGAAATCCTCACCCACTACCTGAACCGAATCTACTTTGGAGCCGGGTGCAATGGGATCGAGGAGGCCGCCCTCACTTACTTTGGCATCCCCACGTCTCAGCTCAACCAGGGACAATCCGCTTTGCTCGTCGGTATCATTCGCGCTCC
>Ga0308008_1000700_pt1 | contig 12807 bp, 12 predicted proteins | sample Neamet125_FD_203140 | JGI IMG/M metagenome (GOLD analysis project Ga0308008, IMG submission 203140) | Marine microbial communities from water near the shore, Antarctic Ocean - #125 | ecosystem: Environmental > Aquatic > Marine > Unclassified | place: Southern Ocean | collected 2014-07-24
TATCACCAGGCTTTGTTTCATCTACATAGTAGATGTTTACTTCCCTAAACAGCGTAGTGAAAATATCGAGGTTCTTACTTACCTCAAAGTAGCCCGAAACAAAAGCGAAGGACGAAATTGATGTAATAGCAATGAGAGACCAAAAAGCTAATTTTTTCAATAATTTATTCATCGTAATAAGTTTTTATGGAACTGGGTCGTATCCGTCGCCTCCCCATGGGTGGCAACTCCCAATTCTTTTTAATGCTAAAAGGCCTCCTTTGCGGAGTCCATGTTTTTTTAATGCTGTAATAGAGTAGGTAGAACAAGTAGGTGTATATCTACAAGATGCAGGTGTCCACGGAGAAATTATTTTCTGATAGAATCGTATCAGAAAGATAAAAGCAGAATTAATTAGTGGACTTAACATCGGCAATAAAACGATCAAATACTTGTTTTAGTTTAGGCTCCATTTCGGTGCTTTTCAGTTTTTCTTTAGAGGTGTAAATTAGTAAAGCAGCATAGTTAGCATCTAATTTAGAATACCATTCTGTTTTATTTAATCTATAAATCTCTCTTATTTTCCGTTTCATCGCATTTCGATCCACCGCTAGAGGGAAACGTTTTTTTGAAACTGAAAAAGCTATTTTTAAGGGTTGTTCCTGCAAGGTGTCAACCTTATTCCATATTAAAACGAAAGGGAATTTTTTTGCAGAATCACCATCGGCAATTAGGTCGCCAAAAGCAATCTTACTTTTTAATATTTCCGTTTTTTGAAAGGTTTGATCCATTGCTCTGTAAATGTAAAAAAAATCACTAAAAAAGGGCGATTTTCATCGCCCTTTAAAGTTAAATAATCTTAATTTATTTTTTGTTTGCAGTTTTTATGTATTGCTCTAATGCCATAGACATAGAAGGCGCTTTTACAGAAGGCGCTTCAATATTTACTTTTAAGCCTGCATCTGCTACTGCCTTAACAGTAGTTTGTCCAAATGCAGCAATACGTGTATCGTTTTGCACAAAATCTGGGAAGTTTTGGAATAATGACTTTATACCAGAAGGGCTAAAGAACACCAATACATCGTATAATACATTCTCTAAGTCAGACAAGTCACTACAAACGGTCTTATACAAAATTGCTCTTGTATAATTGATTTTGTTCTCGTCTAGTAATTGAGGTATCACAGGTTTTAATAAATCTGAAGAAGGCAGCAAAAAGGTTTCGTTTTTGTGCTTTTTGATCGTGTCTATAAGGTCTGCGAAACGTTGTTTACCGAAGTAAATTTTTCTTTTTCTGTACGTAATGTACTTCTGTAAATAAAAAGCAATAGCCTCAGACATACAGAAATATTTCATTGCTGTAGGGACTTCAAAACGCATTTCTTCGCATACCCTAAAGTAGTGATCGACTGCATTTCTGCTGGTTAATATAACAGCTGTATGGTCTGTAATAGAAATCTTTTGCTGACGAACATCCGCACCATCTACTCCTTCAACATGTATGAAAGGGCGGAAGTCTACGCTCACCTTTTGCTTACGTGCTAACTCGTGGTATGGAGATGCATCGCTCTTTGGCTCTGGCTGCGAAACTAAAATAGTCTTTACTTTCAAATCGTATTCGTTTTAAGGTTTCATTCTTCGCTTAATGTACTCTACTGAATTTAGAATACTACTAATCAACAATTTAAACCGATTAGTATCCATAAGAATGGTACTATTTCGAAAATGCAAAGATACAAAATAATATAAAACCCTACCACAGAATGCTCTTTTCTCATAAAAGCGAATGTACTAAGTTTTGAAAAAGTTAGTAGTAGCAAGGTGCAGCAGATTAAAATGCTGGTAATTTGTTGTGTAAAACCGGTGTACAGATATATGAATATGCTGATTACTAATAATGGACTCATAATTAAAGTAGCATATTGAGCAGAAAGTAAGCTTATGTAATTAAACTTCTTTTCATTTTTAAATAGCCTTGTTATGCAATAGATCAATAGCCATTTTACCAATAAAAAAACTATTATTGAAAAGAAGGATAAACTAAATAGGCTTGTGTGATCTGAGAAACAGGAGCTATAGCTTAGGTAAGAAGCAGTAATAAATGAAGTAATTAAAATTGTCTGTAGAGACATCAGTACCATAAAGTAATGACTAATCTTTAGCTGTCTACCATAATTAATTTGGAATTGTTTACTGTAAAGCGAGCGATAGAAATACAGAAATCGCTTTGGGTCGCTCTTGTACAAAAACACAGAAATAAGCGCCGTAAATAAAAAAAGTAGCAATACCCCATTAGTTTGTGGGTAGGGTCTGAGTATCTCTATCATTAGAATTCATTTTGGCAAACATAAAAAAAAAGGAGCCTTTTACAGCTCCTTTTTTTATGTTTAATAATCTTTATTGCAATACAATTACTTTAGACGATTGTCCTTTTTGAGAGACTACATTTAAGGTGTAAATTCCTTTCTCCAAATGTGCTGGAATACTAAATGTATATTCGTTTTGGTTTAAGTCTCCTTTAATCAAAGTACTAATAGCTCCTTTTGCATCACACAAATAAATGTTTGCGCTTTCTCCAGGACTCTCTTTCCACTGTAGGGTAATCTGTTCTGTAGTTGGATTTGGAAAAGCGGTAAACTCAAAGTCTACTAACTCTTCTAGTCCAACACCAACATTAAAGACTTGATTTGCCCCAACATAAGTATCACCTCCATTAGTACCATCATTATTAGAGAAAATTGAAGCTACATATAATATAGCTTCTCCTTGGTAGTCTGCTGGTGGAAACCATTTAAATTCCCAAGATTGATGTGATCCAAATACAAATGGTGAAGGTGCAGTTCCTGCACTTGTGTGTGTTATGTAGTCTTGACCTACTATTTTCGTGTAATCAGAATTAGTAACAACCAAGTCTCCAATAATATCACCTTGCGGATTCTCTATACATGCTTGAAATCCTACTTTTTCATATTGCCAAGGTTCAGATCCTTGAGCCTCAATCCATACAGTATAACTCCCTTCAGTCTCAAAATAGGTCACTCCCATGGTAAGATTCTGGTCGGTTATTGGCACTAAGCCATTACCATGACAATAACCACCACACGAAGTACCTAAAGACCCAACATTTCCTGCTGGAGCTCCTGATCCATTTGTATGCGCTTTATTTCCTACCGTAAAGAATACCGCAGTTAAAATTCCTAAAAAGAGTATAGCTTGTTTCATAATTGTGGCTTTTGATTGTTAGTTCTGTTTGATCATTTTTATGGTTTTCACCAATTTTTTATCGGCTGTCCAAACAGCAGTATATATTCCATTGCTCAGCTTCGAAGTTTCCCAGTTTAATTCGTAGCGACCTTTAGGCATTTTCTGATTGAGTAAGGTTTTCACCAATTTTCCGTTTTGGTTGTATATTTCTATACTCGTATCTGCATCTTTATTAAGTACTAAAAATAACTTTGTTTGTTGACTAAATGGATTGGGGAAGTTTTGTGATAAATCTCCAAATTCTCTTTGAGGTTCGTTTATTCCTACACCACTTCCATTAGACACTACAATATCGAAAGTCCCAAACCAATTGCCAGCAATACCAGAATTTAAAGCGATAATTCTATTTACTGCTGTTGGGCTACTTGCCCAATGATCTGTTTGTATGTTTACATCACCTTCAAAATAAATTTGAGTAACCAAATCTTCATAGCCTTCAGCCTGAACTTTTAAATGTATGTGTGCGGGCCTGAATTGCGAGCCGTTTAAATATTTCCCAGGAATGATAGTTTCTAAAGTGTAATTTCCATCTTCATCGGTAAGAACTTTACCTCTAAAGTTAAATCCGCCATTATCGTAAGCTCCATTTTCATCTGCTTGCCAAAAATCGAGTACTGCACTTGCAATTCCTACTTCGCAGTCTGTAGTGCTTAGTTTTCCAGTTAAAAATAAGAGTTCCCCTTCGTAGTTTTCGGGTACAATAGAATTTGTTTCTGGAGCTCCTTCAGAAAAAAAGGGACCTAAAATATCTTCTGTTGTGGGGTCGCAAATTGGTGTGTTTGAAGCCTTTGAGGTGAAAGGAATAAATGAAGCTGCTAGAACTCCAAGACTACCCTTTTTTAAAAAATCTCTTCTACTTGAACTCATAAGATTTGGTTTAAATACTGCTAAATTTACAAAATACTAGACAATAACCATTCCACTAGTCTAAGAAACAATTTATTACAAATACGGCTGTGTTTTGGCTTAGATATAAATAATCCTATGGTATGGAAAACATACTAAAATAAATCAATACATTTGCTTTTCAAATAAAGAAAATTATGGCTACTGATTTGTTTCAAGCACCCGATTATTACAACTTAGACGATTTGCTAAGTGAAGAACATATAATGGTTCGAGATGCTACCCGTGACTGGGTTAAGCGTTCGGTATCACCGATTATCGAAGAAGCTTGTCAGAAGGCTGAATTCCCAAAACAAATTGTACCCGGACTAGGAGAAATTGGTGCTTTTGGACCTTATATTCCTGAGGAATATGGTGGAGCTGGATTAGACCAAATTTCTTACGGTTTAATTATGCAAGAACTAGAAAGAGGAGACTCTGGAGTTCGTTCAACAGCATCTGTACAATCCTCTTTAGTTATGTACCCTATTTATAAGTACGGTAACGAGGCTCAACGAAAAAAATACTTACCTAAACTAGCGAGTGGCGAACATTTAGGTTGTTTTGGTTTAACCGAACCGAACCATGGATCTAATCCTGGTGGGATGGAAACGCACTTTAAAGATATGGGCGACCACTATCTTTTAAACGGTGCTAAAATGTGGATTTCTAATGCTCCTTTTGCTGATGTTGCTGTAGTATGGGCAAAAAGTGAAGAAGGTAGAATTCACGGTTTAGTTGTAGAACGTGGAATGGAAGGATTTACCACTCCAGAAACACACGGTAAATGGTCGCTTCGTGCTTCTGCTACCGGTGAGCTTGTTTTTGATAATGTTAAAGTTCCCAAAGAAAATCTATTGCCTAATAAAAGTGGTTTAGGAGCTCCTTTAGGATGTTTAGATTCTGCTCGTTTTGGTATTGCTTGGGGTGCTATTGGTGCTGCTATGGATTGCTACGATACTGCATTGCGTTATTCTAAAGAACGTATTCAGTTTGGTAAACCAATTGGAGCTTTCCAATTGCAACAAAAGAAATTAGCTGAGATGATTACTGAAATCACTAAAGCTCAATTATTAACTTTCCGTTTAGGGCAATTGCGCAACGAAGGTCGCGCTACCTCTGCACAGATTTCTATGGCTAAACGTAATAACGTAGACATGGCAATGACGATTTGTAGAGATGCTCGTCAGATGTTAGGTGGAATGGGTATTACTGGAGAATATTCTATTATGCGTCATATGATGAACCTGGAGTCTGTAGTAACTTACGAAGGTACACACGATATACACCTACTTATTACTGGTATGGATGTAACAGGATTAAATGCTTTTAAATAGATTTATTTAAAAACAGAAGCCTTTAAAATAAAAAACACCCATTCGAATTTCTAATGGGTGTTTTTTTATGACTTTAATTTTTTGGAATGGAAATTATCAACTAATTCATTCCTCTTTCCTTCTTTATAGCATCGTATGCTTCTTGAATTTTAAGGAACTTCTCTTTCCCCATTTTTTGCTGAGCCTCACTTAAATCGGTCAATTTATCTGGGTGATGCTTCATAGCCATTTTACGGTAAGCCTTCTTTACTTCGTTGTCGGTGGCAGAAGTTTCAATTTCTAAGATCTTATAATACTGCTTCGGTTCTTTAAAGAACATTGCTTTTATAGAAGCCAAATCGTGTCTGTTGATGTGCATATACCCACCAATCTTTTCGATCATTTCTACTTCGGTAGCGTCAATATGACCATCGGCCATAGAAATACCGTATAAAAAGTGAATAAGTTGTAGACGTTGTGCATGCGATAATTGCTTGTCTATTTGCAAGCATATTTGGCGTAGAGAAACTTCATCACTATTGATGATATGTTTAAATACTTTAAAACTTTCTTCTGCACGCTTTTCGCCAAACATTTGTTTAAACTGAGCGCGTACATAGTCCAATTCTCTTTGGTCTACTTTTCCATCTGCTTTAATTACATAAGCGGCCAAAACCAACAAACTAATTTCAAAATTTGCGGCCGGCTGACTCATATTGCCATAATGCTTTTGGAAATTCTCCTGTTCATCAGCTTTGCTGAATAAAGAACCTAAAGAATAACCTAATAGAGCGCCCATAGGACCGCCAAACATCCAACCTAATCCACCTGTGATCCACTTTAATTTCATCGTATATATTTTTTGTGAAGATGACAAATATTAAACCAACTAGCAAAACCTGACATTTTGTACATTTATCGCCAATGGAGAAAATATACAAACATAAAGTTGTCAGAGATTTAGCCTGGTGTTTTTATTCAGAAAACCTCTTAAGTCATCCTCTTTGCGTGCAAAAGGACTTTTTTAGCCCAGATTTATTAGCACTCGATACTCATTTAGAATGCTTGGATAAAGAACCCAAACCTTTATTGGATTTCCTTGCTTCCAAAAATACGCATAGACTTGGGCATTATTTTGAAGCTTTGGTTTATTATTGGTTAACCGTTTCGAAACGTTTTGAAATCCTTACTTCCAATCATCCACTAAGAAATACCAAAGGCATTACCAAAGGCGAAGTGGACCTAATAGTGCAAGACACGAGTACTGCTAAAATTGAACATTGGGAATTGGCAGTGAAATTCTACCTAGCTTTCCCAGGAGATAAGGAGCCTCTATTTATAGGGCCTAATGCCAACGATTATCTGCATTTGAAATTGCAGAAATTGGTGGAACATCAATGTGAAATTTTAAAAACGGAGGAAGGAATTCAGCTTTTATCCGATTTAAATATTCAAGAAATTGAAGCTCGTTTATTGGTTAAGGGTGTTTTGTATTATCACCCTAAATTATCTTATCAGGAGTCCTCTTTAGTAAATCCTTTGCACAATAAATCTTGGTGGATTTACGCTCATGAGGCGGAATCATTTTTACAGGATGATTGTGAGTTTACTTTGTTGCACAAAAAGGATTGGCTTAGTACTGTGTCTCAAACCGAGAATTTACTTTCTAAATCGGATTGTCTTGCTCTGTTAGAGTCAGAATTAAAAGACAGTCCTAGGAGTTTGTATTTAGCGTGTTTTAAAAATGGCGAAGTACAATCTATGGGTTTTGTGGTGCACGATAATTGGCCGAAGCTTTAATCATCTATAATTCCATCTCCATTTAAATCGTAAATACAATTACCACTTTCGTAAGTTGCAATAGGGTTGTAGTTTAGGGCAGCGCAATCGGTGCACCCATTTACGACAGGTAAGCTAATAGAATTTTCACAGAGTGAAAAACTACCAATTTGTGAAATCACTTTAATTTGATATCCTTCAGCGTAATTCAATTCGCCTATTCCATTAAAATCCCATTCTGGTATGTATACTGTTCCTAAGTTGTCTTTCACTATGACAATTTCATCTTCAATTGATTCAAATAGTTGTTGTACATCCTGTGGTTGATAGCAAACATAACCAAACATGTTCCAACCTTGGTTAAGGGTAATGTTTGCAGGTAAAATAGTAGCGTTTATTTCATCTATATAAGTCTGTAAATCTGAACAGGTATCAAGTGCAAATACTTGAAACCTTCGTGGTATGTATGTGGTTGTTTCAGTCCATGGGTCCACATGATTCACCCAAATATATGACTCCCCGACATCATTTTCAGTAGGAATCCCTTGGCCACACACCTGCACTATATAACCATCTTGATTTAAATCTTCAAAAGTAGAATTAACTTCACAGTCATTGCCAAGGCTATAACTTAACCATTCTAGCTCAGGAAAAAGGTCAAAGGACGGAGTCAAACCTCCATTTTGATAAACCATGAAGAGTTGTATCGCAAAACCATCTTGAGCAGAATTATCATGACCAAGATAAATGCTTTGATCGAACTCTATTCCCACAAATGCTGTATTGTATAAATTATTGTTACAGACCCCTGTTGTATATGTATAAACACCATCTTTATTTGCCAAACATTCATTACCATAGGTTATCGTATTATCCACACAAACGGGTTCCCATGTATAATCACATTCTAATAAACAATCGCCTGAATAACAAATAGAGAACTCTGAATTACCTTCTATTCCTTGAGCGAAAATAATATCCTGAAAATTGTTAGAAATAGTCCAATTTAATTCGCCAGTAATTGCATCCATAAAGTATTCACTTCCCTCAAAAGGATTGAAAGATTTTAATAAATATTCGCCTTCTATTAAATCAATCTCCATTTCATTAAGTCCAAACTCTAGTTCAAACTTATACACCTTATGTACAAAGTGTGGGAACTCGCTAGTTTTTCTGTAGATGCTTATCACATTATCCTCTACATCCTCTTGCAAATTTACAGAGAGGGTTAAAGTTTCTTGAGCGTACATATTTAAGGAGAAGCTAAAGAGGAAAATAAATTTTAAAGTTTTCATAAATTATATTTTATTAAGTATCTAAATCTAAGAAATTTAAACCAAAAAAAAGCCCCGACCATAATGGCCGGGGCTTAGACATAAAGAAATATATTCTTAGAATTCGAACTTAATACCTTGAGATAAAGGCAAAGAAGTAGAATAGTTTATTGTGTTTGTTTGACGGCGCATATACCCTTTCCAGGCATCAGAACCAGACTCACGTCCACCACCAGTTTCTTTTTCACCACCGAAAGCACCACCAATTTCAGCACCCGAAGTACCGATATTTACATTGGCAATACCACAGTCAGAACCTGCATGCGATAAGAAAAGCTCCGCTTCTCTTAAGTTAGTCGTCATAATAGCAGAAGACAATCCTTGAGGAACGTCGTTTTGCATAGCTATCGCCTCGTCTAAAGTAGAATACTTCATAAGGTATAAGATAGGAGCAAAAGTTTCGTGTTGTACAATAGCAAAGCTATTTTTAGCTTCTGCTACAGCAGGCTTAACGTAACAACCAGATTCGTAACCTTCACCAGTTAATACGCCACCTTCTACAAGAACATTACCACCTTCTTCAACAACACGTGTTAAAGCAGTTTTGTACATATCTACAGCATCCGTATCGATAAGTGGCCCCATGTGGTTGTTCTCATCTAATGGATTCCCAATACTCAATTGCTTGTAAGCAGAAGTTAACTTCTCTTTTAAGGTATCGTACATGCTCTCGTGTATAATTAATCTACGAGTAGAAGTACAACGTTGTCCGGCAGTACCAACAGCACCAAATACAGCACCAATAATAGTCATTTCTATATCTGCATCTGGCGTAACGATAATTGCGTTGTTACCACCTAATTCCAAAATAGATTTACCAAAACGTTGTGCAACTGCAGAACCTACAATTCTACCCATACGAGTAGAACCCGTAGCAGAAATTAAAGGAACACGTTTGTCGTTTGTCATCCACTCACCAACATTATAGTCACCATTTACAAGGGCACAAATACCTTCTGGTAAGTCATTATCTTTTAGTACTTCAGCCATAATATTCTGACAAGCTACACCACACATTGGTGCCTTTTCAGACGGCTTCCAGATACATACATTACCACAAATCCATGATAAAGCAGTATTCCAAGCCCAAACCGCTACTGGGAAGTTGAATGCAGAAATAATTCCTACAATCCCTAGTGGGTGGTATTGGTCGTACATACGATGTCCAGGACGCTCAGAGTGCATAGTCATACCATTTAACTGACGAGAAAGACCTACAGCAAAATCACAGATGTCAATCATCTCTTGAACCTCACCTAATCCTTCTTGGTACGATTTACCCATTTCGTAAGAAACAAGTTTCCCTAAATGTTCTTTCTTTTCACGTAGTTTATTTCCAAACTGACGGACGATCTCACCACGCAAAGGTGCTGGCATCACTCTCCAATCTTTATAGGCATCTTGACCCGCAGCAACAATTGCTTCGTAGTCTTCTTTCGTAGTTACAGCTACTTTACCGATTAACTTTCCATCTACTGGAGAGAAAGATTCGATTAAATCTGTAGTACTACCCAACCAGTCATTTCCTGTTGAGCTTCCTTTATTTACTTCCGCAAGGCCTAAAGCTTTTAGGGTTTCTTGCATTCCAAATTGATCCATAGTCTGTTGTCTTGAATTGTGCTGCAAAATTACAAAAACCCTTTTAATTGAAAAGGTTTATAATATCGTTTCCGTTCGCTAATAATAATAAGCCCATAAGAATGAAGAATCCGAACATTTGTGCGTACTCTAAAAACTTATCTGAAGGCGATTTACCTGTAATGATTTCCCATAGTAAGAACATAACATGTCCACCATCTAAGGCAGGAACAGGGAGTATGTTCATAAAGGCTAAAATGATAGAAAGGAAAGCGGTAAAGCTCCAGAAATGCTTCCAGTCCCATTCCGATTTAAATTGTTTACCCATGGTAATAAAACCACCTAATCCTTTCCATGCTCCTGTATCTGGATTTAAAATCAATTTAAACTGTTGTACATAAGAGTCTAATTTGTCTAAAGCTAAAGCCGTTCCTGCAGGGAAAGATTCGAAGAATCCGTATTCTTTATGGTCGTAAGTAATTAATTCTGTTGGTGGAACATAATAAACACCTAGTCTAGCTGGCTCCTCTAGAGCAATTGCATAATTTAGGGTATCCATTCCTCTCAATACAGAAAGGTTTATGTCTTGTCCTGCTAGTGTAGGCAGCTTGCTAACATATTCAGAGAAATAAAGCATTTCTTCTCCGTTAATCCCTATCAATTGATCACCCACTCGTACACCTGCTTCTTCAGCGAGGGATCCACCTTCAAATTGCTGTGCTATATATGGCCAAGCAACTCCAATAAAACCAGATTGGCTTTTCTTCTCAATAAACTGCGCTATTATATCTGTAGGAATCGCAATATTAGTTTCTACTCCTTTGCGATTTACACGTACATTTTCGGCTCCAGAAATTAATATTGCTTCTGGAAGCTCTGCAAAATTCTCGTAGTAAACACCGTCTACACTTAAGATTTTATCTCCATTTTTAAAACCTACGTCTTTTGCTAGTTCCGAACATTCAATACCGTATTTAGCATTTTCTGTTGTTAAGTAGTCGCCACCCCAAGTATATAAAATCATGGCGTAAATACCCATTGCCAATACTAGGTTTACGGTAACCCCACCCAACATAACAATTAAACGTTGCCATGCTGGTTTAGATCTAAATTCCCAAGGCTGTGGTTCTGCGCTCAATTGATCGGTATCCATAGACTCATCTATCATACCCGAAATTTTAACGTATCCTCCAAGTGGCAACCACCCGATACCATATTCAGTATCGCCTATTTTTTTCTTGAAAATAGAAAAGTAAGGATCAAAGAAAAGGTAGAATTTCTCTACTCGTATTTTGAAGAATCTAGCGGGTATAAAATGTCCTAATTCGTGTAATACGATAAGGAAGGAAAGGCTCAAGAAAAATTGAGCTGCTTTAATTAATGTTTCAGTCATGCTATTAAATATTGTTTGTTGTTATTCTACGTGCTTCGGCATCCGAAGCGATATAATCTTCGAGTGTAGGTTGCGGCACAAATGTACATTTTTGAAGTGTATCTTCAATAAGGTCAGACATCTGTAAAAAACCTACTTTTTCTTTTAAGAAAGCGTCTACTACAATTTCGTTTGCAGCGTTTAAAATACAAGCTGCATTTCCTCCTTTATGCATAGCATCGTAGGCGAGTTGTAGGTTTCTGAACGTTTTTAAATCAGCTTGCTCGAAGCTTAAATTTGGATAATCTAAGAAGTTGAACCGCTCAAAATTATTTGGTAAGCGTTCTGGATACGACATTGCGTACTGAATAGGGAGCTTCATATCGGGCAATCCCAATTGAGCTTTCAACGAACCATCTTGAAACTGTACCAAAGAATGAACAATCGATTGTGGGTGAACAATTACTTCAATTTGTTCTGGTTTTAAGCCAAACAACCATTTTGCTTCTATCACTTCCAAGCCTTTGTTCATCATACTCGCCGAGTCGATGGTAATTTTAGCTCCCATTTCCCAGTTGGGATGTTTTAAGGCTTGTGCTTTGGTAACTTTTAATAAATCTTCGTGTGTCATCCCTCTAAAAGGACCTCCCGAAGCAGTCAATATAATTTTCTCTATTGGATTTTGGAATTCCCCTGTTAAGCATTGAAAAATAGCTGAATGCTCAGAATCTACAGGATATATATTTACGCCTTTTTCTTTGGCTCTTTGGGTAACCAATTCTCCAGCGACTACTAAAGTTTCTTTATTGGCTAATGCAATATTTTTACCTGCATCTATAGCTGCTAAAGTTGGAATTAATCCGGCATATCCTACTAGTGCTGTAAGAACTAAATCTACCGTTTCCATTTGTACCACCTGAGAAAGGGCTTCTGCGCCAGCGTACACTTTTATGTGGTGTGGATCGAGTGCAGTAAAGACTTTATTGTACAGACTTTCTTCGCCAATAACCACCACATTTGGTTGATGTGCAATAGCTTGTTCAATCAACAAATCGGCATTTCGATGTGCAGTTAAAACTTCTACTTCAAAACGGTCTTTTTGCTCTAAAACAACTTCTAAAGCTTGCGTTCCTATAGAACCTGTTGACCCTAATATGGCTAGGCGTTTTTTTGTCATAAGCGCAAAGATACTTATTTTTTAATGTGATTAGTCTTGGTGATAGGATTGAGTTGAATTGGAATTTGTCTCCTTCGTTTAGGTTTTAAACCCAATCCTTAGGATTCATCAGTACCTCAATCA
>Ga0308008_1000702_pt1 | contig 12789 bp, 18 predicted proteins | sample Neamet125_FD_203140 | JGI IMG/M metagenome (GOLD analysis project Ga0308008, IMG submission 203140) | Marine microbial communities from water near the shore, Antarctic Ocean - #125 | ecosystem: Environmental > Aquatic > Marine > Unclassified | place: Southern Ocean | collected 2014-07-24
ACATCCTTGCCCACTAGAAGGCCAGTAGGGCGTTGATTAACTATCTCAGGCACCAAATCCTTCAGTCTATACCTAAAGCCCGTTAGATCGCAAAAGCCGAAGGCGTATTTACCTTGAGTTCTACTCAAAATTTATACCCGCCCGGAGATACATAAATAGAGGCTTTTTCTCTATCTGCATCCGACGCTAACGTCCATTGAGATTCATACTCAGCTTTCATAATAGGAGCCTTTGAGTTTGACTCTGAATATTTCAAGCACAACTGATAAGCAATCCCTGAGACTAAGCACGGCAGATATCTGGAGGGTACGCTCATATTAAGAGAAGCGGGAGATCCTGCATCCTGCACCCTTCGCATGTAGTAGAAACCTAGATCATAAGTTTGTCGAGCATCAGGCACAGGCCACAAGTTAAAAGATATACCTGTAGGTTTTTTCTCAAGCCAGAATTGCAAAGGCTTGCCTGTTGTTAACTTGTTAGAAAGATGAGCATACTGACTGCCAGATATTCTAGTTAGCGTTTGATCGTATTGACTTGTAGTGTTGCCGTCATCGGTTCTTACAAATGCCTCAACGATATCTAGCTTGTCTTCTGTAAGGGCGTATGTAAATGTTCCAGATGTTAAGGTCTGCTTTGCAAACTCAACCGTCCAGAGGTTAAGCCCTCGATTCTGCCACTCTAGCATTAACAAGTTAATACTACGCCTAGCAGTCTTGTAATCATACCCGCTTCGCAACTCAAGACCGGCTAACTCAAACGCCTCTTCAATGGCATCGCCTAAGTCTAGATCAAACGTATATGCTTCGCTCGTTGCCATATTTATTTCCTTTTGGATTTAGCCCCAGAGCATTTCCATCGTTTGCGAGACAAGTTGTTAGGCGTGTTAGGGTCATTTTGCTTTTCTTTAGAAAGACCCTTCTTAATGCCTAGACTCCTAGCGCAGTAACTATCTCCCTTAGAGGTTCCTGCACGAACTCTTGGGCCACCGCCCTTAGCCTTTCCAGCCTGTCCGTAACTAACCTTCTTGCCCGAAGAGGTTACCTTAACCTTTGCCTTGCCCTTTCTTGGCGTAGCCATTATCTATGTCTCGCTGTTTTCTTGGCGATTTTCTTTGGTTGCTTGCTGTGTTGCTTTCCCTTCTTAGTATCCGCTCTTTTCTTCTTAGTTGTTGCGGCATACTCTTTGTCTGTTAGTGCCTCCCTAGCCTTCTTGGGAAGATAACGCTCACCAGTTTTCCCGCTAGGCTTACCGCTCTTGGTTCCCCAGTTTTCCTTAGACCACTTGGAGAGAGACTTCTGAGACTTGGCGCGAGCCATTTATTTTTTCGCTTTCTTCTTAACTGCTTTACCGCCAGCCTTAGCTTTAGACTTAGCAGATAGATCGCTCATATGAAACAGCTTAACGCTTGCTTTGGTGTGGGACTTGCCGGTATGTAGCGTTCCATCAGACATTTTGTGAGATGCACCTGCATGAACAGTTCCATCTTTCTTGTAATGTTTTACACCCTTCATTATTTGTATCCTCCACCCGCATCTTTGTAGGCTTTTGCAAGCATTTGGGCTTTTCTAGCAGACCACTGGCCTGCCTTGCCACCCTTAGTTCCTGCCTTTATGCGGCTAAACTGACGCTTTCGCATAGTGGGCTTAGTGTAATTTCCAGCTTCGTTTACTTTAGATTTTGCTTTCTTTTTAGCAGGCATATCTAAGAACCCTTTTTCTTTTTCTTTTGATAGTTTCTGCTACGATTAGCTGATTTGCTCTCTATCGTAACGCCATCCTTGTTACTACCGCCCTTGCTCAACGCTTTCTTATGGCTAATATCCTTGCCTTCCCGCTTGTCAGCCTTTCCGTTACCGTTAGCATCCTTGCCCTTCTTATCCATAGCGCGTCTAGCTCGTTGTCTTTCCATACGAGCTTTAAACGCAGGGCTTCCTACAGGAGCGTTAACCTGCTTTTTGCGTTTCTTTTTATCAGCCATAATGCTTTAACAGCTTGAGGACAATACAATAAGTATCGGTATTTGTATGACCTACCGTAGTAAAGTTAACATCACCGTTAACACCACTTCCTGCGTTATTTGGAATGCCTGAGAAACCAGAAAAGTCTAACGTATCTGAGTAATCTGCTATGCAATGCCATACAAGAACGTCTGTAGATGCATTAAAGAATATCTTAACGCTCATACCAACGGTGCTGTAGGTAATTCCAAGTATAGATACCTTAGAGCAAGCCTGACCTGTAACGGGGTCTTTACTTAGCGCAGAAGCGTCAACCTTGGCAACCGCTGACTCACCACTGCCATCGCTGACATTAGTAAACTTAAAGGTAGCAAACTTTCCGCCATCTGAAATTTTTTGTGTTGCAACTGCATCAGCCATTGTCAGCCTCCATCAAAGGGGCATTTCTGCCCCAATAAAATAGTTACCCTACAGTAGAGATAGGTGTTCCTACAGAACTTGCCATCCATACTTGCTTGCCGCCAGTTACTGCGGTTATACAGGTAATTCGGCATCTAGAACCTATTCCTGAACCAGCTACAAAGGTAAACGTGTCCCCTGCGTTTGTAATAACACAGTTACTTGGAGTTCCTGCCGCTAGTTGCGTTTGAGCCAAGAAGGTACTGCCTGTTGCCGCAGGAATAGCAATCGTTGTTGTTTTGCCAGAACCTACAGCGGTGGTGACCAAGAAGTCAAAATACGCGCCTTCTGTAGCAGTAGCGGCGGCTGGCAAGGCAATAACATTGTCTAGGGTTCCGTGAATCAGAACAATAGCACCGGAATCAGCTATTTGTAAGGTCGCTGAAATTGCTCCAGTCGCTTCCCAAGTCTTAACCACAGAGCGTTTAGCCTTAACAACACCGGATAATTTTGTAGCTCCGGTTACAAGTAAGGTTCCTTCAATAACTGTGTCGCCGGTTGCACTGACTGAAAATTTTGTGGTTTCAGCACCTGTTGTGCCGTTTACTGAAATAGAATCGAACCCTTTGATCGAACGGACGGGGCCGTTAAAAGTTGTCTTACCCATGTGATTCTCCTGTCGTGGGTTAGTCTGCTATCAAGCAGTCAGGATTAAAAGGGGGAGCGAACTCCCCCTGTGTAACAGTGCAAATAACCTTTAACAGGTTAAGAGCAGGACTACGCTCCGGGAGATCCGAAAATTCCCAGTGGGTCGGATACACCGAACGAATAACGCTCTCGCGCTTTATAGCGCACGTTGCCCGTATCGAAATCTCCGTCCATGCTAGTCTCTAGAGCAGTACGCTCAAAGTGCTTCATTCCGTTTGGAATATCAGTCAGAATGAAGAAAGCGTTAGTGTCAGTCAGATAGTGATTGACAGAGTAGCCTTCTGGAATAGCACCTAAGTTACGAATGGCATTGATGTCGTTATCCGCAGTACCAGACTGTTGAGTAGACTCAAGCAGACGATCAGCGGTAAACATCAAGTTAGCCGGTACAATCAAACGAGTAGGTCGAGCCGCGATAAGCAACCCTCGCTCATCTGTGTATCCTGCAATTGAGATAATTGCATTCTCCAAAGATGTTTCGTTTAAGTCAGCACCTGTAGCAGGACGATTGCTGTTAAAGCCTCCGCCTACAGTTGGGTGACCGCCACCGCCAGTGACACCATCGTTAATAGCGGTAAACAGGTTTACACCGTCACCAGACTGATAAGCGTTAGTGAAACCATTGTTAAGAGGATTTACCGACTTAACTTGCTTGGTGTATGCCATAGCCCGTGCGAGAGCCTTGGTATAACGTGCAGACAGAGAGTCATACAAGTTATCTTCCATAGCCTCTTCGGTTATAGCAAAACCCATCGCAATAGTTTCATGGTTGTAACGGGCAGTGAAGGATTCTTGCGCTGAATCATAGCTGATTGCAGAGCCTTCATTCTTAACTGGAGCCGCCGCAAAACCACTCAGCTTTACCTCTTCTTCAAACGAACGATCAGAACTCTCTGTGTCATAAATGAGAGTGTGTTCATCTTCATACTTTTCATACTCAAGACCAAACAAAGCGTTAAGGCCGGGGAGTAGCTCTTTGAGCATTTGTGCGCGTGAAATAGCCATTGCCTATAACTCCTTATACGCCAAGTTTAGTTTCGTATGCATGACTGAGCGGAAGGTAGGTCACAAGACAGTCAGTGAAGGCATCGCCTACAGTACTGGTTGGGCCTTCTACAAATTCAATTACACGAAGAGGAAGTGAGTTAGTGGTTGCCGCAGATCCGCCGTCCAGCGCGTTCTTGCTTCGACCAATTGAGGTTGAACCCGCAGTGTTAACCGCAGAGATGTTGTTGCCAAGCCCAGTTTGAGCTATAGCTTCATCACCTTGCATACGGAATACCAGCTTGGGATCGTCACAGACATACGCCATTATATCATCGGCGGCAGTTGACGCTGGATAATGCTGGCTGAATGTCATCTGCTTTGTGTTAGGATCAGTAAAAGAGCATCCCATAAAAATGCCGCAAGTACCAGCAACAACTGCTGTTGTTACGGCGGCTTTTTCTACAGTTCCAGCGGCAACAAACTTAACGAAATCGCCGTAAAAAATAGCGGTTCCAAAGTTATTTGCAATCTTCATGTGACGAACTTTTCCGTTAAAAGAGCCGCTCGCACTAAGAGTATCAACTGGTTCTGCACCTGTTGGAGTTGCAGTAGTAGCCATGATGGCCTCCTAATTTAGTTAATTACTTAGTTAGGAAGCTCGCCTTTAAAGGGCTAACTTCCACCAAAAGTTGTCCTAGAACTACGCTCAGGTTTCATGAGCGGCATTCTTGGATCATTCTCGCGCAAGTAGTTACTGTCTACAGACTCCATTTGATTCTGAGCCTGAGCTTGGAAATGCGCGGTGCGCGAATCCATCTTGGCCTTTGGTGCTTTGCATAAAAGCAACCCACCAACTTCAACATTACCTACAAATCGTGAATCCAAATCAGATTCAAGCATGAGTTCTGGATGATCTTCGTGCTTACAAGCAACCCAACCTTCCCTAAACATGCGTGAAACATGAGTATTGTCAGCTTGACCTAATGTACTTGTCCGTACCCATCGAAACGTCCATCCCTCTTGAGGGGTGGGGTCAGGTAAGATGGATGCAGGAACCCAAGTATCATCGGGCCTAGCCTCTTCACTACGCGATTGTTTCTCTCTTGATTTGCGCTCTTCAGTCATCTCAGGCTCTCCTTTTGAAGCTGTCTGGCATACTGTTCTGGGGTAACTCCAATTCTCTTAGCGAGAGAGATTTGAGTGGACGATAACTTCACTTTGCGCGGTTTTGCTCCGTTATTCCTACCAGACGAAGCCACTACCGTGGAGCGGTTGGAGGCAGTCGAAGTTGCGTTACGCCCATATGTATCGCTTGTACCCTGCCATCCAAACTTAGGATACGCCTCTCTCATCCCTGAGTCAATAAACTCAAAGTATTCAGGCGTATTAGGTTTAATCGCGTTGTCAACAATTGCTTCTTCGTGCAACCCGTAAGCGGTAGCAGTCATTCGCTTGTTGTCTGGCGACATAAACCAAGTGTTCTTATCAGCCCAGTCCTTCGCCTCTGGATCAACTGGCGGTGGCTGTTGCTGTTGTTGTTGCTGTTGCTGTTGCTGTTGCTGTTGAGGAGCAGGCTGATAATTCTGCTGTTGCCTAGCAGGCTGTTGAGCGGCAAGGTTTCTTTCGTACTTTGTAGCCTCTGCCATCTCAGCTTGAGCTTTATACAACGCCTCCTGAGAATCGACAACAGTATCAGTGTCTCCCTCTTCATAGGCTTTTTTGTATGTGTTCTTGGCCTGCTGTAAAGCAAGCTCTGCTCTGCCTTTAATCTGCTGAACTAACGCGGCCTCACCTCGCGTAATAATACTCTCATACTCTTTATTCTTGTTGCTAAGAGTCTGAGCTATGCGAACTGCTTCCTCTTGCATTTTAACAGCGGCTTCTTTCTGCCTGCGTTCTTCATTCTGCTCATAACGAAGTTTATTGATTCGCTTTTGAACCTTTTCACTATATCCAGAAAGCTCATCATCGTCAGATTCACTAGAGGAGGCTTCAGACTTTGGTGTCCTGCGATCCTCTTCGGCTCTATCGTCAACAACTTCAATTTCAATGTCTGAGTCAGCAGGATCAGGATCAGGGACACCGCTTGCAATCTTTGTTTTTACGCCAAAGAATCGATCTTCGCTACTTGTTTCTGTTGTTTCTTCTGAATCACTCATACTTTACCTACTCCTCTAGGGTCTTCAACAACAGCCTCTACGGTGTCATCGTTGATTAATCGGAACTCTCGACCATGTACAGTGAATCGAGTGCCAGAATAAGAGCGCATTAAAATCCAGTCTCCCTTCTTGCAATAAGCTCCAGAAGGAAATCGCTGTGGATCGGCGTAGGCATCAGGGCCAATCTCTATGACCATGCCTGTTATTGATCCGGTAGTTTCTTCTTGCAACGACCTAGCTGACTTTATAATACCGCCTTCAGTCTTCTCTTCTGGCTCAGGTAAAGCTATCAATATTTTATAGCCCAAAGGCTTAGGCAATTGACTCGCCTTGCGAGAATTCTCATCCTCGTCTTTCTTCTTTGTTATCTTTGATACACTCATCAGAGATACCTTCTGCACTGGAAAAAAACGTCCAGAGTCGCTGTGCGCCACGAAATATGGCGAATTAGTCGCTTTCTAGCCTCTTTTTAAGGTCTAGAAGTTCTCTTTCTGCAAGGGCTAAACCCTCGATAATTCCGCAACACTTAGTGTAGTCGGAGTATTCTTTGCAAGAACCACCGCTAATGTGGTCACTTAAATCATTCATCTGCGCTCTTAATCGCTCTCGCAGGTACTCAAACGAGTTGTTACTAGCGTTCGCCATCAAATATACTCTCTGCGATCTCTTTGCCTATTCGGATGCCTTCAATCTGATCGCTTGATGTAATCTTTCGACTCTGCAATTGCTCACGGGCGTTATCTTCTGCAATCTTAACAGCAAGCTCTGCCTTCTTAATCTCTGCATCTTGATCAAGTTTCTGAAGATCGTATTCTGCCTTGCTTCTTGCTTTCGCCATATCAAGCTGGAGCCTTGCCTGATCAATCTGAGCTTTGGCTTGAGCCGACTGCTCTTTGATCTGCAACTCTTTCTGTTGCATTTGAACGATTGGATCTTTCTGTTGCTCCGCATTCTTCTTCTGTTGAGCCTCTTGCTGATTCTTACCTTTTAACTGCTCTGCGGCAGGGGCAACAAGTCGAGACAATCTAAGCTCAACGCTCTCAGGAAGCTCTTCGCCTTCTGCTGGCAACTCAACACCAAGCTCTTTCTCAACCTGTTGACGATAAGCAAACGCCAGATGCTCTTGTATGTGAGCCGCCATAGCCGCTTGCATAGCTTTTGCCATTGGGCTTTTGCCTGCAATCTCTTGGATCTTAGGATCTTCAATAAACGCCATGTGCGCTTGGATGTGCGCCTCATGGTCTTGATACAAGAACGCCTTAACGGGCTTGTTGTTTATAATGTTCATGTTCTCGCTGACAGGATTGGTCGGCTTTATATCGGCATCTAGAGGAACAATCTTATCTGCATCTCTAATATTAAGAACATCAAGCATCTGACGGTGCAATAACGGCAGGTCATACATGTCTGGGTTCTGCTGAGACAACTGCAATGCCGCCTGATACTGCATTATTCTTTGCGCCATAGTGCCTGAGTTAGGATCACTGACGGGAATAACGTCAACACGCCCATCGAAGTCATCTCTCACCAACATATTAGCTTCCGTCTGATAAGGATAGTCAGAAGGGCCAAAGTCATAGACAATCTTAGACAAAATACGCAGTTCTTTACGCATTGATGCGTGTAACCGCGCTTGAACCGCGCTCATTACCTTCATTGATCGCTCTAGTATGGCTAGAGTCGTACCAACAGGGGCTTCTGAGTTCATATCTGCCGCTTTTACATCTGCGGCAGAGGCAAATCGTCTTCCTTCCTCTACAATATCGCCCATAAGCTGATAAAGAACATTGCTTGGCTCTTTGTAGGGAAGAAAAGTAATATTTTCGCGTATCGAACCGCCGGGAACGTCTACATCGCGGAACTCTCCGGGCATAATCGGGGTATCGTCACCCTTTATTCTTAAGCCTCTAGATTTTAAGCCTCCCGGAAGATTAGCAAGCGTTCCTGCGTCTACAAGTTGGCGCAGAAGTGATGTCGCGCTCTTCGCAAGACCGCCAATCATGTGAATTAAGCCAAATCCATAGAAGCCAAGTCCGGGCATATAGGTGTAATGCACAAAATGCTCGCGCTTCATCATTTTTTCATCGTCTTCGTAGTAGTTTCTACGAATTGCTAACACTTTTCGTGAGCTAAGATCGATACTTACAACGTAGGGAAGCTGTATTCCTGTCTCTTCACCCTCCTGACTATCCTCAAAACCCACAAGGTCAAGTTCAACCTGCATCTCAAGGATGGTATGGCGAGAATCGCTGTCATAGGTTGATGAGTTGCCTGTCAGTTCTTGGTATTTGTTCTCAATCTCATCAACATCTTCGCTTGCAGTGCCTAGATCAACGTCTGCATAGAAGCCTGACACCTGCAACTTGCGTACTTCGTTGCTGGTTCGCTTCATTATGTGCGTTGCTCTCTCGCAAGTAGAGAGGTCTGATGCGCCGTAGCTAACAACAAAGTCCTCAGCAGGCACAAACATACTGCACGGGCGACCCATGTTAGGATCAAAGTATACTTTTCTAAACGCAGAGCCTGCTAACGGCAGTGAAAATAACAACCGCTCTGTTTCCGACCTATACTCCGTCATCTTTTCAGTGACAAGGTAGTTTAAGTAATCTTGTACTCTATGAGACTGCTTCTCTTTAAGCTCATCAATCACGCCAACAACGGTAGTCTTCACAGGGCCGGTAGCGGGAAAGAGTTCTTGTATGGATTGTGACTGAAACTTAATAACAGCCTCTGTCAAAAGCGGATGAAAAACGCCACATGCGCCATCCCAAGGAGTGGTTCTGTCCTCATGCTTTAAGCCAAGCAGGTCTAGACCCTCTATGTAGGTTCTTTCCCAATCTGCCCGACTCTCCTTGTCTGACTTAAACAACCCAACAAGCTCACTAGAAAGTAATGAAAGGTCTTTATCTTCTATAAACTCAGACAAGTTGGCATCAAATGGGATGTTGCCCATTACATCCTCGTCGGCATCAAAATCAAATATCATGCCGCCGTCTGGGGTCTCTATAGACACGGCCTCTGGATTGACGATCTCAATCTCAATTGCCTCTTCGTCCATCTGTGGGCCGAAGCGGTTAGGTGGTGCTAATCGTTTTTCCATCGCCATAGGTCAGCCCTAGCCGTTCTTGCCAAACTTTTGCTTTCGGGCCGCGCCACAGCCTCGCGAGGTCATGGTCATTCCACCATCTGCGTAATGCATTACCTTCTTGCCTTTCGCATAGCCGCTAATCTTGTTCATGCCGTCTTCAGCTAGAACAGTTTTGCCGCCACCCATCATGCGACCTATGCCGTCAGCGGCAAAATCAGGAACCATATCGCCTTTACTGTTCTTGACCATGTTGAGCTTTCCGCCATCTGCGTAAGACATTTTGTCTCTAGGCATCTTGCCGCTCATCATCTTAACTTTTTTTGTCATACCGCCATCGCCATACATCATATCCCTTGGCTTTTTTCCACCCATCATTTTTTTGGGCTTTTCTTCTTTTATCATTTTTTTGGGCTTTTCTTCTTCCATCCTCTCAACAGAAGTATTGCCTCTTGTAATTCTCTTTGACTTGCCTCTTAGTCCCGCTCTTGGCGCGTCAGCCCGAACCCTTGAACCTGTTGTTTTCATAACTGATCCTCTCCGTAAAATTTTCGTTCCCACTCTTTATGCCTAGCAATTGGCGTGGTGAAGTACGGCATATAGCGAGCCATCCTTATTATCAACCAGTTAAAGGCAGAAAGCCACCTTGGTAGCGGTCTCATGTAATCAAGAAACAAAACGACCCTGTTATTATCTGTCTCGTTAACAGCAATATGCTCGTAGGTATCATCAAACACCACACACTTACCTTCTTCCCACCTGTAAGGTTTGCCATCAACAACCAAGGTACAGCCGTTACCGTCTTTCGGTACAATCAACGCTAGATGTATTCTTATAATCCCAGACCACGGCCCTTCATGCGGCATGAGCATCTTGTTCGGCCCAAGTATAGAGAAGTACGCCGACACAATGTTTTTATGTTTATCAAGCAACGTCATGGTGTTTGGGCATTCCTGACAGTTACGATCAAACCTAACTGTACCCGCCTTCAGAAAAAACATCTTCCACTTGTCATCGTTTGATATATAAATCTGATCTGGGCTTATATCTTGAAAGGGGGTTAGATCATCCACCCGCTTCATCACATTCTTTAGCTCAGACAATATTATCGGGAAGTGAAACTCTAGCTCTTTAGTGATTGGAAACTCATCGTTACTAAAATAAACGCAATCGCCAACCTTGGAAAATCTTCTAAAGATAGGTCTGATGGCTTTTTCAAGCAACCAACCTCTAATCTCAAGCTCTTTCATCAATAGTACGCCGCCGTCCTTCTAGTTATCGGCTCGTCTTCCTCGTCAGAACGCAACTTGAGAAACCCGCCCTGCCTAAACCTTAATAACGCCTGCGTAGATGAATCAACCAGATCATCATGCTCACCAGCGGGAAACGCCGCGAACTCTTCCACAACCTCTTCAGCGAACCTTCTTTCAGGTCGCCAAACTATTCCAGAAGCAAATAAATCAGATACAGCATTAACACGGGATATTTTATCGTTTCCGCGAGAGGGCGTATAATCCGAAACAGGTATGCCCATCGCTCTAAGTTCAAATATAAGCGGTGTTCCTGCCGCCTTGGCTTCTATTATACAGGCATCTGGTTGCCAGTCTGTATAAAGCTCCTGCGCCTTCTTCTTTAGGTCTGGGAACTCCAGACGCTCCTTAAAGGCATCAAGGAGGATAATATTCGCTACCGTCATGCCTTCATCGTCTGGGGCGTAAAAAACACCCCATGTTGTGCAGGCTGAGTAGTCAGCGCGTTGTGTTTTCAAGAACGCGGTGTCCCAAGACTGTATAACAAACTCACATGGAGGCGGTACGTTGCTCTCCCAGATACGCCACCAGTTACGTTTGACCAGCGCGCCCTCCTCAGAGGTGGGGTTCTGCTGATACTGGGCGTTCCACTTAGCAGAGGGTAGCTCTTCCCGTAACGCCACCAACTCTTTCATGGGCCAGAACTCAGGCCATAAAGGCTTCTCTGACGGCATGATAGCGGGAAACTCTATAACCTCCCACTCATCAGAGCCTGTACGTTGAACAGAGGACTTAACAATCTGACCTGTAAGGTCTCTTTTGTGCCAGCGTGTCATTACAATAATGATCGCACCGCCCGGCTGTAAACGCTGTCTTGGGCCTGATGTGTACCACTCATATGCCTTATCAAAGACTGAGGGGTCGCCACTCTGACCTTCCTGCTCAGAATGCGGGTCATCGATGATTAGCAGATCAGCACCTTTACCCGTAACTGCGCCACCCACACCAATTGCAAAATACTCACCTCCGCTACCCGTACTCCATCGACCAGCGGCCTTTGAGTCAGACTTAAGTGCGGTGTTAGGGAATACAGTCTTGTAATCTTCGCTATCGACTAGGTTACGAACCTTACGCCCGAAACCAACGGATAACTCAGCAGTGTGTGCGGTCTGAATGACTTTTTTATGCGGAAACAATCCAAGAAACCAAGAGGGAAGAAGATAAGACGCAAACTCGGACTTGGTGTGTCTTGGTGGCATGTTAATAATAAGACGCTTTAACTCACCATTAGCTACGCGCTCAAATGCGTTCGCCATAATTTTGTGATGCCTACCCTCGATAAAGGCAGGCCATACCCTCTTAACAAAACCCATAAAATGATCTTTGGCATGTTCTTTGGATTCAGCCTCCTCAAGCTCCTCTATAAGGGCGAGGATCTTGCGCTGTTCATCTATCGGTAGTTTGGGTATCTGCTTTAAAAGGGCGGGGTCTATCTTGTCAGCTAAAGGCAAGATTCTTTACTGCTTTGACTGTCCCGCGCCTTCTTCTCCCACATCTTATCTTCAGCTTCACGACTCATCTTCAGTAACTCATCAGTCCATGACTCTGTGTCATACTTAGGAACAGAAGGATCGTCATTAGAAAATAAACCCGATATCCACGCAAACAATGACAAAAGATGCACCTCTTTTAAACAAGCAGGAGATTGGCCTGTGTTTAAACAAGCTGGTAATACACTGTCGTACAAGACAGTAGTAAGACACTCGCTAGTTAAACACTAGATTAGATAATACAAAAAATACAAGGTGACGCGCTATGATGTTCGCTAAATAAGCGGCGTAAAACAAAACAGGAATATTCCTGTAAGCGCAAGAATAAGATGATTGTAACAATTTACACCCCTTGACAACTAAACGCAAGATATTGTTGATGTTTTTTTTGGCTAAAAATACGTTTTTTTTGCAAAAAATTTTAACCCAATGAAAATAATACAAAATGTGTGCGAATTTTCGGGATGAGTGGCGCAATATTTAGTAAAAAAAGTGTCATTTCAGAATTTAGAAATCGGTTGAGCAAATCCCTATATAGTAGATAGCCAGTCGGGCCACGCTATAAGGGGGGGTGGGTCTGGTATCAGCGATGCGGGTGAGAATCAGTCAAAAAGTGGACTGGTTATCATCTAGTGGACTGGATCGGACGGATCAGACTGGGCAGGATCTGACGATTGGTCTTGACTAGCCAACA
>Ga0308008_1000703_pt1 | contig 12760 bp, 16 predicted proteins | sample Neamet125_FD_203140 | JGI IMG/M metagenome (GOLD analysis project Ga0308008, IMG submission 203140) | Marine microbial communities from water near the shore, Antarctic Ocean - #125 | ecosystem: Environmental > Aquatic > Marine > Unclassified | place: Southern Ocean | collected 2014-07-24
GTTGGGCGGGCGGTTGCAGATGATTTGTTTTTTGCGACTACGACATTTTTTATGCCGGATTCGAAGGTTGTCCATTGATTCATGACCGCAGCGGCTTCCTCATCGGGCATATCCTGGAGTTTTGGGATCGTTTGAGAATAGACCTTTCTTTTGTCAGAATTCGAATCCTGACGGGTTCATTGTCAATGGAGCAGAGCTCGGGGCGCGGGCGTTTCACTGGCGGGTCTGCGAGCGCGTTGGAGAGTGAAAGGGTGGGGAATGCCAGTGTTTTCATTGGAGAAGTAGGAGAAGGAACGGTTCCGGGGTCTGGCTTCTTCCAGTTTCCAAAAGAATCCACTTTTCTTTCGAGATGAGAAGAATGGCGTTCTCATCGTGTCGATTTATCCGCAGACTCGCGGGGATTCATGAAGTGCTATCGTCTAAACCGTCTTTTCCATGCCCGTTCCAACCGATGCTTTGATGTCGCGGTCGATCACGGTTTTTTTAATCAACCCGGGTTCCTGCAGGGAATCGAAAACATGGAAGAGGTTGTCAAGACACTGGTGGATGCCGGACCGGACGCCATTCAGTTGACGGTGGGCCAAGCACGTCACCTACAGGGGATTCGGGGCAAGGAAAGGCCAGCGCTGGTGTTACGAACGGATGTGGCCAATATCTACGGGAAGGAATTGCCGGAGACTTCGTTCAGTTTGATGATCGAGGAGACGATGTTGCAGGCGGTGCGGCTTGATGCGGCGTGCGTCTGCGTGAATCTTTTTCAGATTCCAGGAGCTCCGGAAGTGCACGGTCAGTGTGTGGAGAATATTTTAAAACTGAAGCCGCAAGCGGATTACTACGGGATGCCCATGATGATCGAGCCTCTGGTGTTTCGGCCGAACGAGGAGGCGGGCGGTTACATGGTAGACGGGGAGTTGGAGAAGATTACCCATTTGGTGCGTCAGGCCGTCGAGCTGGGAGCTGATATCATCAAGGCGGATCCGACGGATGATGTTTCGGAGTATCATAAGGTCATTGAGGTGGCTTCTGGCATCCCGGTGTTGGTGCGCGGGGGAGGAAAGGTTTCCGATGAGGTGATCTTGCAGCGGACGCGTGACCTCATTGCCCAAGGGGTATCGGGAATTGTCTATGGCCGAAATGTCATTCAGCATCCTGATCCGAGAAAGATTACGCAAAGTCTGATGGATATCGTACATGGTGATGATCGATAAGTTGACATCGCTGTTGGGCGCGGGGGATGTGCTGACGGAGCAGGAGGATTTGGTGTCGTATAGTTTCGACGGGACGGCGACATTCCGGCAACTACCGCGGGCGGTGGTGTTTCCGCGGACGACGCAGGAGGTGGCGGGGTGTGTGAAGGTTTGCCGGGAGAGCGGGACGCCTGTGATTACGAGGGGGGCGGGTACGGGCTTATCAGGCGGGACGGTTCCGACAGAAGGGGCGGTGGTGCTTTGCCTGGTTCACATGGCGGAGATTCTGGAAGTGGATGCGGCGAATCTCACCTTGCGGGCGGAACCGGGGGCGATCACCGCGGACATTGATGCGGAGGCGGCGAAGCATGGTCTTTTTTATCCGCCCGATCCCGGTTCGATGAAAATTTCCACGATTGGGGGGAACGTGGCAGAAAACTCGGGCGGATTGCGCGGGTTGAAGTACGGGGTGACACGGGATTATGTCATGGAGGTGACGGTGGTGTTGCCGGATGGAGAGGTGGCTGCTTTTGGAAACAGATGCGTGAAGGATGTAGCGGGATATTCGATGAGGGATCTTTTCATCGGTTCGGAGGGAACGCTGGGGATCATCACGGAAGTTTTGCTGAAGCTTTTGCCAAGGCCGGAGGCCCGGAGGACCATTTTGGCGACTTTTGCTTCGATGGAGGCAGCGGCCGAGACCGTCTCGGCGATCATCGCTGCGCGGATCATTCCGTGCACGCTGGAGTTTCTGGATCAGATGACGATTCGTTGTGTGGAGGACTATACTAAGATGGGGCTTCCGACGGATTGCGCGGCTTTGCTATTGATGGAGACGGACGGGCATCCTGCCGCGGTAGCGGATGAGGCGGAACGGATGGTGGAGATTGCGAGGAAGCATGGGGCAAGGGAAGTGAAGACGGCGGCGGATGAGGCGGAGTCGCTGCAGTTGGCATCGGCCCGGAGATCGGCATTTTCGGCTTTGGCGAGAGTGAGTCCGACGACGATCCTGGAAGATGTCACGGTGCCGCGTTCGTGTCTGGCGGAAATGGTGGCGTATATTGCAGAGACGGCAAGAAAGCTGGAACTCACCGTGGGGACCTTCGGGCACATGGGGGATGGGAACTTGCATCCAACGTTTCTGACGGATGAGCGAAATTTGGAGGAGATGAAGAAGGTGCATCAGGCGCTGGATTTGATCGTTAAGAAAACGCTTTCATTGGGCGGAACGATCACGGGTGAGCATGGAGTGGGGCTGGCGAAGAAGCCGTGGCTTCGGGACCAATTGGGCGATGTTTCGCTGGGGTTGATGAAGAAATTTAAGGAGACCATTGATCCGGAGAATCTCCTGAATCCGCACAAGATTTTTGACTGATGCGTTTAAAGGAAATGGATTTTTCGGTGCTGCAGCAGTGCATGCATTGCGGGATGTGTTTGCCGACGTGTCCGACGTATGACACGACGAAGCGGGAGAGAAATTCGCCGCGCGGGAGGATCTCGTTGATGCGGGCGATTGCGACGGATGATTTGGAGATGGCTGAGGGATTTGCGGATGAGATGTCGTTTTGTCTGGGATGTCTGGCTTGTGAATCGGCGTGTCCGGCGGGGGTGGACTATGCGGGTTTGTTTGAGGCTTCGAGGGCGGATATTGAGGAGAAAGGATTGAACAAGGGATTGGGCCGGAAGCTGGTTCGCTTTGGGACGTTGGAGTTCCTTTTCATGCGGCCGCGTTTGCTGCGCTGGGCCGGAAGAGGGATGCGCTTATGGCAGAAGCTGGGAGCGGCGAAATTTTTGCCTGCGAGGCTGAGGGCATTGGAGCGGCAGGCTCCAGAGATTGGGGAGAGATTCTCGAATGAATTGATTGAGCCGATTGAGGGGGAAGGGAAATGGAAGGTTGCGATGCTGACGGGGTGTGTGCAGGACCTAGCGTATGCGGAAATCAACCGGGACACAGTCGATGTTTTGGTCGCGAATGGTTGCGAGGTTCACACTCCTCCGGTGCAACCGTGTTGCGGTTCGATTCATGCGCATAACGGGGAAGAGGAGATGGCGCGGGCGAATGCGAGGCGGTTGTTGGATCTGCTGCCGCCGGATTCGTTTGATGTGATTATTTCAAACGCGGGAGGATGCGGTTCGCATATGAGACATTTTGCGAAATTGTTGCCGAATGATGGGCGAGCGAAGGAGTGGGATGCCAAAGTGCGAGATATTCATGAGTTTTTGGTGGAGGTGAAAGTGAGGCCTCCAATGGCGGCTCCATTTGAAGAGAAAGTGAGGGTGACCTATCACGATTCCTGTCATCTAGCGCATGGGCAGAAGGTGGTTTTACCGCCGAGGATGGTGATCGATTTGATGCCGGGAGTGACGCGGGTGGAGTTGAAGGAATCGGACTGGTGTTGTGGGTCGGCGGGAGTGTATTCGCTGACGCAGCCGGAGCAGTCGCGGCTTTTGTTGGAGAGAAAAGCTGGTCACATTCGTGCGACGGGAGCGAAAATATTGCTGACCGCAAATCCGGGGTGTCATTTGCAGATTCAGAACGCGATGCCGGAGCTTAATGTTCTGCATCCGGTGACCCTCTTAGCCAAAGCTTATCGAAATGAATGTTAATATAGGAATTATTGGAGGCGGCTTGATGGGCCGGGAGATCACTTCAGCTTTTGCTCGTTGGTGTGCCTTGGTTGATATGCCGGTGACGCCGGTGTTGAAGGCGGTGGCGGATTTGAACCCGGAGGTTTTGGAGTGGTTTGAAAAGATTCCTTCGGTGACGCAGCGGGTGAGTGATTATCGCGAGCTGTTGGCGAACGATGAGATCGAGGTGGTCTATGTGGCGGTTCCGCATCACCTGCATAAGGAGATTTACCTTGATGTCCTGAAGGCGGGAAAAGACCTGTTTGCAGAGAAGCCTTTTGGAATTGATTTGAAGGCGGCGGAGACGATCTGCGAGGTGATTGGGGAGACGGGGCGGTTTGTCCGATGTTCTTCGGAGATGCCATTTCTACCGGGCGGACAGCGGGCATTTGAAGTGGCGAGATCGGGGAAGTTGGGCAGAGTGCTGGAAGTGGTGTCGGGATTTCATCACGCCAGTGATTTGGACCCGACAAAGGCGGCGAATTGGAAGCGAATTTCGGCAACCTGTGGTGAGGGAGGAGTTTTGAATGATCTCGGAATGCATGCGTGTCATTTGCCGCTCAGATTGGGCTGGGCTCCGAAGAGGGTTTTTGCCCAGCTCCAGAAGGGATATCCCGAAAGGCCGGACGGGAGAGGTGGGAAAGTTGATTGCGACACCTGGGATAATGCGCTGGTGCACGGGTGGTCGGAGATTGACGGGGCGGAAGTGCCGGTGCGACTTGAAATGAAGCGTTTGCAGCCGGGGGCGACGAACACGTGGTTTATTGAGATCCGCGGAACTGAAGGTGGGGTGAGGTATTCGACGGCAGATACGAAGGGGCTTTGGCTTTTTGAAAGGGAAAAGGAGCAGTTCTGGAAGCGGAGCGAGTTGGGATTCGAGACGGCGTTCAAGACGGTGACGGGAGGGATTTTTGAAGTGGGGTTTGCGGATGTCATTCAGCAGATGTGGGCTTCATTTTTGCTGGAACGGGAGGGGTTACTGGACGGGAGATTTGGGTGCGCCACACCGGATGAAGCTTTGGAAAGTCATCGGATCTTTGCGGCGGCTTTGGCATCGCACGAGAACTCGGAAGTTGTGGAGTTATGAGAGAGGGGATTTTGGCGGCCGGAAACTTTATCGTGGACCGGGTAAAGGTGATTGACGGGTATCCGGAGCAGGACACGCTCGCGAACATTCTTTCGGAGACGGCATCGAATGGCGGAGGGCCGTTCAACGTGCTGATGGATTTGGCAAGGATGGGCGTAAAATATCCGTTGTTCGCAGCGGGATTGATTGGAGACGACGCTGACGGACAGTGGATTTTAGAGCACTGCGCGCAGTATGGGATCGATGCGAAGGGTCTGGGAAGATCCGGGGGGTTACCCACGTCATATACTGATGTGATGACGGTGGAGCCGACGGGGAGAAGGACTTTTTTTCACCAGCGTGGAGCGAACGCAGGGTTTGAAGGAGCAGGGGTGGATTTCAGGAAAGCGAAGGCTCGGATTTTTTATCTGGGGTATTTGATGCTGCTCGATCAGCTGGATTCATTTGGAGAAGATGGAAGGACGACTGCCTCGCACCTTTTAGAAAGAGCAGGGCGAGCCGGAATGGTGACGGCGGTGGATTTGGTTTCGGCCAGTCACGAGAAATTTGGGGAGATTGTGCGAAGTTCGATCCCGTTTATGGATGTGCTTTTTCTGAACGAGATCGAGGCTGGGAGGATTTTGGGAAGGGAGATTGATGAATTGGAAGGGGCGGCGAGGGAGATCTTGAATGAGGGGGTCAGGAAGATGGTGGTGGTACACACGGAGAACCATGCGGTCGTAGTGACGACCGAAGGAGAGGTGTTTTGTCAGGATTCGGTGAAGGTGCCAAATGAGGAAATTGCGGGAGCGAACGGAGCTGGCGATGCGTTTGCCGCAGGTTTTCTTCACGTTCTGCACGAGGGGGGAGGTGTGGCGGAAGCGCTGGAGAACGCGGTTCGGATTGCGGCACAGAGTTTGAGGGATGCGACTCCCTCAGGGGGAGTGAGGGAGATTTGAGGAAGAAGGGGAGACCATTGTTCTCCTCTTAGCCTAGCTCAGGTCCGACTCGCGAGTTTCACCATCGACGTTGGTTTGCCAGTAGTGGCTGGATTCGACGTGGAGACAGGTGAGCCAGCCGCCGCGACCGACGTCGGTGTCGATATTTATGGCGTGGCCGAGGTTGAGGGGGAGGTGAGGGGATTTTTGAGCGGTGTGGCCGCAGATCATGATCTTGCCGGATTGGTGGGGGAGCGGAGTGCCAAATTTTTTGTGAATGAGGGTAAAAGGGTGTTGTTTGGAGACGGAAATGTCGTGCTCCAGATTGGCGTGAACGAAGATGTGGGTGTCGGTTTCGTAGGAGGGTTGGGTGTGACGGACGAAGTCCCAGTGGGAATCGGGGACGGCGTCGAATCCATCGGGACCGTAAGATTCCAGAGTGGCACCGCCTCCCCAGGCTTCAAGCCAGTGGGCGAGATCAGTTTTGTCGATGGAGGAGAGCAGAAATTTTTCCTCATGGTTGCCGTGGAGGAAGGTCGCGTTGTATTGTTCCTTAATTCTAATGAGGAATTCGATGACTCCCTTGGAGTCGGGGCCACGATCAACGTAGTCGCCGACGAAGATGAGGTGGTCTTCCGGTTGAGGGGCAATGACTCGGATCATTTGCTTCAGGGGGTCGAGGCTGCCGTGGATGTCGCTGATGACAAGTGTTCTCATAATGCTCGCCCGAGGGGTAACGGTTTGCGTGCCGAGAGTTAAGCACAGAAATCGAGAAAAATGGGGGAGCCTAATCGTGTCTCATTTGCCTTTTCCGTCAAAGGGCCGCAGAGCGTCAGCTGGAAGCCGAATGGAATTTGGATGACAAGTGCGTGATTGAGAGCGACCTGGAGCTGATTAAGATCGTCGTTAGTAATGTTCTTGAGAATGCCGTGACCTATGCCGCTGAGGGCACCCAGGTTTCGGTGACAACGAAGTGTGTGGCCGATGGGATCCAGCTCTTCATCGGAAATTCAATTGAAGATCTGAACATCGGAGCCAGGGAGCTCGCCAGATTTTTTGATCCTTTTTATCGGAAAGACCAATCACGGGACATGAAGGGGAATCACTCTGGTATTGGCCTGAGTTTTTGTCGTGAAATTATGGATCTCCTCGAAGGAGAGATCACGGTATCTCAGGCTGAGTCGGAGGGAATTGTCTTCAAGATTGTGATTCCTGCAATTTCAATTCCTTGAGCGCCTTATTGGCTGCTGAACTTCTCGAAAGCTGCCGCTACCTCGGATGCCTTGGTTTTTTCGGAGAGTTCGACTTCCAGCAATTCATTGACGAGTTCGCCGCTGAGTTTCTCGATCTCGGCGGTCAGTTCTTCGTTCACTTGGTCGGCCCCGTCACCCAGCTTCTTGCGGCGGGATAACAGGTCTGCATCCTGGTCTGTCAGGGTGTTCATTTTGCCAACTGCCGCCGAAGCATCCCCATCGTCGTTGAAGGTCTCCAGTGCGAGAAACGCCTCTTTCATAAGCTCGATCTGAGCCGCGGTGATTTGTTCATGAGAATCGGAACGAAGGAGAAGATAGCCTTTCCAAATCAGGGCTGAGAGGGCCCAATGATTTTTCATGAAATGTAATTCTCAATGACGGGCGTAAAAAGTGGACCCTTTTCGTTTGGGTCACAGGCGATGAGCCTGTCGGTTACGGCACAGACTAAAGCCCAGGCTCTGTAGCCGGGCTAGAGGAACTCCTGATAGGTGGGTTTGATGACGAGTTCGGGGACGACGACGTGCTTAGGGAGTTGGGCGATGGCGACGATGAGGGACCCAATGTCCTCGGGATGGACCATGCGGGCTTTTTGTTCGTCGGGGACTTTGACGGGGCGTTCGTCGAGGATGGGGGTGTTGATCTCACCGGGGAAGATGCTGGTGATGCGGATGCCATTCTGGGCTTCTTCGGCATTGATAGCGGAGGCCATGCCGGTGACACCAAATTTTGAGGCGGCGTAGGCCATGCCGGCGAGAGGATAGGCGCGTTTCCCGGCGATGGAGGATATGTTGAAGATGAGGCCGTCCTGCCGTTCGCGCATGGCGGGAAGGGCGGCGTGGATGAGGTTGAAGAAGCCGGTGCAGTTGATGGCGAGGAGTTTGTCAAAATCGGCGGGATCGATTTCACTGACCTTGCGTTTCACGATGTTGACGCCGGCTGAATTGACGAGGATATCGGGCGTGCCGAGTTCGGCGATAAGGGCATCGACGTCCTCGCGGCTTGAGATGTCGCACGGGCGAACGGAGAGGAGGTCTCCGGCGACGGCGTGCAGTTTTTCGGCATTCCGTCCGCAAATGGTGACAGAGCATCCGGCTTCGGCGAGAGCTTGAGCGGTGCCGAGTCCGACGCCGCTGCCTCCGCCGGTGACGATGGCGGTTTTTCCTGAGAGTGGTTTCATTTAGTCGAAGATTGGGGAGAAGGTGTTGAAGGATTTTTCGCCGAAGACGCCGGGGTCGTTGAAGCGTTTGTGTTGGTCGAGAGCGGAGATGGCTTCGAGTTCCTCGCTGGTGAGGGTGAACTCGAAAAGTTCAAAATTTTCGCGGAGGTGGTCGAGCGACTGGGTCTTTGGAATGGGGAGGGTGCCGCGTTGCATGGCCCAGCGGAGGGCGACCTGGGCGGTTGATTTATGGTGGGCTTGGGCGATTTCTTCGAGAACGGGATTGGCGAGGAGGCGTTCGGATTCGGTCGCCATGCCGAGGGGGAGGTAGGAGTCGGCGCCGAAGGGAGAGAAGGCGGTGACGGCAATGTCTTGCTCCTGACAATAACGGAGGAGAGTATTTTGGCAGAGGTAGGGATGCATCTCGACTTGAAGGACGGCGGGTTTGATTCGCGCGTAGGAAAGGACATCGCGGATGAGGCCGGTGGTGAGATTGGAGACTCCGATCTTTTTGGTGAGTCCGGCATCGACGAGTTCTTCCATGGCGCGCCAGGTGTCGGCGTAGGGGACTTTAATAGGGGACATGGCATCGCATCCGGCGGTCCAGCCGGGAGGATACATTTTGTCGAAAGGGACGTATTCGAGGGCGATGGGGAAGTGGATGAGGAAGAGGTCGAGTTGCTCGAGGCCAAGATCGGAGAGGGTGCGTTCGCAGGCGGCCCGGACGTGTTGGGGTTCGTGGTAGGTGTTCCAGAGCTTGCCGGTGACCCAGAGGTCGTCGCGGCTGCAGAGTCCGGCATTGAGGGCGCTGGCGATGCCTTTGCCGACGAGGGATTCATTTCCGTAGTCGGCGGCGCAGTCGAGATGACGGTAGCCGATTTCGATGGCTTGATGAACAATCCGGGGGGTGAGTTCTTCGGGGATTTTCCAGGTGCCAAGACCGGGCGAGGGGAGGGCGGAGCCATCGGGAAAGAGGTGGGCGGACATTGCCTTTGCAGCTTAGGAAATGACCGGGGCCTTGGGCTACAAAAAAGCCACCCGCCGATACTAGTGAGGTAAAAGCGGGTGGCCGAAAATGGAAAGTGCCAGAAAGCCACGGCAATGAGGGACAAGCTGCGGCTGCTACGTTTCCGTCCTGACCGGGTCCACAAGCCCAAACTCCGTGACTCCTGACGAGTGAGGGATTAAGGGAGAGCGGGGGGAAGGGCAATGATTTTTATTTTGCCACTACTCATATCATCAACTTTAGGAATGCTTCACGACCATCATGATAATCCGAAGGGTGGCGCCGATCAGGAAAAAGCCACCCAGAAGAGCCTCCCCGAGCGGGTGGTCGAGAGAGAGGTTCCTTTCAGATTGAGGGGCTTTTTGCTGGGGAGAAACTTTTTTAAGTTCTCCGATCGGCAGGATCCTTTGAGGGAGGGGGGGCTTTGTGGCAGAAACAAAATTGGAATTTCCGGCTACTTTGAGAGGGAGTTATTTGGCGGCGTTCCAGAAGACGTCCATTTGCTCCAGGGTGGCGTCTAGGAGGGTGATGTTGTCCTTTTTGAGGCCTTTTTCGATTTGGTCGAAGCGGTGGAGGAATTTTTCGTTGGTGCCTTCGAGGGCGACTTCGGGGTCAACGCCCAGTTTCCGCGCAAGATTGGTGACGATGAAGAGGAGGTCTCCGATTTCGGCCTGGAGTTCACGAGAGGCGGGGGTGCCCTCCTGGTGCTTTGCGAGTTCCTCGCGGACTTCGGCGAGTTCTTCGTCGATCTTTTCGGCGATGCCGGTGGTGTCGGGCCAATCGAAGCCAATTTTACCGGCCTTTTTTTGAAGTTTGGCGGCACGAAGAAGGGCTGGGAGGCCCTTGCCTACGCCGTGGAGGTAGGGTTTTTCTTCGTGGCCTTTTTCGGCGCGTTTGATGTCTTCCCACTGGGAGAGGACGCCATCGGTGCTGTCGACTCGGGAGTCGCTATAGACGTGGGGGTGGCGGCGGACGAGCTTGTCGCTGATGCCTCGGGCGATCTCGTCGAGATTGAAGCGGTCGTTTTCCTGCGCAAGTTCAGCGTGGAAGACGACTTGAAGAAGGAGGTCGCCGAGTTCTTCCTGGAGGTTTTCCTGATCACCGGAGCGGATGGCCGCGACGGTTTCGTAGGTTTCCTCGATGAGATTTGAGACGAGAGATTCGTGGGTTTGCTCGGCATCCCACGGGCAGCCGCCGGGAGCACGAAGACGATGCATGATGGCGCGGAGGCGTTCGATTTGACGGCCCGGTTCGGCGCAGCGGATCATTTCATCGTCGGTCATTTATTTTTGCGGGCTTTGTTGAGGATTTCCTTTTCTTTAGCGGTGAGGGATTGGATACCCTGCTCGCTGATCTTGTCGAGAATGCGGTCGACTTCCTTCGTGAGCGCGATGGGTGAGTGGGTTTCCCCACGGACGATGGTGGCATTGCGGCTTTTTCTTTTTTTTGGTCCTTTGTCTCCGATTTGGGAGAGGCGGATGACGAAGTCCTTGAGTGAGGGAATCTTAAGAACGGCGAGGCCGAAGAAAGCGCCGCCAAGGTGTCCGGCACTGCCACCGGCGTTGTGCCAGTTGAAGATGACGCCGAGGGCTTCGATTGTGAAATAGACAAGGGCCAGGGTTCTCATCCTCATTGGGATGACAAAGAAAAGAAGGACCCGTGCTTCCGGTGCAATAAAGTAAAAAGCGGCGAGAATTCCGAACAGTCCTGCCGAAGCTCCAACCATGGGGAGCCCCGGGAAGTAGCCATCGAGGAAGCCGGGCATGAAGAAGAGGAGGACGTAGAAGAGAGCGCCTGCGATTCCACTAAGGAGGTAGAAAGTGAGGTAGGCTCGACTGGTCATCCATCGTTCGATGTGGGGTCCAAAGAAAAAGAGACCGATGCCGTTTGCAATGAGATGACCAGAATCCGCATGAAGGAACTGAAAGGTCAGGAATCGCCAGATTTGGAATTCGTAAATCGCCTTCTGAATACTGAATTGCCCGAGATTCTGGAGAAAAATCTGCTCACCGGGCCCGGTCATGAGAACTTGAAGAAAAAGGATTCCTGCGTTGATGATCAACAGCCATTTGGTCACCGGTGCTCCCTCGAAAGCCCCGGGCATACCGGGGGGCCGGCCGCCGTGGCCGGGCTGCATGTAGTCGCGATCATTGTATCCCACACGGAAGAGGTAGCAGTGATTGCAGGGTCAGGAAAATGAAACTTTTTCTGGAGGCGATTCCGGTTTCAACTTCTTTCTGATGACTTTGAGCGATTTGGGATGGAATGACTTCTTTGAGGCGGCCTTTAAAACGGCTGCGAAGGAGGGGTGGGTTGCCGGTCGTTTGATTCGTGAGACCAAGATTAACTTCTCGGCATTGCTCGATGAGGGGGATGAGGTGGATTGTGTGGTTGGTGGGAAAGTTTGGCACGATGCTTCGTGCGATGCCGAGCTCCCGGCGGTGGGTGATTGGGTCGCGATTGAATTGGGGGCGGGGGAGAACGACGAGCATATCATCCGAGCACGGCTTCCGAGGAAGACCTGCTTTTCGCGCAAAGCTCCGGGCAAGAGTAGCGAGGAACAAGTGATGGCGGCCAATGTGGATATTGTGGTGGTCGTCACTGATGCGGGGGCAGACTTCAATCTCCGGCGAATGGAGCGTTATTTCATGATTGTCCAGAAGAGCGGTGCGCGGTGCGTGGTGCTGGTGAATAAATCGGACCTTTTTGAGGAAGAGGTGAATGAGAAGGCTCGTGCGGAGATTCAAGAGCTTTCTCCGGAGGCATCGGTTTTTGTCACGAGTGCGCCTCGGCACGAAGGGTTGGAGGTTCTCAAGTCCTTTCTTGATCCCGGAGTCACCCTAACGATGGTGGGATCGAGTGGAGTTGGGAAATCAACGTTGGTGAACCAGTTGCTGGGCGAGGAATGGTTGTGGACGGGGGAAGTGAATGAGGTGACGGGGAAGGGGCGTCATACTACGGTGGCACGGGAGTTGGTGGTCTTGGAGAACGGGGGGATGTTGGTCGACAATCCGGGAATCCGCGAGGTGCAGATGTGGACGGATGAGGATACCTTGCGGGATAGCTTTGTGGATGTGGAGGACTTGACGCAACAGTGCAAGTTTCGGGACTGCAAGCATCAGGCTGACAAAGGGTGCGCGATCGAGGCCGCAGTGAAGGCGGGGGAACTTGACCAAGCCCGCTACGAGGGGTTTTTGAGATTGGATGAAGAAATTGAAGAACTGAATCTACGACGCAAAAAGCGTCAGATGATTGTCGAGCGCTGGAGCAAGCGGAACAATCGGGTGAAAGCCCGAAACCGAGAGGACCGGATCGAGCTTGAGAAGGAGCAGCGGGGAGAGCTGTAAGACTCCGGTCTATTGCGTGCGCCCGCGTTGCCAGCTGTCGACGCGCCCGTTGAGGAACTTCACCCAGGCGGCGGGGTAGGGAATATAGCTGACGCTGCTGCCGAAGCTGTTGTAGGGGTAGAAGCCGCGATGCCGGCCGCGGCGGCCATACCCTCCCCATCCGTAGCCATCGTAGAGCG
>Ga0308008_1000705_pt1 | contig 12714 bp, 7 predicted proteins | sample Neamet125_FD_203140 | JGI IMG/M metagenome (GOLD analysis project Ga0308008, IMG submission 203140) | Marine microbial communities from water near the shore, Antarctic Ocean - #125 | ecosystem: Environmental > Aquatic > Marine > Unclassified | place: Southern Ocean | collected 2014-07-24
GCAGGGATCAAACGGTACGTTTATAAGAAAGAATCCTACGTTAGTTAAATTATTTAGAAAATTAAAAATAAATACAAATGAAACATGGGATAAAATACTTGCTGATGGTGGTTCTGTTCAGGATGTACCTGAGCTTGAAGGGGTTACACTTGCTCATGATATATCAGCAAAAGAAGTTTTTAAAACTTTTAAAGAGATTAATCAATTAGAATTAGTTAATCAAGCAGGTATAAGACAGCAATACGTAGATCAATCAATTAGTTTAAATTTAGCTTTTCCTAGTACAGCAACACCTAAATGGATAAACAAAGTTCATTTTGATGCTTGGAAAAAAGGAGTTAAAACTTTATACTATACTAGAACTGAATCTGTTCTAAGAGGTGACATAGCGGCGAAAGCAATGGATGAAGATTGTTTAGCTTGTGATGGTTAAAATCAAAAAAGGGCTCTCGTAATGAGGGCCCTTCTTGGTTACAGGAATTTTGGGTATGGTACGCCCAGTGTGTTATTCCTTTTTCTTAGTATGACCGTAGCCTTTTTTCTTTAAAGCCAAGTGTTCTCTCATGGTTTTAACAAATTTTACTATACCACCTTTACCATACATTTTATGAGGTTTAAATTTATCTGCCATATCTTATTTTTTAAACATTAGTTTACTCAAAAACTTATTCCATAAAGCTTTTAACATATCTTCAAAAGCTATTATTTTATTTCCTAATCTAACTATTAGTTTTCCCATTATCTTCTTTTTTTCTTTTTAACTTTAACGCAATTGTCAACGGTTCTTCCGCCTTTTTTCTTAGTACCTTTTAAAGTATAACCTTTCCAACAGGCTTTACCATCCATGCCTTTTTTCTTGGCAGCACCTTCAATTAATTTGTCTATCATTTGTTTTTCTTTTTTTCAATGTTACCTATCCATTTTGATACCGTATAACCTATGGTCACTAGTAAAAGTAGTATTTTTAAACCCATTTCTAAGTGAGTAAACGTAGTTACAGTTACCGTTGCTGTGTTTAATGCGTATAATTTAATGTCGTCTAAACTCATTTTATTTAGTTGTTTTGCTCCAGCGTGCTCTCACACCTCTGATATCTATATGTGTGAATGTATTGTATATTCCTATACCTCCGGTTTTAATTTTTTCATTCTTCATTAAATCGTTTACTATTTGAGCCATTTCTTTAGGCTTAATTGATTCAGACTTAACATCAGCAGCTTTGCCTACTAAATGCTGTGAGCTTGTAGATCCTCCAACATCTGAGTTATGATCTTTACAGCGATAACTATTTGTTAAATCTAGTCTACCTACTTCATCTCTTATTATTTGTAAGTTTTCAGCAAGTTCTATCACATTCTTTTTTACAAACTCAGGCATTTTACAACCACATTTGCATTCAAATTCTTTTATATTAAAGTTTTTTGTCATTATTTAAGTGCATTTCCTGTTTTATAAGTCATATAAGCTCCTTTTGCTAATTTTTTAACTGGTTTAAAAACTTTAGAACCTTTTAAAGCTGCGGACGTTAAATCACCTTGAAGTAAATCAGTAGCAGTACCAGCTGTTAAAGCTGTTCCAGAAGCTAACATAGCTACTTTACTTGCTGTATTGAAAGCGGAACTTCTAGACAATGCTCTTTTTGTGCTTTCGTCGTCAGATTCATTAGCTTTTCTAAGATTTGTTAGATTAGCATAAACACCACCTTTGACGTTATCGCGTAAACCAAAAAAGTCTCTTACTCCTTTTGTAAAATCATTACCTAAAGCTCTAACTCCATCAAACGGGTTAGAAAGCAAAGTACCTGCCTGTTGAATAATACTATCTTCAGGTTCAGGCACACTTAAAGTATCTGGTGGACGAGAATTAAAGTTTGCTGGAATGAAATTAGATCCAGCAGCAAATGTAGGTTTTTTTATTGTTTCAATCAATTCAGGTTTTGGTTTAATAATAGGCTTTACCACAGCTGTGCTTTCTATTTTTTGATTTACTTGACCTGGACCATTATATAAATGTGACTTACCTATGTTCCTTAGTTTGTTTCTCATTTTTTCTCTTTATTAGCATTACAAAAGCTTTTAGCAGCAGCTACACTTCCAAAACCCCATTTTTTTAAAGCTATGGCTTTTTTAGTTGGCGTACCTTGAGCGTCTTTCATAGCACCAGCCATACCTGCAAATCTACAAGCAAAAGAAACTCTACGTTTACCTTTACCAGATGTTTGTCTAGATCCTAAAGTCTTGCCTGTTTCAGACTTGTACTTTGATCTCATTTTTTTGTTTTGTTTTTCGTAAGAACTATTTGTCATATTATTTTAAATCTAAGTATTTTTCTTCTAATAATTGTACTTTGTATGAAGGCAAAGGTATTCCTGGAAATTTTCTTTCTTGCTCTGCAACAACTCTTATTCTAACAGAATCAGGTATAGCACCTAGAACTTTGTTTCTATAATACATAGCATCACGTGATAGAGATTTGTTTATTTTTCTAGTTTCTTTGCTTTTTATTTTACCTTGCTCTTTTCTTTCTTTTTTAGCTTTAATTTTTAATAATTCATGCTCTTCTATTCTAACTCCTGTATCCCAAGATCTCCAACCTAAAGCTAAAGCTATCCTTTGCCATTTAGTATTTCTATCATCTAAAGCCTCTGTTATAGAGTTTATTTCATCAACAGCTCTATCTAAAGGTAGATTAAAGAAAGCTGCTGTAGAAGATCCTAGCATGTTATAAGCTGGACTTAATTGAAACTTACCGTCTATCATTACGTCAAATCCTCTTTCAGATATTACATCTTTTTCGTATTGTTGAGTTTGTAAAGCTGCGTTAATTTTTCTAGCTTTAGAACCTATTGGAGGAGATATTTGTAGTGCAGCTAGTATTATATCACCTTTTTCTCTTGAAAACACAGGTTTATCTTGGTATTCTAAATATTCTCTAATAGTATTTTTTACGGTAACAGCTACAGCACCAGCTAACCCAGAACCACGTACTATAGAATCTATCATACCGTTTATTATTCTTTCAGTTTTAGAATCTTCTTCTCTTTGTTTTCTTTCTTCGTATTTTGCTTTTTCTTTGTCAGTAGCAAAGTCTTCATCTTCATCGTCAAACCCTGGTATAAGCGCAAACAAAGCGTTTTGTAGCGTGTTAAATATAAGGTTTTGCACAAAGCCATAGTACAGTATTTTAGATATATTTGTTTTCTTACTACCTCTACCGTTTATTAAATCTTGACCAGCTTTTTTAATAAGTCTGGTATATTGCATTGGTGTATTTTGAAAAGCTAAAACTAATCTACCTAATATGCTAGATTGTTGGCCTGATATAAGCATAGGATCAGCAGACTGTTGAGTCTCATCTGATATCTCACTGAAGTCGCTAAAAGCTTTTTTCTCTGCTTCTGCTTGTTCATACCCATCTTTCTTATAAGTATTTATTCTATTTCTATAAAAAGTAGCACCACCTGTTGATATAGCTATACTATCTGCTATTTGTGTTGGTGTAAAACCTATTTTTAATAAATAAGATATAACACCGTTCATACCTCCTTTTTTAGAAGCTTGAGCAATTTCAGACTCTTGTATATCTCCTTCTAGACCAGATCTTCTTTGTTTTAGTTTATCTGAGTTAAATAAAGTTATAACATCTTTCCAATACTGTGGCTGATTAGCTAAGGCTAAGGCAGCTTTAGCAGGATTATTGTCACTCCAGTTAACAAAGTTTACAGACGAAAGCATTTGAAGTAATGCAGATCTTCTGTTAAAAAACATTATAGCACCTACAGAATTGTTTACCCATTCATTCCACTTCTCAACAATACGACCTGTGCCTGCAACTTTATTGCTACCAGTCTTCATTCTATATAAAGAGTTTTCTATAGACTCTCTAACTCTAAAACCATATAAAGCTTGTACTTTGTTTAAGTTTTCAGGAGAAAATATAATATCAGCGTTTTCTATAAACTCAGCTAAATATTCTTTTCTATTTACCTCTCTACCTACTCTGTTTAAGTCACCTAGTATTGTGCCTGCATCCCAAAATTCATTTGGTTCTACATATGTATCTTGTCTAGTAACTAATTTAACACCATCTGCAAACTCAGTTAAAGCTGCATCTTCACTTACTAATTTAACTACTTCTTTTTGATCTGTCTTAGATAATCCGGGTATAGTAAAACCTGCTTCGTTCCATAAAAATATTCTTATAGCTTCATCTACATTGTATTTTGTTTCTCCTAGTTTCTTTTTAAGTCTTTTCCTTACTTTAGGATAGTTTTTTATTAAAGATCTATAATCATTTTTTATTTGTTGCTTAGAAAGTTCCATTGCTCCAACACCTCTCATGTATGGTTTTATTAAAGCTTTATCAAAAAAGTCTTGATCCATTTCACCTTGTTTCCCTTTACCTGCGAATGTATACATTGTAAGACCTCTAAAATCATCAGCTGATGGAGGAATAAAAAACGCATATCTTTTTTGGTTTTGGCCACGTCGTCTTGCTAAAGCATCTGAAAACGTAGCTTTTGAAGCAACTCCTTTATTACGTTCTATCATGTCATTAAAGTCTATGCTTAGTTTTTCGCTAAATTTCATTCTAGCTTGCTGCACTTTGGACTTAACATCTAGTACACTTAAAACATCTTTAACTGCTTTTACGTTTTTCAACATATCATCTGTAAAGTAAAAATCATTATAACCCTCTGCAAACTTACCAAGCATCCAATCAGCTTTAGCTTGAGGTCTACCGTCTGACAAACCTGTTATATTAGCTAAAGGTATATTTAAACCTAAACTAGCTAAGAATTCTTTTATAGGTCCAGCTGCGTCTTGCGGTCTAGCTGTTAAAACAAATATATCTTCTGATCCTCTAGCGTCTTGTATTTTTTTAGCTACATCGAATAAAGGTCCTTTCTTACCATCCATAACTTTACTAAACTCAGAGAAATCCCATTTAGCTCCTTCAGCTTCCATCTTACCAGCGTCTCTAGCAAAAGTAGCAGCATCCATTTTACCAGTAGTTCCATCAGGCATTGTATATAATACATTACTTTTTGTCTGAGCTAATGTATCGTCAAAATCAAACACTCTAGCTTTTTTAATTTTCTCAGAATATTTAGGACTTCTAGCATTTTTCATAGCTTTATCAGCTATATTGTTTTTAGCAACTTCTGTATTAGCATTTGATTTGAAAGTTCCTCTTATGTAAGGACTACCATTTGCGTTTATTCTATATGTTTCTTGAAAGTTTTTACCATCAATACCTATTAAACCAGCCGGGTTAATACCACCGTCTTGAGTAACTACTAGTGGACTAAAGTATCTATCATACCATTTATTATCTAATAAATTCCAACCAACAGGCATTCTACTACGTAGACCTACAGCTATTAGTTTCTTATCCATAGCTTTATCAAGAGATATTAACTTATAATTGTCAATAACATAATCATAAGCTCTTTCAAAAGAATTATCATTAGACAATGCTACGTCTAAAAGATACAAGTAAGCAGATGTAGCTGGCATAGCATGTTCATATTCAAATCTTGCTCCTGTTATTTTAGATGAATAACCTACAAATTGAGCACCTAATTTATGCCAATGTTTTGTATCACTTCCTGTTATTTTTAAGTAATTACCTATAACTCTAGCACTGTTTTTATTATTTTTTATAGACTTTTTAAATCTATACCACATCGCTTGATGAATTGCAGCTACTTTTTTATTGAATTTAGCAATATCACCAGACTTTGTTTTAGCTTTTATAATATCAACAGTTTTAAATAAGGTATCATAACCAGCCACAGTGAAATCGCTAACACCTTCAATTTTATCACCATATTTCTGTGTTTTGTCTTGTGCTAGTTTTTTCATTTCAGACACATAGTAATCTTTATAAAGAGCTTTACTTGCATCTGTTGTACCTAAAATCTTAGAACTTGCTGTAAATACGGTACCGTAATTACCTTTTTTGTTAGGTGTACCAAACCAAAAGTCTTTAGGCATAAGAGGAAGTAAATTCTTTTTAACTTCTTTTACATAAATGTCTATGTCTTCTCTTGTTTTAAATTTAAAAGTACCATCAAGTTTATAAGATTTTAATAAATTATCTATACCTTTAGTTTCTTGCTCAAATAATGCTTTTGAAAATATTACTTTTACTTTGTCACTAAATTGAATACTTGATCTACCTGAACCCATGTCAGCTATTATTTGCTTTTTAGGTTTAGATGATTTTGAAGTATCCATTTTATCAACCTTAACTCTAGCAACAGTATTAGTTATTATAGCACCTTTTAACTTAGCAACGCCAGCTAAAAAAGTACCTATATTTCTATCATACCTATTAAGTTGCCTAGCAGGTGTAATACCCATAGCATCTTGAAGCTCTTTAATAGTCTCGTTAGTTATTTTAGTATTGGCACCATACTTGGATTTAAGTTTTCTTATAAAAGGTTGACTAGTTAAACCGCTAGATCTTTCACCTGTTTTTTCATCATAGAAAAAATCTAAAACTCTTCCTGGCAAACCTAAAGATCTACCTTGAACATCTTTAGACACAGCAATCCTTTCACCCTGCGCACCAACTTCAGACTCTTTACTAGTTACGTTCTCTGGAGGTAAAAGCTTTAAAAATTTTCTTACTTCTTGATCATTTCTAGTGTCAAAGTCTTCTTGTATTCTACCTGCTTCTGAATTTTCAGGTATACCATCTTTACTTATTTTTTTAGCATAAGTTAAGTTAGCGTTTTTTTGTAGTTTACTAGCCTCGATGTTATATAATATACTAGCAACTTTTGTTCCGTACTTAGCGCTTATAGCTTTAAAGTCAGCTTTAAAAGGTGCTATATCTTTTTCAACAGTAATGTCAACTGCTGATTCAATTTGTTTTATCTTAGGTATAACAGCTTTAAACTTCCTAGGATCAATTTTAGACGTTGTTTCTGCGTCTTCCCTAGCTTCCCTGTCATCTAGGCTTTCGTTTGAATTTTGATCTATTACATCAAATCCTTTACCTATTCTAGTTAAGTTAATATCTTTAGGTGCAAACTCTTGTTTGTAAAATTTATTAGCTCTTCTGTTTTTGAAAGTATTAACAACATGTGTTGTAAACGCAGCTATGCTAGGATCAAAAGTATTCATTATACTTTTAAATTCTCCAGCAACAAATTGTTCTGCTTCATTTGCTAATATATCTCCTTTAGCAACATTATAACCCATAGCGTCTACAGCTACAGATTGATACTGTGTAAAGAAGTCAGTATATTTATTTCTGTCAAAAGCCTCAGGTTTATTTTTATATTCAACAGCTAGTTTATTTACTGTAGATTTATCAGAATCTTTTACTTCTAAAACATCTGGATCATAGTTTTCAACAGCTTTTCTAGATGCTCTACTTAATTTACCACTTCTAAAAGCGGCGTTATTTGCAGCTAAGTAGTTTAAAGCTTTTTCAGGTGTATTTAAATTAGCCGCATCAGTACTGTTAAAAATTTTAGTAAAAAAACTTTCTTCTTTTTCTATTTGAGCTTCATCTTCGTAAGCAAACAAGGTTTCTTGCATGTACTTAGTGTATTCATCTCTATATTTATCACTATCTTCAAAAGTAAGATCTGGATATATTTTATTTAACATGCCTATAACTTCTAAATGAGCTAGAGATACACGTCTGTTTTTGCTATTTTCAGCAGCTTTAAAAAGATTATCAGCATAGATTTTTCTAGACTCAGGATTTTTCATTCTAGCATCATCTATAACATGCGATATTTCATGTAAAACAACTGTTCCAGCTCTAATTTGACCTTTTTCTAAATCTTCTAAAACACCTTTTTCGTTTTGTGTAATTATTGATTTACCTACAACTAAGCCATACGCGTTACCTTCATTAAGTTTATTGAAAGCATTAGTAAAAGAAGGTGTATTCTTTTTTAAGCCAGCGTTTTCTAATAATTCAATTAATTCACTTTCATTATTAAATTGTTTTACGGAAATATTTTTTACATCATTACCAAAAATATTATCTACACTTTTATTTACATTTAAATTTGTTGAAAAACCTCTAGACTGACTAAGAGCTTGCATTCTACCAATTTCACCGTATAAAGCTTCTTTTTGTTTTTTGTTATATTTTCTACCTTTTTTACTTTTTGAAAAATCTCTTTCATTTTCTACAAAATCAACAATTTCAGGATTGTTTTTACCATCATCTATATATCCTTTTATTACATCTTGTCTTACTGTATTTATTATTTGTACTATTTTATCTTGCTTAGATTTCTTTTTATAATCCGGATCATTTTTTTCAAGAATATCATTGTTGATTGTAAATATATTACCTAAACTTTTTTCAGCTTTACTGTAGTCTGGCGCTTTATCTCTTATTTTATTTATCTGCTTTTCTAAAACATTTAATTGAATATCAAATAATTTAGCGTCTTCTTTTGATAAATTTTTCTTATATAGATTTATCATTTCAGCTTTTTGAACATCTGACATATCTACAGTAACACCAGCTTTTGCTAATAAAGAGTTTTTTATTAATTCTGTACCTACTATTCTTTTAATGTCTACAGCTCCTTTACTAAGAACATCAACAGCTAGTCTATCAAGACTTAAGCCTTGTTCTTTTAAGTTTTCAGCTATATCAGTTAGTATTAATTCTTTTGTTTTTGTATCTACATCAGACTGCTGTATTATAGTACTTAAGTCATTATTACTTAAACGTAATTTGTTTATTGTTTGCTCAAATTCTTTTGTAGCATTATAATTAACTATACCACTATAAGCTACTCCTGGGCTTTGTGTAGCTCCAAGTGTTATTATTGTCGATAAAGCTGTATCATCCCAAGCACTTAAATCAAGCTCTCTGTCTAATATACCATACTCTGTTACGGTTTGTTGACCAACATATATTAATTCTTCTTCAAGTATTTCACCACCACCTCTAAATAGTAATGGCTTACCAATCATGTCTGCTACTTTTGAAAAATTACCTCTATATAAATTCTTTGCAACAGTAGTTAATTGCATTGGTGTTTTAAAATCTTTTAAAAGCTTTATAGTGTTTGGAGCAGTACCTAAAAATCTAGTAACTGTACCTTCTATTATACCATTAGCAAGAGCCGAAGACATTATTTGACCGTCACTAATCTCAGTCATTGCTCTAGCTTTATTTATATCTCTCATTATACTAGTGTAAGAGTATAAATCTATATTACCGTTTTTGTAAGCTTGCTCAGCAAGTTTAGCTTGTTTGTCAGCAGTACCAACTATTTCTTGTGTTAGTTTTAAATCTCTAAAAGTTTGAGTACCTGAGGTAGCACCAAACAAACCACCAATAGCGTTTGATGTCATTGCTGTAGAAAATCCTAATCCAGATCCTACAGCACCCGTACCTATAGCTAGAACTATGTTAGCAGATTGCTGACCTAATGTTCTAAAGAAAAAATTAGTAAAAGAATCATTATCATCATAAGTACCCATTGTTTCGTAAAACTGATTCTTGTCATTAAGCTCTTTCTGAGCGTCTAAAGCATAATCACTTCTAAGTAAAGTTGGTACTGTTAATAACACGCTTGCAAAAGCATCATTTACGTCTTTACGTAATAAAGTACCTAACTCATAAGACTTCATAGATGATCTTAAAACGTCACCATCTATTTTACTATCTGTATAAAACTCTTGAATATCTTGTCTTATATTTGTTATAGTTGCTGTGCGGTCATATTGCAAATTTACAAAGTCTTCTTGAAGTTTAAGCATTTTTTCTCTAGTATCTTCGAAAGCTTTGTTTTCTTCTTTGCTTAAATCTCTATCGTTTGTTAATGAAAATATAGGTGTTGATCCATTATATGTAACACTAAATTCAGTACCTTCAGGAGAGTTTTCTACTAACGTTTTACCTTGATCAACAACTACTCCATTTAACCGTTTTTCGTATATCTCGCTTGTTAATTTAATTTTTTTAGCAACATTTTTATCAAAAAGAATTTTATCTCCAATAGCAAATCTTTGACCTAGTTTTATTAAATCTTGGTTACCACTTGCTTTTAATATTCTGTCAGCAATAGTTTCTTCTCTATTTGATAAAGTTTGTTTTCGTAAATTATCTAAACCACTATTTCTTAAACCTTCTAATCCTATTACGTCAATTTTAGCTCTAAGTTCATCAGGAAGTTGTTTTAAAGCTTCAGCTACTGAGTCATTAACCGCTTGAAGACTACCACCATATTTACGTCCACCATGTGAAACAGCTCCATCACTAACGTTTTCAAAAGTGTCTCTTATTTCTTTTTCTTCTTCTTCAGTAAGGTCAACTCCTCCAGTTAATGCATTGTAAGCTGTAATTATATCTTCTACATATCTTTCCTTTAAATATGTAGTACCAATAGAATCATCTTTTTCTATTATTACTTTTTCAGCTTCTAACGCTCTCTTCGTATCTTGAAGATAAAGACTAGTTGCTTCATACGTGTTCTTTTTTACAGTATCGTATTGACTTGTGTCAAAATTATTATTTAAATATTTTTGAACATTACTAGAAGATGCATTTTCTAAAACAACTTCACCGTCTTTGTATATACTGTAATTTTTTACCATCTTACCCTCAAAACCAATTGTTTCGTCAAGAGTGATATCTTGTTTTATTTCATAACCAGAACCTTCTAAAACACCATTTATATAATCTTGATTATCATTTTCATCTAAAGTTAAAGCAGTAGTACTTACCATGTTCATAACATAGGCTTCGGCTTTTACACTTTTGTCATATTCTTTTATTTTTTCTATAACACTTATAGCTTCTTTTCTACCTGATAAAAATATAGGTGATAAATCTAATTCTATTTGTTCTTGACCAGGTATGTTAATTTCTAAAGCATTACGCATACCTGTTTCTTCTGTTTTTAACCAAGGAAATTTTTTGAATAAATACTCTGCAACTTTTTCTTCGGTTTTGTCTATTAGAGATTCTGGCATGTTTATATCCATGTCCATAGATCTGTAAATCTTCTTTAAATCTCTATCGTATAATGTTATTTCTCTTTGAGCAATGTTGCTATTTCCGTAAGTGCCTGAATTCAAGTCCGATATATAACCTGCCCGCTTGGATTCCAATTCTAGTGCTTTGTCTTTGTCCGTTACCACAGGTGCACTCTCCGTTGTTGCAGTAACTTCTTCTTTTTTTGAGTCATCAACGTCTTTTATGACAACATTGTAGTCAATTATGTAGTCGTCAACCGAAATACCTTCATCACTAGCCAGTCTGACTAAAGTTGCGTAATTGATTTCACCCTCTGTTGGGTGCGTATATATTGGATCTAATGCCATGTTTTATATAATTTAAAATAAGTTTGATGCTTGTTCTTCAGTAATAGTTCTTGCTTTTAATTGATTAAATTGATTATCTACAACATTACCAATCGACCATTTGTTATTGAGGAAAACTAAATATTCAGCTGAATTAGGTAACTTTCTAGGTGTATTGAAAAAGTCTTTTGCGTTTCTTGTTCTTCCTGCTTTAGTTTTTGCTGTTCCAGCGAATATTGATGAATAGAAATTTGCTCTAATTACTTCATCAGAACCTTCTCTTTTATTACCGTCTGTTCCTTTACCTTCTTTAACATCAGTAGCAGCTACTTGGAAATATTGCATAGTACCTACCTCAGGTAAATTACCAGCAGCTACTCCTTGATCTTTCAAATATTGTACTTGTTCTTCAGTTATTACCCCTTTAACAAGCTCCATTTTATTAACTCTTTGCTTTGTGAATTTACCATAGTTTGGATTATCAATCAACTCATCTTTATCGTTTAAGCCAAGGTATTTTTCTTCATCTCTTTCATCACCTAGACCAAAATGACTCATCATAGCGTCTTTTTCGTAACCTTTAAATATTTCATGTAATTGTTCATCTGTCATTTTACCACTAGCCACTAATTCTTCAAAATCAATACCAGGTCTTCCTATTTGCTCTAAATAAGCTTTAGCTTCCATAGGGTTTTGTCTAAACAAAGTTACTATTCTTCCAGCTTTTGTGTCAAGAGACTTTTCCATTCCTTGTTCAAACTTTTCTAAATTTACCCAAGTTTTAGATAATTTTTGGTCATATCCTTCTGCTGTTGCATCATCTGTATTAAGCTCTGCTGGTATACTTACTTGAAACTGTTTATTTAAAGTACCATCTTGCATAAATGATTTAGCCTCTTCATTAGCATCGTATAGCTCTTCGCTTTGTTTGTTTACTAAGTTGCCATCAAACGTACCGTCAGACAAGTTTTTAGACCATTTTATAGATATATTACCGTCTTTGTCTATAGGATACTTCTCACGGTCAGAATAAGCAGCTGCTAAAGGAGATTTTTCGTTTACTGTAAAAGACATTCTTAACGTTGTCTCATCTTTACCTGTTTTTGGATTATATTCTTTGTCGTATGTTCTTTCACCTGCTTTAAAATCTTCAGGATTGTTTTCCTCAAACAAAGAATTACTAACTAAATAGCTTGTATATTGTTCAGCTTCAGTTCTTCCTTCATAATAATACCCATTATTAGCACCCGCAATTTTAGCGGCAGCAGCGTCTTCACGATCAGCTAATACAAATCCAGCTTCTTTAGCAAAACCTTTCATGTTATTGCTTTGTCTGCTTATAATATCATTATATGACTTTCTAGTTTTTTTATCTAAGTTTAAATTATTTTTTAACTCAGCTTCTGCTTTAATA
>Ga0308008_1000707_pt1 | contig 12687 bp, 2 predicted proteins | sample Neamet125_FD_203140 | JGI IMG/M metagenome (GOLD analysis project Ga0308008, IMG submission 203140) | Marine microbial communities from water near the shore, Antarctic Ocean - #125 | ecosystem: Environmental > Aquatic > Marine > Unclassified | place: Southern Ocean | collected 2014-07-24
AGTGAAGTTTGAATTCGCCTGTACTCTGGTCGCAATTATAACCGGGAACTTCTTGTATAAACGTCTCCTGTTGGCAAAGAGCGAGTCAGACAGCAGCCGCTTTGAAGAGCCAAAGGAGGCTACTTGGAATACAGCTTCCAACAAGTTGGAGTACTGCTTCAACGAGGAAGAATTCGAGCAAGGTTCAGACGAACGCAAACAGCTGTACCTGTCAGGCCTCATCCTCAGTTTCTACATTGAGGCGGTCAAAAAGAATCAGTACGTCTCAGAGATCGGCCAGTGTTACCGCGAGAATATTGTGCAAAGTGGATTACTCCCGGCACAAGCAATCGCACCGGAACCTGAAGCCGCCTGCGAAGGATTGCCAATAGAAGGGATTGACCTGACGAACGACAGTGAAGTCGAACTGGACGGTGAAGACGAGGCGGAAAACGACTTCGTGTCGTCACCTGTGCCAACCTTCACAACCCGTTATCTCAGCAGAACCTGCAAACAAGAACTGATTGACAGTGAAGAATACCTGGAAAACCCCAGCATCGACAATGTCCGAAGCCACGCTATGTGCTGCGGGATCACGGAGGCAGTCGAAGAAGAGTATGGGAAAGGACGGCGAAAACGACAGCGGACAGAGGAATTACCTTTCGCAGTCGCAACTTTCTGCGAACCGTCCACGCCGCCCATCGAGATCGACGGAAGCGTGCTTGACGTCGCAACTGCCATCATCGCACACGGGATCCGAGTTACCTCGCCCGTCATGCGCGACGTCGACGACAACTTTTTCAACATCGACGCCGACCAGTCGTGATCAAGGGCAGATACCGCCCGAAGCATCCCCGCTGCAATGCATTCAGGTAAGCGAGTCTCAACAGGCAACGCCTACTAATGCGGCAGTGGAAGTGGTACATGATAACAAATTATCATGTGTCCAGAAATGCAATGCGCATCTCCATCTGCATCCTACCTCCGCTCCGAAGGGAGTCAGGCGTAGTGAACGGCTTGACCGTAGGGCACATTGCGTTGCCGGCTCTAGTAGCCCGTCGAACTCCAGCAGCTGCACGGACACAACGCCAGCGAAGGTGAGTGCCGGTAGCAAAATGCAACCGCCACCCGCGCCGCGGCGCCGTAAGGCATTAGGGACAGACGATTATGCAGATGAAACAGAAGAAATAAGCGGTGACGTACCTGTACCGCCCGCTGCACCAGCACGGGCGCTAGCAAGCGTACCACAACTACTGCAACACATGAATGTACGGCCAGCAGCCGCTGCTGAGCCTTTTATCATCATGGGAGACGACTTGCCTATTGCGGGTCCGCCTTTTGCACAGATGCAGACATGCAAGGACATGTCTTTACCAAAGTTGAATTCGGAAAGCTCTGAACACTTCCAGGAGTGTTATTACGCTAATGACCTTCCAATAGTGAGCCTTGAAACCCTGGCCAAAGAAATCGGCATGGATGCTCAAGTGACTGCACGATTGGAGGCAGGACAGAAAGAACTGCTCCCGCACAACGACGGTCCCCCTCGCACGAGGATGGAAGAAAAAGAACTTTGGATGAAATGCATTCCGCTGGATAATGTAGAGCACATCAAAAATGATGGAACGGTATACATTACAAATGACACTCACAGGAAGTGTTTAGCGGACAATTGTGAATTCTTGTCGTATTGCAAAATACAATACGAAGCAGAGAAGACGACATTGTGCTCGTACTCTAGCTGCTCACGGTTCTGCCAGCTCGCTATGCTTGCCCAGATGGCAGCAGCTTCTAAGAAGGCAGGACAAGACCAACGTTTTATGTATCCTTCGGTCGGAACTGTGCCCATGATGACACGCCGCGCCTGGGAACATTGGAAAATACGTTTCGAGAAAGAATCCAATTCAAGGAGATCGATTGCTCAGGCATTCGACGCTTACAAAAAGATATACGGAAAAAAGTCAGCTGAAGCCATAGTGGCACTATCAGTTCAGCACCCTGAAACATCTGCGGAACTCCCCACTGCAATGGCTGGGGAGGGGCATGACATCAATTTCCATGCGGTAGGCACTTCACAGGAAAATCCTGCTGGACGTGCACTACTAAGGACGGTATCATTCCGACCTGAACCAAGTTATTTCAGGGCCGGGCAAGATACTGCTACAGCGCCTATCATGCAGGCCGAGCCATTGAGCATGCATGGTACTAATGATAGTACCGAGAATCATGCAGTGCATGGTACTAAATTTAGTACTACTACAGCTGCTGTAGGTGAACTCGAAAATTTAAGCGTTTTGACCGAAGAAAACAGGGATACTGTTCATTCGGGCAAAGAGGAGAAATTCGACAAAAAGGATTTTTCAAGATCAAAAGTGGAAAAGAGGCGGAACTCTCGGGAAAACGAAAGGAAAATACTTCTGGAACGAAAGTCGAGACGAGGGAAAACATCCCCTACGAACAAACGTACGCCGTCACAGCTGGCAAAAGAACTACTGGAGCAGATCGATGCAGATCGGGCATTCCAGCAGCAGCCGCTGGACACAGTAATTCCACACTTCAGCACGTTTACAGAACACCACTTTGCAGCTGGTACACAACGACTCTTTATCAAGGGGGCTTCAAAAGATTCTGGAATTCCAGAGAGATTTATGCCGGTGTCCTGTGCGTTTGACACTGATAACGTGCAGCTGTATGACTACTGCGCGAGAAATAACCTCCTGGAAAGCCCCGAGATAACGGATATTTTCAATCTGGAATCTGAAAAGGGATTTGTTGACTTCACCAAGCATACAGTAAAAGGACCGCTCCGCGAAACAACTGCACGCAACACGGGTACAGCCCGTACAGCAGCAGCAGTACCGCAGAATAAGGCAGTGTCGAAAAGCCATAAAAGCCAGGAGAAGGGAATGCTGGACTTAATGTCACGCGGAACTCGACCTTCTCCGGTAAATTTGTATGGACACGCGAAAGGCGAAAAGGACGGTATTACCAGAAATACATTGGGTATTTCACGAGAACATGCTACAAATCAAGCGAACCCGCTCGAATCAAAATGTGCGGAGAAGGTGAATCAAGAAGATACGAGGGATTATGGAAATGACATACGTGCCTTTTCATCGGTCCCCCGTACCAGCAGTCGCGGAGGTACGGTACCGGAAGGTACCGGCAACTCCATGCAACCACGTGCTCATGGAAAATCACGGCACGACGTAAAATCCAGATCCGTGAAACCATCAGTTCAAAGAAAGCCGCACGATTTGCCTCGCAGAACTGACTCTACCGATTCAGAAGACGACGACAAAAAGCGTAAACGTGCAGGAAAGCACGAAGATGCGATTTCTGATGGTACATCCGATACTGATGATTACGATACCAGTTCTTCGGAAAATACATCCGACGAAGAGAAGTCGACCCGGAAGGGTCGCAACAAGAAAAGTACTTCGAATTCAAAGACCCCAGTTTCTGGTACAGAATCTGATGGCAGTGAAAGGATAAATACTGAATCCGACGAAGGTACTTGGCTAGACACGGCATCTGACTCAGACGACAGTTCTTCAGATAGCGATCTAGACATAAGGGCAAGCCAGCATAAATCTTACCGCCGTAAACGAGCGGCAGAGAAGCTGAGGAGACCTGCAAAACACGGTCGTGCTAAAAAGCGCGATCGGTCGAGGTCCCGGAGCCCCAAGCCGCGTCGCCTTTATACAAAGGGCACACGGGATGATTCGAAAAGAAACAAGATTTCAGAATCAAACGACGATCGTTCACGATCCCCTGAACAAAGCTCCAAGTCTAAAGACAAGCAGGCAACACAAGCCGCCCCTTGGAAAGCCGATTTCGAGAAATGGTCGAGTAAAAGAACTACTAAACGACACAAAGAATCTCGAAGAAACAAGAAGGATCGCAACGATGAGAAACGTCATAAAACGGTTTCTAAGAAGAAGAGCCGTCGTTCACAACAAAGAGAATCTTTGTCATCTTTGGGAGTCGTTGAACACACAGAACATGTACACTTAGGTGCCATGTCTCTGGACATGATCAACCTCCTGAAAGAGCAAACGGACGAATCAGACGGCGAGAACGCCGACGACATGATGACCGAAACTGCAACACTGGCGGTTTCCGCATCGGTCGAAGAAAGCTCGAGCTCAAGCAGCACGAGCTCAGATGACGAACCACCAATTCAGTTCTTTGATGAACTTCTAGAGAAGCCCGAACATCGAGCTCGCATAGAAGAAGGTGGTATGACACGGGCCTTATACTTAGAGAAAGTCATAAAGGCGCCGAACAAGGAACTAGGCGACATGTATTACGACCTAGCCAAGAAACGTCATCAAGACAGAGAAAAAGAGAAGGTTCCAAGATCACTGCAATATCCAGAACGCCTGTCGGAAAATGCCAAATTCAAGGCAGGATCACAGATCGACTCGATACAATGGCGCAAGCTGTTCATGTCCGAGTGCGCTTTCGTGAAAGAGGTGTATTTGACACCGCTGTGCCTCAGAAGTGCACTTGATCCGAAGGTAGCTTCTGCAGTGAGGGCAAACTTCTCGCGAGAGAAATTCAAAGGTCAGTACGAAGCCGAACGATCTGATTTCATACCGTTTGATTCAGTTTGCAGGTTCTTGAAACGTACATATGACAGACCAGGCCGCAAAGAGGCCGCGTTACTTGACTACCTGACGCTATTCCAGGGAAAAGGTTCAGTCAGAGACTTGATCACAACAAGAACGAACAAGCTGAGCATCCTGACGAGACTAGGAGCCAAGCCTCTAAATGATGATTTAGATCGAGCTTTGGTCCTACGTGCTTTATCAGCACCGCTCTCAGAATTCATCACCTCTCGCCCTCATCACTTGACATACTCTGTTGACGAAATATTCAGAATCGCAAAGACACGCGAACTGGCTGTCAACAATGCATCCAGGTCATCCCGAAACGAGTCTCTGAACTACATGGATAAACGAGGCAGATCGAACAGGAACAACAGTTTCCAGTCGAATCCGCGCCCAAAACCACAACGTTACGGAAATCGTTTCTCACAAAAGGGACACCTAAATGCAGCTATTCGTAAGAACACGAACAGAGCAACAAGTCGACGCCCACACAAGGCATCCTTGTTTGCATACGGGAACAAACAATCTGAACCCCCGCGTGTTTCAACGCGGCTGTTTCGTACAAACTACTCAGACGCTGAATGGAGTGTTCGCGTCGGACCAGATGGCAAGATCAAACCAGGAGTGAATCCGAAAGATCCGCGCCACAGGAATAGTTTTAACAAGGACACGGTAGAAGGCAAACCGTGGTGCCTAATTTGCAAGACAAATGGGCACGATATGATTTCTTGCCGAGCTCCTTCGAAGCAAGGACAAGGAAAAGGAAAAGGAAAAGGAAAAGGGAAAGGAAATAACAGAGGTGGAGGTCGTGGACAACACAGAGGTTCTCGCTAGGGATTTGCCACTTTTGCAGGTTTAACTGTCATTTATGACGATGATGACCAGTCAGAAGTGGGAGTCCCCAGCGAACATGTAAACCTGTGTGCCACAACACGAAGCTCACATAAAGCTCGTGGCCCACCCGCATCCGCCAAAAAGGCGCATGCCAACCCAACCCAGAATCAGAATCGTGACGCTCGACCAACACGGCTGGCGAACAAACAATTCATAATTCCTACTTTCTTATTTGGTGTACAAAAAGCAAGATGCATGATTGATACTGGAGCTTCGGTATCATTCTGCAGCCAACAGGTGTTGGACTCTTTGCGAACACACCCGAACCTTCAACATCAAGATATACAAAGTTATAACAGAAAATTAGTGGTTTCACTCGGTGACGGATCTACTGCAACGGCAGAAGAAAGCGTTAACATCAACCTTCAATTCTCTACGGATGAACTTCAAGCCCAGTGCGCTGTGCTACCTACACTGCCGAATGGTATCGACTTGATTTTGGGAAATGACTTCCTATCAACGTTCGATGTACTCATCCGTCCGGCCAGAGCTGAATGCTCCTGGTACAGCGCGGCTCAGAAGAAACACATGGTGATACATGGCTGTTCAACTATCATGCCAGTACACTCAGCGCCTCACAGAGATCGAAATCACCCAGATGGACGTGCCGACCAGCTACGTCACCACATTCTGACACTAGGAACAAGATCAGAGTCCGAATCGGACATAGAAATTGTTTCCTCAGTGGAATTAGGAAAACGTCTTCGGTTATTCCGCGAAAAAGCACAAAATAAGCGGATGAAGAATCCAGCGCTTTCCGCACAAGATAGCCTTCAAGACGAAGTCGCTTACGTACTTACGACGGCATCTTTACTGAAAGAAGTTCAAAATGTCGTACAAGCCGACCAACAAAAGAGATGGCAACCTGCGACGCATACAAAGAACCGGCACCGAACTGCGAAGAGGCAAAAAGCCTCTGACTTTCGAGATTCGGCGACACGGCGAAAATGCGAAAATGCAGCTTGTTCAGCAGCAGCTATAAACCGCGCATGCGAACGTCATCCAGAGCGAATGATGATGGCCTGCAGCGCAGCCTGCCACAAGAAAGCTAAGAAACAAAGACGTGAAAAACTCGCCACTCTACAGCCTCAGACCGACACCGACATGGCAAACAGCGAAGTCGCCGCATTAACGAAATCGAAAGATTTTCCGTTACCTGCACCGACTGGACTTTTGCACAAGCGGACCATGCCTGAAGGCTCCAAGACTGGCTTACATGCAGATGAATGTCAGCCAGAAACTGACATACATGTAAATCTACATGTAGAGAATTCTCAGCCAGCAAATGAGATTTCAAAACCTTCTAAAATACCTGCGGAGCGACCAAAAGCGCACAGAAAACTGTCTTTCTGTGACGACAACCTGGACAACATTGAATCAAATCAAGTTGACACGTCGCCGTCTACAGTGCAAGACTCTATGCTCTGTGCACATGGAATACAGCTCGCAGAAGCGGACACAATTGAAAGTACTGGCTACCATAACGCTTCTAAGCGTCAGTGGACCAAACAGAAAAATATGAGAAAAAAATCTGCGCTGCAGACAGTATCATTGTGTGCTTCAAGCAAACGAAAGCTGGAAGCTTATAAGGCCAGGCCCTTAGAACCAAAAGAAGGAGAACTCGCAAATGACAACAACAAAATGTTCGAATCAATTCTGCAAAGCAAACTTCCAGAGAGTTTGATAGACCAAACACATAAATCACAGATCGGCTGGGTAAAATCTACCCTGTCGAAAGATTACGTGTGTCTAAAGCCTATGTCGGGTTACAGAGATATGCCAGTTGAGGAAATGGTGAAAATTGAAGACAAAGATGATCTTACAAATTGCCCCATTCCCAGCCGCAGCTACAAAATACCGAGAGCCCTACTGCCGAGTTTGGAAAAATTTATCGTTGAAATGAAGAACTCGGGATGGATCGAGGACTCCACCAGTGAATTTTGCAGTCCAGTACTCATAATACCGAAAGGCCTACCACATGAAAACAAAGGCTATCGCTTCGTAGTTGATTTACGTCAACTAAATGCAAGAACGAAAAGTCTCCAGTACATGGTTCCTGAACTAGGAGAAATGTGGGCCAAACTACGCAACGCAAAATACATTTCCAAATTGGATCTGCGTCACGGGTTTTGGCAAATGGGATTACACCCAGAAAGTCGACACAAAACGTCGTTTTCATGCGAATATGGAACATTTCAATACCGCGTTCTGCCGATGGGCCTCCTCACAGCTTCAGCTGCTTTCCAGCGCTGGGTTGAAGGACGCCTGAAAAAACATAATTGTTTATGGCAACGCGTGAACATCGGAGACACCTCCGAAGGTACATACCTCGACCAAGACAATCAAAGATGTAAAGGCTGGGCAGCATGCTATATGGACGATCTTATCGTTTTTTCCAATAGCGCCGAGGACCACCAGAAACATCTGATACGTCTCCTAGAGGTTCTCTCTTTAGAGAAAATACACTTATCCGTCGAAAAATGTGCTTGGGCCTGCCAATATGTTCGGTTTCTGGGCTGCATAGTCGGAAACAACGAACTAGCAATGGATCCCAAGAAGGTACGTTCGATAATAACGATGCCGTGCCCGAAGGCACAAGAAGAAATACGAGTCTTTCTTGGACTCACCGGTTTCTACCGGAAACACATCGATGGATACGCAAGAATAGTTACACCTTTGACGGACCTACTCAAGAAAGGAATCAATGTCGTGAAAGAATGGACCCCCGAGTGTACGGAGGCCGTCGAAACGCTGAAGAAGGCGATCACGAAATATCCGATCTTGCGTCAATTTGACCCACAGCGACGCATATTTTTATGCACAGACGCGAGCGCCTTTGCAATAGGCGGGGTACTTTGGCAACGATATGGGGAAGATCCACTCCCAGTTGCTTATGTTAGCCGCAGGCTGACAAAGCACGAACTTAACTACTCAGTACAAGAGCTGGAATGCCTGGCTATTGTTTACTCAGTGAAAGCATTTCGTCACTACTTATTGGGTTCGCCGTTCGAAATCAAGGTAATGAGTGACCACCAATCACTTCAGTATCTCAAGAAAGGTCGTGAAGCTGGAGGCCGTATCGCCCGATGGGCCATGGCACTCTCAGAATACAACTACCAAATTGAATACTTGCCAGGGAAATCGAATTTACTAGGTGATGCCCTGAGTCGCCTTGTCGCCATTGAGACGGAGAACATTGCGGAAGGAACGCGGCCCCGCCAAACGGCAGAGCTAGCGTCTCTATTCCCAGAGGTTCATTCCGAGATTGCCTGGCAAGCGACACAAGGCCTGCTTGAGCTGGAAAGCTCCGCAGAAGAGAACAACGCAAATGAAACAATTCATTTTTCAGATCGCGATGTGGACTTCAGAGAATTCGGGTTAGGCCGATATGAAGCTGCACACGAGTCGATACTTTACTATCAAGCGAACGTACAACAGACGTTCATACAAATTACAGAAGACGACTACAAGCTATGTCCAGATTTTGGATCCATTTTCAAAAAAATGATTGAACCAAAAACATTTACGCTTGATGACCGTCTGCTGGCGAACATGCAGTCACAGACGGACCTACAAGCAGGAATGCGTAAAAACAAACAAAAACTTCAAAAAGGTAAGCTCATCGTCACAGACGTACAAGCCGGACATGACATAAAGAGTGGAAAATACACCATATGCGGCGGCCTGCTTTACCATACCAACCACACCGGAGAAGATTTAGTTTGCGTGCCGGACGACAGTCTGGAACACGGAATGCCAGCATTACGGACCAAACTCATGACGGAAGTCCACCAAGGACTCACTGCCATGCATCTGGGCACAAACCGTTCGGAATATGAAATCCGACGACATGCCTACTGGCCAAGAATACGCAACGACATACAGGCCTTTCTGGCCGCATGCACAAAATGCCAACAGAACAAAATCGACCGACGAGCGCCCCAAGGACTCTTGCAGAGCCTTGCTGTTCCTCGCCGGCCTGGCACGCATTATGCGCTTGACTTCGTCACGCACCTACCTTTCTCATCAAGAGAAGAGTACGACGCCCTGTTGGTGATAGTCGACCGTTTTTCAAAACGAGTCTGGCTCATTCCCACCTGGGGCACTGCGACTGCAGAAGTAACTGCCATGCTTTTCTTAAAGCATATCATATACGAAAATGGCATTGCGCTTGAAATCGTATCGGACAGAGACAGCAAATTTACAAGTAAATTTTGGACTTCGTTCCACTCACATTTGGGGACTGCCCTCAAGCTGTCATCATCCAGACACCAGGCCACGGATGGCACCACAGAACGAATGATAGCGTTCGTGGAAGAAGCCATGCGGATGTCTATTACATACAGACAAAACAACTGGGTCAAACTACTGCCGAAGATTCAGTTCTCGATAAACAGCACTCCTTCGAAAGCCACAGGCCTTTCCCCTTACTACATTGAGAAAGGAAGGCATGCTGTCACGAATCTCGACAGAGACAACATACTGCGCCGGGGCGATTCTACCGACCCCGATATAGATGAATTCGTTGCTGGAATACACAACATTGAACAAGAAGTACGAGAAAGGATGGAATTAACAAGAAATTGGCAGGAACGCGGCGCCGACAAACGACGCAGAAATATGTCCGCTTCCCTACGCCCTGGCTCATATGCTTATCTTTCGACAAAAGGCATCACTATGCCAGTCGATAAAGACCGTAAATCAACAAAGCTCAGACAGCTTTATTACGGACCTTACAAGATTTTGAAGCAGTTATCGCCAGTATCATTCCAACTACAACTACCAGCGGCTTCACGAATTCACGATGTGTTTCACTGCAGTCTGCTCAAGCCCGCTCACGATTCTCAGGCCTTAGGCGTACGCGGGACTCAGCTCCCCGTTGCCACCGACTCTGGAGAATACGAGGTCGAAAAAATCTTGACAAGACGAGGTGAAGCTAATCACATACAATACCTGATAAAATGGAAGGGATTTCCCATGGAAGACTGTTCCTGGGAACCCGAATCCAACTTGCAGAACTCAAAGCGCATTCTCGCCGCTTTCAACAACAAATTCGAGACTGAATCACAGCGACGGCTGTCATAAGTTCAAAATTCTATCTCGACGTACAACTCAAGACACTGCCCCGCAATTGCTGCGCAGAGCATGTGTACGTGCTCATTAAGCACATAGCGCTACAGCATTGTGCTGGCGCCAGTTTGTACTAATAAATGAATTCTCAAGAAATCAAAATTGGCGACTGGTATTCGAAATAATAATTTTCGCGACCCAGTCATTTCAAAAAAATCAAAAAAACAAAAAAATGGTAAAACATTTTCAACGAGCCAAAAAGCTATAGCAATGCGCTATCAAGCTATCGAATTGCACCCCGGTCAAACCGGTAACAGGAACTACCATAGGGTAGTAAAATGCAAAACACACACATGTGCAACAGCACTGGTGATGTAACAAGGTTCCAAAGGATTAAGCCATAAAATGTCGGATCTAATCCTCGGACAACTCCAAAACAGTTGACAACAAGACTTGTCCTGGGAGGGGCATGTAAGATACACTCCATATCAATGGCCACTTATAGTGGTATCTCACATAAAGTTCGAAACACGGTACCAGGCATAAGAGTCAATGAGACTCTAGCCTGGTTAAACCATTGGAAACCCAGCGATGTATTATACCTCCGAAATAGTACCGGGGAAGAATACTATCGAGAAAAGGGAGTATTCTGCAGACTGCAGAATATACCATTATAATGCACGAAATACGTGCATCAGAATACGGACCCCATAGAGGTACCGTAAGTACACCTGCTAAAAACACGTGTGATGAAATAGTACAAGATGCAGCACCCCTGGCTACAGCAGCTGGTGCTAGCATTGCCACGACTTTATGGAAAAGTCTGTAATGGTACTAATTGTACACACACGCGGTATTATATACTACAGCTGTACTGCAGCTGTATGTGTAAATACTAAATTCGGATGCGGAGAAGAATATTCGAATCACAGCTGAATAAGCCGTGGGTTTACCGTTTTAACGGCAATCCCACCAAGATTTGAATCCACAACTTGTGTACTTCTCCGGAAACAATATGGGTTATTGCCAGTTCACCTAAACAGGTGAAACTCGCATATACCAGCAGTACTAATACTAAGTGCTGACAGGCGATATGAGCACGTACTATGTACGGCATATTTATCAGACCTGCCCGGTTACACCGGCATGCATTTCCGATTGAACCATGCACTGCGCTGGTATCAATACATAGGAAATTGCACTTGGGCTGAATAAGCCAGAAGAAGACATATTGTCCGGACGGGGTACTAGACGAGTACTAATGTTATGAGTAATGCTCATTAACTGAAAGCACCAACGGCAATAAGCCGTGGCTTTTGTGCAAGCGGTAATGACAAAATGTCATAAGCCGTGCACTATTGCAAATGCCTAATGAGTTCTCACAGTACTGACTGTTGCGAACTGCACCACTTTATGAATTGCTTCGAGTCATGCCGTTTGCAGGTACCAAGCCAGACTGGACTCAAGACATACATAAACAATACAGAGTTCGGTAAACGAGCTCGCACGACTTATTGAAGACTGCATCTATGACAAGATCATGATGCCTGATATTTAGTCGATGCGCGATCGTTGAGTCGCTGTAACAATATACAACTTTATACAAGAGAAGTTGCCTAGCTCATAAGCCAAAGTCACAACTATCCATTGTCACACGTCCTCCAGACAAGTAGCGGCCTGTCGAAGAGGCTCCCGCGTCCCACCGCTACTGCAGCAGTCGAACGCCTGGAGCTGAAGCACACCGTTCGCGACCTACTACTGCAGTACCGCCGTGACTTGTGTTGCTGCTTCGAATCGCACACCACTGCGAACCTGACACCGATCCAGAGCGACGCTATTGCAGCCAAGCTCGTGGACCGCCAACCTCATCGTGAATCCTAACCGGCTAGAAGAATTGCACTTCAAACCGAGTTGAAGGACTCTTACATGGTAGCGCCCTCCATCTTTAGATAGGAGGACTACAGGTTTCTAGCAGTGTGACTTTGCAAGCTAGAAAATAAGAGCTTTAAACAAGCTTTTATCAAGGGGGGGTGTAGACGAGATTAACACAGTCTGCATTAACCTCTGGTACAACCACGTCTAACACGTGACTGTTACCTCAGCCGTCATCGCAAGCCGACCTGCGGAAAGC
>Ga0308008_1000708_pt1 | contig 12659 bp, 6 predicted proteins | sample Neamet125_FD_203140 | JGI IMG/M metagenome (GOLD analysis project Ga0308008, IMG submission 203140) | Marine microbial communities from water near the shore, Antarctic Ocean - #125 | ecosystem: Environmental > Aquatic > Marine > Unclassified | place: Southern Ocean | collected 2014-07-24
GAAGCTGGAGTTATTGCAGAATTTGATACAGTGTCTATAATGTTAATTGTTAACAAAGCTACAGTAAATGCTAAGCCAGCTCCGTCACCACCTATGTTTAAGGTTTGAATACTGTTTGTGTTTCCAACAATATGTTGAACTAAAAACACTAATCTTCCATCTGTAGATTCAAAAGGTTTTGTTCCAACAGGGTTTGTTACTGTTAAAGAACTTCCAGAAGCTTGTGTTAATGTAATATTATTTATATTTGTAAATTCAAATTGAGAATTTAATGGAGATACAAATATAGCCCATTGTATATTATCTCCTTGTTTAGCTATAACTGTATTGGCTCCATTAAAAGTTGAATTAGCTGCAGCACCTGATAACTGTAAAGTTGTAGTAAAAGAAACTGCCTCAACAGGAACTGTACCAGCTGTATCTATATCAGTTTCTATGTAATCTAATTCCCATCCAGAATCTCCTTCATAACTTAATGAATTAAATTGTTTTACATTAGAAGGCGCATCGTTAAATACAGGTATTACATAAGATTCTACTGTTCCTACTCCATAAAAATTATTACTTGTAACATTTGGACTATGGTGCTGCCACAAATCTCCTCCTTTAAATGTATAATAAGAATTATTTAAAGATAAACCACTTTCTTGTTTAAATGATCTAAAGCTAGTCCATCCATTTGATCTATCATCAAAAGATACTGTTAAAAATCCAGATGAAGCTGTTGCTAAATTTGTATCCGGATTACTATCATATCCTTCGCCTATTATTGTTAGTTCGTATATACGACTGTATTCATCAAAAGATCCTATAATTTTTGTAGAAGTTTTTAAAGCATCTCTAAAAAAATCACCCATACCCGCTTGCGATATTTCTTGAATACCGTTTTGAGATAATCTTAATACAGCACCTCTGTTTTTATCAGTAAAATATCTAGAAAATCCAAAAGAAGAAAAAGACTCTGGATCATTAGCTATACCATATTGACCTGCATAAGCAGCTATAGTTCCTAAAAACTGAGTATTGCTAGTTACGGGAACTGCTCCACCTTCTGCTGAATAAATAAAATCTTTATCTATTGGTGATCTTGAAACTTTATCTTCTTGAAAAACTATTATTTGAGTATCATCAGAAAATAGTTTTTGTATAGATCCATTAAGCGGATCAAGAGATACAGTTAAACCACCTTCAGATTCATTAAATTGATTTATATAGTTAATACCAGTACGAGAGTTTAAAAGTCCACTAGAATGTATTAAAGTGTTATTTCTTCTTTCTTCTGTAAAATTCTCTTGAACAACAAATGCTCTAACGCCTATATCAAAAAAGGGTTCATTAAATCCTGCTTTTATTCTGTTTATTTCTATATGGTCATCTCCAGATCCTCCTGGATCAAAAGTTAATAATATACAATTAAAAAACTCTATATCTATAGCTGTAGCTGGTATTTCACTAACTAATCCACCCGTTGAAGTTTCGTAAAATATATCTAATTCAGAACTAACTGGTTCTGTTTCAAAAACACAAAAGCCAGCAGATATAGTATTTCCAGCATTGTCAAAAGTACTAACTTTAGCTTTTCCACTTGGATTTCCTATAGACTGAACTTTAGTTAAATTAGCTTGAGGCGATGTATAAACATTACCTCCGTTTAAATACTTAGGATATACATTAACATTACATGGAGATATAGTGGCTGCTGTGCTTGGAGGTATAACTGCAGTTTGATCTCTAGGTATTTTATTGATACTATCACCAAATCTTTCTACCTCACTAGCTCCTGCAATTATTGAAATCCAATTATAATATTCTTGTTCTCTTTGTTTTACAACAACTCTATAAGAATAGGCCCATGAAGGTATTTGATCTGTGTCTGTAAATACAATTCTTAATGCATTAAAGGCTGTAGTTGAAGTTGCGGAACCTAAATTTGGATCAACAAAAACAGTATCAATACCTGAACTTGATAATATAACTGGAGATTGTCTTCCAAACTGATCAGCAAGAACAATACCAACTTGATATGTTCTTCGTGATTTAACAGATTGATTAGATAGAATGCTATTTCTAGCTGAATTTTCTCCTGTTCTAGTTATTGTAAAAGCTATCTGTGGTATGTTAAAGTTTTGTAAAAAATTACCATAAACTAATCTACCTCCACCAATTTCTTGAGCTTGAGCTTTTCTAGGTACAGCGTCATATACTCTAGTTAACTGATCTCCAGGTAATGTTCTAAATGGATCTGTGGATGAATAAGTAAAATTTATAAAAGGTTCTGTTGTAACTTCTATATCTTCAACAACATACAATGCACTAGATCCTGATTCTTTATATATTAATTCTACATTAGATATACCATATCCTTGAGGGGTTGGTATTTGTAATTGTATTTTATTTATAGCGTTTACAAAAGTTTCTATTTCTCCAAAATTACCTAAAGCAGCACTTATAGTGTCTGTTTGATTTAGTCTAGAAAAACAAATAGGTGTAAATGGAGCTAATGTACTATATTCATTATCTTCAAATTGCCATCTGTAAGAGAATCTTACTAATTTTAATTGTAAAAAAGTAGAAGATATAGCTGGATCATTTATTGCCGATATTAAAGTTGGAGATTCGTATGGTGCAAATTTACAAACTGATATTAAATTATCAATGCTTGGTGTTGTTGTATAATAACTAATATTATTTCTAGCAGTTACTACATTTATTTTTCTTGGAGCATTTCTATTGTCTGTAAAAAACAATAAATCTTCAACTATATTTACACCACTCATAGGAAAAGAAGTATGAAAATTAAGTTGTGTTGATACTAGTAATGCTGTTGTTTGTTTTGATTTTTGATCATATTCATATATACCATGACTACCTGTATTTGTTTCATTATATATAGAATTTGTTGTTACAAAAAAATATATTTTTTCAGTACCATTATCTTTAAGTGAACCAATACAAACTGGACTACCACTTAAACCACATTGAGCAACTAATTCATTACCTAATAGGTTTTCTACAGCACCTACATCTGATCCTTCTGACTGACCAATGTTAATATTAAATCCCTCTCTGAACTCACCAGGTGGCACCATTCTATCATCAATGTCACGGTTCATTTTACCTACATTGAATGTTCTTTTAATTTCTGGCATAGAATTTTATTAATGTTTAATCCACTTAGCTTTATTTCTAAATATTTGAGTCATTTCATCAACTTTCATATTTGAAATTCTTATTTTAGCATTTCTAGTTTTAGCTGCTGCTTCTTTTTTATACAATTGAGACGCACCAGCTGCGGATGGTCTTAATTTACAAAGATTATATAGTATAGTAGACATTACAGCATCTTCAGCCATCTTAGGTACTAACACATTATCAAAATCTCCATTTTGACCAAGGCCATCAGAAATATAATTTAAAGTTATATATGTATCTTTTGTAAACATTGACGGAAAATATATTTGACCTGCGTTTAGATCTAAAACAAAAGTTCCATTCATGTTAGCAAACTGTGGAACTAAACCATATCTAGCGCCATAGTATCCAAAATCATTTTCACCATAACTTCCATAGTAAGTAGAGTTAGCTAATTCTTCAGCTTCTTCACCTGATTTTCTGTTGTGATATCTATCTATAGTTTCAGATGTTTCTGCAAATACAATATTACCATCATTGTCATATAAATAATGATAATTATTATCTTGTGCTACACCTTGGTTAGCCCTGGTTGTTGTGCTTGGAAGTATTGTTCTTTGTACACCATTTACATCTGTCCATTGTACGCTTATGTAATTAACATAATCCGAGGGTAAAGACATTTGTCTTGTTGAACTTAATTGTATTTCTAAAGATTTTTCAGAATGAAAAGTATCATAGCTAAATTCTTGAACTGCTCTTTGAGCCCAAAAAGCTACTTCGTATCTAGGGACTTTAGTTAAAACTTTACCATCACCTATATAAGCTACGACAAAATTATTTATTATATCGTTTAAATTTGTTCTCCTGTAGTAACCAGGGATAGCTAATCCATTTCCACCATCTAAGGCTGAATAATTATCTACATCTAAAGGTCTTCTTGATACTGCCATTATTGTTCAGTTGCTGCGTTTTGTTGTTCTTTACCTTGTGCGAATCCTGCCACGTCTGCTTGTTTTATAACTACTCCAGCGTAATTTAATATACTTACAACTAAATTATTTTCTTCAGATGGATGTAATTCAAAGTTATAAGACTTAGCAGCTGTATCATAGCTATCAGTTGCTGGATCAAATACAGTTGGATCATAATAAGGTACAGTACCTTGAAGTACGTAACCCCATTTAGGTCTAACTGGTTGTTTTAAATAATCTAAACTTACATCATCTGTAACTGTTGAAGGATAAACAACCACACCTGAACTTGTTAAAGTATAAACTGGTTGAGTTTTTACAGGTGCTGTTAATGGAGATAGATTTATATATTTAATCTCTTCATTAGAAGCTCTATCTGCAACAGAATTACCTACAGAAACTACACCAACTCTATATAAATCTGCAGGATATGTAAACTCTTTATCTAACTTTGTTAACGTAGTATTTTTATAAAAAACACTTATTTTTTCTGCTAAGTATTGGTTTGGGTCTGAAAAATCACTAGTTAAAAATGCATTTAATTCATAACCAGCTTCTCTCATGAAATAACTAGCAAATATTTCATTTTGTGCTTGCTCAGCTAATCTATTAAATTCAGCCGGTGTTATATAACCTCTATGATCCTTGTTTGTTATAACAAGAACTGTCTGGTATACATTATTTATATTAACCATGTATCTATGTTTGTTATTTATTTAGTAGGTATAAGGTTGATTTCTCACCTTATACCAAGTTAAGCTATGAAAGCTTTTTAGTTATTGACTTCATTAAATTTATACCTTCATCTGTTTTAAAATATTGAGATAAAGCAGCATAAGGATGTTGGTCAAAAGGAATTGTCATTACTTTTTTACCATTACTTAATTTAAAAACTGTATTATCATCTGTAAGTTGTAATATACCAGTTTCAACAGCTCTGTTAGCTAAGTTTCTTAATTTTATATCTTCGTCTTCAGACAATTCTATAAATAAATCAGGCTCTTGTCTAGCAAATCTGTAAGCATCTCTTTTTAATTCTTTAGAAGACATTGTAGAAACACTTGAACCTAATTCTGTTCTCATTATTGCTTCTAAATGTTCTATATCTAAAGATTGAACTAAGTTTAATGCTATAAGTTCGTTTTCTACATTTTCAACTTCGTCATTAGCTATTAAAACATCATCAATTTCTTCCCATAATTTATTTGGATGATAAATTGATAATAATTTTTGAGTATTTGGATCTTCTTTTGGAACGTATAAAGCTCCATCTTCAAAAATAATATGAGATAAAGTAGAAAAACCATCTTGTTCATCAACAAAAACTGATTTTTGATTTGATGCTAATCTTATTTCTCTATTTAACTTTTTATCATCATCCCAATAAAGCAAAGGCTTTCTAGGCGTATGTCTTGTTTGTATAGTGTATGTAAGAGGCGCTATTTCGCCTTTTAATAGATAAGTTCTATCTTTATATTCCCATTTTTTTTCAATGGTAGTTGTTTGTTTTCTTGTTGCATTCATAATTAAATAATATATAATAAGAATACTGAGCCCCGAAGGGCTCGTATCCTATAGTTAAAAAAATTAAGCTTTGAATAATACAAAATTATTCGCTGCTTGGGTAATAAGGCATCTTTCACTTAAGTAAGATATTCTCATTTCATCAATATCAGTTGTAGGACTTGAAGTTCCAACAGATCCTGTAATCCAAGATTTATTTTTTCTGTTTTCAGTTTCAGAAGACCTGTAACGAATATGTAAAAATGGTCTCTTGATGTTTTGACCTAATTGTTGGTCGTAAACAGTAGAAGTACCTGCTGGTACTAATACACCTTCAACATCTCCAAAACCTCCACGAGTTGACCAATCATTAAGATATTTCCAGTCAGTTTTGTAAAAGTCATAAGAACCTCTACGGTAACCAGTAAATCCTAAATTAAGAGCCATATCTTCGCTGTTATTAAATACTCCAAAAGAAGTACCACCAGCATAAGCTCCATTTTGTTGAGCAAGAATATCGTCAATTTCTAAAGATAAATCTCTATTTAAAAACATCATATTCTCTTCAATAGCACCTTGCTTATCTAATTGCTTAAGAACTGCATCAAAATCAGTTAACGCACCACCACCGGTAGCTTGTGCTCCAAATCCTGCATAAACATTTCCTCTTGCTTCTAAAGCAGCAAAGAAACCTTCAGTACCTTTAGCATTTTGATTAGTACCTCCAACTGTTATCGAGCTAGCACCTGCAGTATAACCTAAAGCTATTCCGTTAGCACCTGCTTGACCACCTGTTTTTACTACACCTTCTACCATAGACATTTCTAAGTAATCTTCCCAACGAAGTCTTACTTCATGTTCTGCTTTCATGTACCATAAATATCCATTAGCTCCATTTTCAGAAGTAACTTCAATCCATCCAATCTGAGCTGTGTCAGATCCATTAATAGCATAGTTATCTTTTAAGATAATTGGTGAATTATTAAACGTAGCATAACTAGGATTTAAAGATTCTGTAAAAGTACCTGTACCTTTAGCAAATTCATTACCATATGCAACTACAGTTACTCTAGCAGCTGCTGCTACACCTGTATGAGCAACATAACATTTGATCTGAAAGTTTTGTGCTGCAACTGCAGTAACAACACCTTTGATAACTGCTCCAGTACCTCCAACTGCTGATGCAACTCCCGTTTGAACTTGAACCATCACTGTTGCGCCTGTTCTAAAGTTTACAGGTTCTGTTTTGTCTGTAGTAGTTCCTGTACTTCTTGGTTGTGCAATTGGTACACTAAAATTAAGTACCGTACCTGATGCGCCTGCTGCAATTGCTCCTTGCGCTGCTCCACCTGGTAAAGCTGCTTGATTTCCTAAAGGAACCACATTTGCATAACGAGTATGTAAACGTCCTTGTTCTGTCCATATAATTTGATCTGAAGTTGATGGCATCTCTGCTGATACCATACGTAAGAAAGATCCGATAGAACGATTTCCGTAACGTTCTACTTCTTTTTCATATACATCTGGTAAAAATTGTTGACCCCATTGTTCAAATCCTGTAGCTTGAAAATCTATATAATTTCCAGAGTACATTGTTTTTGACTGCGTTGGTTGTAACGCTGCCGGTATTCCGCTTGTAAAAGCCATTTTGTTTTGATTTTAAAAGTTATTTATTCCATTTTACTCGCAATTTAGAAGAATCATTACCAGAAACAACTTTAATTTTTTGACCATTTGAATTTACAATGCTTGTATTATCTGATCTAGGACTCATGTCAATATTTTTAGATAATTTAACTTGCTCACGTATGGCATCGGCACGGCCTTGGTCATAAAAGTGATTAGCTATTTTATCTGCATTTCGTCCCGCAAATAAAGCTTTGTGATAACCTGCTGCATCAGCAACAGTACCATCTTTTCCTATATAGTCATTAGCAAAATTTTTAATATCAGATTGAAAATCTTTAACTTTAGATGGATTTTCTACTTTAAACCTGTATTTACTTTTTCCAACGCTAAAATCAAAACCTTTGAAATCGTCAGAAAAAACATTATCAGTTTTACTTAAAAAATCCTGTTGTAGTTTTTCACTTTCTTTTATTAAATCTTGTTGTTCGTTATAATAATCATAAGCTTCTTTATATTCAGGAGCAACATCGTTTTGCTTTCTTAACTTAAGATCAGCATAATATTTATCCTTACTAGTTTTAAAGTGCGTTTGAGCATTATAGAGTTCTTCTTTAAAAGCTAATTGCTTAGCTTTAACATCTGACGGATCATCCGTCTCTGCATCATATGCAAAATTTTTATTGAGTATAAAATCAATATCACTTGAATCTAGATGCGGCTTTGTTTTATTATAATATTCTCTTAATAAAGATGTATTATCATATTTAGATATATCTTTATTTAATTCAACATAATCTTCTAAAGTTCCATTGGTTTCATCCATGAACTTTATAAGTTTATCTATATTTTCCGGTAAAATATTTGGTTTTTCTACAACCTTTTCTTCTATTTTTTCTTTTTTTACCGGTTGTTTTTTAGTTTCCTCTTCGTCTGTTATTAACTCAAGAGGTCCATTTGATTGTTCTTCTACTTTTTCTTCAACTTGAACTGTTTTATTTTCTTCAGAGGTTTGCTTCCGTACCTGTTGGTCCACTTCTTGGCTATCTCCGGTTCGTTCGCCCACAGGAATTTCCTTTGTTTCTCGCTCTTGAATGGCATTATCTTCTTCTTTAAATTTATCTAAATCAATTTTGACAACACCATCAACTTCTTTTGGTGAGTATTTTTCATCAACTTGTCCATCTTCAACGGCTTTTTCTAAAACTTTAGATTCTCTTTCTTGAGAAGTTGGAGGTGGTGTATTGTCTTCTACAGCTTTAACTGTAACTTGTTCTTGCTCTTGTGCTTGTGCTTGTTCTTCCATAATTATATATAATAAAATATTTGTTGTTATTTATTTTGGCGAAAATCTACTTAAGTCAATACCACCTAAAACATCATTTCCTTTTGATTCAAAAGATTTTGCGGGCTTACCAGATGAAGGTGGCCCAGAAATAGATTTAGTGGATGCTTTTACATTTTCTCTTTCCATTGCTCCTTGATTATTAACTTGCGTTAATTCTTTTTGAGCCTGCAATTCTAATTGTTTTAATTTAACATTTAGTTCATATTCATATTGCATTAACTCTCTTTTTGTTTGAGCTTCTACTTCTAATTTTTTAATTTCAAATTCAACATCAGCTCTTCTATACTGTATTTTTGATTCTGTTTTTATTTGTTCCGCCTGTGCTTTAGCTTCTTCTATCTGCACTTGAGCTGCACCTTGAGCCTCAGCTTGAGCAACACTTGCTGCTTGAGCTTGTTGTTGATCTAACTGTTGTTTTCTAACTCTTCTAATCTTAAGTAATTGATTAGCTAGTTTTAAATTCTTAACTTCTCTTATATCTATAGCATCTTCAAGATTTATACTGTCTCTTGATAAAGCCATTTGTATATTAGCTTCAAGTAAAGATTTTTCCTCTTCATCAGGTGTTAATTCTAAAAATATACCAAAATCATGTAAATGCAAATTTTTCATTTCCTCTAAAGATCCAACTGAAAATTGGCCTAAAGCTCCTATAAAAGCTTCTTTAGTTGGATGAAATTCTAATACATCTTTAAACCTCAAACATATGGCTTCAGCTAAAGCTAATGTTATATACATACTAGATGATAGTATATGTCTCGTAGCGGTATTGCTATTAGCTGCTGCTAATTTCTGTACTCCTACTAAAGAATTTGGATCTGGATCCGATCCATCTCTTGCTTCATTGAGACCAGTAACGTCTCGCATCATTTGTATATACTGATTATAAGCACCTACTAAAACTTGAATTTGGCCACCACCACTACCTGGCAATTCTTGTATAGGAACTCTACCTGGATTTTGATCTCCTTCAATAGTAAGCGATCTACCTATTATAGAACCAGTAGAGAAATACATGTTTAATGCTTCTTGTGCATTGTAACTTGTACCATTACCTAAATCTACTTCTGCTAGTCCATCAGCATCTAAGAAAACACCTGAAGGTGTCATTCTTTGTATTGCTTGTTGTAATTTTAAATGTGTTAATTGAACTAAATCAGCATAAGGACACATCTTAGAAACTAAAGATGTTATTTTACCTTTATATATTCTTGGTGACGAAACTGTGTAATTCATTAATACTTTATTAGTATTAGAAGAAGGACGAACCATATTGGTGGCTTTTTTCCATTTCAATAAAGTATCTGTACCTAATACAAAAACACCTTCATAAACAACTTCTCTTGCTTGTGCTACTCTTTCAAACCTAGCTCTTTTATCTTGAGGAGGATTAAATGAATCACTTTTAGAAATTGCTCTAGATGCTCCTGTAGAAGTTTCTTTTATTTTATAAACATCGTTTTCCCACGTTTTCCAGTTAAAGTATAATACTGTTAATGTATTATTGTTATCAATATCACCGCCGCTAGTATTAGCCTGCCAGTTATTATTGTACATATCTACCCAATTAGAACCTTTTTTAGTTAAATCATAAAGTTCTTCATTAGGTACCGCTGGAAATTCTTTGTGCAATTCATTTAAAGAAATTCTTTTAACTTCTCCAAAATAATAGCAGTCTTCAAAGTTAGGGTCTTCTGTGTATGACCATATTAAGTTAGCTGGATCAACGTAATCTAATTTTATACCATCGGTATTATTAAATGTATTTTTAACAGCACCTATGCCTAATACTGCTAAATCATAATCAAATCTCTTTTTTAATTGTGGAAATTTGTTAGTTAAAAAAACATTGTTAATAGCCTGTTCTTCTGCTATTTCAATACCTTGCTTGTAACCTAATTGCATGTAAAGTTCTAATTCTTCTGAACTTGAAGGCAAATCTTCTTCTGGAACATTTCTAGCACTAACTCCCAATTGAGATTCAACTTGTTTTAACATTTGTTGAGCATTTATATCTCTCTGTATGTCATTAACAAATTTTGTTCTTTTACCAGTTGAAACTGGATCTTGAGCAAAAGCTTTAATATCAAACAATCTATCTTGCATACCATTAACAACAATGTCTACAAATTTAGGTATTATTGGAACTGGTTTCCAGTCTAAATTTAAATAAGATAAATCACCATTAACAGCAAATTCATCTTTATATTTTCCTATTGGTTGTTCTCCTCTAGCATATAATCTTAATCTATGAAATTCATCTCTAGTCTGAAAATACATTCCAGGTCCGTTATCTCTGTTAAACCATTCCTGTTCAATGGCTCTAGACACAGATAGCCCGTAATCTCTAGAAACTTTTTCTTCATCTGAGACTGCTTGACTCGGAAATTGTGTAGGAAGTTGTCCTGTATTTATTGCCATATTTATTTTATTATCTGACTAATTGATCCTTCTTGTTTGTATTTAGCAAAACCAAAATCAATTTTTTTGTTTATTTTTTTCGCATAAGGGCGATACATATGTTTTCTGCATGCCATTATAGCTAAACCACTACTTATAGACGCATCATAAGCTGTTCTTTTTGATATATCAAATTTAGCCCAATCTTCTAATGTTCTTTGAAAAAACATATTACCGTTATTTTCATTGATTCTGCCTACATACTCTTCTATATAAGATTCTATAGCAGCCGCATGAGCTTGTTTAATATCTTCTGAAGTATTAGGTATTCCGCCTAATTCTAATTCTGTTTTAGATAAATTACCTGTAAGTTTATCAGGTCTATTCATTGAAAAACCTCTATAACCTCTTCTTTTAAAATGATATAATAATCTTGGTTTATTGTTTTCAGCAAGTATTGGCATACCATAAAATATACAAGCCATTAAAACTTCTTCAAAAAATATTTCAGCAGTCTGTGGTCTTGCAACGTATTCTAAAAAAAATTTTGTATTAGGAACATCAGGAGTCATACTAAATGTAGTTAATCCGTGAAGAGCTCCATTAGACCCGCCACCGCCAACAGTACCACTAATGTCATAACTATCGCAGCCGAAGGCTCCAAGGCCATCATTACCAGGATATTTAATGCCATTTTTTCTAATTATATTATTTTGAAAATTATTATTAGGTATCCAAGAAACTTTAAATCTTCCATTTTTAGTAGGAACCCATATAACTTCAGTATCTTTTATACCATTTTTCCAACTAAAAGTACCACGTACAACGTAACCTTTAGATGTCATTTCTTCATTAAAATCTATTTGTTCGTATATTTTTGTTAAATTAAATAACGAATTAATAGTTTCATCTCTAAAAGCATGTTTTTCTGATCTTGGAAATTGTCTGTAGTACTCATTTAAAGCATCACTATCTCCTTTTAAACCATCTACTTCATTTTCCCAGTGCTCAATAACTCCTGTGTATATTGTCTCCCCATCAATTCCTTCAATCGGTTCTTGTGGGCTTTCGAATACAGGATACCCATACTTGTCGATAAATCCTTCGTAACCCCATTCCATAGGTATGAACAAAGAATATAATCCACTTGCAGTCTGACCATTGCGGTTTCTATTTGTGACATCTGAATTATAAAATAATTTTTTAAAGTTATCTCCACCTTTCGCTAAAGCATTAGATGTTGATCCCATCATGCATTTACCTACTATTTTTGCACCTAATCGTAAACACGTTTTCGTGACCCTCCAGTTGTTGAGGATGTTGTCGGGCCTCTCCCATTTACCCGATTCGTCATGGACGAGGAGTTGTAATTTCTCTCCATCGTACGAGTTGTCCCCTGTGTTCTTCCAGTCGATTGTTGTATCCAATCCGATCCCCAGATTTTTTTCTTCTTTATTGGTTTCTCTAAGGGAATTTCTGGTAAGTCTTTTGGAAGGAATTTTATAGGATAATTCTGTTTTGGGACGTTCCATTCCGTCCTGTATTGGTTTGAAGAAAAACGGGTAGTTAATTGAAATGGGTACAATCTTGTCTGTAAACATCTTCTTTGCATCTGCTCCAGTTTTAGATAAAACGCCAAATCTAGAGTCCTTGGAAGTGGTTGCCAAATTGACTGT
>Ga0308008_1000709_pt1 | contig 12654 bp, 24 predicted proteins | sample Neamet125_FD_203140 | JGI IMG/M metagenome (GOLD analysis project Ga0308008, IMG submission 203140) | Marine microbial communities from water near the shore, Antarctic Ocean - #125 | ecosystem: Environmental > Aquatic > Marine > Unclassified | place: Southern Ocean | collected 2014-07-24
CCACACCACTTATCTTGAAGGTGGTTAGCTATACGTGTATCATCGCTCCATACTTCAAGTATCCAATTGTGAAAATAATTATGTGCGAAATACATAACCTTGTTAGTTGTTTCTAAGTCAATTTTAGCTGTTGCTTCTTGGTAAGCTTTGCTTTGATTTGTGATTGTTCTTGTTATCATTATGTGTGTTTTTAGTTCATATCTCCTGCACTCCTTGTGCATAAGAAAATCAAATATAGTTAATAAGTATGTATAAAGCAAGTTTCTTTGTCTTTATATGCTTACACACAGTTGAGGACATATAGTAATTAGCTGGGTATCACTTAGTTACGTAGCTTGATTAAAGCTTTACTTTCACAGTCTTTTGTTTAGGTTTTACCTGGGTCGCACTATGACTAAGGGAAGGCTCTCCCTTTCTCTATATAGTAGAGGGGGGAAGGGATGCGTAGCGATCGTGGATCAATACGTGCATTAGGTAGGGATAACAGTACGTATAATACAGAGGTAGCTGTGCTTATAGGTACTGCCAGGCTGCCAGGCTGCCAGCAAATAAAAAAGGTAAAACATTTGCAGAAAAAAGTTCATGTGTTCCTCTAAAGCTGTCACAATATGACTTTGGAATTTGGGGGGGTCAACCGTATATCCTATAATAACCCTATACCCCTGGGCATCTAAAAAAATTTTATTATCTTTACAAAAAATATTAGCATGGACTTAAACAAAGACAAAAAAATTTCTGATAATGTAGAAGGCCTCTACGTACAGAACGGTAGATTAATTAACGGAAGACCAAATGGTATGTCAGGAATTGAAGAAGCTTCAATGTACAGACAGCAAATGAAAAAACAATATAAGATCGATTGTATCGCTGATGGTATTGAAAGAGCTAAGATGAGAATGAGTGGTGACAGGGATATCTTTGAGTATTAAAAATTCCACATTTAGTTTTGATTTGAAAAGTAGGATTCTATATAGAGTCCTATTTTTTTTTGCTTATGTTTTATAATTACCTGAATAATGTTAATAATATGTTGATTTTATGTTGATTTTTTTTTACTTAACTATTTGATTACTATTCTTTTATATACTATTTATTACTTTAATGTTGATTTAGTAGTATAATTATAATAATAGAATAATAGTATAGTAGTAAAAAGTATAGTAGTAGTAAAGTGGAGAGAAAAAACTAACATACTAACATGCATTGTAATATTAATTTATTATATTTGTTTAAACAATTAAATTTAATTTACTATGAGTGCAGCAGGATACATTCCTAAAGATGTTTGTTTCGATAATGAAGGCAGACAAAAATTAATAGAAGGTATAACAATTATATCTAAAGCAGTTAAAAGTACACTTGGCCCAGCAGGGCAAACTGTTTTAATTGAATCACCTCAACATACTAATAATATAACAGTAACTAAAGATGGAGTTACAGTAGCTCGTTCTATAGAGCTTCATGATCCTGTAGCTAACTTGGCTATACAAATGATGAAAGATGCAGCAAACAGAACTGCTAATGCGGCAGGTGATGGAACTACTACAGCTATTGTATTGACAGAAGCTTTAATAAATGCAGGTCAGGAGTTAATGACAGACGAGCATAATACTACTGAAGTGTTAAGAGCTATAAACAAACACAAGGAAAAAGTTTTAAACCATTTAAAGGTTAACTCAAAAAAAGTAAGTAAGAAAAAACTATTAGACGTTGCTACTATCTCAGCTAACAACGACAAGGAGTTAGGTAAGATTATAGCAGAGGCTTATAACAAAGTAGGGAAAGATGGAGTTGTTACAGTTGAGAAATCTATGACTGCAGATACTTATTCTGAAGTTACGAATGGTATAAAAATAAACAGAGGGTATACTTCTAACTTGTTTATTAATGATCAAAAGAAAGACGAGTGTATTTTAGATGACGTAAAAGTTTTAGTGTGCGATACTGAGATAAGTAATATTTTACAAATTGAAAATATTTTAAAACCAATTATTAATAATAGTCAGAAACTTTTAATTATAGGAACTTGTACTACCAATGTAATAAATACTTTGGCTGCTAACGTAGTTCGTAATGGATTAAAGTTTTGTAATATACAGCCACCACAGTTTGGTTACAAGCAACATGAGTTAATGCAGGACATCGCCTTGGCAGTTGGAGCAAAGTATTATTCTGAAAAGACTGGAGACGATTTGAGTTTAATGAGTTCTCAAGATTTAGGATCTGTAGATAAAATTATAGTAGGACAAAACTCTACTGTTATTTTAAAAGACAATATTAGAACTGAGGAAATTAATAATCGTATTAAAGAATTAAAATTTCAACAAGATACCACAACAGATGTTTCGCAAAAAACATTTATAAACGAAAGGATAGCAAGTTTGTCTGGAGGAATAGGATGTATTTATGTTGGAGGTAACTCAGATGTAGAACAAAAAGAAAAATTTGACAGAGTCGATGACTCTGTATGCGCTGTGCGCAGTGCAATGCAAGAAGGAATTATTGCAGGAGGAGGACAAGCTCTATGGGATGCATCGGATTCTTTACTTGATTGTAATTGTGGAAACAAAGATGCAAATGAAATTGTAGCAAAAACAATTTTAATACAAGCTTTAAAATCTCCATTAATACAAATAATAAAAAATGCAGGATTAGATTATGAAAAAATCACTGACTTAAATAATATTCCTAAAGACATTTTTATGACACAAAAGAATGTAGGGTACGATGTTAAGAATGAAAAATATGGCGATATGTTTAAGATGGGAGTTATAGATCCATTAAAAGTTACCAAGCATGCATTAAACAATGCTATTAGTGTAGCAACAACTATTCTAAGTACTAACGCAATAATAACTCATAAAAGAATATAATGAAAGCAATAGGTAAGTTTATAGTAATAAAAGCAATAGAGGAAGAACTAAAAACAGATTCAGGTTTATTGTTATCTGCAGAAGATGCTAATAGTTTTAGATATAGAAAAGGAATTGTTATAACTCCTGGATCAGGAGTTACTGTAATTGAAAAGGATAATGTAATATACTATGATCGTAACGCAGGGCATGATATGCTATTGAAAAACGAATCAGTTACTATTATTCAAGAAAGAGATGTCGTTGTAGTTTTATAAATTCGTTCATCTCTATAATTTTTAGACGATAAACTTTGTCCATGTAGTTGACGTTTTTTTTAAACAAAGGATTGATAGTAGGAGACTCTGCTATTTCTTCTCCATTTAATTTTCTGTATATAGTGTTAATAGCTATTTTACCTTTAAACGATAATTCATATAACGTAGCTTCTTTACCTTTTCTTTTTCTCCAAACAGAAATCCATTCATTTTTTAATAAAGAATTAAATCTGTTTACATCCCAAGACATTATTTGCTCAAAATCTTTAAACTTTGTTTTGTTAAAATAATCTTCGCTATATAAAAAAAACATCATATCTAAATCTGGAGTAGTCAAACCATATTTTGCTTTCGCCCAATACCTAATTACTCTCCAATATTTTAAATAATTGTGAGTAGGAATTTTCCTATCATAATTTTTTCTTCTCAATTCTATTAAATTAAATTTGTATCTTTGCTAAAATACAAAATTATGTCGGATAATAAAATGAGTTCTCGTTCTTCACGTAGAGTTAAGAGAAAAAAAGCTAAGATTGTTATAAAGACAAATCAAAACAAACAAGATACAGAGTACATAGCTAATCAATCCGCAGCTTTAAGAGAAAGGTTAGGAAACAATTCTTATGAAAAGCTAAGAACAGGAAAGGTAAAATTATCCAGTAGCGATGCTAAAATAGTAAGCAGAATAAATACTGCTTCTGAAAATATAAAAAGAAATAAAGCGAATATAAAAAGAAAACAAGTAAAAATAAATAAACTAAATGGCTAAACAAAAACTTGTAGATCTTTCAGGAGATGGCAAAATTACACGAAAAGATGTTTTAATTGGTAGAGGTGTTTTACCTGGATTGAATCAAAAATTAAGCATGAAAAAAAAGAAAAGGTAATGAGTAAATGTAAAGGATTGACAGGACAAGCTTTAATAGATTGTTATAAAAAACCAGGTGGTATAATTTATAATCATGAAAAGTTTTTAAAAAACGTGGAAAAAACAGCGACTGAGCGAGCAAAAAAGGAAAGAGCTAAGCATAAGAAAGATACAACAGCTACCACAAAGCAGGGGAAACAATTAGTTAGAATTTCTCAACCTTTAGCACCAACTCAATATAATAAATAATAACTAAAAAAAATAAACTATGCCAACAGTAACAGTACCAGGAATGGGGAAAAGACAATTTCCTTATAATGCAGTAGGAAAAGCGCAAGCTCATTCTTACGCAAAAATGATGGGTGGAAAAGTAAAAAACAACCCAGGATATCATAGCGAAAAAGCTATGGGGTCTAAAATGTACTAAGAAAAAATTATTATATTTGTTATTTAAAACTATAAATTATGCAAGGATACAATTCAAGACTCGATGAATCATTAGGTTCAAGAAACGGAAAAAAATCTCAATCTATGAAATCACGTAGAGATGAGTCAAAAGCAATGTCAAAAAAAATGTATGGACATTCTTATGGAGCAGATTCAGGTATGTCTTACAGACATTCTCAATCAATAGTTAGACACGATCATTTAAGATAGTATGGCAGCTTTTCCTGAAATTAAAAAATCAAGGCAAGGATCTTTTACTAAGTGGGCAAAAAACAACGGATTTAAATCTGCTTGTAGTGCCGCTTCCTCTGTAATGTCTAATAAAAATAAATACTCTAAAAAAGTAGTGGCTATGGCTAACTACGCTAAAAACTTTGGCTGTAGTAGATCGTAGATAATTTAATCTAAATTCAATTACATGACAAAGAAAAAAGAAAAAAAAGTAGTTAAAGCTAAAGTTGAGAAACAAGCTATAGTAGAAATAAACATGGACACATCAACTCAAACAGTTTTTGTAAAGCCTAAAATAAATTACTTGCGACAAGCAGGTATAAAATAAATAAATGGGAAAACTATTAATAAGAGCAGGACAATGGATTTCAAAAACTTGGAACAAATATTGTTGTTTACATAATTCAATTATGTCAAAACTTATTATAAAAGTAGACAGTTGTCCTAATCAATTATGTACTTGTAAGAAATGAAAAGAACACCATCAAGAGGCTTAGGTGATTCTATAGAAAGATTTACTACAGCTACAGGAATTAAAAAAATAGTAGACACAGTTACAAAAGGTGGGTGTGGTTGCAACGAAAGAAGAGACACTCTTAACAGAGCGTTTCCATATAATAATTAACAAGAGATTTTTAACCCTCTAAAACAAAAAAATGGCATACCCAAAAATTACCGTAAACACTGGTTTAGCATTACAAATAATATCCAGTGATACAATCCTAATTCCTTCACCAGACTTAACAACAATTTCAGGTACTGCAACAGGAGTTGCAAGCGGAACAGCAAATGTAAATACAGCATTTGCATTAGAAGATACAACAGCAACCTTTTTAGCAGCAACACCTCCACTACCAGTAGTAGTAGGGGATTTAGTTATTCAAGTAGCATTAGGTGCTGGAACAGCTGCAATAGCACCTATTACAGGAACAGTAGTAACTTTAGGAGCAGATATATTTCCATTAGGAACTGAAGCTTATGCTATTGTTAAAACAAATCATTTAATTGTAAGTGGAGAAACATTTGTAACTAAAGGAGTTAGTGTAGGAGATGTTGTTTATAATACAACTGCAAATACTACAGCTACTGTTACTGCAATAAACAATGAAGTAGATTTAACGCTTTCAGCTGATTTATTTGGTGGAAGTGCTACATTCAATGACAACTACAAAATATTTTTAGCAGGTAGTCCATTAGGACAAAGAGTTATAAACTCTGCTGAAGGATGTCTTTTATATGTAGGCTCAAAAGAAACTACAATGACAATTGAAAAATCTTATGTAGATGTAAAAGTTAAAACAACTGCTGGTAGTGATGTAATATTTACTAATTTTCCAGTAGGAGAATATCTACCTATTCAAGTGTTGCAATTGTTCAGTACAGGTACTGATGCAGAAGCACAAAGTAATTGTATAGCAATCTGGTAATATGACGCAAGAAATTGGAGAGCAAACTAAAATTACTCTTGATTTAAAAACTATAGCAATGATAGTGGGATTTACAGTCTCACTATCTTCTATGTATTTTATCTTACAAGCAGACATTGCTCAAGCTATGATAATGCCAATGCCTGAAGTTACTAAAACTGAATTTACATATAAAGATGAGATTATCCGACAAACAATAATGGATACTCAACAAGATGTTTCTGAAATGAAAGAAACTTTAAAATTATTAGAAACTCGAATATTTGAATTAACAAAAGACAGATGAAACTATGGTTATTGAGTTTGTTGTTTTTACCCTTAATGGCTAATGCTCAATATAAAGAAGGTATAGTTGTTATACAATATTCTGCTAATTTTGTTAAATCTTCAGAAATAAATTTAGATAATATAAAAGGAGCTGAACAATTAAAACTATATTTAACTGATCATCCAAAAATATTTGTTAAAGAAAAAATTAAATATTTGCCAACTGTAATTTTATATCATAATCAAAAAACTATTCTGCGAGTAGAAAGCGATATAAGTTTAAAACTTCCACAAAACACATTAGACACAATACAATATCATATTAATAAAATAATTAAAAATAAATTTTAAATTATGGAAAAAAATAAAGAATTGAAAGAGCTTTTTTTATTTGTTATCGTGCTATGGTCTTTAATTGTTTTGAGTTATCAAGGTCAAGCTCAAGAAGTAGAACTTTTACCAGATGATCAAGTTGAGAGATTAGAAAGAGGATTTAATAAAAAACAAATATTTAAAAAAGTCTATGAAGACTTTTTACAATATGGAACTTTTTATATTGCAGGAAATGTAAACAATCCTTATCAAAAACAAAGTATTGATTATGTAGTAAGAACTAATTCAAGTGGAAGCTTGTATGATGTTCCTGTTGTTGAAGATGCAACTGAATATTTTCCTTTTGATTATCGTTATGGTTTTGGATTAAGAAGAATTGCAAGATTTGATTATGAAAACAAAGAGAAAAATTATTATGATGGTACAGAAAAAAACGTAGCATTATCTTCACCAACTGCAGCATTCAATGGATTTGAATATTTGTTTCAATGGGAAAAAGAAAGAGAAAGAGGTGAGATATTTACAAACCACAGATACTTTCTTAGACATACAGGTAAAAATCACATTGTTAAGATAGAATCCAGAGAACAAGGGAATGTAGGATTCAAATATAATTCAGCTGAAGTAAGAGGAAGAATCCCTTTAGGAAGACATTTTTCTATTTCCGCAGGAGCTATTTTACGTACTCATGAACAACCCTTTGGTTATAATCCAATAGAAATATGGCTTAATGAAACTAATGAAAATGGATATGCTTCTAATCCTTGGTATACTTTAGGATTTAATTACGGATATGACGATGTTTTTTACACATTAACAGATGAATCAGGAAATGTAACGCAAGATTGGCAATGGGTTGATTCTGAAGGTAATATTATAGCTAATACAGATTTAGAATTTAGAGAAACAGTATTTGCTACGTTAATGAATCAATATAATCGTGAACAATGGGCATTATTAGATAATTTTGCAGAAATAGCACCAATTATAGGAGCAGATTTTTACAAATACACTGATAATTTCTGGATGCACTCTTATATTAATTATATATTACCATATCACACCTATATAAAAGGAGAAGAAGAGTTTAGTTACTTAAACAGAAACAATTGGGGATTAGGTGGACTTGTTCAAGGTTCTGAGTTAGAACAATGGGATGATTATCAAGCTGGTATTATATTAGGATGGAAAATTAAAAATAATTTAGGTTTATTTATCGAAGGAGAGTATACTAAGTTTTGGGATACAGAACTTTTTAAATCGACTGTAGGAATTAACATAACATTATGAGAAACATAGACAAAATTATAATTCATTGCTCGGCTACACCAATAGGTGTGGATTTTAGTGCAGAGACAATTAGAGATTGGCATGTAAAAGGAAACAAATGGGATGATATAGGATATCATTATATTGTAAGATTAAATGGTTCGTTAGAATATGGAAGACCTGTTGGAATTTCTGGTGCGCATTGTAAAGGTCATAACAAACACAGTATAGGGATTTGTTACATCGGAGGAATGGATAAAGACATGAAAGAATGGGAAGATACAAGGACTGAAAAACAATCAGAATCTTTATTATCTTTGTTAAAAGTATTAAAAAAGTTTCACCCAGAAGCTGTGGTGCATGGTCATAGAGATTTTTCCTCTAAAGCATGTCCAAGTTTTGACGCAAAAAAAGAATATGAAAAAATTTAAAATACATAATATGTATAGTAAAACAGGACTTGTAAAAAAAGCTGCAACGAAAGCGCAACACAATGCGTTAATGAAATTAGGTTATACACATAAGAAAAAATAATGGCAGGAAAAAAAGTTTGTTGGAAATACGGTAAAGGAAGATATTGTGGAACTTTAATTCCAAGTATGGAAACCGCAAAAAACAGATACGCAAGAACTGAAAATGGTAAAGTAAAAACTTTACCAAAAAGATAATGATATGGCAGATAAGTCAAAAATGGCATGCAACAAAGTCATGCGTTCTGATCGAGCAGGTAAAAAGAAAATGGTTAAGGCCTGCGAAAATGGAAAAGAAAAACTTATTCATTTTGGAGCAAAAGGATATGGACATAATTATTCAGCAGCTGCAAGACGTTCATTTAAGGCAAGACATAAATGTGGAACAGCTAAATCAAAATTAACTGCACGTTATTGGTCGTGTAAAAAACTTTGGGCAGGAAAAGGTGGCTCAACTAAAAGTTCACCATCAAGTAAACAAGGAAAATATTAAATGAAAGAAATTTTAACTAAAATATTTGGAGGATCGGCTGTAGAGATTGGTAATAAACTATCTGGTATAGTAGATAAGTTTGTTCATACCAAAGACGAAAAAGCTGCTTTTGAAAAAGAGATGACATCATTGTTTATTAATGCAGAAGCAGAAATGCAAAAAAACGTAACCGAAAGATGGACTTCAGATATGTCCTCAGATAATTTATTGTCTAAATCAGTACGTCCACTTGTTTTAATATTTATAGTTATAGCAACAGTGTTGCTTATCTTTATTGACTCAGGATTTATTACCTTTGCAGTGGATGATGAATGGAAAGATTTGCTCAAAATTATATTGCTTACAACCATCGGAGCATATTTTGGAGGAAGGTCATACGAAAAAGGAAAAAAAATAGCAAAAAAATAATCTAATGGCAAGAATAAGTACATATGCAAATGCTACATCAGTTGTAGCTGCTGATAAATGGATAGGAACAGATTCTAAATTCTTAAATGCAACTAAAAACTTTACAGCTCAATCTGTAGCAGATTTTTTAAATTTAACTGCAAGAATAGAATTAAATGTTCCGAGATTTAAATATCAATTTGTAAATGCAGCTGTACCTGGACAAACTACAAGAAATCCAGGATCATTAACATTTAATCCTCAACAAGCTGGAGTTATTAATTTTAATACTGTTACAAGTTTTGTATTAAGTCCTACACAAGTAGGTAGACCAACAGTTGATATATCTTCTTATTATGTAGCTCCTTTAGTAGATTCTACAGTAATTATATCTAAATGTTCTGACATATCACAATGGGGAATATTTAAATGGAATACTGCAACAAAAAATGTACCTCAAGCAAGCTTTACAACTATTACATTAACACATACTGCAAGCAACGGAGGCTTCGAAAAAGATGAAGATTATTTCATATCTTTGCTGGACTATGGAGTTTCAGGTGATGCAAATAAAGTTGTGCAATTATCTCCAGCTAATGCAGTTTTTGTGGTAACACATAATTTAGGAAAACTTCCATCAGTATCAGTAATTGATACTGCTAATGAACAAGTGGAATGTGAAGTAACATATAATAGTATAAACCAATGCACACTGACATTTAATGATCAGTTTTCAGGACAAGTAACTTTTAATTAAAGAATAAAAAAAAAATTATGGCAGGAATTAATTATTATGCAGACATTAATCTGTTAAACAATCAAGTTAAAGAATTTAAAGTTGATAATGTAACAGCAGATCCAGCATCTCTAACAGGTGAAGGACAATTAATTTATAGAACAGACACAAATGTTCTTAAATATCACACTGGTTCAAATAACTGGGTGACTATAGGAACAAGTTCAGGTTCAATGTCAAGTTTCCTTATAACTGGTGATAGTGGAGGTAATGCAAATATTAGTGATGGTGTTCTTGTAACTATTGCAGGAGGAACAGCTTTAACATCTGCTCGTGCTGGAAACGTAATAACCATGAACTTAGATGACACTGCGGTTACTGCAGGATCATATACATCAGCTGATATTACGGTTGATGCTCAAGGTAGAATTACTGCTGCCGCATCTGGTGGTGCAGGAACAATGAATTCTTGGAAAATTGGTTCTTCAAGTGGAACTGATCAAGATGTAACAAATGGACAAACAGTAGATGTTGTAGGTGGAACAGGAATAACTGGTGCAGTTGGTGGAACAAGAACAGTAACATTAACTTTAGATGATACAGCTGTTACTGCAGGTTCTTATACTAACGCATCGTTAACTGTAGATGCTCAAGGTCGATTAACAGCAGCTTCAAGTGGTTCTGCATCTGATAACTACAATAAATGGGTGCTATCAGACGGAACGACTACTCAAGATGTTTTGTCAGGAAATACAGTAACAGTAACAGGAGCAGCTGGTATTAGTGCAACGGTATCTGCTACAGATACTTTAACAATTGCAAATACAGGTGTTTTAAGTAATATACAAGGAACAGGAATTGGAGTAAGTAGTGCTACAGGAAATGTAACAATAACAAATACAGGTGTAACATCTATATCAGGTACATCACCTATAGCTGTTTCAGCCGCTACAGGAGCTGTAGTAGTATCTTATTCAGGTGGAACAGGATCAATGTCTTCTTGGGTTTTAAGTGGAGACACAGGAACTTCTCAATCTATAACAGATGGAAATCAAGCTACTTTTAAAGGTGGTACAAACATTAGTACTGTTGCGAGTAATACAGATGATTTAACAATAAATCTTGACGATAGTATTTCTTTAGCTGGAAATTTAACAGTTTTAGGAACAGCATCTGTTACAGGACAACTTACAATACCAGCTGGTTCAGCTGGAACAAGTGCAGTGAATTTAAATCAGTTAAATGCTGCTGTAATTGGACTATTAGAATTTAAAGGAGGATTTAATGCCTCAAGTGGTGCTATTGTAGGTGGAGGAAACTTAACAAGTGGTGCTGCAAGGGTAGCAATTGCTGTTGGTGATTTCTACGTTGTAACTGCCCCTGGTAATTTCTTCGGAAATGCTGCTGAACCTTTATCAATTGGTGATCAAGTAATTGTTACTACCGCTGCTGTTGCAGGAGCTTCTGTACAATCAGATTTTGTTGAAGTACAAGCTAATATTGATATAGCAACAACTACAACTGTAGGACTTGTTAGTGTTCCAACTGCAGGACATATAAATGTAAGTGCGGCTGGAGCAATATCGTTAGACAATGGACAAGCTTCTTCTGGATTAGGAGGAACTTCTCGATCTTTAACAATATCAACAAACTCTGCAGGTCAAGTAACTTCAATTGCTGAACAATCCATTGCAATAACAGCATCTCAGGTAACTGATTTCTGTACTGCAGTAGCAACTTGTGTAGCAGATAATTCTGCGGTTGCAACAATTGGAAATGGATCTGCGACAACAATAAATGTAACTCATTCTTTAGGACAAGATGTAATAGTTCAAGTTGTTGATGTAAATAACAATTTTGCACAGATTTTCCCAGAGATACAACGAACATCTACGACTAACGTCAGAATTTTAACTAACAATGCAATTGCAAGTAACGGAGCGAAAGTTTATATCCAAAAAGTGTCGTAAATTACAAAGCAATTTGCTTATATTTGTAATATATGGCTAACATAAATTTTTTATCGAATCAAAACGTAGATGGTACGTTAACTATACAATCAATTGCTAACGCATCAGGTGATCCAGATAAATTTCTGGCCGCATCTGGTGGAGGTAGAGTTGATTTTGTAACAGGTTCACAATTACTCGGATACATAGGAGGTACAGGTAATCTTGGTACAGTTACATCAGTAACAGTACAAGGAAACACAGGGTTATCTGGAAGTGGTACAATTACTACTAATGGAACAATAACCCTTACAAACTCTGACAGAGGTTCTTCACAAGCTATATTCAAAAACGTATTATCTAATTCAGGTACTGCGGTTGCTGATAACAATAACGATACTTTATCAATTTTAGGTGGAACTAATGTTTCTACTTCTGTTGTTGGAGATGTTTTAACTATAACTGCAACAGATACAAATACAAATAATTTTGTTACAGGTGGTAATGTAACAAGTGGAACAGTAACATTAACCAGATCAGGATTAAGCAATGTTTCGTTTGCAATAAACAACAGCCAAATAACAAATGGTGCTGGTTACGTAACATCTTCAGGAGGATCAATGTCTTCCTGGATTCTTAAAGAAGGC
>Ga0308008_1000710_pt1 | contig 12608 bp, 14 predicted proteins | sample Neamet125_FD_203140 | JGI IMG/M metagenome (GOLD analysis project Ga0308008, IMG submission 203140) | Marine microbial communities from water near the shore, Antarctic Ocean - #125 | ecosystem: Environmental > Aquatic > Marine > Unclassified | place: Southern Ocean | collected 2014-07-24
ATTGGTGATGCCTCACTCGCAGTTCACTTTAATTTCCCAAAGCGCCTTTTTCTTGATCATGGGGACGATGGTGTGGCGGCGATGGCGGCGGCCTGACTGTCATTTACTAGGGAAGATTGGCGCGATGTTATCCTTTCTCTGGATGCAGGCGGTGCTGCTGGGAACGACCCTTCCATTAATCGAAAGCGGCCGAATTTTCCCAATGAATACGCTCTCGATTTTCACGATCGGATCTGTGCGATCTCTCTCGGGGAGGGCAAAGCCGAATTTTTCCGAAGGTGTGATGATGGTGGGATTCTACGGATTGCTGACATTAGTCATCCTGTGGGTTTGGACCGTGATGATTACACCCTCTCCCACCGTGCAGCAACGGGGAGGACGGAGGGCGTCGAAGTTGGGACGATCAAAACTCCCTTTTAGATCTGATGCCGCCGGTGCCACCATTCCCGTTTTCTTGATGGCGATCACCGGGGCGGCGGCGTGGGGCGTCTTTGCTCGGAAGCTTTTTGAGTCCGATTGGTTTCCTAAAACGGCAATTGGATTCATGTCACCGTTGGCGATGTTTTCGGTCGCTTGTGTCGGCAGCTTGCTGGTGCAGCAATTGATCGAGCGAAAGGGAAGAAAGGCAGCGCTGGTATTTTTGGGCACGCTGGCCTGTCTCCCCTTCATGAGCATTATTATGACGGAAGTGTTGCGCGAGGGACTGGGCCTACTCGAAGGCTGGGTCGTGGCCTTTTCTCCGTTAGCGTGGTCATTTTTTGCCGCCAAGATTTCACTGGTAGGAGAGGGGGAGTATCAAGAACCTCCGTGGGCCTTCTGGTTGGGCCAGGGGGTGATGGCGTTTTGGTGGCTACACCTTTTGAGGAAACCGAAGGTCATTGGGGATAAAAAACCAAAGACACCTCAGGGCGCTTGACTGGAGAACATCCGGGGAATTATTGACCGGATCCAGACCGGAAAAATCTTAACTTGGTGCCGCGAATCCGACAACCGCAGCCATCTCCTTGGAAAACCCACCTCGCTTTCGTGCTGGATTCCTCTAAGATTCGTGACAACTTTTTCGTCCTTTCTACAGATGAGCAACCTAGGACAGACCGGACCAGCGGCAGCGCGCAGTGCTTTGCGGCGGCAGCAACGCACCGCAACCCTCGTGAGCCTGATCACGGCACTGCTCCTGATGCTCCTGATTGGCCTCATTCTCGCGATCATTCTGTTCAAAGTTGGACCAGATGAAAAGGCCACGATGATTTCCTACAGCAGTCAGGCCGAACCCGAGCAGAAGATCACCAAACCGAAGATCAAGACTGAGGTACAGCGCAAGCCAGCAGCCCCCAGTATGGCAATGTCGCGGGTCGTGGTCGCGAATTCCCAATCTCCGACTCCGATTCCGATTCCCGAGATCGAGGTTGAAGACATTTCGATGGATATTGGAGTGGGCGAGGACTTTGGTGGCGGTTGGGGAGATGGCAATGGATTCGGAGGAGGAGGAGGAGCAACCTTTTTTGGCCAAATTGTCCGGGCTGAGCGAATTGCCTATGTCATTGATTTTTCATCCTCGATGAAAGGACAGAACCGCCACCAACTCATGCGGGATGAATTGAGCCAATCCTTGGGTCTCATGAACCCGGGCCTTCAGATTGGGATCATCTTTTTTTCAGGTCCGGCCTGGGTTGCGGGTGACACCGTGAAAGGCACCACCGTGACCACTCCTAAAGGAAAAACTTTTAAGTGGAAGCGCGGCAAAGGTCACAGTCATTGGGAACATGATGGCAAAAAGCAAGAAGTTCCCTGGTGGACGATCACCGAAAAGGAAATCAAGCGCCTCACCGAAATCGTAAAAACCGCTCCTCTCAGTGGCGGAACGGTTTGGGACAACCCACTCAACATGGCACTCGATATGGACCCGCCGCCGCAGATGATTTACTTCATGACTGACGGAGTCGCCAGTGGCTCAGACAAATGGGCAAAAGAAATCGGTGACCGCGCCAAGGATATGGGCGTGGTGATCAACTGTGTGGCCTTGATGCAGCCCAAAGCTGAGAAGGACCTCAAGACAATGGCAGAAGCGACCGGCGGTCAGCTCACCATGGTTGACGGAAAAGGGAAGCGGAAGCAGATCAAGTAGGCGCGCCTTACGGCCCCAGGTTTGAACTCAATCTATCGTGATCGAATGATGATTCATTTGGGGATTATTTTTCTTCCGGTTGCAGAGTCTTCGGAGTCGCTCTTCCTCCGACTTAACGAAGTGACGCTTGGTTGGTAATTAAAGACAAAGAGATGTCGATCCCTTCGAGGTGACGTGGCATCCGGTGCACAACAGCCGCCATCCCACCTTGAGCTGGTGTCGTCTCGACTTTGACCTGGAAAGCCGGGAGGCCCTGATCGAAGAGGTGCAAAGTGACCTTCTTCGTGATGTCAAAGCGGGAGCTGACTCCGCAACTTGCGGCATCGAAAAGGAAGCGTGAGACCTTTCGCATGTTTGGCAGCGAGTTCCGAACCCAGGCCGTGTCGGATTTCTGGAAGAGGGACTTTTCAACCCATCAAAAAACCTGGCATGAGACCACGCTGACCACAGGTTTCGAGAAACCTGCGGAATCACCTCACTTCCCGACCTTCTTCCGGAAGAGAATGTCTCCATCAAGTTCTCCAGCTTCCACGGGATCTTTTTCGAGATCTTTCTTCGCTTTTTCGTAGGTCATCCGGTCCAATTCAAGGGCCCTCTTTTGAGCATCGCCGGAGAGGTCGGAAACTCCCCAACGGTCTAAGTCTAGTTCCGCACTTTCTTCTTCAAATTGGGTTTCAAGATCAGCCAGCTTCCTTCGGATGAGATTTGACTCGAGTTCGATCCGCCGGGTCACACAAGCATCCGCGTAGGCACGGGCAAACTTGCGAGATATTTCTTCCTCGGCATGGAGGGAAACAATGCGAATCTGCCGGTTGCTCACATCGGCCTCAATCTTGATCACCTCCCTCAGAGCTACCGGGTCAGTTCCAAGGGCAGCGGCCGCCTTCTCTAAAACCTCGGTGCTCCCAACCAATTCAAGCTCGCGATTCCAATCGACTCCCTCACCGAGCGACGATTCGTGAACCTGAACGGTCTCCGTGCTTTCGAAAGAAGTTGGTTCTGCCACCTTCTCTTCCTGACAGGCGAACGAAAGAAAAAGAGTTGCCGCAAAGAAAACGAGAGTAATTTTACTCATGCCCATCATCAGGCGTCAGGCCGAGAACAATGTTAAACTCGGCACTCAGTTCACCGGTTTTTGAATTCGGGATGGGAGCAAATTTCACCATGAGGTGCTTGGCGGGTTCACCCATTCTCTTAATCAGGCCGTCTTTGGCATTCCCCTTGTCACCATCGATGAAACACTGGGTGGTGAGCGCACGTTTGTCCTTCCGGTAAACGGCGACGTGAATGTGCGGAGTGCGCGGGCCATATGGTACGGGCGTTATCGTACGAAAATAATAGCGGCCATCGCGGGCCGTCATAAACCGACCAAAACCTTGGAAGTTGCCATCACGCTTGGGCCCTTTGAGCCCACCGTCCTTTGAATGAATGTAAGCTCCCTTGTTGTCGACCTGCCAGATTTCGACGCGGGCGTTGGGAATAGGGTTGCCTTTGACATCGGTGACCTTGCCGTGGAGATGGGTAATCGCTCCGACAGCCGGCGTGATCTCATCGTTGATGCGTACGAGATCGTTGTCGGTATCGAGGGGAAGCTTGTCGGGATAGAATGGGCCCTCCGTCATGGGAGGCGTCGCGGTCAAGGCTTCGGCAAAAGCACCGGGCGCGGTGAAGAAAGCGGCGGAGCCGAGAGCAGCGCGAAAAAGAAAGGCGCGGCGATGGCACTCGGGACAGGTGAAATTTTTCATATCCAAGATATTGATGGAATGAGGAGTTGGAGGCGAGCAGAAAGACGTTATCTTACCGCCGTGATCAAAGTCAGTAATTTGGATGTCAACTTCGAGACCCCCGGCGAAACCGTGGAGGTGCTCAAAGGTCTGGATTTTTCAGTGAAAGAAGGCGCCGCCGCCGCGGTGGTCGGACCATCCGGAAGTGGCAAGACAACTTTGCTTAATATTCTCGGAGCCTTGCTCCCACCAACGAACGGCTCGGTGATGATTGGAGACGCAGACATCGCCAAGTTCAGCGAAAAGGAAGCTGCCCGCTTTCGGAATCGGGAGCTTGGCTTTGTTTTCCAGCAACACCACCTGCTCCCCCAACTCACCGTGATGGAGAATGTCCTCACCCCCCGGCTCGCCGGTGGCTGGGAGGAAAGCGAACACGAAACCCGCGAGCGAGCCGCCACCCTGCTGAAGCGTGTCGGCCTCGGGCATCGCCTCGATCATCGCCCCGGAGAACTCTCGGGCGGAGAGAAGCAACGAACCGCAGTGGCACGTGCTTTGATCAATCAACCACGAGTCGTCCTCGCCGATGAGCCAACAGGAGCCCTCGATGGCGAAACCGGCAGCAAAGTCACGGATTTGTTGCTCGAGATCCAGAAGGAAGACGGCGTGACCTTGGTGGTGGTCACCCACGATCTCGACCTGGCGGAGCGTGTCGGCGGGGTTTTCGATCTGGGGAAGTGAGTTTGCAGATAAATCCGGATCTTTTGGGCACTTCCTATCCAAGATGCCTCTGCATCGAACAATTTTCCACAATAGTCCTTATTTAATCCGAATACTCTTCATTGCGGCAGGGCGGCGGCGGATTAGGGCAATCGCGGCAAAGCCAGTCATTGTTGAAGTCGGGTTTCAGAAAACCGACCCATCGGGAAACCCTATCTGGCATACAATTTTTGGGCGACTTGCAAAATCAACTGGGATTCGAATCTATTGCTCATCGCGTTAAGCCTTCTTCTACCAATCTCCCCTCCTCCCGATGACTCAACTTCAGCCAGCGGGTGTTCTTTGGCAGGAGATTGGGATGGAGAGTGGGCCATTCGACGATAACGAGGCCCTGGCGGTCAAGGTAGTCGTCCCAGCCAAGATCGAGGAGTTCGTGTTCACCTTCGACACGGTAAAAGTCGAAATGAAAGACCTCCAATCGGCCGCCAAGGTATTGCTGAACAAGCGAAAAGGTGGGGCTGGTCACCTCCTGCTGATAATCTAGGCCATCGACGATGCCCTGGGTGAGGGTCGTTTTTCCCGCACCGAGGTCGCCGACCAGCGCGATGACATCGCCCGCTTGCGCTGCTTGCCCCAGTTCCCGCCCCAAAGCGAGAGTGGCATCAGAATCGGCAAGCAGGACCGGGAAGGACTGGGACATGGCTCCGTTAAGTATGGAGACATTTGGGAAAAGGCAAGATCGGGGATGGGGGCGATTTTTTGATCGCCGACATCGGGGAGCTCAACGAAAACCGCCAAAACTCGAAGCGCCAGACCACTCCGGTCATTTCGCGTCCTTTTTAGACCCAAAAAAAAAGAGGACTAATAAAACAGTTTATTTTCAAAAAAACCTTGCCCGTACCGTGTCTCTATGGTGAATTTCCGCCCCGCGCAAATGACTTGCTGTCTTGGCTTGTCGATAGGCGTGATCAACTCTTAGCCGAAACCCAACCATGGCCTACGCAATTTTTAAAACCGGCGGTAAGCAATACCGCGTGCAAGAAGGTGATACCATCAGTGTCGACAAGCTTCCCGTCGAAGCTGACGAAGAAATCAAGTTCGGCGAGGTTCTTCTCGTAAACGATGGTGAAAACACCACGGTCGGTGCCCCTACCATTGAAGGAGCCGGCATCACCGCCAAGGTCATCGAGCAGCACCGCGGGAAGAAAGGCGTTGCCTTCAAATTCAAGCGCCGCAAGGGTTTCCACAAGACCATCGGTTTCCGTCACCACCTCACCAAGCTCGAGATCACCTCGATCAACGGTTAATTTTCAAACTTACCTACCACTTTTTAGTTATGGCCCATAAAAAAGGACAGGGTTCCGTTAAAAACGGACGCGACTCAAACAGCAAGCGCCTCGGCGTGAAGAAGTTCGGCGGCGAAGTCGTCATTGCCGGAAACATTCTCATTCGCCAGCGCGGAACCAAGTGGCATCCCGGCACCAACGTCGGAATGGGCAGGGACCACACTCTCTTCGCTCTCACCGACGGAAACGTCTTCTTCGACAAGAAAGGCCGCCGCATCAACGTGGCGCTCGCCGACTAGAGTCGATTTTCAAAGCACTATTTTTCAGAGAAGAGGCGAACCGGTTGGTTCGCCTTTTTTCTTTTTAAAGAACTGATTCATAACTCATTCTCTCAAATGCACATCGTCCTCGTAGAACCGGAAATCCCGCACAATACCGGGGCCGCCGGGCGACTGGCCTTGGCCACGGACTCGACGCTGCATTTGGTGAAGCCGCTGGGGTTCTTGCTCGATGAAAAGTCCGTCCGCCGCGCCGGACTTGACTACTGGAAGGATGTCGACCTCCAGGTTTGGGAGAGTTTCGACGACCTCCTCGCCGCCCATCCGGAGGCGCGGATTTGGTTTCTCAGCACCAAAGCTAAAAAATCAGCCTGGGCGGTGGAGTTTCAGCAGGAAGATTTTTTAGTCTTCGGCCGAGAAACCAAGGGCCTTCCCGAAGATTGGCTCGACGAACGCGCCATCCGCATCCCCATGAAGGAGGATTCCACCCGCTCTCTCAATCTTGCCACGTCGGTTGCGATCGTTCTCTACGAGGCACAAAGGCAGGTGGGTGAGCTGAAATAAGCCGATTTGTTGGATCAATCGGCTACTGTAATTGGCAGTAAAGCTACGCCTTGGGTATAGATTGAGCGTCCCGCTGGAGAGCTGAACAGAAAGTAACTCTATAACACTTGCCTGGATACAGGGATCTCAACTGGAAATACAGATTGTTTGAGGAATGGGAATTCTCACAACAGATCGTGACTTCGAAAACATGTCAGCTGTTGTTCCATTAGTGCTGCTTGAACGCTGAGCCTATTTTCCGCTCGTTCCGACCTTACGGTAGAAACCCTCAGGGAACGGGGCACCTTTGGTTCCATCGTCCTTTCGATGTAGATATTTGGTGCCGCGGTCGGGGAGGAGGGGCATGTTTTTTCCGCTTGATTCATCGAGGAGTGTGAAGAGGGCGGTGTTCATTTCCTGAATCCTTACATGGTGGACAGGGTCGTTAAAGAGGTTGTTGCGCTCCCGGGGATCGGCTTTGGTGTCGTAAAGTTCGTCGAGATCCCAGACGCCGTGATAGCGAATATATTTATATGATTCTCCTATAACTGCATGATTAGTAGGGGTTTGTGGGTAGTTCCTTTCCCAGTAGTACTCGTAAAGGAGGTATTTTCGCCAATCGGGAATCCCTCTTCCTTTCGCAAGAGGCCAAAAGCTGCGGCCGTCCATCATTTCGGGAACCACGATTCCGGCAACCTCGAGCAGGGTGGGGGCGACGTCGATGTTAGCTACAATCTTTTCGATGGTGGTGCCAGGCTTGAGTGACTTGGGGTAGCGCATGAGCATGGGGATGCGGATCGATTCCTCGTAGGCGCATCGCTTGTCAATGAGGCCGTGTTCACCGAAAATGAAACCATTGTCGCCGAGGTAGAGGATGACGGTGTTTTCAAGCTCCCCGCTTTTCTCAAGATTGGCGATCAGGCGTCCCACGCTGTCATCGACGGCCAAAAGAGCCTCACAATAGCGGCGGTAGTATTTCTTCATATCGACTCCGGTGTAGTAGGCGAACTCGACTCCATGACGACTGTTGTTCTGATTACGAACCCACATTGGCGGATCAGTGAAAAGATCGGGAGTGGTGAGCGGTGTGGGAGGGGTCGGAATCTCAACCTTTTCGTATTTGAAGGCATGGCGATCGGGCGGGAGGAAATCGGCGTGAACACCCTTGTGGGAGACGTAGAGGAGGAAGGGTTTTTCTTCGTCTTTCTGCCCAAGCCAGTCTTCGGCATAATCGGTGAGCTCATCGGTGATGTAGCCTTTTTGGGGGATCTTTTTCCCGTTGAGATTGAAACCTGAATTGGTGGCCTGGGGGACGAAGCGGCCCTTGGCCTTGAGCATGGAGGGATCGGGAACGTAGACCCCCTGTCCTGCGAAGCTGAGCCAATGGTCGAATCCGCGTTGCTTCTCCTCGCTATCGCCCATGTGCCACTTCCCGATAAAGGCGGTTTGGTAGCCGGATTTCTGGAGGAGCTCAGGGAAGAAAGTCAGGGATTCGCTAACCGGATTGTAATTGTCGACGACTCGATGATTGTGTGCGTATAGGCCGGTGAGAATGGAGGCCCGGCTTGGTGAGCAGAGTGAAGTCGTAACGTAGGCGTTTTTGAAATGAACCCCTTCGGCGGCGAGACGGTCGAGATGGGGAGTTTCGAGAAAAGGATGCCCAAGGAAGCCCATGGCATCATAACGATGGTCATCGGTGAGGATGACGAGGATATTGGGCCGGGCTGAGGCTGGGAACGCGAGGAGGGTAAAAAGAGCGAAGAAGAAGTTCCGCAGGGTCATACGGAAGACTCTGACAGGAGACGACTAGAAAGACAAAGTCTCTTATGCTTTTAGCTCTTTGGCTTTGCGCTGCTTCTCGAGAAAAATCATCAAAAGGGTAACATCGGCCGGAGTAATTCCTGAGATGCGAGCGGCTTGACCAAGGGTATGGGGGCGAATCTCGCCAAAGCGGTGGCGGGCCTCGGCTTTTAGACCGGAGAGGGATTCATAATCCATATCCTCGGGAATGACTGCAGACTCCAGTTTTTTGAAGCGATTCACCTCTTGCTGCTGGCGGTTGATGTGGCCCTCGTACTTAAAATCAGCTTCAAGGATGGGCCAAAGTTCCACGTGGAACTTTTTCCGGATTTCATCAGGTAGATTTTCCCAACCATGACCGCTTTGACGGAACCAATGATCGAGCTTTATATGCTCGTGAGTGGTGGCTCGAATGAAGGACCGAGCTTCTTGGAGTTGAGCCTTCTTGGAAGCAAAGTTGGTGGCATGATCTCCTTTCAAAAGTCCCAGCTTCGTAGCAATAGGGCTGAGGCGCTCGTCGGCATTATCCTGCCGGAGGAGCAGGCGGTATTCAGCTCGGCTAGTAAACATGCGGTAGGGCTCGGTGCAGCCTTTGGTGACGAGGTCATCGATCATGACACCCAGATAGGCCTCGTCGCGTCCGAGAATCAACTCCCCCTCCCCTTTTACCTTAAGGGCGGCATTGGCTCCAGCGAGCAGACCTTGACCGGCGGCCTCCTCGTAGCCCGAAGTGCCATTGATCTGTCCAGCGAAGTAAAGGCCGGAGATTATTTTGGTCTCAAGGGTGGACTTGAGCTGGGTCGGCGGGCAGTAATCGTATTCCACCGCGTATCCCGGGCGGAGAATTTCGCAGTTCTCCAGTCCGGGGATGGCGCGGAGGAAATCGAGCTGTACTTCGTATGGAAGTGAGGTCGAAACACCGTTCACGTAATATTCCAGGGTGTGGCGGCCCTCTGGTTCAAGAAAGACCTGATGGCGTTCCTTTTCGGAAAAGCGGACTACCTTGTCCTCGATAGACGGGCAGTAGCGGGGACCGACACCCTCGATCTTACCCGAATACATGGGAGATTGATCGAGGTTGTCGCGGATGATGTCATGAGTCTTGGGCGTAGTCCAAGTGATCCAGCAAGGAATTTGTTCCACGTGGAACTTGGAATCGGCCCAATGGTTCAGAGTAAAGATATCGTCCTTCTCCTTATCGATGAGATTCGGGTGATAGCTGAACAAGGAAGGGGGCGTGTCCCCTTCCTGCTTCTCGCATTTGGAGAGATCGAGGCTGCGACCATTGAGGCGGCAGGGCGTGCCAGTTTTGAAGCGATCAATCTCGAATCCGAGCTCTTTGAGCGACTCAGAAATGATTGAAGTGGCATCGCCCATGCGGCCTCCTTTTTCATTTTTTAAGCCCACATGCATAAGCCCGCGCATGAAGGTTCCGGCGGAGAGAATCACGCTCTTAGCGCGGATCTCCATTTGGAGAGAAGTTTGCACACCTCTCACCTCGTCATTCTCCACGAGAATGGTAGCGACATTTCCCTGGTGGAGGTCGAGACCCGTGGCTCCCTCAATGATTCGTTTGATCCGAAACTGATAGGCTTTCTTGTCGCATTGGGCTCGGGGAGCACGAACCGAGGGACCTTTCCCAGTATTAAGCATACGCCACTGGATGGCAGTGGCATCGGTATTCTCGCCCATAATTCCGCCGAGAGCATCGATCTCGCGGACCATGTGTCCTTTGGCTAATCCCCCAATCGCAGGATTGCAGCTCATCTGCCCGATAGTATCGAGATTCTGAGTCAACATAGCCACGGAGGCTCCAAGACGAGCAGCGGCCAAGGCGGCCTCAACTCCGGCGTGACCAGCCCCAATTACCAGGACGTCGTATTCTTTAGGATAGCGATACATGAACGAGGTCGGAAGCTAGCAAAAATCTCCGCAAAGACAAGCGGATGGGCAAAAGGAGAATAGGTCGCTTTTTAGTACCTCCATAATTAACAACAGCGATCCCTCCCGAAGGACGAACCGCTGTTGAGCACACACGCAACAACAATCATTGTTACGCTAATAGAAACGTTCGAAATAAGCGAACCTGTCTAAACTTTTAAGAAAAATACAAATCCGTGTCATCTCTTCGGGTAACTTACTCTTCATCAGTTAATTAACGAATCGTGAATCTTTTTACAGGATTATCTTGATGCTGCTTTTATAGCATATTCGATTTGGGCCAGTCCGTAGGAACTCTCGTGAATGGCGGTCGCGACGCCCCCCTCGGAGGTTCCAGTCTTCAATGCATCCTCATGAGTTTTGTATGTTCGCTTGGTGGTTTCTTCTTTTTCAGGACAGTTTTTTGAGCCTTCGTTCATAAGGTTCATGGACAACGCTGAAACAGGGAAATCTCGCTTTATTTTTATGCAATGAGCTTACCAGAAGTGCCCTGAAGTAATATTTTTATCTGTCTGATTAGACCACGTTTTTGGAATTCATTCATTATAAAGCATCGTTGGTTTTCGAAGCACTCTCTCTTTTCCCTGAGACCCTTGAAAAATGATTTTTTGTGAATTCATTTCCGATTCCCTACGTCACACACCCCAGCACCAGTTAACCCCAAATAAACAAGAAAATGAAAAAACTCCTCCTCCTCACTGCCACCCTTTTGACCGCTGGTCTCACTCTTCCTGCTGCGGCCCAGTCCCACCGCAGAAATCATCATTGTTCCAGCACTGAAATTTACATCAGCGGCTATCACCCCTGTGGTTCTCCCATCTATTCGAAACGCGTTCGCCACGGAAAGCACTACCAATCAGGGAGTTTTAGTAGTTATGAGCTGCGACGCTACCAGGAGCGTGAGCATCGTATCGCGACGCAACGTCAATTGGAACGTCGTCTGATTGGCGAACGTTACAGCCATTCACGTTACGGAAACACTCGCAGAAGGTGCCGTTAATTAATCCCCAACACCCCCATCAAGAGGCTCTCTTCTCACAAGGAAGAAGGCTTTTTCCAACGACAAAGGCATTTTGAATGGTAACATTTGAAACCACTGACCGGCTCATGAAACTCGTTTCCTTCCTTCTCCTAGCACTTGCGTCACTTATAGCAAATGCTGCCACTCTCACCACGAACGAGGTATTCGTTCGGCTTCAGGCCTCCATTGAATCTGGAAAAGGTTTCAAGGAACTTGTCGAAGATCTGAAGGATCTGGAGAATAAGGAATTGGAAGCCATCTTAAAGGAATACGATCGCACCTGGCCACAACTCCTGGGCAAGTACCTCAAGGATTATCAAGAATTCGTGAAGGCTCAATTCACGGGCGAGCCCAAGACCGAAGCGAACCGCGAAATCCAGAAACATCGGGCTGCATTCATGGAAATTTACCGACTTGGCGACGGACCTATGAAGCCTCTTTTAAAGAGCACGAGCATGCCTGCGGTCAAAGCGCTTAAAAAGCTCATCATGCCGAGCACCAAAGAAATTTTCGCAACAGCACCTCTTGCTCTCGAACAACAACGAAAAATCATTCTCATCCTTGCCAAATTTCGCGACGCCATTGTCGAAACGGCAGTCCTTCATGACGAGAATCCGGCTGAAAAAATGATTCTTCAAACCGAAAAAGACACCATCGCTTCCTTCGGTGGATTACCTCCTGACGGCCTTCGCATCATGAAGGAAAACGACAAGATCGCGGAGAAAGAAAAAGTAACCGCTGCCGAACGCGAGGGAATTCACGAAGTTAATGAATGGCGTCTCCTCCTTGGCCTCAATGCGCTCATGATCGACTCTAAACTTTGTGACGCCAGCCGAGGACATTCGGAAGACATGAACAAAGGGGGATTCTTTGCCCATGAGTCCCCTGTCCCCGGAAAAAAGACTCCCTGGGACCGGGCTACCAATGAAGGCACAAAGGCAAGCGGAGAAAATATTTATATGGGATCACAATCCCCTGCCTCTGCCAATAAGGGATGGTTCTACTCCCCCGGTCACCACAAGAATATGTTCAAGGCCGGCCACAAACGAATTGGACTTGGGAGATACGGAAGTCATTGGACCCAGATGTTCGGCTAACGTTGCGGCACGTCGGGTCCCGTGCGATCTACAATTCCACGAGCACAAATATCTTTCCCAACATTAATGATGATTT
>Ga0308008_1000714_pt1 | contig 12568 bp, 14 predicted proteins | sample Neamet125_FD_203140 | JGI IMG/M metagenome (GOLD analysis project Ga0308008, IMG submission 203140) | Marine microbial communities from water near the shore, Antarctic Ocean - #125 | ecosystem: Environmental > Aquatic > Marine > Unclassified | place: Southern Ocean | collected 2014-07-24
AGATGTTCCTGGTGTTGCTGTTTACCAATTAGGTAACGATGATAGCGTTGTAGCTGCTACTCCAAACGGAGTTCAAATGTACATCAGAACTGCTGTATTCGCATAGTGGACAAATCTAGAGGTTTCGGAGATACTGTAGAGAAATTTACAAGAGCTACTGGAATCAAAAGATTAGTTGACAATGTATCAAAAGGTTTAAAAATTCCCTGTGGCTGCGAAGGTCGCAGGGATGCTTTAAACAAAATATTACCTTATAAAAAATAATATGGCTTTCAAACAACCACCACCACCATACACTATAGATAACACTCCTGTTTACAGAGTAGATATGGAAAATAACGTGATGGGAAAAGCCAACAATAATGGATCTATTGTTATAAACATGGATCTACATCCTGACAAAGTAGCTGACGTTATCGCTCATGAAAAAGTACATTTAGATCAAATGCAAAGAGGAGATTTAGATTACGATGAAGAAAACGTATACTGGAAAGGAAAAACATATCCAAGAGCCTCAATGGCAGAAGGCGCTAAAAACTTACCTTGGGAAGCTGAAGCATATAAAAAAGCATAATGAGTAAAAAAAAATTTAACCAAACAAAAGTAGGTAAATTTCTAAAAGAAGTTGCGCCTAATATACTAGATATAGCTGGTGATATTTTACCAGATGCTGGTGTTTTTAGTTTAATTAAAAATTTAATAACTAAAGATGAAAACTTGCCTACAGAGTTTAAGGAAAAAGCATTAATGTTATTAGAACAAGACATGATAGAAATGCAAGAAGTTTCAAAACGCTGGGTTAGCGATATGAAATCAGATTCATGGCTTAGTAAAAACACTCGACCGATGTGTTTGATATTTTTGTCTATAATGACCATAGCTTTTATATGGGTTGATAGTCATCATGAAATATCTTTTACAGTAGAACAAGAATGGATAGGTTTACTAAAAACTTTAGTAACCACGGTTTACGTAGCTTATTTTGGGTCACGTGGAGTTGAAAAATATAAAACAATAAGTAACAAATAAAAAATATAAAAAATGGGACAATTTCCAACAAATGATGGCATTATAGGAAGAACTATGCCTTTAACAGGTTTAGTAGGCACTCCAAATGCTTTACCAGCTTGGGTTTTTCAAAATCAAACAGGAGTACTAGGAACAAACTTAAACGGATCTGTATTATACGTTGGTGTGTCAGGTGCTATATCTGTCATATTACCAGGAACTAATCTAGCTTCTGTTAATAGCATTAGTGATGTCTTTCCAGTAAATGGTGGTACATTATATACTAACATAACAGCTGCTACAACTTGCTCTAATAATATGGCTCAAGGTTTAACTGTAACAATAGCTCAAGCTGCTGGTGTAATACAAAGCTTAACAATTGTTGCTCCTGGATCAGGTTATAACCCAGGAGATATAATAACAATTGTTGAAGGAGGTAGAGGTGCAGGTGCTGTAGATGCTACAGCGGTTATTACAGCTGTAAACGATGGCGTACCAGTTTCTGCTCAAGCAATAGAATTTAAAGGAATTCCTGCTGGATCAATATTACCAGTAGCTGTAGATTACGTTACGGCAATTGCTGCAGGAGGATTAGTAGAAGCTGACATAATAGTAGGAAGGTAAATAACTAATATATAGGTGACTATATAACTAAGAATATATAACATAAACAATTAAATTAAATCAACATGGAAAAAGCAGAAGAATCAGTAAAAGCAATGATAACTGAAGAACAGTTAAAAAAAGTAACAGACCAACAAAATAAGTTATCTGAAGCTCTAAAACACATAGGTATTTTAGAAGTTCAAAAAACTAACTTAGTTAAAGATGTTCTTAAAATTTCAAAAGAAGTAGACGAAACTAAAAAAGAACTTGAAGACGAGTATGGTCAAGTAAACATAGATCTTTCAGACGGCAGTTATACTGATGTTGAAAAAGAAGATGAAGAATAATATTAGAAAAATAAGTATCGGTTCTGATTACAAAAATGATGCTATGCATTACTCAGTAGGCCAACAGGTTTATGGAGGTCATGAAATATCTCATATACTTTTTACAGAACTAGATAATTCTTATAATATTCATATTAAAAAAAACAACGAGATATTGCCATGGAAGAAATTTAATTCCAACATGGCTATATCAGTTGAATATGATTTAGAATATTAATGAAAAGTTTATATGACTTTATTGTAAAACCTCTAGGTAATGAATACAGTAATGAAGTAAACATAGGTGATAAAAGTCTTGTTTTAAATACTAAAATAGAGTCTTTTAAATCAGTTAATAATCTAGCTATTGTAGTTCAAACACCACAAGCATACAATACATCTATTGAAAAAGGAGATATAATTGTTATGCATCATAATGTGTTTAGAACTTTTTATGATATGAAAGGAAAAAGAAAAAAAAGTAGATCTTTCTTTCATGACAATTTATATTTTTGTCAGATAGATCAAATTTATTTATATAAAAAAAATAAAGCTTGGAAATCTTTTAATGAAAGATGTTTTATAATGCCATTAAAAAATGACAATTATCTAACGTCAGATAAAGAAAGAAAGCTTATTGGTATATTAAAAATAGGTAATAGCTCTTTAGAAGCGCTAGGAATCAATGAGGGGGATGTCGTAGGTTATACACCTAACGGCGAATGGGAATTTATTATAGACGATCAACGTCTTTATTGTATGAAATCAAATGATATTGTTATAAAGTATGAACACGAAGGAAACGAAGTTGAATATAATCCGAGCTGGGCACATAGCAGTTGAGGAACTTATTAAAGTTGCTAAAGAAGCTATTATAGATTCAAGCGAAGATATATCAGCTGACAGACTTAAAAACGCTGCAGCTACAAAAAAACTATGCATATTTGATGCTTTTGAAATACACAATCGTATTATAGAAGAACAAAATATGTTAGAAGAAAAACCTAAAGAAGTTAAAAAAGAAACTACGTTCCGTGGTTTTGCTGAAGGAAGATCTAAATAATGTACACACAAACTTTATATAAGATATTACCCGATTACATTAAACCTAAAATTCTTAAAAGAATGAATAGGTATAAAAAATGGGAGTATGGATACAATGATGATCACGATATGATTGTTATATCTAGAACTGGTGAAATTGGAGATATATATGAAATACAAAACTTAAAAATAGCTCTACCTAAAACTAAAGATATTCATGAGTTTGAAGAAAACAAATGGATGCCTTTTCATTATCCAAAAGAATTAAAAAGAATAAAAACAGTCTTTGATTGGAGAGAGTATCCTGAAGACTTTAAAGAAAAATATTACGATTACATTGATGAAGAGTTTAGAAGACGTGAAGAAGGTTTTTGGTATATCAACAAAAGTAAACCTACTTATATAACAGGTACTCATTACATGTATTTACAATGGTCAAAAATTGATGTTGGCCAACCAGATTTTAGAGAATCAAATAGATTATTTTTTATATTTTGGGCTGCATGTGTAGCAGATATAAGATGTTATGGTATGTCATATCTTAAGAACAGACGTTCTGGTTTTTCATTCATGGCTTCTGGCGAATGTGTTAACATGGCTACAATATCTACGGATGCACGTTTTGGTATATTATCAAAATCAGGTGCTGATGCTAAAAAAATGTTTACCGATAAAGTTGTACCAATATCAGTTAATTATCCTTTCTTCTTTAAACCAATACAAGATGGTATGGATCGACCTAAGACAGAGTTAGCATATCGTGTGCCAGCTTCTAAGTTTACAAGAAGATCTATAGTATCTACAGATAAGCAAGAAGATCTCGCAGGTTTAGATACAACAATTGATTGGAAAAATACAGGTGACAATGCTTATGATGGTGAGAAACTAAAACTATTAGTTCATGATGAGTCGGGTAAATGGGAAAGACCAAATAACATATTAAACAACTGGCGAGTTACAAAAACTACTCTTAGACTAGGTTCTAGGATTATAGGAAAATGTATGATGGGATCAACATCAAACGCTTTAGACAAAGGTGGTCATAATTTTAAAAAACTATACGATGACTCAAATGTTAACAAAAGAAATGCAAATGGACAAACTCGTTCGGGACTCTATTCTTTGTTCATTCCTATGGAATGGAATTACGAAGGATACATTGATTCTTACGGATTTCCTGTCTTCGACACTCCAACCAAACCAGTTCAAGGACCTCACGGCTTACCTATCAAAATCGGGGTTATTGAATACTGGAATAATGAAGTAGAAGGTCTTAAGGAAGATCAAGATGGATTAAATGAATTTTACAGACAGTTTCCACGTACTACTAAACATGCTTTCAGAGATGAGTCTAAACAGTCTTTATTTAATCTAACTAAAATCTACCAACAAATAGATTATAATGAAGATTTAAAAAATACAACTAATGTAACTAAAGGAAGTTTTCAATGGGAAAACGGAGATCAAAATAGTAAGGTTATATTTGTTCCAAATAATAGTGGAAGATTTTTAGTAACTTGGATACCACCTATTAATTTACAAAATAAAGTTTTTATTAAAAACGGTATATACTATCCCGGTAACGAGCACTGTGGTGCTTTTGGTTGTGATCCATATGATATATCAGGTACTGTAGACAACAGAGGATCTAACGGATCTTTACATGGTTTAACTAAGTTTAGTATGGAAGACGTACCTCCAAATCATTTTTTCTTAGAATATATCGCTCGTCCACAAACGGCTGAGATATTTTTTGAAGATGTATTAATGGCTTGCGTGTTTTACGGTATGCCAATATTAGCAGAAAATAATAAACCTAGATTACTATACTATTTTAAACGTAGAGGTTATAGAGGCTTTGCAATGAATAGACCAGATAAAAAATATAATAAATTATCTGTAACAGAAAGAGAAATAGGTGGAATACCTAATTCAAGTGAAGATATTAAACAAGCACACGCTTCAGCAATTGAAACTTATATAGAAGATTTTGTTGGATTAAAAGAAACAGGATATGGAGATGTATATTTTCAAAGAACGTTAGAAGACTGGGCTAGATTTAATATAAACAATAGAACAACACACGATGCTTCTATTAGTTCTGGGCTTGCTTTAATGGCTTGCAATAAACACAGATACGCACCTAGCGTAATGGTTAAAAGAGAACCGGTAGATCTAGGTATTAGAAGATACGACAATAAAGGAACTATATCAAAAATTATAAGTTAAATGAATATATACACGAATAGCAATAGTGCTTTTCCTAGCCAAGTAGTTAGTGATCAAGAGAAATCTACATTGGAATATGGGAGCCAAGTTGCAATGGCTATTGAAAACGAATGGTTTGACCAAGGTAGAACTAATGGTAATAGATATTTAACTAATTGGAATAATTTTCACCAATTAAGATTATATGCTCGTGGAGAACAGTCTACTAAAAAATATAAAGATGAATTATCTATTAATGGTGATTTGTCTTATCTTAATTTAGACTGGCAACCTGTTCCTATATTATCTAAGTTTGTAGATATAGTTGTAAATGGTATATCTCAAAAAACTTACGATATCAAAGCTTACGCTCAAGATCCTAGTTCAGTTAAAAAAAGAACTAAGTACGCTAACAAGATATATGAAGACATGTTATCTAAAGAGTATTTAGATATGGTTAAAACAACCTTAGGTATGGATTTGTATCAAAGCTCTCCTTCAACATTGCCAGGTAGTGAAGAAGAACTAGAACTTCACATGCAGCTATCTTATAAGCAAGCTATTGAAATAGCAGAAGAAGAAACTATATCAGGTGTATTAGCTCAAAATAAATATGACTTAATAAGACGTAGACTTAACATGGATTTAACAGTGTTAGGTATTGCAGCAAGCAAAACTTCTTTTAATACAGCTGAAGGAATAACAATTGATTATGTAGATCCAGCTTATATGGTTTATTCATATACTGAAGATCCTAATTTTGAAGACATATACTATGTTGGTGAAGTTAAATCAATAACTATACCAGAACTTAAAAAAGAATTTCCAAATATATCAGAAGAAGAACTTCAGAGAATACAACAAATGCCAGGTAATAGACAATATATAACTGGTTGGGGTAATTATGATGAAAACACTGTTCAGGTAATGTATTTTGAATATAAAAGTTATTCAAATCAAGTATTTAAAATAAAGAAAACTCCACAAGGTTTAGAAAAAGCTTTAGAGAAAGATGATCAATTTAATCCACCAGAAAACGATGGATTTGAAAGAGTGTCAAGAACTATTGAAGTTTTATACTCAGGAGCAAAAGTACTAGGTAGTAATACTTTGTTACAATGGAAAATGGCAGAGAACATGACAAGACCTTTTGCCGACACTACAAAAGTAGAAATGAACTACGCTATATGTGCGCCTAGAATGTACAAAGGAAGAATAGAATCAATGGTTAGTAAATGTATTGGCTTTGCTGATATGATTCAACTAACGCATCTTAAACTACAACAGGTTATGTCTAGACTAGTTCCAGACGGTGTATTCTTAGATATGGATGGTTTAGCAGAGGTTGATTTAGGTAACGGTACAAACTACAATCCAGCAGAAGCATTAAACATGTATTTCCAAACTGGTTCGATAGTTGGTAGATCACTTAATCAAGATGGTGAAATGAACAGAGGTAGAGTGACAGTTCAAGAATTAACAAGTTCTAGTGGCCAAGCTAAAATTCAAAGTTTAATACAAACTTATCAGTATTATTTACAAATGATAAGAGATGTGACAGGACTTAACGAAGCTAGAGATGGTAGTTTACCTGATAAAAGTACTTTAGTTGGTCTACAAAAAATGGCAGCAAATGCTTCTAATGTAGCAACTAAACATATTGTTCAGTCAAGTCTATATTTAACTTTAAAAATAGCTGAAAACATAGCTTTAAAAGTAGCAGATGCTTTAGCTTATCCTTTAACGTCTGAATCATTAGTTAATTCTATATCTACTTATAACGTTTCAACGTTAGATCAAATTCAAAGATTAAATCTTCATGATTTTGGAATATACTTACAATTAGAACCAGATGATGAAGAAAAAGCTCAATTAGAAAACAACATGCAAATGGCCTTGCAACAAGGTAGTCTTGATTTAGAAGATGTTATTGACATACGTCAAATACATAATTTAAAACTAGCTAATCAAATGCTAAAGATAAAGCGTAAACAAAAAGCTAAACAAGATCAAGCTGTTCAGCAAAGCAATATACAAGCTCAAGCAGATGCGCAAGCAGGTACAGCTGAAAAAACAGCATTGGCTGAAGTTGAAAAACAAGAAGCTATAAACGGTTCTAAAGTTCAATTTGAGCAAGCTAAATCTCAAATGGAATTACAGCGTATGCAAGCTGCTGCTCAATTAGAGCAACAAAAAATGCAAATGCAATTTAAATTTGATATGCAACTAAAACAAATGGATGTTCAAAGCACTACTCAGAAAGAAGGTGAAATTGAAAATCGCAAAGATAAACGTAGCAAAATGGAAGCTACACAACAAAGTGAATTAATTAGTCAAAGACAAAATGATTCTTTACCTAAAAACTTTGAAGATCAAGGCATGGTGCCACAAGAAGCGCCATTAGCTTAATTATTAATTATTTAATTATATTATATTATGTCAGAAGTAAAAACAAATGAACCTGTTAAACAGGAAGGTGAATTTAAAATTAAAACTAAAAAACCTAAACAATTAGCAAATCAAAAAGATAATACAACTAAAGTTGTTATTAATCCTAAAGAACCTTTAATTGAAATTGAAAGCAATGTAACTAAGGTTGAAATTAAAAAAGAAGAAGATGCCATTCAAATCGGAGAAACAAAAGAAGTGGTTGTGGGCGAACAAGCCGGAGATAGCGCTAAGGTGGACGAACAAGTATCAGAGTCCAAACAGGCTACTGAAGAATTTAACCCATTATCCGAAGTAACAGAAGAAGAAATTAAAAAAGTTACTGAAGAAGTTAAAGAAGCTTTACGTGACGAAAAAGTATTAGGCAAAGAACTACCAGAAAATATTGAAAAGCTAGTTAGCTTTATGGAAGACACTGGTGGTACTATAGAAGATTATACAAGATTAAACGCAGATTATTCTGACGTTGATCAAAATACTTTATTGAAAGAGTATTATAAACAAGCAAAACCTCATTTAAACGAGGAAGAAATAGGATTCATCATGGAAGATAACTTTGACTTTGATGAAGACTTGGACGAGGAGCGTGACGTCCGTAAAAAGAAACTCGCTAAAAAAGAAGAGGTTGCAAAAGCAAAAGGGTTTTTGAATGACTTAAAGGATAAATATTACGAGGAAATCAAGTTGAGACCTGGTGTTACCCAAGAGCAAGCAAAAGCAACAGAGTTTTTTAACCGCTACAAAGAGCGAGAAACTGTAGCACAAGAACAAAAAGAAAGATTTAAACAAAGTACTAAAGAATTATTTAGCCAAGATTTCAAAGGTTTTGATATCAATGTTGGTGATAAAAAATTTAAGTACAACGTTCAAAATCCTGAAAAGATTTCAGAAAATCAATCAAACATTGAGTATTTAGCTAAGAAGTTCTTAGATAAAAACGGTGACATTAAAGATACATCTGGTTATCACAAAGCTATATACGCCGCTGACAACGTCGATAAAATTGCTAATCATTTTTACGAACAAGGAAAAGCTGATGCTGTAAAACAAGTTATCAGTAGTTCTAAAAACCCATCATCAACGCAAGCAAGAACACAAGGTTCAGGCGAAGTGTTTATAGGTGGATTAAAAGTAAAAGCAGTTAGTGGTATGGACTCGTCAAAACTTAGAATTAAAAAAACAAAATTTAACTAAAAAACACATAAAATTATGGCATTAAGTCCTCAATTTGGTAGTGTAATACCGTCGCAAACACAACAATTGTTGCAGTCGAATTACCTACAATTTAACACTGGCGCTGGCGCAGATTTCGCTCAGCAATATTTACCAGAAATCTACGAACAAGAAGTAGAGCGTTATGGAAACAGAACGTTATCTGGATTTTTAAAAATGGTTGGCGCTGAAATGCCAATGACATCTGATCAGGTAATTTGGTCGGAACAAAATAGATTACACATATCTTACTTAGCATGTACGCAAGCTACTGTAGGAGCAACAACAGTATCTGCGATAGCATTATCACCAGGTATTGCAACTGCTATTAACGTTATATCTATAAATGATACGGTTGTTATTTTAGATCCAGTTTCTGGACTAGAAGCAAAAGCTATCGTTACTGCATCTACAACAGGTGTAGGTGGAACTATTTCAGTTCAATCACTTTCAGGTGCTGGAGCAGCTTTAACCGCTCAAGGTTTTGCTCTTACAGGATTGAAAGTATTTGTATATGGTTCTGATTACGGAAAAGGATCTAACATTGCTACAGGTACTCAAGCTACGGGTGTTCAGGTTGCTGGAACGAGAGTTTCAATTGACCCAGTACTTACTCAGTTTGCTAATTCTCCTATCATCATCAGAAATCAATACACTATTAGTGGATCTGATATGGCTCAAATAGGTTGGGTTGAAGTTGCAACTGAAGACGGAACTTCTGGATACTTATGGTACTTAAAAGCTGAGTCTGAAACAAGACTACGTTTTGAAGATTACTTAGAGATGGCAATGATTGAAGGTGAACTAAATGGTTCTGCTTTAAATCCAGCTACTCAAAGAGGTACACAAGGTTTATTTGCTGCTATTCAAGCTAGAGGTAACGTAGAAGTAGGATTTACTGCTGCTAACGGACTTGGTGAATTTGATGCAATACTTAAGAATCTTGATACTCAAGGTGCTATTGAAGAAAACATGTTATTCTTACAGAGACAAACATCTCTTGATTTTGATGATATGTTAGCTGCAATTTCTTATGGTGCAAACGGTGGAACTGCTTTCGGTTTATTCGAAAATTCTGAAGAAATGGCTTTAAACTTAGGTTTTAGTGGTTTCAGAAGAGGTTCTTATGACTTTTACAAAACTGATTGGAAATACTTAAATGATGCTTCTACAAGAGGTGGAATCGTTGGAGTTAATTCAATTGAAGGTGTATTAGTACCAGCTGGAACTTCTACGGTTTACGATCAAATCTTAGGAACAAACATCAGAAGACCATTCTTACACGTACGTTACAGAGCTTCTCAAGGAGATGACAGACGTATGAAGTCTTGGTTAACTGGTTCTGCAGGTGGAGCATTTACTTCAACTCTTGATGCTATGGAAGTTAACTTCCTATCTGAAAGATGTTTAGTAACTCAAGCTGCTAACAACTTTGTATTATTCAGAGGACTATAATAAGTCAACATAATAATTATCCCCGTCAAAACGGCGGGGGTTTTTATTTTTTTTTAAACTATTTAATTATATTATATTATGGCTAAACAAGCTAAAGCAGAAACTGTTGAGGTTGCAACTCAACCGGTAGCTACATACGTAGCACCAAAACCAACTAAACCAAGTTGGGAATTAAAAGATAGAGTTTACTATTTATCAAACAATAAAACACCATTAACATTAACAATACCAGGTAAGCATACTAGAAAACATGCTTTACTTTATTTTGATGAAAAGACAGGTTCGCAGAGAGAAATAAGATACGCGACAAATCAAGACTCTCCATTAGTAGACGAGCAAAAAGGCGAAGCTACAATGGGTCATATACGTTTTGATGACGGTACTTTAATGGTTCCAAAAAGTAAACAAAACTTACAAAAATTATTATCTTTGTATCACCCTTTAAAAGGAAAATTATACGAAGAATTTAGCGCGCAAGAAGAAGCTAAAGATGATTTGTTAGAATTAGATCTTCAAATAGACGCATTAAATGCAGCTAGACATATGGAGGTAGATCATGCTGAAGCTATATTAAGAGTTGAAATAGGATCAAAAGTAAATGAAATGAGTTCTAAAGAACTTAAAAGAGATTTATTATTGTTTGCTAAAAGAGATCCAGTTTTATTTATTAACTTAGCAAAAGATGAAAATGTTCAACTTAGAAACTTTGCAATAAGAGCTGCTGAAGCTAATATTATAAATTTATCTGCAGACCAAAGAACAATACATTGGGGCTCAAATAATAGAAAATTAATGAACGTACCGTTTGATGAAAATCCATTCAGTGCATTTGCTGCTTTCTTAAAAACTGACGAAGGTGTAGAAATTTACAAGTCTATAGATAAAAAACTATAAAAACAAGTAATACTAATATAGGGCTCGATCACTCGGGCCCAATATTATAATAAAAATACACAAATGGCAATAAACGTAGATACTGTTTATAAGACAGTCTTATTAATACTTAACCAACAACAGAGAGGTTACATGACGCCTGATGAATTTAACAGGGTAGCTACTCAAGTTCAGTTAGAAATATTTGAAGATTATTTTGATGATTTAAATCAACAATTAAGACGTCCACAAAATGATACAGAGTATGCTAATAGAGTTAATAACATAGAAGAAAATCTACAGCCTTTTCAAAAATACATCAACAACGCCACAAATGCTGGCGCAATAACTGGAACTAATCCGTTTTTCCTAACTGTGTTTGATTACGCAGCAAATGCTAATGGACCATTTTCAGATTTATATAAACTAGGTTCTGTAATGTACAGAAACAGAACAATAGGTGCATTCCTACAAAGAAAAGAGATAACACAACTACTTCTATCTCCTTTGACACAACCAACAACTAATTTTCCTATATACTTATATGAGGCAGGTGCACCAGCTACACCGCTTAATCCTACTCTATCTGTATTTCCGACTAGCATAGTTTTAGCTAATGATATAAATATATCTTATTTATCTAAACCTGCTGACGTGCAATGGAACTATAGCCTAGGAACGTTTGGTCAATTTTTATATTCAGCTACGTCTATAAACTTTGAATTAAATGTAACAGAACAAACTAATGTTATATTAAAAATATTATTTTATGCAGGTGTTATAATAAGTGATCCAACTATTATACAAGTAGCATCAGCAGAAATACAACAAGAAGAACAAAACTCAAAAACATAAGATATGCCTTTACCAAATGGCGGGTTAATCGTCGAAACAAATGAACAGTATTACGCAGGCGCACAAGGATTTATTTCTGTCGCTGGTCAGAATCAAACTTTTACTTCAACATTTAATATTGATTTAATACTAGGTAGTTTTGATCCAGCGCAAGCAAATTATACTTTAAATAATTTTAAATTATATACTAGCGCAGATGATGTAACTTATACTGAATATATATTAGCGTATACAGTTGTTGACAATGTTATTACTATTCCAGCAAATTTAGCAATAAACACTTATATAGTAATTCAAATGAAAGCTTTAGACGGTGGTTCTTTTGGTGCTAGAAACGCTACAGGTGAAACAGTTGAAGAGAATTACGGAGGATATGCTTATACAACTATAACAGATGTTGTTAATAATTTTATAGTTGCTTACGTAGGAGAAAGTAAATTAATACCTCATATAAAAAGAAGTGACATTATATTTCATGCTAAAAGAGGATTACAAGAATTTAGTTACGATACTTTAAAAAGTATTAAATCACA
>Ga0308008_1000724_pt1 | contig 12382 bp, 10 predicted proteins | sample Neamet125_FD_203140 | JGI IMG/M metagenome (GOLD analysis project Ga0308008, IMG submission 203140) | Marine microbial communities from water near the shore, Antarctic Ocean - #125 | ecosystem: Environmental > Aquatic > Marine > Unclassified | place: Southern Ocean | collected 2014-07-24
TTTCAATTGCAAGAGTCGGGGTGTAGGTTCTGCGCTCGCGAACAGGATTAGTCGAAGTGAAAAGGTGTCCACGTGTTCTGTAACCGTGAATTAACTCTAAGACCTTAAATTCTTTGAGTGTTAATGTTGAAGCGCCGCCTTCCCCGAAATGGGTGTTAGCTAGGTCGAAACCGGCGAAAAACAATCGCCAAGAACGGTCGACAGATTCAGGGTCGTTCAGATACTGTGTGTATAGTGAGTCCAGTGTTTTGGGCTCTACATTACTTAGAAACGAAAGTGGGTCCACGCTTACTTTATTAATCCTAAGGCAAAGTTACGTTGAAGGGTCCGATTGACCGCAACAATTCATCACGATATTCTATCAGTTACTGACGATAATAAATCCTCAAATCCAATATGGTGAGCCTCCTCCAAGTCTAATGCTTTTAATGCATTCAGTGCTTTGGATGAATATTCATCCATTAAGTTTCGAGCCGCTTTATCTGCGCCGGCCTCAAGCATGGTTGCAATTACAGTTCGGACCCTATCCGCATCCTGCATCGTTTTTGCTTTTACAAAAGCATCTGCTCCAGATTCGATAGTGGTATGTATGTAAAGAAATGTCTTTTTATCGGATAGTATATCACCACCTATTTGCTTCCCTGTGTTATTAGAATCACCGAAGGTGTCTAGGTAATCATCTTGTATTTGGAATGCCAAACCTAGGTTTAATCCGAATTCATACCAAAGCTTAACCTTAGCACTGTCAGCTCCAGCACATATCGCTCCCAAGGAACAAGATGCAGCTAGTAATACGGAGGTTTTTTTTCGAATCATTTGGACATACTGATCTACACTTACACCATCGGTAGTCTCAAACTCCATGTCTTGTTGCTGCCCCTCGCACACTTCTCTAGCCGTAGTATTGAAGAGCATTAACGCAGCAGGTAGGTGAACCGCCTCAACATCTTCTATGGCTTTTGAAGCAAGAGAAAACATAACATCGCCGCTTAGGATTGATGCGTTTTCCGAGAACTTAATATGAACTGTTTCACTTCCCCTTCTCAAAGGTGCGTTATCCATAATATCGTCATGCATCAATGTAAAATTGTGAAACAATTCTACTGCAATTGCCGCTGGCATGGCCCTAGATATTTCAGCTCCCTCAGCCTTACAAACTGACAGCGCTAAAACTGGGCGAATCTGTTTTCCAGAGAGACCTAATAAATAATTAACTGGGTCGTAGAGACCGGAATTTGAATAGTCGGACATGAATAATGCCAATGACTCCGCAAACTCACTTTGCAAACGGCTTTGCAGACTGCTATGCAAGCGGCTATGCATATTTATCGGTTCTCCTTATCGATTTGGGCTAGGAGATATTCTCCATATCCACTCTTACGAAGTGGTTCAGCAATAACGCGTAGCTGATCAGCTGAAATATATCCCATGCGCCAAGCTATCTCTTCGATAGCTCCAACTTTCAAGCCCTGACGTTGCTCTATTACGTGGACGTACTGGGATGCCTGAAGCAAGGACTCGTGTGTACCGGTATCAAGCCAAGCCATTCCTCTATCGAGCTTACTGACCTTCAGTTTCCCTTCAGCTAAATAGTGCTTGTTGATATCCGTGATCTCGTACTCTCCCCTAGCACTTGGCTTTAAAGATTTGGCGATTTTTACTACTTCGTTATCGTAGAAATAAAGCCCTGGTATTGCGAAGTGAGATTTAGGGGTCAACGGTTTCTCTTCAATACTGAGAGCATTGCCCTCCGAATCGAAATCTACCACCCCGTATCTCTCAGGATCTCTAACATAGTACGCGTAAATGAGTGCTCCAGAATTTTCCATCTGTGACCGCATCTGCGAACCGAAATGACGGCCATGAAAAATATTATCTCCTAATATCAAAGCGACATGACCATCACCTATAAACTCCTCACCTATCACGAAAGCTTGAGCGAGGCCGTTAGGGACTTCTTGAATCGCATACTCGAAAGAACAACCCAAAGCAGAACCATCACCCAGAAGTTTCTTAAATGAAGATTCATCTTCAGGAGTTGTAATAATTAATATCTCTTTAATGCCTGCTAACATTAAAGTTGATAGGGGATAATAAATCATTGGCTTGTCGAAGACAGGCATTAGCTGTTTGCTAACCGCCATAGTTAAAGGCCAAAGCCTCGTTCCGCTACCTCCTGCAAGTATTATTCCTTTCATTACGACTGCAATGTATCGGATTTATTCTCATTCCCATAATCTATTCGCAAAGCTTCTAGATCTATATCTTCCTCCTCGTCAATAATTTGCATGAGAGGTTCCTGGAATGTCTTCGTTGTTACAAACTGCTGGAAGCTCAGAAGTAACGATGGTAGTAGCAATAAATTAGCGAACATGGCTACGAATAAAGTCACACTGACGAGTAGACCTAAAGAGCGTGTTCCATCGAACTCCGACATCGCGAACATTATAAAACCACAGAACAGAACTATCGAAGTATACATCATGCTTATTCCAGTCTCCTCAACAGCTAGGATTACAGCACGCTTAATATCCCATTTGTGTTTCGTGAGTTCTTGCCTGTATTTCGCCAGGAAATGAATGGTATCATCTACTGAAATCCCAAAGGCAATAGAAAACACAAGTATTGTTGAAGGCTTAATCGGAATCCCTAACCACCCCATTACTCCAGCTGTAAACAGAAGCGGCATGATGTTAGGGATAAGTGCGATAAACACCATCCTCGTTGAATTGAATAACAAGGCCATAATAAGCGCGATAATAAGGATGGCTAGAGAAATACTAATGGCCAGATTATTAACTAAATAATGAGTTCCTTCCAGAAAGACTACACTCGTTCCTGTTATTGTAATATCATAATCTTCTGGTGGAAAAATGGCATCTATTTTCGGAACTAGAGAATCCATTAACTCATCCATGTCATAGGTCCCAATATCCGCCATCTGGGCAGACACGCGAGTTATGGTCTTAGTCGAATCGAGGAAGTTTCTAGAAACGCTAGATGCGTTGTCTATGCCCTGAACTATCTTCTCTGTGTTCCGCATAAACGCCCTCAAATCCTGCTTCTCCTTAAATTTTCGGGGTAATCGATAACCAGAAACATCTCCGTCATTTAATGCCTGCACAGCAAACTTTGTCGCATCCACAGCTGACATCGACCTACTAAACTCAGGATACTCCGAAAGAAGATTCTGAAGTTTCTGTATTTTTTTAAGGTTACTCAGAGATAGCGCTTTTCCGGGTTGGCCACCATCGATTAACACTTCAAATGGCATAACCCCGTTAAAGTTATCCTCTATCCAGGCCAAATCCGTTCTTACTCTATCGCTATCGGGAAGATCGTCCACGATATTTCCTGTAGCCCTCATTTGTACCATACCCGCGATTGAAAGGGCTAATACGCCGAAGCTTACTACATACACTAACTTTCTTCGGGTTTGGACAGCATGGACGAAAACCTGAACTAGATTATACACCCACTTCCTATCTAAATGCCTTGTCTGCTTAGGATTAGGAGCTGGCAGCATAGCTAAAAGAGACGGGATAAGCGTGATGCTAACTATGAAAACTACAATGATGTTAACCGCTGCAATAGTTCCGAATTCTTTCAGAAGATCACTCCTAGTAAACATGAAGGTAGCAAACCCTAAAGCCGTAGTCACGTTAGTAAGGAGAGTCGCATTGCCCACCTTAGTTATCATCCGCTGGAGAGCCATAGCTTTATTCCCATGACGCTTATACTCCGCATGATATTTATTGACCAAATAAATACAGTTCGGGACTCCTATGACTATAATCAAAGGAGGAATCAGTGACATGAGAAGTGTAATCTTATAGTCAAAGAATGCTATCGAACCACTAGAAATAACCACACCTAATGCCACAACACTTAGACAAACTAATGCAGTAACGAAGTTCCTGAAGAACAGCAATAACAAGATGAAAGTGACGAGTAGAGCCGCCCCCACAAAGTATCCTAGCTCGCCTTTTACCTTATTCGTTACCTGAACCCTTATTGAAGGCAGACCACTCAGATAAACGGGAACATTATTATCCTTACCCCACGTGTCTGCTAACAAAGTGATATCCTCAATAACTCGACCTCGTCTATTAGAGTTAAACAAAACAGGATCGATGAATACCATCATCAGAGTCGCATCCGAAGAGTCCGTATAAAGGACACCGTTAAAAAACGGCAGATTGTGAATCTCGAAAAATATATCGTCTACTCTTTCTTGAGAAAGGGCAGGCCCGCCACGAACTAAATCATGGGCAATAGGAAGGGCCTTGAATGACCTTGTAGTACTATCTGCTAAGACCCTAAATGCTTGAGTTAGGGAGAAAACTGAATCTATTATTACGGTAGGCGCCCCGTCAACATCAACCCTAATGTCTCTTATGTCTTCGGCTAGTTCGAACCAACTCTGGAAACCTTCTGTAGTAAATAGGAAATCATCTTCAACACCGATGACCATCATGTTGCCTTCGGCTCCGAAATGCTCCACAAAACGCTCGAAATCAAGCCTGGTGGAATCATCTTCGGGCAGTAATCCCCCGAACTCATACACAAGTTGCAGCTTGGGAATATAGGACCCCATATACGCCGTAGCTCCTCCCAGTGCTACAAGCACAAGAAATCTATAACGCAATAAAATGGAAGCTATATTAGACCACATGAAGTTTTCCTAGAAAGCCGCAAAGTAACAACAGGTACGGGCAGACTTGGCTACCTTTGTCCCCTATTCTTCAATCACACACTAGAAAATGTCAACCTACGACGTTATTGTTATCGGAAGTGGCCCAGGAGGTTACGTTGCTGCAATTCGTGCGGCGCAGTTAGGAAACAAAACCGCTCTCATTGAAAAGTACTCAACTTTAGGAGGTACTTGCCTGAATGTAGGATGTATTCCTTCGAAGGCTCTACTCGATAGTTCAGAGCATTACCATCAAGCTAAGGAGCAGTTCGCATCGCATGGTATAGGTGTGGGTACGTTATCGCTTGACTTCCCTCAGATGATTTCAAGAAAGGGGGAGGTTGTAGCCCAAACCACCGCCGGCATTGACTTCCTTATGAAGAAGAACTCGATTGATGTTCATCACGGCATGGGATCTTTCATAGACGCACATACTATTGAGGTAAAACCAGAGAAAGGAAAATCCACACATCTAACTGCAAAAAATGTGATTATAGCTACCGGCTCTAAACCTAGCTCTCTCCCTTTTATTACAATTGACAAGAAGCGCATTATCACATCAACGGAGGCTTTATCATTAGCTAAACTTCCGAAATCTATGATAGTCATAGGAGGCGGTGTAATCGGATTAGAATTAGGTTCGGTTTATGCAAGATTAGGCACAGAGGTAACTGTCATTGAATACATGGACTCTCTGATAGCTTCAATGGACAGGACTCTCGGTAAGGAGCTGTTACGCTCATTGAAGAAGATTGGAATGAAATTCCACCTTAAGACGGGAGTCAAAGAGGTGAAAGCTGCAGGCAGAAGTGTAACGGTAAATGCAGATAATAAAAAAGGTGAGGAACTGACGATTAAAGCAGAGTACTGCCTCGTGAGCGTAGGTCGTAAACCCTTTACAGACGGACTAAACCTTGAAGCAGCTGGTATCGCCACTGACGAAAAAGGAATGATACCGGTGGATGAGAATCTTCGTACTGCCGCACCACACATTTACGCTATCGGCGACGTGATCAAGGGAGCCATGCTCGCTCACAAAGCTGAAGAGGAAGGCGTTTTTGTGGCTGAAACTATTGCAGGTCAGCACCCACACATCGACTACAATCTAATTCCGGGAGTTGTATATACTTGGCCTGAAGTTGCCGCAGTAGGAAAAACTGAAGAACAGCTAAAGGCAGAAAACGTGAAATACAAAGTGGGGTCATTCCCATTCAAAGCTAGTGGACGAGCTAGAGCTAGTATGGACACAGATGGTCAGGTAAAAGTGATCGCTCATGCAGAAACGGATGAGATTTTAGGTGTTCACATGATAGGTCCTCGAGCAGCGGACATGATTGCTGAGGCAGTGGTTGCAATGGAATTCCGTGCAACAGCTGAGGATATTGCTAGAATGAGTCACGCTCATCCCACTTACACTGAGGCTTTGAAAGAGGCTGCGCTTGCTGCTACCGATGATAGGGCACTGCATGTCTAAACATGTATTTTCATGTTAAGGCTTCCTAATCTTGAATCACTTTCTGGACGTGTAAACAACATAGCTCTGCTTTTTGACGAGAGTGAGAATAGCACTTGCTACTTAGGGCTGGGGTCGCGACGTAGTTTCGTAATAGGTGGGGACGTAGTTGCTCTGGAAGTAATAGATACGTTTGAGAAATTCGTGTCTAAAGGTGGGGGAAGCTGGACTTTCGGGTGGCTGGGATATGAGCTGAAGAATGGTATTTACGACCTGAACACTAAGCGCAGGAATTCACTAGAGATGCCGGATTTAGCGTGGTGGGAACCCGAAGTCGTGATTAGATGGGGGGCTCATAAGAAGCCGGAAGTAATTCAGGGAGATGCTGAATCTGAACTAGCGAAAGAGGGGGTTGACTGCATCGTAAAAGAGGGGGTTTGTCAGGAGATGATGGGTGTGGATGAGATGGTTTGGTCTTGGAAAAAAGACGAGTACATAACGAATTATGAGAAAGTAGCTAAGTTGATTCAGGCAGGCGATGTCTATGAGTTGAACCTATGCCAAACCCTCAACGGCCACGCTCCCGCTTCATCGAGCTGGGGGCTTTTCGCTAAACTATACGCAGAAACTAAGGCTCCATTTAGCGCATATCTACAATGTGGAGATTCGCGAATCATGTGTGGCAGCCCCGAGCGATTTTTAAAAAGAGAGAGGAATACCTTGATCTCTCAGCCCATAAAAGGAACGATAAGGAGAGGCGCTAATAAAGAGGCTGATTTAAAATTAATCGAGTCTTTAAAAAATTGCGAAAAGGAAAGAGCCGAGAATATTATGATAACGGATTTAGTGAGGAATGACTTGAGTAGGGTTGCGAAAAGAGGCACTGTCGAAGTGAAGGAACTCTGTGAGATTTACTCTTTTGAAACTGTACACCAAATGATTTCTAAAATACAATGCGAGATAAAACCCTCGACTGGAATAGCTGAAATCCTACGCGCGACCTTCCCTATGGGTTCCATGACTGGGGCTCCTAAGCTCGCCTCCATGAAACACATTGAGGAGGTTGAGGAACAGGGCCGCGGTATCTACTCCGGTTCTATAGGGTATATCAGCCCTAATGGGGATTTCGATCTGAACGTAATTATCAGAAGCCTATTTCATAATGGAAGAACTCGTAAATTGGCTGCATCTGTCGGCGGAGCTATTACATCGCTCAGTAATGCCGAAGATGAGTACGTGGAATGCCAGTTGAAAGCAGAGGCACTTCTACGGGCTGTGAGTAAATAGGAGAAATAATCGTAAAATATTTAAGTTTTAAAAAACCTAAAAGTGACTAGAGAACAATTAAATAGATTTTCAAAAGATGTGAAAAGATGTGGTGTCGATGATGGCGAAAAAATCATTGCGGCTTGTTCTGGGGGAGCTGATTCAATGTTTTTACTTCACGCTTTAAAAGAAGCTAAAGTGAATTTCGAGGTAGCCCATGTAAACTTTCAGCTAAGAGGAGAAGAAAGTGATGGAGACGAGAAAAGTGTAAAAAAATGGTGCGATAGTAATAATGTACACCTTAGCAGCATCTCGCTCTCAGCTAAGGAGGAAGCGGATAAATCTGGAAACGGTACTCAAGCAGCTGCCAGGAAACTTAGATATGATTATTTCGAAGAGCTCCTACATGAGAGAAAAGCAGACTACATAGCAGTCGCCCATCATAAAAACGATCAAGCAGAAACTTTAATCCTCCATTTATTGAGATCTGTTAATCCGGATTCCCTCGGATGTATGTCCATGAAAACGGGCCAAGTGATTCGACCGCTTATAGAATGGACGAGGAAGGAAATTGAACAGGAACTTAAAAATGATGAAGTCGTATTTCGAGAGGACTCATCTAACACAGATCCTAAATACACTAGAAATAGAATTAGGCATGAGGTACTTCCTTTGCTCGAGGATATCCGTGCTGGTTCTACAGAGCATTTAGCAGAATGGACAGACAGACTGAGGAAGCAGGCCGATGCTATCGAGAGCACCATGTCCGACGCCTCTCGCGGAATAGTAGAGTATAGCGACGGCGAGTTCAACGACGGATTTATATGCAAACTGTGCATGAAAGAAATGGGTGAAACCCCCTGGGGAGATCTCGTTTATGAAAAATTACTCGCAGAGCGCAAGTGGCCACAAGGTGCCAGAGAAGAAGCACTCTTGCTTAAAAGATCCATCGTAGGCGCTTCTATCAGTTATGGCGACGACACGCTAGTTCGCGAAAGAGATCACATCGTTTTAAGTAGAGATTTAGGTATCACTAGAGAAATTGAATTAAGGACTCAAGAAATTCCTGAGCCTAAAAACCAAATTTTTCCCTCTTCAACTCATATTCTATGGGTAGATAAATCCACCCTCGTGGAGCCTACCCTTTGGAGGACATGGAAGGATGGCGATAGGATTTCGCCAAGCGGAATGGAAGGGTCGGTGAAAATAAGTGACCTTCTAACTCAATGGAAGGTGCCTCATAGAGCAAGATCGAGTGCACATATATTAGTAGATGGCAATGGCGAAGTGCTTTGGGCAGTGGTGGATTCTGATGGAGAAACACTCTCACGAGTATCGAGGAAAGTCAGTGCTACACTAGAGGGAACGGTGGTAGAATTTGTAGCAAATTGCCTATAAATCATAATTAGAGGTCTGCTTGTATTGCACAAACTATCTTAGCGCTCTCGATAATTTCATACTGCAAGAAAAACATGAATATTTTCAGAACCGTTACAATCAGCATTTTATGCTTATTTGCCTTCTTCATCTCGCCTACTTATGGTCAAATGGAAGATCCCGTTCAATGGGATATTGAAATATACGAGTCAGAAAAAGAAGGTCATGCAGAGTTAGTTTTCCATGCTTCTGTCGATGAAGGATGGCACGTTTATTCGCAGAACCTAGATAACAACGACGGCCCACTTCCTACATATTTCGAAATTCAGCTTCCAGAAGGAATTACTCGAGATAGTTTAGTAAACGAATGTGAACCACTTGTGGAGTACGATCCTAACTTCATGATGGACCTCAAGTTCTTCGAGAACGAGGTTTATTTCTGGACGACTTTGAATCTTGCAAACGTCTCCGATACGGATTCACTTAGTGGAATGCTTAACTATATGGTTTGCAATGAAACTATGTGCTTGCCCCCTACTGATATTTACTACGACTTATCGTTATCAGACCTCACACCCGTTGCTGAACTGCCTGTGTTTTGCACAGAGACTATAGGCGGCGGAGAGGGAGAAGAGGAAGAAGAGGAATTGTTTTGGATTTTCATGATGGGATTTGTGCTCGGGTTCGCAGCACTATTCACACCATGTGTATTCCCTATGATACCTATGACGGTAAGTTTCTTTACTAAGACTAGTAAGACACGAGCACAGGGAATCAAGAATGCTCTTATTTATGGGTTCTTTATCATCTTCATTTACACAGCTCTGGGGCTTGCCTTAACAGCTGTTTTCGGAGTTGATATAATGAACGTCATCTCCACAGACCCTTATTTCAATATCGGTCTCTTCGCTCTCTTAGTGATATTTGGAGCTAGCTTCCTAGGATTCTTCGAGATTCAACTTCCTCAAAGCTGGGCAAACAAAGCTGATGCGGCTTCCGATAGAGGTGGTTTAATAGGCATATTCTTTATGGCTGCAACTCTCGCTATTGTTTCGTTCTCTTGTACTGGACCACTTATTGGAGGAGCACTCGCCGGAGCTGCAACTGGATCTTTCGCTGCGCCTACAGCAGTAATGTTAGGATTCTCAATTGCATTAGCACTGCCATTTATGTTCTTCAGCGCTTTCCCGGGCTACTTAAATTCTCTTCCATCTTCAGGTGGATGGCTCAACACTGTGAAGGTGGTGCTTGGATTTATTGAGATCGGATTCGCCTTCAAGTTCTTAAGCAACGCAGACCTTGTACTTCAGTTAGGTCTTCTTCCTCGTGAGGTATTTATCGGGATTTGGATAATCGTTTCATTGCTTACCGGTCTATACTTATTCGGGGTTATTAAAATGCCTCATGATACTCCAGGCCAAAAACCAAGTGGCTTTCGCAGAGTCCTCGGTGCAGTTTTCATAGCCTTTAGTATATATATGGTCCCAGGTATCACCGGAGCACCGCTGAACTTGATCTCAGGATTCCCACCACCAGCATCCTACAGTATTTGGACAGTTGAAGGCGATCACCACGTTGAAGCACGTTTCTCAGATTATGATGAAGGAATGGCTGCTGCCATAGCAGAGGGAAAACCCATGCTACTAGATTTCACGGGGTGGGCTTGTGTTAACTGCAGAAAGATGGAGGAACAAGTATGGCCAGACCCCGAAGTTTCAAGAATCATTCATGAAGAAGTAGTTCTTGTATCACTATACGTAGATGACCGCACGGAACTTCCCGAAGAGGAATGGAGTGTAGAAGAGTATGGAGGAAAGGAATTTAGAATACGGACCATAGGAAAGAAATGGTCGTATATGCAGGCCAGAGACTATGACCGTAACGCTCAACCGTATTATGTTTTAGTTGATCATAACGGAAACCAAGTAGGTGGCTCAGCTGGTTACAATAGTAATCCTGAAGTATTCCTAGAGTATCTGAATGACGCTTTAGACAAGTATAAGAAACACAAATAAACTTTCAGCGTACGCTCACAAAGTTTCTGTTCATTATAAGAAGATGACGTAGAAGTTTGTGCTATGTTGAAATTACCACTTACCTTTAGGAGCATGCCTAGTATACCTACAGCCAGATCCCACTTTAAGGAAGCGCACTCGCTCCTTTTAGGCTTGTTAGACGACGAGACATTTCTCGACGCTGTAGACATGACATCCCAAATCATAACAGCCACCTTACAAAACGGGTGTAAAATAATATCCTGTGGAAACGGAGGGTCGATGTCTGACGCATGTCACTTTGCCGAAGAGCTTTCGGGGAAATTCCGAGAAGACAGACCTGCATATGCAGCTATGGCTTTGAGTGACTCTGCTACCCTGACGTGCATAGCTAATGATTATGGCTTCGAAAACGTATTCTCGAGGCAGATAGAAGCTTTGGGTAATAAAGGGGATATCCTTTTTGCAATCTCGACTAGTGGAAATAGTCCTAACATCATTAAGGCGGCTAAAGCCGCTAGAGCTAAAAACATGTTAGTTGTGGCACTAACCGGCAACGATGGTGGGGAGCTTGCTAGTGTTGTCGATCATGAGATTCGTGTTCCATGGACCGGTTATTCTGATAGGATTCAGGAAGTCCACATCAAATGTATTCACGCAATTATATCCAGCGTAGAATCCCAGCTTCAGGCATAGCCACGTTAAGCTTCAGGCACAGCCCACGCTATCCGATAGCTTTTTTATAATTTCATTTTTCATTTTCTTTAGTTTTTTTTTATGATTGTCACAACTTTCGGGTTCGTAGGTGCGCCTATCTCACCATGTTTCGTTCGCATTGAATTGCGAATAGAGAGAGGAATACTCTTCCGACTTTCTGGCGTCAGTCATACTGCTGCTAAGTCAGCACAGGCTAGAATTAGATCGGCACTATTATCCTGTGGATACCGCTGGCCGGGAAAGGCTATCACAGTAAACATTGCCCCTGCAGAGCTAAGCCGAACATCCACAGCATACGACCTCCCTATCGCACTATGCATTCTTGCTGCAGAAGGACATATATCAAAGGAAAGATTAAGTGAAATTGCCGCAGAAGGCGAAATAGGCCTAGACGGAACATTGAGACCTAGCGGTAGGTTAAACAACATTGCACAGAATCTCAGCACTCATCTTATTGACACTTCTGAAATCAAAGAGTTATTACACCCCGCTGTACATTCTCTAAATATTGAACAATCGAGAAAATCACATAATGAGAAATACAATATCGAAACTTTTTTTCATTTAAAAGAAGTCATTAAATACATACGTAATAGCAAAACAGAAGTCACTAAATCAACAGAATCTAAAAAAGGCAACAAACACCTAAAATCTAACTATTCATTTACAGATATTAAAGGTGAACCAACCGCAAAACGAAAAGCAATCATCGCCGCTGCGGGAAATCACCACATCATTCTCATGGGTCCACCTGGATCGGGTAAATCTATTCTCGCAAAATGCATTCATGCATTACTACCTACATCTGAGGTCGACGACTATAACGGTCTGGAGGGCGGACCTCCCTGGCAAGCTCCACACAGTTCGACGTGAGTAGCAGGG
>Ga0308008_1000732_pt1 | contig 12176 bp, 5 predicted proteins | sample Neamet125_FD_203140 | JGI IMG/M metagenome (GOLD analysis project Ga0308008, IMG submission 203140) | Marine microbial communities from water near the shore, Antarctic Ocean - #125 | ecosystem: Environmental > Aquatic > Marine > Unclassified | place: Southern Ocean | collected 2014-07-24
CTGTATTTTTAGCACCCATTGATTGAAGTATAAGCTTCTGCTCATCATGTGCCTGCTTAGATTTAATTGCAGTTAGCTTGGCAAAGAAACCAAGTCCTATTGGTATTAAGTGTGTTAATAAACTAATCATGGTTTTGTATTCTCCCTGTTACGTAGTTTTTGTAATAAAATACCTATGCCTGCTAAATGTGCAGCCTTTTTATTTCCTCTCATTAATTTTATAAATTCTTCAGGCGTAGTAGTCTTTAGTTTTTCGTTTGTTAATCCTACAGCTTTACCAAACTCTTTTCCTAAGTAGCCTTGTGTAACTGCCTCTTGAAAACTAGTAAATTTAACTTGTAAATCTCCATGTACTACTGACTTATTATCTAGAGCTTGCTCTGTTATACCATATGATGATTCAGCACCATAAATACGGGGTAAATAGGATTTAATTGACTCAGTACTATAACCATCCCTAGCTAGAGTTTCTAACTCTACTTTAAATATTTTAGTAGCTAAGGTATCAAAGTTCTTTTCTAATTCTTTTATGTTGGCTACTTGTTGTTGTCCTTTTTTAGTTAACTTACCTTTTGAATTAAATTCAGGCTCTAAGTTATTAAAATTGTCAATCCAGATTTGTCCAGACGACCCTCCTTCAGTATTATACAGCTTACCTACTTCACCACTACTTAATTTTTGAGTAGCTACAATAGAGCCACTACTTTTAACGGGAGTATTCCCTATACTTGGAGTTTCTGCTACAATGGGTTCTATAACTGTAGGTTTAATTACCTCTATTGGTTTCTTCTCTTCCGTTATTATAGGCTCTATCTTTGCTTCTGCAGGTAATCTTTCTTCTGGTGGTACATTAAAATGGTCTTCTATTTCTTTAGTTTTAAAATACATATTTAATAATCTTTGTGAAGATTTATCATCACCAATTTTATCAGTTTGTTTCATAAGCTCTACAAGTTCATCAGCTGTTGCCATTATTTAGTATCCATCTTTTTGTTATTTAATTTTTTTATTAATTTATTTAAAAAATCATCATCAGAAAGGTTATCATCTAGTACTTCAGTTATTTCTGGTTCTACTACAGGAGCCTCTACTACAGGAGGTTTAGTTTCTTGACCATTAATACTAAACATAGGGAACTCTTTATTTAAAATGTCTATAGCAACATCTTTAGATTTATTTCCTTGTGATTTAGCTACTAAATTAATATATTTATTTACACGTTGCATTTCTAAATCTAAAGCTTTATTAGTTGGTACACTAAAAGTTCCATAGTTTTCATAAAATTGTACAGGAACAGATTGATTATTTAAATCTGGTTGTCCAGCTTTTATACTATTTAATGTTGCTATAGTTCTACTTTTATAAAAATCTAATTCTGTTTCTAAAGATTGTCTAAAATCAGGTTGATTAACTACAAAATAATTAATAACATTATCATCCATAGAAGAAAGACTAGTAAATAGTTTATCATCAAAATTCATTCTTTTACTATCTCCCTCTTGTTCTCCTTTAATTTCAGATACTGTAAATACATTATTCATATATCCTATAGCAGATATATCAAGTTCTGTATTATTTTTTATAGCTGGTCCTAAAATAGTATTAAGTCCTCTTAGTTTTTCATTAGTTTGATTAGCATAAAAATTATTTAATTCTACATTAGATGAAGCAGAAACTTTACCCCCATTACTTGATTTAATAGAATTAAGAAAATCATTTATAGGTTTCATTTCTTCTATAGTAGGTTCAAAATCTGGATTTTCTCTAGTTTCTTTTAAAATAAATGCTCTTGTTTCTAATGCTACTTTAAAAGCTTCTGGATTAGTGAATTTTCTTAATGATAATTTATTTGTTAGTGACATAGTACTTTCTAAACTTTCTAGATATTTTTTTGAAAACTCTCCTGAATTAAGTTCTCTAGCATCTCTTTCCATCATTTCTATCATTTTAATCTGTTCATTATACCAACCTGTAACTCTATCTTTATTTCCTTTTGTATAATTACGACCTATATAATTTAGATTTTTTCTACGTTTTTGAATAGCTCCTTGTAAAGACAATACTTTTTGTTCTGGAGTAGAATCAGAAAGATTAATTTCTTTTAGTTCATCACCAAGAGTATTAAATATTTTTGTAGAAACAGCATCATAACCTATCTCATTCTTATAAGTAAAACCTTCTACCTTTGATTGAACCATTGCTTTATCATCATTATCTAAAATATCATTTCTTTCTGCCATTTGATTTAATAAAAAGAAATTTCTATCTCCTTCTAATATTTTTTCAACTATAACACCTTTTTCTGTAGTACTCTTATTATAAGGAAATATTTTTTGTTCTATTAAAAACTTATCTAATTCTTTATTTTGTCTAGTATCTGAATCTTTTTGGCTTTTTAAAAGACTTTGGTCAGCAGCTATTACATCAGAAAGACCCATAGACTGATAAACTTTTTGTGTTTCACTTAAAATTTCATCACGATAAGCTGGATTACTTTCAATAATTTCTGCTACTTTAGCATTAGACCTTCTACTAAATTCATAAGCATTTATTTTTCCTTGTTCTTTTGCATTAGCTAAATTAATATTAATATCATCTAATCTAGCCTTCCAAGCAGGAACTTTAGGACTGTCAGGATTAAGTTTTATCTCAGCTTGAATTTCTTGTTGTCTCTCTCTAAGAAACATTTGTTCAGAAGGACTTTGATTTAGATACTGTTGTGCTTCAAGGGTAGCTGTATCAGTAACCTCATCTATAGTCAGTTTTTTATCAAAAGCTGTTGCTGATTCAATACCTTTATCTACCATTTTTAAAGCAGACGTTAAACTATTAAACTTAGCAGGCATAGCTTTAGGTGTTGTATAAGTTATTCCAGGTGCATTTTGTTCAATTTTTGTTGTAAAGTCTACCATTATTTATTATCCTTTTCATATTGTTTATTTCTTTGTTTCATTAAAATTATTCTTTTCTTTATCTTATTAGCTTCTTTAGGATACTTACCCATCATATATCCTCCTAGTTCTTCTATTATATTAATTTCATTTTCACTATAATAAGGAGAATTTATATTAGATGTTCCAGCATCTTTTTTTATAAAACTATTATATACTTCCATTAATAAAGAAGTATGTTGTTTTTGAATTATTTTCCAAACTTCTTTTCTAAATTCAGCATGCTCTGCAGAACCATCTAAAAACTTTCTATCTTCTAAAGCAACCTCATAGTCATTCATTCTAGATTTAACATCTCTCCAAGTAGGTTTCCCATTAGTTATAAGATTAACTTGTACCATCATAGACCTAGCAGCACTTCTAATTGCATTTGATTTTTCTGTCTGAGATTTTTTAGTATCCCAAACAAATTGGTCAGCATAGTCTTGAACACCCATTATAGTAACTAAAAGATTTTCTGACTCACTAGTTCCAGTACCTGTAGGCTGTCCTGTCTTTGTAAATCTATCTCCTAAATATTTTTCTGCTTTAAATTTTAGAACTGGTTTTAGGAATGGAGCCATATTACCAACTATTCTAGCAGTAGCTTCTAGTTTTTCTTCATATGTATAGGCATTAGGTTGAGCCCAAAAATCATACATTAAACTAAAGCCTTTATTTTCTCCAATTAATTGATTAATTGTACCATATACTGCTCCTAAATCTTTTTCATTTCCTGAGTCATCTCCATAAAGTCCAACAAACTGAGCTGCTCTTTGCCAAAAGAAAAATGGAGTATCTTCAAAACCAAATAATCCTATTGATTCACCAAAATTTAAGTCTGCTTTTTCTTCATCTGTTAGGTCTTCTCCATAATTAGCCCACATATTTCCTAAATAATCAGCAAGATTTAATCTAGCAAAGTAAGCTTCAAACTCTTGTTCTTTATCACCATAGAATTTAGCAAACGCACCAACCATTTCTTTAATTGGACTTTGCATAGCATAAGGTAATGTACCTGTAAGAATTAATCCTGAAATAATATATTCCCATCTTCTCTTACCTTTAAAACCAGATGCATCTGCATTCCATAGTACTGCAGCTTGTTTTTGACTAAAACCCTCAAACTTACCATAAGCTTCCATAGGAGCATACTCTTGCCAACCCATTTTCTTAGCACCAGACATCCAACCAGTACCTTTAATAGAATCTTGCATCCATTCTGTTACATTTTCTTGTCTTTTCCATAAATGAGCTTTCTCAGGATTTTTATACATCCAATTCCTAATCATTACAGGAAGCATACCATCTCTACCTATACCTTCACCAAATTGAAAACCTTTAGCTAAACCTCTAGAAACTCTATTAAACCAAGTCTTAGGATTTAATACATCCATAATAGCATTAGAAGACCTAGGATTACCTAATCCAGTTATATCTTTAGCAAACATACTAGGTAGCCATTCATGTGAACTTAGTTTAGCAAAGTTGTGTTCTTTTTTCATTTGAAGTATAAATAAATAATCTTTTTTATTAAATCTAAAAGTAAAAGGACTAAGGAATTTTTCTTTAGGAGATTTAGCACTAATATATTCACCTTCAAGTGTAGGCATTCTTTCAGATTCCCAAATGTATTTATAGGTTTCTTCCCAAGCTACACTTTTTTTAAATACTGCACTCATTCCATCTAAAGCTGCTAAAGCCATAATATCTTTCAGATTGTGTGCAAACTTAACTGGGTCATATGATGAAGCTACTAATAAAGCACTTGCAAAAACAGGAGCTTGAATAAAAAGTTGTCTCCAAGGTTTCATTAGAATTCCTAGATGTACTGTAATAGTAGAAGGTAACATTACAGCAACATCAGAATACTTCTGAAGTTCTCTAGTAGTCATAACAACACCATCTAACATTTTTTCTGGAACTATTTTACGAACCATATTATTTTCCATAGCATCTGTACCCATATCTAGTAATTTTCGCATATAGTTAGCTGTAAATTTTGTTCCTCTACCATATCTTGCTAGTCTTATTTTATCATACATACGAAGAGCTTGATTATGTTCTTCAACATTTTTACCTTTTACTAATATCTGTTCTCTTGCTAAAGGAAAGTCTTGATTAATTATTTGTAATTCATTAGCTAATGTAAGAGGAGTTGATAAACTTTCTGCATTAGGAACAATAGAAACATCAGAACTAGGTCCAGGTTTAACATATAGTTCAACAAAAATTTGCTCCGCTTGTTTTAAATATTGTTGTGTTGCAAAATTAGAATTAATTTGATTACCTGTTTTTATTTCAGACCTAAATGGGTCTCCAACAATCTTAGAATCTAGTAACTCATTTCTATATTTAGAAGCATTACCAGCTAAATTAGCTGTTTCATAATAAGATTTAATATCTCTAGTACTTAACTCAGTAGCTTTTTTCATTACAATAATATATTCACCTGGAATTACAGTTACTTCTCCTTCTGAGTCTAATACTTGTCTCATAGGAACATCAGGATTATCTTTAATATAGTTTTGTAATTCATTAACTGTATCTCTAGCAGCAACAGTACTAGAATACTTTGTCATTCTAGTTGTAAGTATATTCCTGTTTTCTAATTGTTGAGCAGTTAAAGTTCCTTCAAACTCATTACCATAGTCTAATTTAGAAACATCAATTATTTCTCCAGTATTTTTATCTTTATATATACCTACTTCACTACCATTATGAATATGAGATAGTGGATATTTAACACCAAATAAATTAGATTCTTGTATTCTAGCTATATAACCTGGTTTTCTAGGTAAAATAATAGTAGGTAATTCAGAAGGAAGAAGTCCAGGGTAAGCAACATAATCATATGTTTTACCATCTTTACCTAATATAGGGTCCATTATTTCTGTACTAGCTACACGATAAACTTGATACTGTCTTAATCCATCTTGATAAGACCAGATACCGTCTTCCATCATATAGTCTCTTACATTAGGATTAAACAAAACTGCTTTATTAGAGTCAAGAAGTAATATTTCTATACTAAGAAGATTTCCAGATTCATCATAAAAAGTTAAATCTCCTCGTTCTATTTTAGTTTTAGCTGGGTCAAGAACTGGAATAACTCGTTCTACTTTAGTAACAGGGTCAACATAATAAAAAGATTTATCATAACCTTTTGCACGTAGTGACTCATGTAAACTTAAATTAGCCAGAACAAACTTTTGATTAGAATAAAATCTAAAAGCATCATGAGCTTGCTTAATCTTTTCTAATGTTTTAGTACGAGGAGTTCCATATTCAGGAGCTACTTCATCAAAAAAGTTTCTAAGTTCTCCTACTGATAAAGTATCAAACTTAGAAGTTTCTGAGTATCTAAGAGAAGTACCAAACATTTTTTGTTGTCTAGAGGATAGGTTTTTAAGTACATATTCAACCATTTCATCTTTAACTGCATTCTTATGATACTCAGCTCTTTCTAAATAACCAGTTTGTAGTTGGTCAAATTTAGCAGTAAACTGTCCATAAGGAGTAAAGAACTCACTTAATTGTACATTTCCACCCGTTGCATTAAGATTCATTGACATAGAATTCTGTAATGCTGCATCAAATTTATTAGTTCGTTTACTAGGAACTGTTCCATAGTCTGCATGAAGGTCTTCAATTAGCATTTGTGTTTGGTCCATCTGTTTAGTCCATCTTACAATATAAGTAGACCCATCATTTAAACTAAGATTTAATTTTTCATAACCAATCTTACTTACTCTATCTTCATAAGCATTTGCAGATTCACCTTTTAATTTAGGATTATCAATATGAGCTATTTCATGCTCTATAACAAAACTTACATAATCTTCTTTTGTTTTTAAAACCATTTCAAAAGAATTATTTGGTAACTCTAAAAGGTCTTTTCTATGCGCTGGATTTGTTGTATCACGACCAATAATTTTACCTTCTTTATGGAAAAATCTATAGTCACTTATATTAGGAGGAAGTCCTTTTAAAATCCTTTCTCTATCTATACGAATTTCAGTTTTACTAGTACTAACAGAAGCTTTTACTACTTCACCACTTTTTTTCGTTCTTCCTGTTGGTTTATTAATAATAGGATATACTACTCCAGAAGCATTAGTATATGTTTTAGGTGTATAGCTTTCTATAACATTCCAAGCCTGCATCCCTGTACTTTGAACTCTTTCAATTACTAACTCATTAGGTTCTAGTACTTTATTTTCTCTTCTTTCTAAAATAGCTTTTTCTACTGCTTCATAAGCTTGTCTTACTTCACTTCTAGTTTTATAATTTTCTTGAGAGGTTCTTCTTATAACAGTACTTTGAATAAATCCATTGTATGTAGGAGCCTTTACACTAAATGTAGGAGATACTATTATAGGAACATCTACTTTAATATTATTAATAGAATTAATTGTATCTACAGTACCAGAAATAAACTCAACCTTTTCATTATAATAAATATCTAAAGGGTCTAGAAGAGCTAGTTCTGCTTGTCTTTCAGCTGATTGTAAAACTTCTGGAATATTACGAACATCCATTGGAGAACCAATTTGATTTGTACCAACTAAACCATTATTACCATCCATAGCTTGATGTAAAAAGGATTGTATATTTAATCCTACTTTAGGACCTGTTTCAGGAGCTAAAGTAAATACATTCATTATATCAATACCTGCTTTAGGATTAACTAAAGTAGTAGTTGCTATTGGACTATTTAATTTTATGTTAATATCTGGACCTGTTTTTGGAGCATTGGGTGGAGCTGGATTAATATCATTTGTAACTGTTTCTCCCTTAACATCTTTTATTTCTCTAGGTCCTGGTATTCCTCTAGCATCTTTTGCAGCTCGTTTAGAAACAACACTATCAGCGTAATTTCTTAAACCACTATAAGCAGTGTTTTTACTAAATCTATAGACTGACCTAGTAGCTTTAGGTAAAAGAGCAGCTACAATTAATTTAAGAGGTAAACCAACAAGTTCTGGGTCATTAGGAGTAAGAGTTGCTCCAGTTTTAGTTAACTGTGTATCTACCCATCCAAAAAATTTAGCTACTATAGTATCTGCTAGGTCATTATTAATATTAAGGTCATCCTTTATACCTTGTTGTATACCTTGCCATAAAACTTCATTTCCAGGTCTCATAGAATAATAAAACATAGCAGTAACAGTATTATACATCTTTTTTCCATACTTAGTATTTAGTTCTTTCTTAAGAACCAATGCTCTTGCAGCAGTGTCATCTATAACTTTTTGAGGAATATTCTTTTGATTTTCTGAAGTTGTAAATTGTAATCTACTATTAATACCTTTAGAGCGAAGCTCTTTTTTTGTTTCTTCATCTAGACTATCAAACACTTCTTGATAAGCTTGATTAGCTAAATAAGAATCCATACCATTTGCAGAATTAATTAAAACTTCTACTCCTTGTACTCCAAAAGGAATCAATCCAACAATACCATCTACAAGAGCCAGAGGTTCTGTAATTAAATGACTTGCAAGATTAGCAAATTTATTTTTTTCATTTGTTTCTGGTAAAGCACCAGCGATTCCAAAATTTATATTAGACTCTGGGCTTGACATATATTTAACAAAGATATTATTTTCAAGTATTTCAGAAGGAGATTCTAAAGACTGTGATGTAGTATTAGACTTTGGATTAAGAAAAGAATCAACTTTTGATAAGATACTTTCTTCTTTTTGAACTTCTTTAATTTCTTTAATTTGTTCATCTTTTATTATTATAGCATCATCATTTTTATCTAAATCATTATCTACAATATATGTATCATTTATTTTATTTATATATTTATCTTTTAAAGATATAGGAAGACTTTTATTATTTATATAACTATCTAAATGTATTCTTTTTTCTTCTTTAGAAATTGTAGAATCATTTAATAAGTTATTTACTATTTCTTTTTTCATTACATCTTGTTCGGTTTCCCATCTTCCTTTAGCTTTGTCTAAAAGAATAGAGTATCCTGATGAATCTAATTCTTGATTAATAGATTCAAATGTATCTATAGGGTCTGAATCACTAAGGTTACTAAAAGAAGAATAAAAAGCATCATCTTTATCTTGAGAGTTACCGGGTTCTTTATAAGGTTCAACAGGTAAGATTTGTGGTTCCATATTATCTTCCACCAAATATATTAGAGATTTCGCCACCCTGTGTCATAAGATTACCACCTAAAGTATCTACTTGATTCCACATAGTAGATTTAGAAGCAGCAGTATTACTAGCAGACTGATAGTTAGCAGTCATAGTATTAATACCTGAAATTTGATTACCTACATCATTAGCAACACCTAGATTACCTAGATTAGCAGATACTTGTGTACCTGTTCCACCAACAGACCCTGATAATGCTGAAGTACCTCCTGCTCCTAATCCACCATTTGATGTAGCTCCTTCTACCTGTCCTTGTCTTATTCTAGCTCCACGTATTTGAGTAAGTCTTTGTCTTTTTGCTTGTAATTGTCTATATCTATTAGCAACTTCATTAGCTCTATTTTGTGATGCTGCTGCAGCTCTATTCATATCAGCACCTTGTTTTTGATATTTTCTAGATTGAATATTTCCCATAGCTTGCATACCCATACCACCAATAGACAAGGCTGTACTAAGACCCATTCCACCTGAAGCAGCAATACCTGCTATACCTGTATGTATACTAGTTGCAGCGGCTGCAGGTCCATAAGCCGCCATTAAAGCAGTGCCTCCATAATAAGCAGCAGCTACAACTACTGCAGTTTTAATTGCACTTTTATATTCAGGTAAACCTGTTGTAGGATTAATTGTACCTGACCCTCCATTAGCTTTTAATAAAATAGCTTCACTTGGATTAATATGAGCAAGCATAGTATCTCCATCTTGCCCTTTACTAGCAATGTCAAGATAAAGTTCTTTTAATAAAGATACTTTTTCTTTAAATGTTAAATTTGCTATACTCATACTAAATCTCCAATTTTGTTATATAATTTAATAATCCATCATCTGTTAATATTATACCATTTGGTACTGCTTTTGCTCCAAATACTATATTAAATTTTCTTTCTTTTTTTGTTTCACAAACACCTAGAACATGTTTAATTCCTCGGTCTCTAAGTTTTTGTTTAGCAATTTCTAAACCTTTTAAATACCTTTTAAATTTTGTATGACTCCAAGAATGACACTCAATATGCATTACCCAATCATTAAGTTCTTTGCTCCATGTTATACCTATAAAACCATTATCACCTTCTTCGTACAATATTTCCATAGATTTACTGAGTTGTTGTCATAGTGACTGGATGTCCCCACCCTAACAATCTCATATCCTTTCCTGTTTCTGATTTAATAAATAAACTTATACATTTACCAGAACCTCTAAGTTTGTTTTTAGTTACTACCATACTTTCACCACTATCAAATACTCCTGCACCAGAAGGTGTAAAAGGTCTTAGTAGTCTATAGGCTTCAAACTCTTGTCCCCATTGTCCACTAGCTGCAGAGTTAGCCCAGTCCCATTGAACCTGTACTTTACAAGAAGATTGATTTTCTAAAATAAATGCTGCCGTTGCCCCGGAACCCGTTGCTGCAAACTTGTCTTCAGTTTGTTGTAAATAAAAGAATATATAAGGGATTTGTTTTTCTCTCATAATATCACCAAATAACTCATAGCCTGTAATTAAATAACTTGAGTAAGTTACACCAGTACCATTAGAAGTTTTCCAATCCATAAACTCACTACCATTATATTTAGATAATGTAAAAGCTGTACCTCTAAGAGTTAATAAACTAAATTGAGCTGCCCTATTAACTGGTATATCATCATTAACAACTACACCTGTTCCTGCAGTATTTATTACACTTTCTACTCCAGCTACTACAGTTTCTTCTCTAATAGCTATAGAGTACCCAGGAACATCTGCATAATCTGCTACATATGGTGAATTAGAAGCTAAACTTGATAACTCATTTTTATACCAAGCTTGTAATGTTAAATCAAATATTAATTCTTTATTATATGAATTAATATAATTACTTTCTGAATAACTAGAACTATCATTATATAAATATCTTACTCTATTTTCTCTTTCATCATAAAAACCCTTAGCATTATTTTTACCTAGTTCAGGTATATTTAAATATAAAGTCTGAATAGATTGTAATGATAAAGACTCTGATGCAAATCTTCCACTTCCTGCGTCTGGTTTAAGAGTATATATACCAGCTCTTGACCAATATACAAAGTTACCATTTACATTTACTACAGCATTAGGATTAAATACTCCGTTGGTAGATATTTTACTTGCTTGGAAAGAGGTCGCAATAAACCCTCCAGTATCTCCATAAATCTCCCACACGCCATTTTCTGCAAAAACTAATATCGAGGCTTGACTAGCTACAATTTTAACTATCTTAGTAATATCAGGTATCTGTATAGACCCTCCATCTGTATCTATTAAGTCATTAATACCTGGGTCAGTTGGGTCAGCTTCCTGATGACATATACCTAAATCTGCATTACTTCTAATAACTTTAGAAAAGAATATATAGCCTGAATAGTTAGGGCTTCTAGTATCTCCTCCTGATACATTTGATTCTATACCAGAATAAAACACACGTTGTGCATATGATGTAACAGTAGATATATTACCTTGTTCTGAATCACTTGGTAAACCTGATGTAACATCAGACTTACTCATTCTAGATGCTCCTCTACTAAAAGCATCAATAATAAATGAACCTTTAGCTATCTGAAAGTTAGACTGAGAATTTTTAAGTAATGTATCAGGGTCATACTTTTCATAATCATCTCCAGAAGGATTTGATATTTTACCTAATGTCCAACTATCAGAATTACTTGGATAAGCTCCTGTAACATCTTTATGATAATCTAAAGCATCTGGATAATCAGCACTTGCAGTAACTATATTTTTATTCCAACCTTGATTTCTAAGATTATATTTATGTCCTGATGTTAAATCAACAGGTCTAGTATCTTTAAAGAGAGTATCATTTACACCATATATATCTCTAATATTAAGAGTAATTGTAGTCTGAGATACATTACCAGAAGCTTTATCATATTCTAATAGTATAGGGTTATCTAAATCTTTACTTACTATAACACAACTATTATTAATAACTGAAACTTCTATATCATTATTACTTAATGCTCCTAGAGTAATATGATTACCACCATTCTTTAAAGCTGCAGAAGGACTAGGAGCAAGCATATTCATAAACCAAAGT
>Ga0308008_1000736_pt1 | contig 12153 bp, 8 predicted proteins | sample Neamet125_FD_203140 | JGI IMG/M metagenome (GOLD analysis project Ga0308008, IMG submission 203140) | Marine microbial communities from water near the shore, Antarctic Ocean - #125 | ecosystem: Environmental > Aquatic > Marine > Unclassified | place: Southern Ocean | collected 2014-07-24
TGCTACGGTTTTGTTTTTCAACTATAAAACCACAAACACTTTTACTTATAATAAAAAAACAAATGCATCAGGAGCTGAGAGAGTAATTGAAAAAGACGATACATTTAATCCTACTCCTGAAATGATGGATGAAGGTAATTTTGAAAAAATATCTAAAACAATAGATGTTTGGTATGAAGGTGTTATGGTTATGGGTACTAACATTTTAATAAAATGGGAAATGTCTGAAAACATGGCTAGACCTCAATCAGCATCTCAAGAAGTTTATCCAGAATATATAGCTTGTGCGCCTAGGATGTATAAAGGTGCTTTAGAATCCGTAACTAGACGTATGATTACGTTTGCTGATTTAATTCAAATGACTCACTTAAAATTACAACAAGTAATTTCTAGAGTTGTTCCAGATGGGGTATTTATAGATGCAGATGGTATTAATGAAGTTGACTTAGGAACTGGTAACGCATATAATCCTGAAGACGCTCTTAGAATGTTTTTTCAAACAGGTAGTGTTATTGGTAGAAGCTATACTCAAGATGGAGATTATAATCAAGCAAAAGTTCCTATTCAACAACTAAATAGCAATTCAGGTCAAGGTAAGATTCAAAGTTTAATAGGTACTTACAATCATTACTTATCTATGTTAAGGGATGTTACTGGATTAAACGAAGCAAGAGATGGTTCTACACCTGATTCTTATTCTTTAGTTGGATTACAGAAATTAGCAGCGTTAAGTAGTAATACCGCTACTAGACACATATTAGATTCAGGTCTTCAAATTACAGAAAGACTATGTACTTCTTTATCTAGTAGAATTGCAGATATGTTAGAATACTCTGAATTTAGAGAAGAGTTTGTAAACCAAATAGGGAAATTTAATGTAGGGATACTGGATGAAATAAGTAAACTTTATTTAAGTGATTTCGGTATTTTTATAGAAGTAACACCTGATGAAGAGCAACAAAAAATGCTTGAACAAAATATTCAGATGGCACTTCAAAGAGATTCAATTAATTTGGAAGATGCTATTGATATTAGAGAAATAAGAAATTTAAAGTTAGCTAATCAAGTTTTAAAATTAAAAAGAATAGCAAAGCAAGATTTAGAACAACAACAAAAATCTGCATCAGCTCAACAGCAAGCTCAAATAAATCAACAATCTCAACAAATAGCTGCTAAAATGGCTGCTCAAAAAATTCAGATGGAAACTCAAGCAGCTATGCAAATAGAAGAAGCTAAAGCTGATTTCTCTGTTAAAAAAATGAGAGGTGAAGCCGCTATTAAAGCTGAACTAATGAATCTTGAATTTCAGTTACAAATGAAATTAAAAGGAGTTGAAATAGAAGGGTTAAAATCTAGGGAAATTCAACGTGAAGATGCTAAGTCTGATAGAATATCACAATCTAGTACAGAGCAATCAAAACTAATAGAGCAAAGAAAAAACAACTTACCTCCTGTAACTTTTGAATCTAACGAAGATAGTTTAGATGGCTTTGACTTAGCAGAATTTGAACCTAGATAAACTTAAATTATATATTAAAAATAATACTAACTTTGTAAAAATTAAATCAAATGGCATTTCAAGTAAAAGAAGTAACTTCTATAGATCAAAAATCAGTACAGGAAGTAGAAGAAAATCTACTCAACAAGCACAAAGAAGAACAGGAGCAAGAAAATTTTGAAGAACAACAAATTCCTAAAGAAGATATTGCAGAATCTGTTGAAGAATTAAAATCACCAGAATTAAATGATGAAGATGTTCTTTCATATATTAAAAACAGATACAATAAAGATATAGAATCTGTAGATGATTTTTTCGCTAAAAGAGAAGAAGCAGAAACAGAAGCATTACCAGAAGATGTATCTAAGTATTTAGAATACAAAAAAGAAACTGGTCGTGGATTTAATGATTTCGTAAAAGTTAATAACGATTATGATGATTTAAATGATGACCAAATATTAGCAGAATATTATTCTTTAACTGAAGAAGATTTAGACTCTGAAGATATTCAATATTTAATGGAAGAGAGGTTCTCTTACGATGAAGATGTTGATGATGAGTCAGAACAAAAGAAAAAGAATATAGCTAAAAAAAGAGAGCTTTCTAAGGCAAAAAAGCATCTTAATACTTTAAAAGAAAAATATAGAACTCCTCTTGATTCAAGTGGGAATTCTGTTTCAGATGAAGAATTAAATGAAATAAAGTCTTATAGAGAATATGTCCAAAATTCTAAAACCACTACTGAAGCAAATCAAAAAAAGAGTGAGTATTTTGTGAAGAAGACTAATGAGGTTTTTAGCCCTGAATTCAAAGGTTTTGAGTTTAACGTAGGTGATAAAACAGTTAAGTATTCTGATGGAGATGCAAACGAAATGAAAGCTAAACAAATTAATCTTGATAATTTTGTAAATAAATATACAGGAGAGGATGGTTTAATTAATGATGCTTATGGTTGGCATAAATCAATTAGTGCCGCAATGAATCCAGAACGTTTTGCTCAATATTTTTACGAGCAAGGAAAAGCTGATACTATTGGTGATGTTTCTAAGAAAAGTAAAAACATTAACATGCAGGTAAGGCAAACTCCTCAAGCAATTGGCGATACGGGTTTTAAAGCACGACAGATTTCAGGAGAAAGTGGAAAAGGATTAAAGATTAGGAGTAAAAGATAATTATTAAAAATTTAAAAACAAGAAATTATGGCAGTACAAGCAGTTCCTGGTTTTGACTTACAACCAAGTTCAGAACAGGTATTATTACAAACAAATTACATTACTAACTTTGATTTTTTAAATCAGTATTTACCAGATACTTATGAAAAAGAATTCGAACGTTATGGAAATAGAACAGTAGCATCATTCTTAAGAATGGTAGGTGCTGAAATGCCTTCTAACTCAGATCTTATTAAATGGGCAGAGCAAGGAAGATTACACACTAAGTATACAAACGTAGCCTCAGCAGCAGCAGCAGCAGCACATACAGCTGTATTGACAATTGGTGACACATTACTTCCTGGAACAGGAACTATCGCTCTTAGAGTTGGTCAAACAATAATGTTATCTGATTCTACAGCAGCTTCAACTCTTAGTAATAAGGCGATTATAACTGCAGTTGATTCAGCAAATTCACAAGTTACTGTAGCTTACTATGAGGCAGCAGGTCAAGCAATGGCAGCAGCTACTGTATGTTCTTTATTTATTTATGGTTCAGAATTTCAAAAAGGTTCTATCGGAATGCAAGGTCAACTTGAAGCTGATGATTCTATTTTTGAAAACTCTCCAATTATCATTAAAGACCATTACGCAGTTTCTGGTTCTGATATGGCTCAAATTGGGTGGATTGAAGTAACAACTGAAAACGGTGCAACAGGATTCTTATGGTATATGAAATCTGAGCATGAAACTAGACTTCGTTTTGAAGACTATTTAGAAACCGCTATGGTTGAAGCAGTACCAGCTGAAGCAGGTTCTGGAGCATCTGCAATTGCAGCAGGAATTGCAAGTGGTGTAGGTAACAAAGGTTCAGAAGGACTTTTCTATGTAGTTGAAGAAAGAGGAAATGTATGGAGTGGTGGTAACCCAACAGCTCTTTCAGATTTTGACGCTATTATACAGAGATTAGATAAGCAAGGTTCTATTGAAGAAAATGTGCTTTTCGTAAATCGTGAATTTGGATTTGACATTGACGATATGTTAGCATCACAAAACTCTTATGGAGCAGGTGGTACTTCTTATGGTTTATTTGATAATGATAAAGACATGGCTTTAAATTTAGGTTTCACAGGATTCCGTAGAGGTTATGATTTTTATAAAACAGATTGGAAATATCTTAATGATGTAACTATGCGTGGTAATATTGTTGGTGGATCTATTAATGGGGTATTAGTACCTGCAGGTTCTACAACAGTATATGACCAAGTATTAGGTAAAAATGCTAAGAGACCATTCTTACACGTTCGTTATAGAGCTTCAGAAACTGAAGACAGAAAGTATAAGACTTGGATTACAGGTTCAGCAGGTGGAGCAGCTACTTCTAGCTTAGATGCTATGGAAGTAAACTTCTTATCTGAAAGAGCTTTATGTACTTTAGGTGCAAACAATTTCTTTATCTTTAAATAAGATATAGATGTTATTTAATAGGGGGATGCTAACCCATCCCCTTTTTTATAAATTTTAATTTCAATCAAATGAGAAAAAAAGCAGAAGCTTTTGTAGATAAAAGCTACAAACTTACCAGAGACAAAGCTCCATTGAGCTACACAATTCCAACAAGAAATACTAAAAGAAGCAGTTTATTACACTTTGATACAAAAACAGGGCAGAATAGATCTATGCGTTATGCTAAAAATCAAAAAAGTATTTTTGAAGATGAGCAAGATGGAAATATTCTTTTAGAACCTATTATTTTTGAAGATGGATTCTTAAGAGTACCAAAAGAAAATCAAATTTTACAAAAATTCTTAGCATTTCATCCTTTAAGTGGTCAAACATTTATAGAGGTAGATAAAGAAAAAGATGCTAGTTTAGATGTAGAAGAAATGGATTTATCTTTAGAGGCACAAATTTTAGCTAAAGATTTAGATGTTGAAATGCTAGAAACTATTGCAAGAGTAGTGATAGGATTAAGAGTAGATTCATTAACATCAGCTGAATTAAAAAGAGATGTTAGAATGTTTGCTAAAAGATATCCAGATGAATTCATAGAATCTTTAAATGACCCATTACTAAAACTTCAAAACAAGTGTGCTACATTTTTAAATGAAGGATTATTAATTATAAAGAATCAAAAAGATGTTTATTATAATATAAAAGGAAATAAAAATAAACTTTTAACTGTGCCGTATGGCGAAGACCCATTGTTTATTTTAGCTTCATTCCTTCAGAGTGATGAAGGATTAGAGGTTCTGAAGATATTAGAATCTAAACTATAAAAATCAAAGAGGCTTCAAAAAAAGAAGCCTCTTTTTTTTTTGTATATTTGTCAAAAGATTTTATAGATGTCAATAATAAACACAGTAAGGGCTACGGTTCTTTCTATAGCCAATAAAAACAACTTTGGGTACATCACTCCCAACGACTTTAACCTATACGCAAAACAAGCTCAGTTAGATATATTTGAAGATTACTTTTATCAGTATAATTCATGGATTGTAAAACAAAATGCAAGAGTATCTGGTAGTGGATATGCAGATATTGTAAAAGGATTAGTAGAGGTTTTAGATTATTTTTCTTTAACCAAATCATTAATAATTTCTAATGGTTATGATTTTACATTACCGGAAGATTATTATCTAATAAATAAAATAAATTACTACCCTAATTTAAGGTCATCAGGTTCAGTAACAGGAGGGGCTGGTAAAGTACTTATATCTACAGGTTCTTTATTTATTACTGATGGAGTTAAGCCAACAGATTTACTTTCTAACATAACTAATTCAGGAGAAGTTCTTAATGTAGTAGCGGTTACCAATGAAACCACATTAACTTTAAGTGGAAACATTAATGTAGGTGATGTTTTTAAAATCGTATCAAATAGTGGTATTACTGAAGTCGAAAGAGTTTCTCAAAATAAAATATTTTATTTAAATTCAACTCCATTAACATCGCCAAGCACTTCATTCCCTGCTTATGTTTTAGAAGATAGTGACATTACAGTTTATCCTATAGGACAAATTGCATCAGGAACTGTTTTTTCTCAATACATAAGATACCCTAAAGACCCTAATTGGACTTATGAAGATATTATACTTGGTGGAGAACCTTCGTTTGACCAAACATCTGCAGATTATCAAGATTTTGAACTACCAATTTCAGATCAAACAAATTTAATAAATAAAATATTACAATACGCAGGTTTATCTATTAGAGATAAAGATGTAGTAGCTTTTGGAAAAATGGAAGAACAAGAGGCAAACCAACAAGAAGGATAGATTATGGCATATTTAACAGATTATCAATATTACGAAAATGGAGGACTTAATTTTGAAAATGAAAATTGGGGTTCGTATCAATACGTTTCATTAAACGACATAGTAAATAACTTTATGGTTATGTATGTTGGAAATGATAAATTAATTAATAATGTAGAAAGATATAATGTTTTATTTCACGCAAAAAGAGCTATACAAGAATTAAATTACGATTCTTTAAAAGAGATAAAAATATTAGAATTAAATGTCTGTGATTCATTAAGATATATATTGCCACAAGATTATGTAAATTGGGTTAGAGTATCAATGTATAGAGGAGGTACGTTATTTCCATTAACTGAAAATATTCAGACTAATTGGAGTAGTGCTTATTTGCAGGATAATAATTGTAGAATTTTATTTGATGAAAAAGGAAATACATTAAAACCTGAAGATTCTACATTAGATGCTGACAGAATAAAAGGAAGTAAAAAAAGCATATACTTAAATGAAGGTAGTGTATATGATGGGCAGGAAGGTTATTGTTATAATGACTCATGGTACTTTGAGTACTCTATAGGAGCTAAGTTTGGATTAAATACTGAAACAGCAAATGCAAATCCAACTTTTAAAATAAACAAGAAATCAGGTGTAATTAATTTTAGTTCTAGTATGGCTGATGAGTTAGTTGTTCTTGAGTATGTTTCAGATGGAATGGAAGGTGGAGATGATTCTGAAATAAGTGTAAATAAATTATTTGAAGAGTTTGTTTATTCTTATATGAAATTTGTAATACTACAGAGCAAGTATGGTATCCAAGAGTATATCATAAATAGAGCTAGAAAAGAGAAATCAGCGCTTCTAAGGAACGCAAAGTTAAGATTAAGCAATATACATCCAGGAAGATTATTAATGAATCTGAGGGGTCAAAATAAATGGATAAAATAGCATGCCTAAAATTCAAAAGAATTTCATAAAAGGGAGAATGAATAAAAGTGCTGATGAACGAATTGTTCCCCAGGGCGAATATATTGATGCTTTAAATGTTAGATTAGGTTCTACTGAAGGAACTGAAATCGGAGCTGTAGAGAACTCAAAAGGAAATGAACTTTTAGTTTCTTTAAAATATAAGAATCAAGCTTTAACAGGGGCTAGATGTATAGGTGCGTATGAGGATGGAGCTAATGAAACTATTTATTGGTTTGTAACATCACCATCTGTTGATATGATAGTATCATATAATACTAGACTTTTAGTTTTATTTTATCATGTAATCTCAACAACTGTATTAAATTTTGATAGTAAATTTTTAGTTAATGGTATTAATCTTATAGGTGATTTGTTGTTTTTTACAGACAACTTAAATGCTCCAAGAAAAATAAATATTACTAGAAGTTATTTACAGCCAATTTCAGATGTAGACCAAATTACAGAACAAGATATAGGTGTTATTTTAGCACCACCTTTAAATGCCCCAACTATATCCCAATTTAAATTAGGTGGAGGAGAGAACTATATGGAAGAACTTTTTTTAAGTTTTGCATACAGATGGCAATATGAAGATGGAGAATACTCAGCTATATCTCCTTTTTCTCAAACTGCTTTTTCTCCAGGACCTTTTCAAATAGACTATAGTACCTATGACAATTCCGCAATGATTAATATATTCAATAGTGTAAATATTGGATTTGATACAGGTGGTAAAAATGTAAAAGATGTTGACCTTATTTTTAAGTTCTCAACAAGTCAAACAATTAATGTTATTGAAAGATTTAATAAAGTTGACCAAGGATGGTTAGATAATGAGTCACAAACTATTCCCTTTACAAATAAAAAAATTTACACAGCGTTACCGGAATCACAATTACTAAGATTATATGATAACGTTCCTAGGAAAGCACAAGCTCAAACAATAATGGGTAATCGATTAATGTATGGAAATTACATTGATGGATATGATATTACAAATGAAAATGGAAAAGAAATTTATTTAGATTACGATATAGATTTAATTTCAGAAGCATTAAGTGCAGATGAAATAGCAGCAACAAATAGTCCTGTTCTTTATTCAATAGGGCCTTCTCAAACTGTTAACTCAGCAAAGATTTCAATTAATTTTGGAGGAGATGCAATTGCTTTAGTTGAAGGGTCTCAAATAGGTATTGATTTTAATTATAAAAGCACTCAATATGGTGGAGATGCAAGTTATAATGATGGAACTCAGCCTGAAAATACATTTGAATACGTATTTTTATTTAATATACAAAAAAACTACGGTAGTGTTTATGCTTTAGCATCTAGTGATGAGTTTATTGCAGCTGTACAGGAATTTGTAGCTCCTGCTAATTCAAGTTGTTTTGATTTAAGTGTAGGAGGTGTAGCTGGAACTTCAGTAACTGATGTATATAATTGTGGTATTGCTGCTAAAAATGAGTGGCAATATGAAGGTTTTGGAATTACAAGCGGTAATCAAGGTTTTCAAATAGAAACCTCTCAAGGAAGTGATGTAATTAGTATTACAATTCCTGCTTTAAAATTTCAGAAATATAACCAATCAACTCAACCACCAACAGCTTTAGGAATATATGCTTACGAGTATTTATCATCAAGTTCAGCGACTGGATTATATTCTTTAGAATCTTCAAAACAAAGTTTACATAGTAATAGGGATTATGAAATTGCAATTGTATACATGGATGACTACGCAAGAAGTAGTACTGCATTAGTAGATACAGCAAATACAGTATACATACCTTGTCAAGCCTCTATTAATAAAAATAAGATTAGAGTTACTTTAAATAACTATGCTCCTTATTGGGCAACTAAGTATAAGTTTGTAATTAAAGAATCTAAAACAGGATACAGAACCATATATTCAAATATATTTTATACTGAAGCGTCAACTGGTAATGTTTGGTTTAAACTTGAAGGTGACAATAGGGATAAAGTAAAAAATAACGAAAATCTATTTATAAAGTCTGATACAAATGGCCCTGTTCTTAGATGTACAAAAACTAAGGTTTTAGAATTTGAAAGCAAAGCAGAAGATTTTCTTTGCAAGAAAGGTGTAGATGGTGAGCTTTTACCTGATAGCCAGCCTTGTGGACAGTCCCCAGGAACTTATATGTTATTAAGACCTGCTGGATTTGCAGCAAGTGCCCCTGCGAATGCCTTTATAGAAGAAAAAGCCGGATGTACGGGAAGTTACTGTACAACTAGAGCTAGTGTATATATAGATAACCCAAACACAACTGGGGCTACAGATTTATTTATACCTTATACAATACCTGCAGGTAGTATTATTAGAATTTATTTGAGAGCTAATAGATTTAAAAGAGGTAGTAAATGCGGTAGTAGGGAATATGATTATGATAAAAGATTTACAGCTTCTCAAGAGTACGATAGTTTATATAGTTTTATTTTAGGTGACAATATTGATTTAACTAATGGTATTTCAGGAGGTACAGATGATACTATAAATACTGTTGTATTTGACAAGCAAATATATGCATTTAATGTAAATCCACAACCTAATCCAAAACCAGGAGAGAATACAATATTCTTTCAACAAGACGCAGCAGATGGTAGAATGTTTTTATGTTTTAGAAACGGAACACCTAATTGTGGTAGTCCTAATAAAAGAAATTCTTACGGAGAAATTGAGTTAGAAGTTCAAAGAGCTACTACATTAATGATTTTTGAGACAGAACCAATTCAAGCAAATGATGAATTGTATTATGAGAATGAACAATCTTTTGATATTGTAAATTCATTTCACCAATCAGGAACAAGTAGTACAGACCAAAATCAAAATCTTACTCAATCAGCCATTGTAGATTTAACTTTTTTTAATTGTTATGTATTTGGAAACGGAGCGGAAAGTGATAAAGTTTTAGATGGATTAGTAAATCCTGTTTTATCTTTAGGGGATAAAGTTACTTCAGTATCTGAAGAACAATTTAAAGAGTCAAATAGATTTGGTGATATAACGTATAGTGGAGTATTTAATCAAGAAAGTAATTTAAACAAGTTGAATCAATTTAATTTGGCTTTAGCTAATTTTAAAACTTTAGAAACATCATATGGCCCTATAAGAACACTTCATGCAAGACAGACAGATATTTTAACATTACAAGAAGATAAGATATCTTATGTATTGGTTGGTAAAAACTTATTATCTGATGCTGCAGCAGGAGGTGCTATAACATCTGTTCCTGAAGTATTAGGAACTCAGTTAGCTAGAATAGAGGAATTTGGAATCAGTAATAATCCTGAAAGCTTTACTTCATATGGATATGATGTTTACTTTACAGATGCTAAAAGAAGTTCTGTAATAAACTTAAAAGGGGGTTCTAAAGGTGGAGCAGGTGATAAACTGTCAATTATATCTCAAGTAGGTATGAGAAGTTGGTTTAGAGATTTATTTGTTGATTCTTTTGAAACTCAGAAACTAGGAGGGTTTGATCCTTATATGAATGAGTTTGTATTAAGTAGTAATATTAAATCTATTCCTATACCTCCAATTGAAAGAGATTGTGGATATCAATTAGATGTAAATAATTCATCATCTCCTTATATAGCTACTATAGATTTTACAACAATAATTGGTAACGTTGTTTTTGATGTATCAAATAATTCAAATAGTGTAAATATTAAAGTTACATATGATGGAGCGTTAGTTCTTACGCAATCAGTTGCAGCAGGTGGTGGACAAGTTAGTTTTAATAAACCAACATCATACCCAACGACAGCTATTGTAACGGTTACACCTATTGCTCCTGCTCCTGATCCTGCTTCTGCAGGAGACTCATACTCAGTACTGTTTAATTGCCCAATAGCTAATACATTAACAGTCAAACAAATTGTTGTAAATTTTGAAGGAGAAGTTAATTTAACTACTACTACTAGATACAAATGGTCAATAGGTACAGATGTTAGTCCGTTTAGTACTAATTCTATTGTGTTGCAAGACGATGGTATTTCTTTATTTAAAACTCAAACAGGTCAAGAGTCTTTTGGTACAATACCAGCAAATAACTCTACGGTAGTAATGCAAAGTAGACAAAACTCAGGGCAGAGTTATGATTTTGATCCACTAGTAGATAAGTTTAAATACTTAGTTTCAAATACTAATTACAATGAAAGTGATGTAAATACTTTGTTACCGTTATTAAATACAGCTACACCTATAACAGGTGGTCTTTTAAATTATGAATCTTCTTTTAATTATTTAAATAATCAAGGAGATGATTTCTTATATTTAGTATGGGACTTAAGAAACCCAACTTCAGTATCATTATGTTACAATGAAACAAGTGCGGTAGATGCATGTTGTGATTGCTGATAATAAATAAATAAAATAAAAAATGAGTTTAGTAAATAAATATATTGATTCTGATAGCTTTTTAACAGCTATTTCCGTTTACAGCGATGAAGCGTTATTGAGTTTAGCACCAGATGGTTATTACCAAATTAATGGAAATTATAGAAGACAATTAAATGGACTTTTAGGTCCTTTAGTTTTATGTCAAACTTGTCAGCCAGATGTTACACTATTTAATTTATGCTTTGCAGTTACTGAAAATGATTTATGTTGTGATACTTCAACCCCAGTAGTTGTATATGCAGCAGGTTTGAATGTAGCAAATTTATCTAGTGTTGTAGGAGATTTATATAAAGATTCTTTTTTGCAAATAAAAGCCGATAATGGATTTTATAGTGACGATTCAGGTATAACATGCTCCTCGTTAACTAAATTTGATACTTCTGTAGGAAACCCTACAGGTGATTGTTCATCCCCTCAGCTAACGAGTTTATATTTTCAAGTAATTTCTCCAGCAACAAACCAAGCTCCATTAGTTACGAATTCTGTTTTTTCAGATGCAAATGGAACAATTCCGTTAAATAACGTCATTAACTGCTTATGGAGTTCGTTTAGGTGTGGTTGTTTCAATTGCTGCATGTACAACTCCTCCTACAGGTGTATCGTATACGCTTCAAAACGGAACACAATCTGATTTAACATATAGTTATACTAATACTTCAGGAGGGGTTGTTACGGGATTCCTAGGAGGATTTGAAGGACAAACTATTTGTGCGAAATCTAACACAGTATCTGCCGACACAGGTATAACCATTAGTACAGGATCATCTTGTTAATTACAAAATAAATAAATATGCCAAATTATAGACAACAATTATCAGGAAGCTTAGGAACCGTAAATGCGTGTCCATCATGCGGAGGAGG
>Ga0308008_1000741_pt1 | contig 12093 bp, 10 predicted proteins | sample Neamet125_FD_203140 | JGI IMG/M metagenome (GOLD analysis project Ga0308008, IMG submission 203140) | Marine microbial communities from water near the shore, Antarctic Ocean - #125 | ecosystem: Environmental > Aquatic > Marine > Unclassified | place: Southern Ocean | collected 2014-07-24
TTCTGCTTTTTTTTAGGTGGTTAAAAATAGTTTTTAAATTCTATTTAAACAAACTCAATGTTATTTTCTGAAATAAGCTCTTCTCCTTTATATTTTAAAAGGAGTTGAGCTACCGTTAAAGTGTCTTTCTGACAATATTTTTTTATGCGTTCTATATCTTTATCATTCCAGTAAACACCAGCTACTTGGCTTCCATCAATATCATCCTTTGGTGTTGGGATATTAAATAGAGCAGCCAATAATTTTATGGAAGTATAATGTTTGTAGTCACCAAACTTCCATAATTCCATTGTGTCTAAATGATTGACTTCCCAAGGTTTTTTACCTGCAATATCTAAAAGTGCAGGCAGTTTTAATCCATTTATGAGTGTTCGTCTAGCTATAAATGGAAAATCAAACTCTTTACCATTGTGTGCACACAACTGATGTTGTTTTTTGTTGAACTGAGTGTTGAGTAGTTCGTTAAAATCAGTAATAATTTGCTTTTCATCATCTCCATAAAAGGATTTTATACGAAAATGATTTTCATTTTTTTCAGTAAATAAATACCCTACAGAAATGCAAATAATTTTAGAAAACTCAGCCATTACGCCTGCTTTTAGCTTGTAATATTCAGAAGGAGTAAACTCATCTTTTCTTTGCCAAGCTGTTTTTTCGGTCCATAAAGTCTGAAAAGTAATGTCTAAATCCTCAAAGTTTGGGGAGCAGGGAACAGTTTCAATATCCAAAAAAAGAATATTCTTTATTTTCACATCTATTAACATTTATGGATACATTTCAAGTGCTGCATCAATGAAGTGGTAGAAATCATCAAGGTGTCCATCAGGTAAATTAGTTCCAAATTTTCTTCCTAATCTGACAATAATCATATTTTTTTCAGGAATACAAATTACATACTGCCCCCAAAGTCCTCTAGTGTAATAAACGGATAATCCTTGTCTTTCTGCTAGCCAAAATTGATAGCCATAATTAGTGTTTGGGGCTCCTTTTTCATTTAACAAATTAGCAGCTGATGTTGCATCTTTTACATAATTACTATCTAAAAGCTGCGTTCCATTCCAATTTCCTTGATGTAAGTATAATTTTCCTAAACGTGCAAAATCTCTTGCATTTGAGTTGATACAACAAAATCCTTTTTCATCTCCACTTTCTACATCAGTATTCCAAAGTGCAGGGTGTTTGGCCCCCATTGGCTGCCATAGTTTTTTGGATGCGTATTCACTTATTGTTTCCCCAGTTGCAACCTCAACTATAAGAGTAAGTAACTGGGTGCAAGAGCTGTGGTATTTAAAGACTTCACCAGGAGGATCTATAACTGTCAGATTGGTAACTAAATCTTTTAAATTAGAGCCATAATACGCCTCAGCCGTTTGCCCAATTGGATTGTAATAATCTTCAGTCCAATTAAGACCTGAACTCATGGTTAGTAAATCTTTAATGCTTAATTCTGCATTTCTTTCTTCACAGAAATCGGGTAAAAAATCACATACTTTTTGGTCAACACTTTTAATTCTCCCTTCAGTTATTGCAATTCCAATTAGAGTAGAAACCCAGCTTTTGGACATGGAGAATGAATTTGACATTGTGTCGGCAGTGTAGCCGTGCCAATATTCTTCAAAATGTATACTGTCATTTATCATTACCATAAAAGCAACTGTTTCTAGCGTTTCATTTATTGGCTTAATAAAATCAGGTAAAGTAGCTTTATTGTAATCCTTTGAAATCCCCCACTCTTGATGTGTTCCTGCCTTAATGGTGTTAGCTGGGAAGTGTACAAAATCATGTATATATGAAGATGTGTACCCTTTTAAATAAGTTATTGAAATCGCTTTGTACATCCAGCTTTTTCCACTTATAATAACAAGTAGATTGAGGATTACAAAAATGATAAGTAGGTATTTTAATATTTTTTTCATCTTAAATAATTTTCATCTCAAATAGCTCAACTAAATGGGCTTTAAGTTTGTTTCTTACCTCATTCATATTGATTTCCTTTCCTAATTCTTTTTGAAGGGAAGTTACACTTTTATCGGTAATCCCACAAGGGATAATATTTCCGAAATAAGATAAATCAGAATTTACATTAAAAGCAAAACCATGCATAGTTACCCAGCGACTACTTTTAACCCCTAAAGCACAGATTTTTCTTGCCTTTGGTGTGCCTACATCAAACCAAACTCCTGTTTCTCCTGGAGAGCGTTCTGACTCTAATCCATATTCCTTTAAAGTAAGAATTACTGCCTCTTCCAAAAATCGTAAGTACTTATGAATATCGGTAAAAAAATTATCCAAATCCAAAATAGGATAACCTACAATTTGTCCTGGACCATGATAAGTGATATCACCCCCTCTGTTTATTTTATGAAAGGTTGCACCTCTACTTTTCAGATAATCTTCATTTACCAAAAGGTTTTTTTCATCTCCACTTTTGCCTAAAGTGTAAACATGTGGATGCTCACAAAAAATCAAATGATTTTTAGTACTAACTGTTTTGTTTTCTTTTCGGTTAGATGATTTTACAGCTAAAATTTCTGCAAAAAGCTCTTCTTGAAAGTCCCAACATTGCTTGTAATCAATGAGTCCTAAATCCTTAAATGATACTTTTTTGTTCATTATATTTTAGCGAGTTCCCCTTTTAAAAATTTGATAACATCTATCTCAATAGCATCTACGTTATTCATTTCAGATAGATACCAACTCACCCAGTCTCCAAGAATAATATGATAAAGCGAATTTTCAATTAAAGAATCGCCTTTACTCCAAATTTCAGTGATATTACTTGTAAACTTTGAAATCACTTTTTTATTGATATCCATTCTTATTTGGTTACGATCATAATCGCATTTATTACGGAAGTAAACAACCGCCAAATCATCAACATTGGTTCGCCAACCCAATAATTCATTATGATTCATTTCTGGGATAACATTATGCCAGCAAAGCATTTTACTATTTTCATTTAATTGCTGACGGAAACGAACAGCTACTCCTTCAAAGCCATTAGCCACATAAATAACTGGGGTTTGTTTGTACATTTTTTTTGCTAAATCCATTGCTTGTTTTTGGATATCAGCTTTTTCTGTATCAAGAAGGGTAATTGCTTTATCAAAGTCTGCTTTAAAAGAATCGTCAATAATTCCATAATGATTTAACATAAAGAATAGTTCAGTAAATGCATAGCCAATCATACCTCTTGGTGGATGGTTTCCTGGAATAATTATTTTGTTGTACTCATTTTCTTCAGCAATAGCTTTTAACTTTCCTCCTGAACTAATTACTGCAATTTCTGCTCCTCTTGCTTGGCATTTTTCTAAAGCATAAAGAGTTTCTTCAGTATTTCCTGAGTAGGAATTCGCAATAACAAGCGTATGTTCATTCACAAAATTAGGAATGCTGTAGTCTTTTGTTGCAGCAATAGGAATATTTACTTTTGACGAGATAATATCACTTACAATTGTTCCTCCAATTCCAGAACCACCCAATCCACAAATCAAAACATTTCTGATTTCTTTAGTATAAGGAGTTAAAGTTGTATTGTTTGCAATCTCTATTGCTTCTCTTAAATGATTGCTAAAATCATTGATGTAATCGTTCATTTTCATCTTAAATATTTTTATAATTTGAAATTAAAATTGGCTTGTTAAAAGAAGTCGAAAATACGAAATAATAGGATAATAGAATTCCTATCTTTGCAAAAAATTTAACAGATGACCAGAGTACTTTCCGAGCAAGAATTAGTAAGAAGAGAATCCTTACAAAAATTAAGAGATTTAGGAATTGATCCTTATCCAGCTGACCTATTTGATGTAAACACAACTTCAAAACAGATTAAGGAAAAATACAAAGAGGGTGAGGAGTTAAATGTAGTGATTGCGGGGAGATTGATGAGTAGAAGAATTATGGGTAAAGCCTCTTTTGCTGAATTGCAGGATAGTGATGGAAAAATTCAGATTTATGTAAATAGAGATGAAATTTGTGAAACAGAGGATAAAACCATGTACAATACAGTTTTCAAAAAACTATTGGATATTGGTGATATTATTGGAATTACAGGAACTGTTTTCATTACTAAAGTTGGAGAGATATCAGTAAAAGTAAAAGAGTTAAAGGTACTTACAAAATCATTGCGCCCATTGCCTTTACCAAAGGTAGATGCTGACGGAACGGTGCATGATGCTTTTACTGACCCAGAAAAAAGATACAGACAGAGATATGTGGATTTGGTTGTAAATCCTGAAGTTAAGGATGCTTTTATTAAGCGTACTAAATTAACAAACTCCATGCGTGAGTTTTTGAATAAGAAGGAATACCTAGAGGTTGAAACACCAATTTTACAACCGCTTTATGGTGGGGCTGCAGCTCGTCCGTTTAAAACGCATCACAATACTTTGGATATGGAATTGTACCTAAGGATTGCTAATGAGTTGTATTTAAAGAGATTGGTTGTAGGTGGTTTTGATGGCGTATATGAATTTTCAAAAGATTTTAGAAATGAAGGAATGAGTCGTTTTCACAATCCTGAATTTACACAAATGGAATTGTATGTTGCGTATAAGGATTATGCCTGGATGATGGACTTGGTGGAAGAAATGGTAGAGAAAATTGCTATGGATTTACACGGAAAAACAGAAATTCAGGTTGGTGATAATTTAATCAATTTCCAAAGACCTTGGAAGCGTTATACTATGTATGAAGCGATAGAGCATTTTACAGGAATTGATATCTCGAAAATGGATGAGGCTACTATGGCTGAAACGGCTAAAAAATTAGGTGTTGAGGTGGATAAAAGCATGGGTAGAGGTAAATTAATTGATGAGATTTTCGGAGAAAAATGTGAAGGGCAATTAATACAACCTACTTTCATTACGGACTATCCTGTCGAGATGTCGCCATTGGCAAAAAAACACAGAGAGCATAAAGGTTTGGTAGAGCGATTTGAAGCGATTTGTAATGGAAAAGAAATCTGTAATGCCTTTTCAGAATTGAATGACCCTATTGACCAAAGAGAAAGGTTTGAAGAGCAATTGGAATTAGGAAAAAGAGGAGATGATGAGGCAATGTTATTGGATGAAGATTTCCTAAGAGCAATAGAATACGGAATGCCACCAACTGCAGGTTTAGGAATTGGAATTGATAGATTAAGTATGATTATGACCAATAGTAATTCTATACAAGATGTATTGTTTTTCCCACAAATGAAAGCAGAAAAAGGAGGGGCAGAGGAGTAAAATCTTCCGATCTTGTTGAAAAGGTACTAAAGCAAGCCTTCTTCTAAACTATCTTGCTAAAAGCTTTTTCGAAACTTTATACTTTGCGGAATAAAAAAGACCGGCTTGGCTAGTTTTAAGCGTCAAAAATTCCTTCTGGTACCATTTTGGGTCAGTTGCTTTCTTTTTATGATCTTCATGTGATGAAGCTTCAAGTACTTCACTTTTAATCCACGGCTCAATACTATAAATGCTGAGTCCAAAATGTTCAGCTCTTTGAAGAACAATCTCAAAATCGGTTTCGGAGAAATATTGAACTCCATCTTGACCAAATCCATCATTCAAGTTATTTAAATCTGTAAATATGTTTTGCTCTAAAAATTTTGATTGATCCATGTTTGTGTTTTTGATGATGGTTTGTGTATGAAATATGTTGCGCAAAAATAGACTAAATTTCTCACAACTGAAAGCTGAAAAAGGAGGAACTGAGGAGAATAGCTTGGAAGATTTTTTTCTGTTAGAGGTTAGAATTAGGCATTATACCAGTAATTATTAGCTTAGCTATTGTTGGACGCAGTTTTTTTTATTCTACAAGATTTTTAAATAAGTAATTCAGATTATGTCCCTTTGGATAATCCTTGAAAGTCCCGAAAACCTTGTATCCCATCTTTTCATAAAATCCTTTAGCTTGAAAATCAAATGTTTCTAAAAAACAAATTGTTGCACCCTTTGAAATACCTTCTTGCTCTACCTTCTTGAGAAGCCTTGCTCCAATTCCTTTTTTTCTTTGATTTTTGCTAACCCACAATGAGTTTACATGCACCCCCCCCCCACGGGCTAAGCATTGACATTATCCCACCAATAATCTCATCAGAATTATTTGACACTTTATAATTGAATTTAATCCAATACTTCTGAACAGTTTGAGGGGCCTTACTTAAGTTAAACGCGCCTAGAGATTTTACTATTACATCTAAATCCTTATAGGAACTACATTCTTCTATTAGGCTTTCAAAATTTACTTGTTTCATATTAAAGTATTATTATATTTTACCTAACTAGTGATTTTGTGCAATATTACTAAAAACAAATTATGAGGCAAAAGAGACAAAAATATATTTTATACTAGTTTATTTAGTAAATATTTTATCTGCCACACAACAATTGGGTATATTCAATTATACAAAAAAACATTTTTTCAAAACCCCATCAGTCTTACTCTTCTTAATTAGTATTTATAACCTCTTTTTCATTTAAAAAATTCCTACTGCAAGTTCTGCCCAAATAAGAAAATGAGTGCTAGAATTGCTAGACAGATATCAATTTGGTATTTTTAACTTTTTCCTAAAGAAATCCTTTTAGGAATCAAAACAAACTTTTCAAGCAAACCTAAAGTTTATTTTTTTAGAAATTTATAAAGTTTCTTGTTCATTCTTCTTACAGCTTTTTCTAGTTTTTGTTTAATCGGTAATGAGCCAAATGTTCTAGCGTAATAAGGGAAGGGTCTTTTTAGTTGTACAAATTGGTCATTTCTTATAACCAAGGCTTCAAATCCCATATTTGCATGATCGTTTTGTTCTAATGTCACAAATTCTGCGATAAAGAAGTTTGCATTATAGTCAAATTTAATAATTGAGTCAGGAACTAAATTATCATTAAGAAATATCACATTACTAAACTGCTTATCTTTTATACTTTTGGAATGTTCACTGAAGAAAAAGTAGGTTGAACAAAACTCAAAGTTATCTCGAAAGGCACTAACTATTTTTTTGTTTAATTCTGCTTGTTGCTGTTCTATTTTATTAGCTAAGTTGTCTTTCCCAGATTTCCTTAATTTTAAAATAGTTTTCTTTTTAGCTTTAAGCCGAACAAGTAATACTCCTTTATTCAGTTGGTTAATCTGTTGCTTAGATATTTTTTTTAATTGCTGTGTTTGTCCGAAACAGGGACTAATAAATATCGAAATAATTGCAAAAGCAAAAATCAGTTTTTTCATTTTTTGTCAATTTAATGGCAACATTGTTGTTTGTGTTAGTTGCGTGGTTTAAGCGACTAATTTACTAAATATAATACGAACCAAGAAAGTTCGCTTGGACTCTCGTACTTTTATTGGTATGGAATTAAATGACATTCCGAATGCTATTGAAATTACAATATATTTTGATTGAAAGCATTAAGTGCAGCTTAGGAATAGAAATCTTTTGTTATTCATCACAAACAGTAGAATATAGTTTTATTTCATTCAGCGATTCCCATACTTTATGTTCAAATTCTTTAGGTGAAAACTTAAATAGAATAACTGTTTTTTTCTCTTTTTCACAATAACTGCTTTCAATTAAAATATTTAAAGTAATTAGGTCGTTAGTTGCAAAACGATCATATGTTTTAATATATCCTTTAAAAAATATAGTTGACTTATTTCTTTTAGTTTGAGTAACTTTTGAAGATGCTTTTCGATTATTTGTTGAATCAACCATCTCAACTTTATTTAAGCTATTAAAATATTTCACTAAATCTAATTCCAACTCTTTTTCTGTAATTTCGTTATTTAAATTTATGCTCCAAGCATAGGTATATGACCAAAAAAATGTGTGTTCTGGCTTTATCCAACCTTTAGGTGGGAATCTTACTTCTCCCACTCCTATGTAGTCCATGTTTCTTGCAGGAAAACGAAGGACTTCTTGTCCCCAAGTGGAATCAAGTTCTATTAAATTAAACTCATTTTTTTGCCCAAAACTAGTTATTGAAGAAAGTAGTAATAGTGAAATTACCGCGATAGTCTTATTTTTCATTCTTTATTAAATTGTTTTATTTTAGGTGACAACTGGTTATATGCAATACTACAAAAATTAATAGATAACAAATCAGAAACTTTTAGGTCATCATAGTTTAAATATTACAATGATTTTTACTCTTTAGGAGTTTTTAATTTTTTCTGTTTTGCTTTTTCCAATCAGCTTTATTAATTCTTCATTTTTGGCTTCCATTACTTTTTTAACTGAACCAAAGTGAGTAATCAACATCTCTACTGTTTTCGAACCTATCCCTTCAATTTTATCGAGTGAAGTACCAAGGCTATCTTTTCCTCTTTGCTTCCTGTGGTGGTTAATGCCAAAGCGGTGGGCTTCATCACGTAATTGCTGTATTAATTTTAAACTCTCTGATCGTTTGTCCAAATATAAAGGGACACTATCTCCTGGGAAATAAATTTCTTCCAAGCGTTTAGCAATTCCAATTATAGCTATCTTTCCTCTGAGTTTTAATTTATCTAAACTTTTCACTGCCGAGCTAAGCTGCCCCTTTCCTCCATCAACAACAATCAATTCGGGCAAAGGCTGCTCTTCATCCAATAGGCGTTTGTATCTTCTATAAACGACTTCCTCCATACTTGCAAAATCATCAGGACCTACTACAGTTTTGATATTAAAATGTCGATAATCCTTTTTGCTTGGTTTTGCGTTTTTAAATACAACACAAGCCGCTACAGGGTAAGCGCCTTGTATGTTGGAGTTATCAAAACATTCAATATGTCTTGGGCGATTTACAAGGTGTAAATCTTTTTGCAATTGTTCCAAAACACGTTTATTATCTTGCTTTTCAATGTTATTTATTTTTCGTTTTTGTAGGTCCAACAACATGTATTTTGCATTTCTCAAACTCAAATCAATGAGTTTCTTTTTATCCCCAATTTTAGGAATGGTAATGCTTAAGTTCTCCCAAACATTTTCCAAGGAATGAGAACAGTAAATTGTATTTGAAGTGCTTTTAAACCTTTGCCTAAGTTCCACTATTGCTAACTGCAATAACTCTTCTTCCGTTTCTTCTAATTTCTTATTCAGCTCCAAAGTATGTGCCTGCACAATTGCTCCCGAATTTATCTTTAGATAGTTTACAAAGGCTGTTGTTTCATGGCTAAGTATTGTAAACACATCTACATTATTTATTTTAGGATTTACAATGGTCGATTTGGCTTGGTAGTTGCTCAGTAAATCAATTTTATCTTTAACGGATTGGGCTTTTTCGAATTCCATTTTGTCCGAAAAATTGAGCATAGCAGTTTCCAAATACTGAATTACTGATTTAATATCTCCTTTTATTATCTGTTTGATATGTTCAATTCCCAACTGATATTCTTGAGCACTTTGTTTGTCTTCACAAGGGCCAAGGCAATTTCCCATATGGTATTCCAAACACACTTTGAATTTTTCTTCTTTAATATTTTTATCCGTCAAATTCAGGCTGCAATTCCGTAATGGGTATAGCTGATGAAAAAAATCCAAAAGCGTTTTTACCAAACGAACAGAGGTGTAAGGCCCGTAATAATCCGAGCCATCTTTTATTACATCTCTAGTTTGAAAAATTCTTGGGAACGGTTCGTTTTTTATGCAAATCCAAGGATAAGTTTTTCCGTCCTTAAGGGCAACATTATACTTGGGCTGATGTTTTTTTATCAGGTTGTTTTCCAGAAGTAGGGCATCCATTTCAGTGCTTACTACTACATACTTTATATCCTGTATTTTACTAACTAATACCCGTGTTTTTCCGTGTTCTTGTTTTTTAGTAAAATAGGAAGTAACCCTTTTCTTTAGGTTTTTAGCTTTTCCGATATACAGTAGTTTGTCACTTTTATCGTAATACTGATAAACCCCTGCTTTTTGGGGAATATTTTTTAGCAGTTCTTCTATATGTTTTGGGGCTGGCATTAGTTATGCAAAACAACAACTTTTTTATAAGATTCTACTTCTCCATCTTCCGAAAATACTTGCATGAAAACAATATACATACCCGTTTTTAATTGCGCACCATTTTCTGATGTTCCTTCCCAGATTTCACTTCCCTTATTTCCAATCATTTTATTATTCAATAGCTGATTAACACGCACTCCCTCACTATCAAAAATACTAATTGTAGCCATTAAATTTGTTTTACTAAAATTCCAATGGATAGCACAAACATCCTTGTACCCATCATTATTAGGACTAAAGGATTTAGGATTAACAGTTACTTCACCAGTAGTTTGATTTTGATAAATTTGAGAGTTTTGATACGTTGGCGTTCCAAAACCTACAGTACTTGCTGCCGAGTGCCAATTATTATTCTTTTGTGTTTCAGCCTGTTTATCTAAGCGTTCCAAACTCACCCCATCTTCTGTTTCCAGTAACGAAAAGTGCATCTGTTCATCATAAGCAAAAGCATCTATTATTTGGCTTAAGGATTGATGTACTATACAAATCGTTCCTTGTTCATTAGAAAGGGATGGTAAGCTCTCCATTTCAATAAAAGCATAAGGGTTCTCTGTTTTATATTGTGCCTTTACTTTTGCTGAATCAGTAGTTAATATTAAGTATTCTGAAGGTTTAATAATAAAAGGTTCCTCAGTAATTATTTTGGCATTTTCAGGATTTAAAGTATTTCCAAATTCAAAAAAGTTAGCCAAACGATAATTAGCTAGGTCGAAAAAATGAGAAGAATTATTATAAATTTCTACATAATCCACTCCATTATCTTTTGGGTTAAACAGGATTTCATTTATTATAAGTTCATTTGCCAAAATAGAATCAGCAATTCCGAAAGTTAAGGAATTTGAAAGGCTATTTCCTGAGCAATCATTTATTGTTGGGATTGCTATTTCATAAACGTTATTTTCTATAAAATTAAAATCAGCAGTTAATATTACAGAATTATAATAAGGAGCTAAAGGGTTACTATTTATAATATTCCCAATATTTAGGTCGAATATTGAAGGGGTAGAAAGCAATATACTATCTACTTGTTTGTTAAAAAATACAGCAAGCCTGTTACTGTCCAAAGGGTATGCTTTTGTAATTCTGAAAGGTTCAATATATACACTTTCTCCTGCTACTGAATTTTCTTTTCCTGGCGTACCTCCAATAGTTGAAATAGAAGCTCTCCAATTATTAAGTGTTTCGCAGTATAGGTTAGTATTTACTCTTTCAATTGACCAACCACCTTCTTTTTTATCATCATTATGATACCAATCGTCAGTATAATTAACGGCATTAATTATTTTTCCAGTATTATCTTTTAAAATTAATTCTGACCCACCATTAGTTAATGAAATAGAGGAAAATTCTATTGTTGAGATGTTACCTTGGAATGAGTCAATTGCATTTTCTTTAATTAAAAGCACAAAACTATCCGCTTCAATTATGGCTGCAGGAAATTCTTTTTTGGTTGTTCCGATAGTAATTGTCCAGTCCGTGAGGTCAATATCGGTATTTGTTCTGTTATATAATTCAATGTATTCCACATCAGGTAAACCAATTGAAGGACTAGGGTCAGCATATATTTCATTGATGATTATATCATTTGTATTTATTTCTTGGGGTATTTGCTGAATTGCTGAATCGCCACTAACCTTAAAATTATCAAACCAAAATTTGTCTGATCTGGTAGATGTGTATTTACAATAAATTCCAAAGTAGCTGGATGAAGTTATGCTATTTTCAAAAGCAGTTCCTTCTAGGAAATATTGATTTGAAGTATCAACAAACAACTCCCAATTTCCAATACTATCTCGGATTACTTTAATTTTTAATTCAGGGTTTACTGCAGCACTTCCATCTATTCCATCAATAATTTTGGTAGATGTAAGCCCATTTTGAACAAATAAACTCACGTCATCAATTGCGCCTGCCTCCCCACCAATACGAACATACATTCCGTTTAAAGAGGAAGTAATATTGGCATTATCTGAGATAAGATAAACTTTAGCAAAGTTTGAGCTCGAAGGACTAAAATCTAATCGGATGTTAAATTCCCAAAACCCATTTATAATGGATTTACTTTCTGTTGTTAAATATGCAGTATTAGTAATCGTATCAATTAAGTGTAATTGTGTGCTGTCAATTTCAAAATTATTGAT
>Ga0308008_1000745_pt1 | contig 12081 bp, 21 predicted proteins | sample Neamet125_FD_203140 | JGI IMG/M metagenome (GOLD analysis project Ga0308008, IMG submission 203140) | Marine microbial communities from water near the shore, Antarctic Ocean - #125 | ecosystem: Environmental > Aquatic > Marine > Unclassified | place: Southern Ocean | collected 2014-07-24
TTACACACCTTATTTTAGTTAAAAAAAAGGGCAGCAATAACGCCGCCCTTTTTCTAAATTATTTATTATACTGCGTTTGAACCAAAGATACCTCTTGGATCAGAGAATCCAAATACATATCTTTCTCTCGCTTTGTATCTAACATTACCTGTATCGAAGTCACCTTCCATAGTAGTTTTGATAGGTGATCTAACAAAGTGTTTAAGACCATTTGGTACATCAGTTTTAATGAACCATTTTTTTGCAGCCGTTAAGTAGTGATTAACTACATAACCTTGAGGAATCATCCCCATGTTTTTGATTGCATTAATGTCATTATCTGCTGTGCCAGTTCTACCTTCAGACTTCATAAGTCTGTCAGCAGTAAATTGAAGCTCAGAAGGAATAATCATTTTCATTCCTCTAGCCGCAATTTTTAGGCCTCTTTCATCAGTAAACGCAGCGATGTCTATTAACGCTTGTTCTAATGAAGTTTCGTTAAGGTCAGATGGAGTAGTTAACTCGTTAGAGAAAGTTCCTGCCATAGTAGGGTGAACAGTAGAACATAGTTCAACTCCATCACCACCAGCAAATGCTGCTGTGAACGCATTGTTCAATACAGCTGCTGCCTTAACTTGCTTAGTGTTTGCCATAGATCTTGCTAACGCTTTTGTATATCTAGACGCAAGTCTGTCATACAAGTTATCTTCGATAGCTTCTTCTGTGATTGCAAACGCTAAAGCGATTGTTTCATTTGTGTAACGTGCTGTGAAAGTTTCTTGTGCATCGTCAAACTGAACGCCTTGGCCTTCAGGTTTAACCGCTGCATTAGCAAAACCACTTAACATTACTTCTTCTTCGAAAGCTCTGTCTGATGATTCTGTGTCAAAAATTTCACTATGCTCGTTAGCATACTGTTTATATTCAAGTCCGAATAAAGCATTCAAACCTGGTTCTAGTTCTTTAACTAGTTGTGCTCTTGATATAGCCATAGTTGTTTATCTCCTTATTAAGATTATGAGTATAAACCAGCGCCACCGGCGATCGCAACAACAACATTTCCACCTGCAACAGTGAAGTCTTTGTTTTCTGGATCATTGCCGTAAGCAACTAATTTAAACATTGCCGTTGCACCAGCTGAACCGATATCTAAAGTAGTAATTGATTGACCACTTTTGTTATCAGTTGCAGTGTAGTTATTTACGTTGAAGTTGTTTGCTCCACCCATTAGGGTTTGTGCAACAGCTGCATCCGCTTTCACTTCATATTGCTGAAACGGGTTGTTGATTACAAACGCTTCAATTTCATTTGAACCGTTATTGTAGTTTACTGATGTAGTTTGACCTGCAACAATGTTATTGCTGAAAGTTGGTTTGCCTGAAGCATCAATAAAGAATGCTCCATTGAACACACCTGTTAATAATGCGTCTGCATTATTAGCCCAAGCTGTTCCGCCGGCTCCACCATCATCTGTTAATGTAAACGATGCATCTTGTTGGAAACCCTGATTGCCTGCATCTTGTGTAGACATAGGATCTCCTTTATTAGTTGCAACGCCTGGTGCTGTTTGGATTCTATACTCAGCTTGACCAGATGTAGCTGGAGTTTGTCCAACTGTATTGATCGCTCTAAGTCCAAATCCTACTGTACTTGCATTTGCCATAGTTTTTGTTCCTTTGTTGTGTACCTGTCTCGAAAGACTTCCAGTACGGATTTATTTTATTCTGTTGGACTTAGAAATTACTAAATAATTATTTCTTAGTACCACCAAAAGTTACACGAGTTTGCCTTTCATTATCGATTGGCATACTTGGGTGCTGTTCCTTCATAAGATCGTTGTTCACAGCGTCATCTTTATCTTTAGTCAGCTGATCGTAATAAGCTTCAATTTGCTTTGCGATCTCTTCTGGTATCCTTGCCAGCAAAAGTCCTCCTACTCCAATAACTCCTGCGAATTTACCTTCAGTCATTTCAGGGTAATCTCCTTCTGGATATTCTTCAGCTCTAACTAATTCATATCCTTCTCTTAGAGATGCTGCTATGTTTTTCGTATCATTGTATCCCATAGTTTCAGCTCTTATCCATCTATGTCTATAACCGTTTGGCGCAGTCGGTGCATCGAGTGATGAGGGTGGAGACCAAACTTTTTTTTGAGATTTTTTTTCTCTTGTTTGGTTCGCACGAGAAGTTTTTATTTTATCGTTTTCCATATGCTTATATTCCTTCCGTGATGTTATTTACTTGTTTCGCATAGTCTTCTAATGGCACACCTAATCTTTTAGCAATTGCTACCTGTGAAGGTGTGAGCTTAACAGTTTTTTTGCGTCCTGTTGAGGCTGAACGTCTAGCCGAAGCTACATTTTGAGCAGGTTTTGCTCTTTCTGTAGTATTGTTTCCAATTGTATCAAACTTGTGGGGAAATTCAACCCTTATTCTTTTATCAACTTCCACATAGTATTCGTCAGATTTAGGATCATATCCTTCTTCTTCTACTAACTTTTTATGTATATCAAAAGCTGTGTAAGTCATAGCAGAATCATTACCAAACCAACTATTATTAGATGCCCAATCTTCTGCTCTAGGGTCTGTAACAGGTGATCTTGTATTATCTCTTTGAGGAGTAATATTTACTTCTCTTGGTTTAGGAGTTTCAACTTCTTGTTCTGCTACTTTCATACTATTTAATCTTGCAGAATCCATAGTTAAAGATGCAATTTGCTCTTGTGCTTTAACTTGACCTTCAACATCTTGAGCTTCAATAGAAGTTTTAAGAGCTTGTTTAGCAGCTACTAAATTACTTTTTACTCTGCTTTCAAATTCAGATACATAAGTTTTATCTAATTTAGATAATCTTGCTTCTGTTTCTTGTTTTTGTCTATTAACAGTTTCAGCAAAAACTATAGCTTCTTCTTTTTGTCTTTCAGCTTCTCTCATTTTACGAGTTAATTTAGCAATACGTTTTTGAACGCCATCACTATACTCTTTTAACTCATCTTTTTTTTGCTCTGGATTTTTTTCTTCAAGTTTTACTTCTCTTTCATTTTCAAAAGATTTGTCTTCAGGTACTTGTTCAACTTCTATTTTTTCTTCGACAATAGGTTCAACTTTTTCTGGTTCTCCTTTTTCGTCTAAATCAATATCGGCTCCAACTGTTTCACCAACATCAATTAAATCATTTTCTCTTTCGTCTGGCATAGTTTCCTTCCTATGTTAAATTAAATGAAGAATAGATTCAGGATCTTTAATAGTTCCTAAAACTTCATCATCGTTAAGTATTCTCACTTCTCCACCTTCTATTGGTAGACGTGATCCAGCATATCTTGCAAAAATCACCCACTCTCCTTTTTTACACCAAGGCTCTCCAAATTTATCTTTATCCTTGTATGCTAAATCTCCCATCTTTAAAACATAACCGCAAGTAGTTGCAATTCGTGCTTTGTCTAAAGATTCTTGGGAAAATAATATTCCACCTTTAGTTTTTTCTCTAGGGGTAAAAGGTAAAACTAAAATTCTATAACCACTTGGCTCTGGAAGTTCTTCTACTGTTTCAGTTCCAATATTGTCTGGATGCAAAGGTTCTGTTGTTGAACCTACATTAAGTTCTTTTTTTTCTTCTTCGTATTTTTCTTGAAGACCTAGTTTAATTTTTGGTATTTCCTTGGCCGATGTCGATAACGTTTCCTTGCTCATCTTTTTGCTCCTTAGGTTTTAGCAGGTTAGAGATATCCTGTAATGTTAGTTGTATTGCATGTCCTTGTCCTACTAGATATCGGTATTTTTCCATACTGTCAACCCCTCCTGTAAGAAGAGCATCTCCTATATCTTGTAGTCTTTGGTTTAGTTCTTTTTGTATTTTACTTATTAGTAATATATCGTCCATCTTCTCTCCTTATAGTTTAAATTGTTGTAATACTAGTAACTTTTCTTCAGCATTTGCAATCTTTTCTATTTGTTTATCTACTTCTTCTATGTGTTGTGGATGTTCTCCAATACCTACAGAATTTTCTAAGTAAATCTTAAGTGTGGCATCTGCTTCAGATATCTGTGCATTATATCTATCTTCTAACGCCGTTAATATTGCTTCTCTCATATTATTTTTTTTAAAACTTTAGCTTGACTTGCATGTAGTTTAGAAGCTTTCTTTAAACCCTTAATTACTTTTTTAACCTTTTTAACTTTTTGTTTTTTCATTTCTTAGCCACCTTATCTTTGTTAGGACCTTTTTTAATTATATAGTCTTGAGTTCCATTAGCACCTGAATTAACTTCTTTTTTTAAATGTCTAAATAAACTCATCTCTTTGATTTTTTTATAGTTGCTTTTTAAAAAAGTTTCAAGAACTTTTGAATCTCTCATTAACAGTTCCATTTTTTAAGAGACTTAGATAGTCTATCTTTGCCTGTGTTATTACTGGGTTTTTGTCTTTTTCTCATGCCTGTCATTCTAGCACAAAAAGAAGTTCTACGTTTAGCCGCTTTAGAACCTGATTTTAATTTTGATGGTTTTGTTGTAACTGCTGTTTTTAATTTGGAACCAGGGTTTGCTGCTCTGTAGGAAGCCACACCTTTAGCATTAAGTCCACCTGATTTAGACTTACCTTCTTTTCGTGTCCATGCGGCACTAGCCATGTATTGCACCACATAACTTACATCTCAATGGTTGATGTTTTCTTAACATATCCTCAGGACATGAACATCTTTTACCAAAGATTTTATCGACAAGTTTATTGTATAATTTTTTTAGTTTTTTCATTATGCTTTAGCTTTATTTTTTTTACTGTTTGGAAATCCAGCTTTCATATTTTTATATGATTTAGATGAAATTGTAGAATCTGCTTTACTTCTAGAAGTCCCAGCTTTTTTACGAGCGTTGATGTTAGCCCAAAGACCATTTTTAGCTGCAACTCTTCCACCACCTTTTAAAAAACCCATTTTATTTCTAACACCTGTAGGTAATTTTCCTAAAGATTTTTTCTTTTCAGTTGGTACTGGTTTTAATTTTTTAATCATTATTTTTTAAATCCTTTTAGTGTTTGAGCAAATCTTGCTCTTTGTCCCATTTTACCTGGTTTCTTTGCCGCCGCACTTAAAGTCTTAGCAGGGATAGTGTTTCCTTTTTTAATACCTAAAGAAGCCCTTAAAGAACCTGGTTTTTTAATTGCTTTTTTAATGTTTAACACTAACAGATATAAGTTTTTTGTTTTCTACCCGCCATGACTTTACCTTGGCCTCTAGTAGTTACATTAACCATTCCACCATTTTTAAGTGAATTAACAATTCTTTTTTTTTCGGCTGAAAGGTTTTTTTTACCTTTTTTACTATATGCTTTTTCAGAATCAACTCTTCCAAGTTCTTCTAATCTATTCATTCTAGATGAATTCATTATTTAGCTCCTCTAGATTCGTCTCTTCTAGATTTGTAACTTTGTGATTTAGTAGATTCTTTTCCTCTTCTTGCTCCTAGAGATTCATCTAGTCTATCATTAGCACCTTGTTTTTTTGAACTTCCATATGGAAATCTAACATTTGATCTTACGCCATTTTGTCTCATAATATTTTCTCCTAAGTTATTTTTGTTTTATCAGATGTGTTGCCTTAAGTCCATAGACAGATGCAATTACACCAACAAAAATTGTTTGGTACCATATTGGTAAATTTCCAAAGTGCATAAAGAATAACTCCATTTTTTCCATATGTACAGGATTATCAGACCAAACACTCCAACCCAACATTACGATTGGCACCGAAAGTAAAATCAAAATAAATTCGTCTTTCCAATCTGAATTTCTAGATTCTAAGAGTTTGCCTGAATATTCTAATTCACCAGTAGCCATACGTTGTGCAGTTTTAGCTGCAGCGTCTGCCATCATCATTTTTGTTTCCTGTTTTTTTTTGTAAACGTGACTTCCTGCGGAAACGGCTAATTTAATTGCCGATAACCACATGGATTAGTACCATTTAGCTGTAACAGGTTTTTTGTCGGCTCTCATAGCTCTAGTTCCCTTAACAACAACAGTTTGTGTTTCTTGTGGGTTAGTAGCTTCGATAGTAACGCCGCCTGTTTGGTATCCGTCTTTTCCAACACCTAATTCTTTAGTAATTTTTGATGCTTTAACGTATCCAGAACCTCTTTGCCAATCTTTGTCCATAATTTTCTCCTTAATGATTTATTATAGTTAATTTTTATTAAAATTTCTACCAAAATCGTTTCTCTTACTTTGATCTGCCATTCTTTGTCTGTTTAAAGAGTTTTCATTTGATAACATTGTCTTTGTTAGCGAAGTTTCAGCTCTTAATTCTGCTAAATCTTCGTTTTGTTCCATTTTTTCTTCTGTGTTTTGTTGGTTCATCATAGCTTTCATAGTATCTAAGCTAATTCTACCTTCATCAAACTCTTTTCTTGCTTGATTTTGTCTTGCTTTTAAATCTAACTCTCTAGATTTAAGTTTAAGTAGGGGATCACCACCAAATTCAGTTAACATTTTTTGTTCTTCGTCCATATAATCTTTAGTCATCTCTGCAATCAACACAGCTTTTCTACCATTCATCATGTTAGTTAATTGTTGTGCTTCTTGAATCAATTGTTGGTTATTAGGATTTTGTTGTAACATTTGTTGCATCTGTTGAGCTTTAATTAGTTCTTCTTTAAACTCTAATTGAATTTGTTCTTGTCCCATTAAAGAAATTCTTTCCAATATATTTTTTTGTAAAGCACCCATCACTGGAGGATTGTTTTGTACTGTATTTGATTTCATAAAATTTAAATGAGAATCAATATGTGCTTTGTGATCTTGTCCCGGAAACGCTTGAAAAGGTTTCATGCTCATTGCTGCAATCTCTTCCATACTTGGATCAATTGGTTGTGGTTGAAGAGGTGCGGGTAAAATTGCATTTATGTTTTTTACACCTATGGCTTGGTACATACTTCTATACGCTTGATACAAATCATGAATTTGAGGATTAGATTGTGCCAATTGTAATTGAGTTTGTGCCATGCCAATTCTTTGTGTTTGAGAAAATATATTAGGATCGGCGATTGGTAGAATATCTATTCTATCATCAAAATCTTGAACTTTAATATTTCTTGTAGCACCGGGAACATCGTAAGGATATTCAGGTGGTAAATAAGTTTTAAATACGTTTGCTAATAATTTAAACTCTTGTTTAAGACCTACGTATAATCTTTTATGGATCGCTGACATTACTCTCGATCCACGTTCCAATAACGCCACTGTAGTACCCACGGCTGCTTGTTGATTCATGTCGCCAACTTGTGCATCTGCGATACTAGCGAATCGTTGACCCGCTGAAACTACAACTCCCATTAATTGAAGTAGAGTTTGGTCTGGTCCTTTAAAAGGTAATGGCATAAACTGATCTTTGATATTGCCTCCCGGAGCGTCGACATCTCTGAACTCACCAGGTTGTAAGGGTTGTGCGTCGTCTCTAATTCTAATACCACGAGATTTAAATCCAGCAGGTAAATTAGCTAAAGTTCCAGCATCTAATAATTGTCTTAGAGCAGCCGTTGCTGTTCTAGTTAAACCACCAATCATATGAATTAAACCAAAACCATAAAAACCTGTTCCTGGTAAAAATTTAAATTGTACAAAGTAGTTTATTTTTTTCATCATTTTATCATTTTCGTTATAATTTCTTCTAATAGATAAAATTTTATTATTGGATTCCGCAATTGTTACAATATAGGGTAGTTTAATTCCTGTTGGTTCTCCTTCTGGAGACATGTCTTCATATCCTTCTATATCTAAATCAACATGCATTTCTAAAAGAGTATACTGATCTTCTTGACCATCTTTAGAAATTCCTTCTAGTTCTAATTTTTTGTCTTCTAATTGATTTTCAGTAACAGGTGGAGTACCTAATTCTATATCTCTATAGAATCCTGCTACTTGTTGTTTTCTTAATTCGTTTTCTGAAATCTTAATTACATGAACAATAGCTTCTGCATCATCTAAAGAGTTTGCAGAGTAAGGTACAATTAAATCATCCGCAGGTACAAATTTACTTACAGCTCTACCTAAAAGATCATCATAATAAACTTTCTTAAAGGTAGAACCTGACAGGGGAAGATAGAAAAGCATTTGATCAAACTCAGGTTCGTATTCTTTCATTTGATCCATAATTTGGTAATTCATAAAGTCTTTAACTCTATGAGATTGGTCTTGTTTTTCTGGAGTAATTTTTCCTAATATTTGTGTTCTAACAGGACCATCTGCTGGTAGTAATTCTTTGTAAGCTTGTGCTTGAAACTGAGTTACGGCTTCTGCAAGAACTGGGTGATTAACTCCACTAGCTCCTCTAAAAGGTTCAGTACGTCTTTCATATTTAAATCCTAAAAGACCTAAACCTTCTCTATAAGATTGTTCCCAATCTCCACGAGATTCTTTGTAATCAGTATATTTGTCATAAAGATTAGATCCTAAAGGATCTAAAACACCATCATCTAAATACTCTGCTAAATTTGAAAAATGATCTTCTCCTTCTTCTGGAGGAGTTGTTGGATCAAAAGAAACTTCTGCTCCACCCTCGTCGTCCATCATTACTTCAATATCTTCAGATGTCTCTACAACATCTTCAGTTGGAGTTTCAATTTCGACTACTTCCTTTTCTACAAATTCTTCATCGCTTACCGATTGATTCGGTAAAGCATCATCTATCTCTGCCATATTATCCTTTTAACTTAAACATTGTTGCAAGTCCACCTTTTTTAAATCCTACTCTTCCACCATCTGCCCATCCCCAACCGCCATCAGTTCTACCTGATTTAGTTGAGCCTGCAGATGTTGCTTGTCTTGATCCACCACCCATATTTCCTGCAGCTCCTCCTGAATTTACATTACCACCTGTACGATCGTTTTGAGCGGCGTTACCTGCTTTGTTCATTGCAGTAATACTTACTTGTTCCCTTAATCCTCTAGCGTTTGCTTCGGCTTGTCTTTGTTGTTCAACTTCAGCTTCTCTTTTTCTTTCAGCTTCTCTTTTTCTTTCAGCTTCTCTTTTTCTTTCAGCTTCTTTAATTTGTTTATCTAATTTATTTTTAACATCAAGTTGTTTTTGTCTAAATAAATATTTACTTCTTATCATTTTAGTTTTTTTATTTTCTATATCTACTAAATTTTGATCATCTCCTTCAAACATTCCTGTCTCTTCATTGAAATTTACAGCTCCTCTGTTTTTTGTTAAAGTATCTCTTAATTGATTAAAATTTTCTCCAACTGCTTCTCCATAATTACCAAAAGCAGATCTTGTATTTAAACCAAAGGGATCTTTATTGCCCATACTGTTTTCACCAAATACTGTCGGACCATCATAACCCATTTGTGATTGAGTAAACACTTGATCCCCTAAAGACATATCATAATATTTATCAGGCATAGCTTTTGAAATCAGTCCGGAAATTCCAAAAGGAATACCAGAAGTTTTTCTAGTATCTATTTGACCTGTTCTTATCATTTCACCAATGTCTGCTTGTCCTCCCCCAGTAAAATTATTTATAAAAGATTGAACTTTATTTGGATTAGTTAATCTGTTTTGTCTGCCTTGAGTAGCAGTCATAAAATCTTGAGTTAAACCTATTGGCAAACTAGAAATTCCATCACCTTGATTTTGAAATTGATTTATATTTTGATTTATAATTCCTGGTTGAACAGGAGTGGGAGTAGGCGTAGGTGTTGGAGTAGGTGTTGGAGTAGGTGTTGGAGTTGTAGGTGTATTTCCTTGATAACCAAATAAAGATAAATAATCATTTACATTTGGATATTGGTTTTGAAGTACTGAACTATTGTTCCAAGTGTTTGTGTAGTTTGTATAATCGTATGCCATTAGTAATAAGTTCTCTCTATTGATGGTAATGGATCTATACGTTCATCATCTGGATGTCCTATAAATCCCCCTTGTCTAAATCTCATTATAGCTTGTGTTGTGCTATCCACCAAATCATCATGATCTCCATAAGGAAATGATGCACACTCTTCTATAACCTCTTCCGCAAAACGCTCGTCCGGTGCCCAAATCAATCCACTTTCAAAAATGGGTGACACGGCATTGACCCTAGCGTGTTTGTCGTTTCCTTTACTTGGAGTATAGTTTATAACAGGAATACCCATCTTTCGCAACTCATAAGTTAAAGGCATCCCAGATGCTTTTCCCTCAATGATAACTGTTTCAGGATTCCAATATTTGTATTGCTCTAGGGCTACTTTCCTAAGTTCTGGAAACTCAAGTCTTTCTTTCATGGAATCTAATAATATTAAATTTGGAGGACTATCTTGATCTGGATAAAATACTCCCCAAGTAGTGATTGCAGAATAATCGGCAGTTTCCTTTTTTAAAAAAGCCGTATCGTAAGATTGAATAATATGTTCTAAAGGAGGGATATAATCTTTATCCCACACGTTCCACCATTCTCTTTTAATCAACGATCCTTCTTCAGCTGTTGGATTTTGCATCCACTGTGCGTTCCACTTACCAATAGAGATAGAAGCTTTAACCCCTTCTAGTTCTTCTTTTTTCCAATACTCAGGCCAAACAGGTTGACCACTTGGAAGTATCGCTGGAAATTCTATCAGCTCCCATTTATCTGATTTTAATTCTTTTTGGTTCTTGAGTAACATTCCAGTTAGATCTTTCATATTCCATCTAGTCATAACCACAACAATAGTTCCACCAGGCTGAAGTCTTTGTCTAGGACCTGATGTATACCATTCATAAGCACGTTCCATCGAAGACATGTTTAAGGCATCTTGCTCAGAGTGTGGGTCATCGATAATAAGTAAGTCCGCACCACGGCCCGTGATTGCTGAACCAACTCCCGCTGCATAATATTCACCACCTTGTTCAGTCTCCCATTTACCAGCCGCTTGACTATCCTCTCTAAGACGAGTTTCAAAGACTTGTTTGTATTCAGGGGAATCCATTAAGGTCTTAGCTTTTCGACCAAATCGTATTGCAAGTTCAGTTGTGTGAGTGGATTGGATAATTTTTAAATTAGGTCTACGTCCTACCATCCATGCAGGAAGTAGAAAGGATGCAAACTCAGACTTGGTATGTCTAGGTGGCATATTAATAATAACCCTTTTAATCTTACCATTTGCTATATCGTTAAATTTATCTGCAATTTCTTTGTGATGTGGTCCTTCTATAAATTCAGGCCATACATGTTTTACAAACGAAAGAAAATCGTCATGTACTTTTTTTTTAGTTTTTTTTTCTGAGAGCTTTAAAGCTAATTTAATAAACTGTTTCTTAGCATCAGAAGGTAAGTTATTGATTACTTCTTCATTCATAAAAATTTTTTATAATATTTTTCACACCTTGTAATATTTTTCATAATGAAAATACCCCATATCTATATCTAAATCAAACACTATATACTAACATTTAGTTACATACTTTTCGTTAGGGTGTTCGTTAGTTTGTAATTACTTTAACCATCCTAATTGTGTTGGTACCTCTATCAAGTATTGTAGGGCTACGCTCTCTTGTTATCTAAACAAATAATAATACCTTCGGTATATTATTTGTGTGGAGGAAGATTGCAACCCACACGTGTCTCGTGTGTAGGTTGCAATCTGTAAACGGATCGAGATCCGTCAACAGTTAATAAGATTGAATAATTAAACCATCATTAAATTGTATTACACTTGTATTATCTTCAAGGTCTTCAATTGTTTTGATGTCGTCATATTCTTTTTTAATCTCATCAATGTTTTTATATTCCGAGTAATCACAACAGATGGCGATCGGATCGAATTCCATCTGTTCGCCGATGTCGTCTTCTAGGTTGGTTAAATACTCGAAGAGGGCTTGTAAGCCCTCGTAAGTAAAATTGTTTGGTCTATGTTTTAGAAACCAATCTCTAAAAGTATTAATTGTGATTGTGTCTACCATTTTTTTACCTTTCTTATTTGGTTATCAACTCTTGATATGTTTGCTTCTTGCTCGGCGATCCGTTCCCTTCTTTCCGATGCCCACTGATCGTGGGCTTTGATCTCTTCTTCTATTTTTAAAAGTTCATCAAAGGTTTCATTGCCTCGCAATGCAACACCCAAATGATTTGCAATTACTTTGTAGTTTAGTTTCATT
>Ga0308008_1000746_pt1 | contig 12074 bp, 11 predicted proteins | sample Neamet125_FD_203140 | JGI IMG/M metagenome (GOLD analysis project Ga0308008, IMG submission 203140) | Marine microbial communities from water near the shore, Antarctic Ocean - #125 | ecosystem: Environmental > Aquatic > Marine > Unclassified | place: Southern Ocean | collected 2014-07-24
TGATTTAGACTCTCTTCACTCGGTGGTGGAAGTGATTAGAAAGTATAAGCCTTCAATTGTGATAGCTAACGCTTTAGCGGATAGACATCCCGACCATGGGAGAGGGGCTGAACTCGTAGCTCAGGCGTGTTTCCTTTCTGGATTGAAAAAAGTGGAGACGCCTGATTATCCTGAGGTGCATAGGCCTACAGCCTTGTATCACTATATTCAGGATTTCGAAAGGATTCCGGATTTGGTGGTAGATATAACTGGTTATGAGAAGCAAAAGATGAATGCTATCCAAGCGTACCGTTCTCAATTCTTCGATCCTAATTCTACTGAACCCGAAACTCCTATTTCAACACCCGAATTCCTAGACCGCCTTGTAGGACGAGATTCTGCTATGGGTAGACCATGCGGATTTAAGGCTGGTGAAGGGTTCGAGATTCTCAGGCCCATAGGCGCTGACTCTCTATTAGATCTTTTCTAGCCTCCAAACGATAAACAACCCTGTAGCTTGAGCTACATATGCGCATGAGGCTGCTATAGCTGCGTCTTCCACTGAGCTTATGGGAAGTAAATAAACTCCTACAGTTATAAGAACCGAGAGGCCTATTCCTGAGGTGATAGCATTCCACTTATGTAACCCCACTCCGCTAAGATGGTGTGCTAGAATGCTAGATATTGCTCCGGCTATCATTCCTGGAGCTAATAATTTAAGTGGAGCTGCAACGCCCTCTATCCCGAATATCCATGCATATACGCTTTCTGGAACTACACATGCGAGCAATACAAGTGGTAGTGTAAATAAGATGGTTTTATTCATGTAGCCACTCGTGATGGCCATGCGTTCTGTCTTTCCAGAAGCTTTCGCCACTTCATTATTTACCATAGGGGCTATCGCTCTTGATATAGACCAAACCGCCTCCACCCCATAATACACTACTGAATATACTCCCGCTCCAGCGTTACCTACTGCCTGAAATAACAAGCTGAGGTTCGCTCTGTTAGTGAAGAGCTGAAGAATGGAACCTGTTTGGGCTTGAGAACCATGAATAAATAATAATTTCCTCGCATTACCTCCATCAGGCTCCACGGTAGGCGATTCATCCCAGCTCCCCCATAAAGCCATGGTGGAATACAGTAAAGTAGCTGCTAAAGCTCCTAAAAGGGCCCATGCAAACCCTTCCGGAGTGCCTAAATCCACTAGCAAATATGTTACTAGCACAGCAAGTAGGAGGGTGGAGGTTTGGATTATTTGTAGGTAATTATTTTCTTTAATTCTCCCTGAAGCAATCAGAAGCTGAGAGTGGAAAACCACTATACTTTGCAGTAAGCCCAGCCCACCAGCGGCAAATAACCACTCCTCGGGAAACACCCCGGTTTTAACTCCAATAGAAGCCGCAACAATTGAAGAAAATACGCACCATAAATATGCTACTCCCCTTAAATCCTTAGGCCTATGGCTGCGCCTGACATACACGACGGCCCCCGCTGCTACAAACCCTGCCATTCCCGTAACCAGTAGAAGTCCAAATTGAAGTAAAGCTACCCTCCCCATTCCCTCACTTCCTAGATAGTGAGTGTTCATCAATACCGTTCCCATGGTTGCCAGAAGGAGAATCAACCTCGATCCAATAGAGTGTGTTATGTCATTTATCAATCTCAACTTCCCTTCAGAGCTATTCTATAAGCGTCGTCGTAGGCTTCCGCCACGGCTTTCACACTGAAATTTTCTACCGCATACTTTCTTATCCCTTCACTATCCCACTCCTTGTCCAGGCTTAAAATCGCTTTCGCTAGTCCCGACTCATCGTCAGAATTAATTAGTATACCACGACTTTCATCCATGTGCTCGCTTATGCCTCCAACATCAGTTGTTATTACAGGTGTCCCCGTAGCCCAAGCCTCAGCTATCACACACGGGAAGTTCTCTTTGCGACTGAAAAGCAATACCACGTCTGCCTGTTGCATCGCTTCTGCAACATCATCACTTTCTTTAGGTCCACTAAATAAAATGCAAGGAGAAGTCAAGTTCAGGCTTGCTGCGTATCTCCTTACTTTCTGAAGTCTTTCTGGATCACTTCCGCCTATAAATTTAGCGCTAAACTTAAAAGCCGGATTCGATATCCTCAAGGCTGCGAGTGTGTGAAGTATGCCGGTGATGTTTTTTTGGGATTCATCGAGGGAGCTGACGTGCAGTATGTTAATAGGATCATCACACTCTCTCACTTTACTGCCTGTCTGAAATTGATCTGTGTCAACCACATTCGGTATCGTCTTATAAATTGCGGAGGAGCTTGAGTTTTGCATCTTAAACTCCCTCATCTTTCCTCCTAGCTGATCTGTCACAGGTGCGAAAACACTCGTGCTCGCCGCAGTTCTTCTCATCGCAATCCTTCTCCAAAGAGGTATGTGCTGCGAGTCGTGATAAGCGGTCCAATGCTCAGTAACAACAAGCGGAACGCCCCACCTCTCAGATAAAATCCTCGCGGCCCTTCCAGCGGGAAACGCAACATGCAAGTGCACTATATCCGGCTGTCCCATCTCCTCCCCAGGTTCTAAATTCAATAACGCTCTCGTCACGGCTCTCACCCCAGGCTTAGTAGCCCTCGGATAAGTAATCCTTTCCATAAACCCATCATTTTCCAACACTTCACTCTCACCCATTAATGGATTTTCATTAGACACAGGAGAAGCATACCAAAGCTCACACTCATTCAAAGTAGAAATAGCAGACACGTGTCTTTGGATAAAATTACCCAAAGACCCATGCACCTTACTCGGATACCAACTCGCTATATGCAGTATTTTCAACCTACCCTTACTTTCCATTCTATCAAAGGTGGTGCTTTTTATCTCCATAACAAAGCCCTCACTTTCCTTGCACATTCAAAACGCTAAACTATCATTGCGCCCCCTTCGACGATATGATTGCATGCTACTCTTACGTTAGGGCATCTCAGATGTCTTTAAATACCAGCTATTAAGCTTGAGTTTTGCCACGGCTATAGATTACCTTACAGGACTTAAACCCAATATTATGAGTCGTATAGCTATTTTGCTTTTTTTAATTACCATTACTATAACTGGTATTAGTCAAGTGTCTTATACATTTGAACACAATGGTGTTACAAGGAATTACTTACTTAATATTCCAGATGACATGCAACCAAATTCACCACTGGTTTTTGTGCTACATGGTTATGGAGGAAATGCTAATAGCATGACAAATCTCGGGTGGGAGCAAATCTCAGATGATTATGGCGTTATGGTCTGCTATCCTAATGGTACAACAGACCCTTTTGGCTCAACTCATTGGAATGCTAATTTGTATGCAGACGGTACTGATGATCATGATTTCCTTTCAGCTCTAGCTCATTATCTTCAGGAAACATATGGTTTAAGTATAGAGTGCACATATTCTTGTGGGTTCTCAAATGGAGGGTTTATGAGTTTTTCACTTGCATGTCAAGAGCCAGAAACGTTTAAAGCTATAGGTTCAGTTGGTGGTTTGATGAGTGATTTTGATTTTAATAATTGTACTCCTAATGAAGCAATTCCGATAATTCAACTGCATGGGACTAACGACCAAACAGTGACATATGAAAATGGAGTTGGATATCCTTTTTGGGGTTATGAAGGGGTTGAAGAGGTTATTTCTTTTTGGCAAAATGAATTACAAACCACAGAAACTAGTATTGATTTACAGATTCAGAATACTTCAGTAGATTTTATAAGGCATTTTAATGATATAGATCAAAAGGAAATACATCACTATAGAGTTAACGGAGCAGGGCATGAGTGGTTTGGATCATTTGGTAATATGGAAATTAATTCCACAGAAGAAATCTGGGGATTCTTCTCCTCATACTGTAATAATCCCAATACTTCAACGTTTAATATGACGCCCCAACATTCAACTAGAACACTAAATAAAGTTGTAGATGCATTAGGCAGAGAAGTCGACCACACGACTAACCAAATCCTCTTCCAGATCTATGATGATGGTTCAGTAGAGAAGAAGTTTATCGTTGAGTAAGCGGTTCCCTTTGCTCTAAGAATCCTTTCATTATATGCTTTATGCCACGTAGCTTCAGACGACTTTTCTTATTCAAGCGTTATTTCCTTTTTCTAGGCTCAGAGATCTCTATAGTAATGTCCCCCCAATCACTACCACTATACAAATAGTCGTCTTTAGTATTGAAAGTGTCGTGCATGTGTGAGTCATCATCGAATGTTGTTACAACATCTCTAAATCTTCTTTTATCATCTGCGAAATCTATGCACATAACGTCGCCTGCATCAACAGTTAGAATTATTGCGGTTGTATTGTCGTAGCTACTTATTATTTCACTGGTTTGGTAATCGAAGTAAATAACTTCGTCTAGAGTCACCATCACACACAAAGTGTCTTGGGCATATATGTTGGTGGACATGACGCCCAGTAAAATAGATAGTAACTTATTCATGATTTATAAGGTTTTAAGATTGTTATATATAAGACGATTAAATCACTGCTAATATTGTATTTCGGATATTCCACGCTATAAAACTCAGTCTCGTGTTCTAGAAGATCTACAAACGCTGTATTCATTTAGCCTTACTGGTGCTATAGAAATTTATAAGAACAAACAAATATTACGACAGCTATCTAGCCAAAAGCTATGCTAAGTTTTGGTCTCTCATATTGTATATTTAGTTAAATATATGATCATGCGCTATTTATGTTTACTTGTTCTACCTTTATTACTAGCAGGCTGTTCTCCTTCCATATTAGAGTATCAAACAGCTCATGCACTAGGTAAAGGCAATTATGAAGTTGAGACTTACGGATATTTCAATCAGCATGAAATGGTTGCTGGAGTTAAACATACACTAGGTGTGGCTGAAAAGCTGGACCTTTCTTATGGAGTTGGATTAGGATTGATGGTTTTTGATGGTCAGGAGATTGCTGTTGGTGGAGGTCTAGGAATGAAATATAATTTGATAAATAACAAATTAGCTTTCGCAACATCACTAAATATAAATTACTCTCAAGGGTATGTCGAAGCTGCTTTTATTCAGCCATCAGTGCTATATTCTATTAACCATGATAGCGGAATGATTACCACTGTAGGTTTAAAATGCCCAATTAGTCTTTTAGATGACATATCAGGTCCTGCTATTACAGTGGGTCGTAGTGGAAAGGCTCTCATAAAACCAGAGATAGGAATATGGGCAGCAGATTTTGATTTAGATAACCCCGTCTTTTATTTTGGTGTAGGATTCGTTATTCATAAATAACCTCAACTCTTTAAGATTACTCTTTAAATAAAAAGGCCCAACCGAAGTTGAGCCTTTTTTTAATATGTGGTATTGGGCAAATTAAAGACCAAACTATCACTTTTGACCCAGTTCTGATGTATGAAGTATTCAACTTTCCATTTATTGCTCGGCTATATTTTTCGCTTTTATCATCATAAATATGAATGTGTACCAGTAAGAAGAATATTTAATTAGATTAGCCTTGTTCTCTATTTGTTCACCCACACAGTTTACTTTCAAGGATAAGAGTCAATAATCCCCTTAATCCCTTGCACAACCGAAACTCTAAACTATCTTTGCACCCCCTTCGGGGATATGGTGGCTATAGCTCAGTTGGTTAGAGCACTGGTTTGTGGTACCAGGGGTCGTGGGTTCAAATCCCATTAGCCACCCAAAGTCAAAGGTCTTGCGAAAGCAAGACCTTTTTTGTTGATCAAATACGCAGCAAGTTTACTTGCTTAAGTATTTGAGAAAACAAAAAGAAGGTTTTGAAAAACTCTTTGACTTTGAAGGCCACACAGCTAATCCAGGGATCACGAAGTAATCCCATTAGCCACCCAAAGTCAAAGGTCTTGCGAAAGCAAGACCTTTTTTGTTACTTGTTTACTAGGGATTCTGCTTATCTATATTCTTAGCGCCAAGTTACTCATGGTTTATTTAGGTTTCATACTCTATCAAATCTGCTAATCTGACTCTTCTATGTTTTCCGACTCTGACAAAAGGCATGGCTTCGTTCTCTAGTAGTTTAACTACAAATGGCCTGGAAACACCCATTCTGTCAGCTACTTGTTGTGTTGTTAGGATTGTGTCTGTTGCCTGCACATTAACAGGTTTTCCGCCAGCCATATTCTCGAGTGTTGCTATTAATACATTGAATGCCTTTCTCGGAATCTCAATAGAAATAGCCTCTTCTTCTATGGTTAGGTTTAGAGTGCCTTTAAGATTTCTTTTCAGCAGCTGAGGGCTATGGTTGTTTAAAAACTCAAGCGCTTCTGTAGCGATTATTTGTTCTTGTTTGTTAGGTGTGATTTTCTGTGGCATTGTGCTGATTCGTCACAAATATAAACGAAATTAACGAATCTAACGATATAAACGGAACATACCTGCCCTCATTTAGCAATCCCGTTCACATAATTAGGTATAATCTTAAGCGTGTCAGCAAAGCCTGCTCCCTTGAAACCTTCAATGTTCTCTACTGCGATAAATTCATTGTATTCCTTAATCATAGTAGATGATATAGGCATGTATGACCAGTGCCATTTCTCCTCTTTATATCCTGTTCTACCAGAATCTTTTGAGGTGTAGACTTGCGAAAACCCATATTCCTCACCACAACGCTTCATAAACTCATAAATTTTTAACCCCTCTCCAGTTTCGAAAAAATTATTTTCAAAAGAATTCAAATCTATGTCAGTGCCCCAGTGATGTCTTGAAGATCCAGGCATGGAGCTGTATGTCAGTATGTCTATAGCTTTATCGAAATCATTCCAACCCATATATCTAGGTCTATCCCACTTCCTTTCCCAAATCACCATCTGATGGTTAAAGGATCTCATTCCGCTTACGATGGTAATTGTAATGCCTTCGTCTCTTGCTGCTGACTCTAGCCTCACAAAGGCTTCAAGAACCTCATTTCGCAGATATATTCCGCCCCGAGATGACATTTTCAAACTCACTTCAGAAAAGTCAGAATGTGAACTCGGATTTATTTTTCCTAAAAGTTGTTCGTTAGAATATTTTCTATTAGAATCCTGAGAATAACAAGCCTCACAAACACAGAGGCTCAACATACACGTAAATACTAAATACAGTCTAGTATTAAGTGTGTTAAGCATTTGATTCCTTAATGTCCTTTAGCAGCTAGGTAACGCTCTGCATCAAGTGCCGCCATGCACCCTGATCCAGCAGCTGTAACTGCTTGCCTGTACACTTTGTCTGCACAGTCTCCACTCCAGAACACCCCTTCTACGTTAGTAATAGATGTTCCAGGTTGAGCTTGGATTATGTATCCCTGTTCGTCTAGGTCTAAGTAATCAGCTAAAAAGCTAGTATTAGGTGTGTGTCCTATAGCCACAAAGAATCCGGTTACATCGATTTTATTTTCCTGTCCTGTTACGCTGTTCTTGCAAAGAACACCTTCTACTCCTTCCTCGCCTAGAACTTCTAGAGTCTCAGTATTGTACATGATGTCAATGTTGTCAATTGACTTAACTCTGTTCTGCATTGCTTTTGAGGCGCGCATTTCATCGCGACGAACGAACATAGTTACGTTATTGCAAAGTTTTGCTAGGTAAGATGCTTCCTCACAAGCTGAATCACCAGCGCCGACGATAACTACGTCCTGACCTTTGTAGAAAAACCCATCACACACCGCACAAGCACTTACTCCACCTCCGATATCTCTTAAACGAATCTCACTTTCAAGTCCCAGCCATTTTGCAGATGCTCCAGTAGAAATGATCACAGTTCGAGCGTGTAGTTCCACAGCTCTATCTCCTTCGCCTACCCAAACCTTATGCACATCACCTTTGCCTGAAAAATCCACTTTAGTAATCCATCCAGAACGTACATCGGTTTCAAACCTCTTCGCTTGAGCCTCAAGGTCCATCATCATTTGTGGGCCGTTGACTCCATCTTTATATCCAGGAAAATTATCTACTTCAGTAGTTTCCATCAGCTGGCCACCGGGCTGTGAGCCTTGGTACATGACTGGTTTCATGTCAGCTCGCGCTGCGTAAATGGCAGCAGTAAATCCTGCTGGACCTGAACCGATAATAAGACAGTTTATTAATTCTGGAGTACTCATGTTGTTTCAATTATTACAGCCCAAATTTACATTTACTTCTTCCTTACAGAAGTGATATTTGTTACACTCTTACTAAGGTTTAACTAACAATTAGCTAATCTCGCCCCATTACTTCTTCAATCGCATGTCCAAAGCTAGGAATTCATCCCATAGCGAATCGTCCTGAGGAGGTGCTATAATTGTTACTGCCACCTTTTTTACGGGGTGTACGAAGTCAATTCTTCGAGCATGAAGATGGACTGATGCGTTGTCGTTAGGGTTTCGAGCACCGTACTTCACATCGCCTTTAATAGGTGAGCCTAGAGAAGCTAGGGTGACCCGAATTTGGTGGTGCCGTCCAGATTTGGGTAGGACTTCGACGAAGGTGTAGTGGTCGCTTTGGCCTAAAACCTTATACATCAACTCCGCCTCTTTCCTCTCATCACCCGGCTTAGAGTGCGCGTGACTCTTATTGATTTTAGAATTCTTTTTCAGATAATTCACAATGTGACCCTCTGACGGTTCTATTGTCGGTTTCACCACTGCCCAATACGTTTTCTGCACCTCTCTATGCCTGAACATAGTCGTTAAGCGCGAAAGTGCCTTTGAGGTTTTTGCGTATAAAATCACTCCACTCACGGGTCTGTCCAGCCTGTGAACTGTACCTATAAAGGCTTTGCCTGGTTTATTATACTTCTTTGCCACATATTCAGCTACGACTTCGCATAGGCTTTTGTCGCCCTTCCCGTCTCCCTGAATAATATCGCTACTGCGTTTGTTGATTGCGATGATATGATTATCCTCATAAAGCACCTGAAGGGTAGTGGATGTGCTCATAACGATGGGCTTCTTCGGCTGCCTTACAAATTTCCTCGATGCATCCGATGTTTGCCTTTTCTCACTCATCTCGATCCCAGTTTAATACTGTTCGTCCTTAGATGGGAAGTCTCGGGACCTCACGTCACTCACATAGTTTTCTATTGCGCTGAGCATTTGGGTTCCCAAATCTGAATAGCGTCTTAGAAACCTAGGCGAAAACTCCTGCGTAATGCCCAGCATATCGTGTACCACTAAAACCTGTCCATCACAATCCGCTCCAGCGCCAATTCCTATTGTAGGACATGCAACAGTAGCTGTAACCTTTGCCGCTAACTCAGCTGGAATTTTCTCGAATACTATAGAGAAACATCCGATTTCATTTAGCATTACCGCATCTTCCATAAGATGCAGAGCCTCTTCGTCTTCTTTTGCTCTCACTGTATAAGTCCCGAACTTGTAAATTGACTGAGGAGTTAATCCCAGATGCCCCATCACAGGTATTCCAGCTGACAATATCCTTTCTATGGACTCCTTCACCTCTCGACCTCCCTCAAGCTTCACAGCATGAGCTCCACTTTCCTTCATAATTCGAATCGAACTCTTTAGAGCCTCTTTGGAGTTTCCTTGATAAGTCCCGAATGGTAAATCAACCACAACTAAGGCCCTTTTCGCGGCCCTTACAACTGAGGCGGCGTGATAAATCATTTGGTCCAAAGTAATAGGCAAAGTAGTTTCATGCCCCGCCATCACATTAGACGCGCTATCACCTACTAGGATTATGTCTATCCCCGCTTGATCCACCAGCTTCGCCATAGAGAAATCATATGCTGTCAGCATAGCTATCCTCTCGCCGTTTTGTTTCATCTCGTGCAACACTTGTGTCGTGATGCGCTTAGCTTCTTTATGTACACTCATTATTGCAAAGTTAATACTCTCGTTAATATTGTGAGCTATTCTGTTTTCTTACTTTCTGCTTTCCCCTTTGCCTTCTCGACACCTTCAGCCTTTTCTTTCACAGTTGATGATGGGGTTTGCATCATCGAATTCTGTGCATCCCTAAAATCGGTTTTGATTTCATTAGACGATTTTAATATTTCTCTCTGAATTTCATCAGTAGCACTCCTGAAATGTCGAATTCCTTCCCCCATAGACTTAGCTAATGACGGGATTCCCTTGGCTCCGAAAAGCAGTAGGTAAACAACTAATACGAATACGATTTCTGTGGTTCCCATGTGGAAGTTTCTTGTGACAAAAGTACAAACGAAAAGGACTCAACTGTATCTCAAGTCGAGTCCCTTTAATTTGTTTCAGTCATTATCCAGGATAAATAGAACCCCAAGCAGTTAAGAAGTCTAGAAGGTCGTTAGTCTGTATCAACCCATCGCCATTAAAGTCGGGACACGGCAGGTATTTACAAGTTCCATCATCCACATTGGAAACAGAATTGTAGTTTATAGCACTTATGTCTGTACAGCCTGAGAACACACAGAAACCAGCATCAGATTCCGCATCGGCATCGTAGTTGATAGCTCCCTCGTACATACATCCTTCATTCTCATAGCAGTCAGCAGCGGGATCACCTTCATCAAATCCGGCACCCACTAATAGCACCTCCTCATCATAAGGAGTGATGTTACATGCTTCTTGTGCCCATACCTGATCATTGTAGTCGGGTGCACTTGAGTTGTAGACAATGAAGAACTGTAAGAGATCATCTAGCTGTACAGCTAAATCGCCATTAAAGTCGGCACTCAATGGTGAAGTTGAACAAATCACTTCTCCTTGAATATTAGCATATGGATTGTAGTTAGTATAAGAATCATCCATACAACCCTCAAACTCACAACTACCGTCATCGACACTTGCCGTTTCGTTATAGTTTATAGCAGTATCATACGTACATCCATGACAATCGTCATAAGAACAACTGCCATCATCATCTGTAGCTGCTTCATTGAAATTACAAGCACACAAGTCATCACATCCCGGAACCTCATTGATATCACAAATCCCGTCACCATCAGTATCATCTATACATACTCCAGTACAGTCATATCCTACTTCGGGATATAAACAAGATCCATCATCATCAGTTGCAATCTCGTTATAATTACAAGCTAGTTCATCATCACATCCCGGAACCTCCCAGATATCACAAATCCCGTCACCATCAGTATCATCTATACACACCCCATCACAGTCTAGCCCCTCCTCTGGCCAATCACAAATCCCAGGAAAGATAGCAGTCGCATCATAGTTACAGGCCGCCACAGCTAAACAACCGACGCAGCTTTCAAACTCACATGATCCATCATCAACGGTAGCCATTAAATTGTAGTTACAAGCTAGTGCGTCCATACATCCTAAGATGGTGTACTCACATGAACCATCATTATCTGTAGCAGTAGAGTCGTAGTTGTCGGCATTAGTATCAGTACATCCCGGAACCTCGTCGTCGTCACAAATCCCGTCGCCATCAACGTCAAATAAGCAGTTGAAATCGCAATCTAATCCCGTTGGAGGGAAATCACACTCACCTGCGTACAATGCATCTGCATCATAATTACAAGCAAATTCGTTCATACAACCTATGCATGTTGTGAAGTCACAACTTCCGTCATTGCTGTTAGCAATAGGGTCATAGTTACACGCTCCAGGAATGTTACAACCTACATACACACATGGTCCTTCTATTGTCGCTTCACTGTCGTAGTTGTCAGCTGCTTCCTCCATACAACCTACACAACTACTGAAGTCGGAACATCCACCAGCAATAGTAGCCGAATCATCGTAATCACATGCGAATGGGTTCATACATCCAGTACAGCTTATAAACTCACAAGAACCGTCATTGAATTCTGCATCTGGATTGAAGTTACACGAACCCAATATAGTACATCCAAGCTCAACACATATTTCTCCCTCTTCGTCTAAATAATCACATGGTTCGGCCTCTCCGAAATTGCACGCTAAAGGATCGAAACAATCTCCTCCACCAGGCATTCCGAATAGGCAAGAGAAATCACACGAGCCAGGAAGATAGTAATCAGCCTCTGGATCATAGTTACAAGCGAATGGTAGAATACACCCACCGACTGCTTGGTAAATACAAGTGCCGTTGTCCTCTGTAGCCTGAACATTAAAGTTTAACGCCTCCTCATCTGTACAGCCATACACCTCGAAG
>Ga0308008_1000749_pt1 | contig 12067 bp, 6 predicted proteins | sample Neamet125_FD_203140 | JGI IMG/M metagenome (GOLD analysis project Ga0308008, IMG submission 203140) | Marine microbial communities from water near the shore, Antarctic Ocean - #125 | ecosystem: Environmental > Aquatic > Marine > Unclassified | place: Southern Ocean | collected 2014-07-24
GCTGGGTGGCTGGATGCAGAAAGATAAGGAAGCCGCAATGGGCTATATCAACAACAACTCGGTTCCGGATAGCATCAAAAGGCGGGCTGGCATATCACAGGAATAAGACTAAATTACAGGCATGAAGAGACTCTTTATCCATTTTCCCTTCCTTTCTGCACTCGCGTTCTTTCTGATTTCCTGCGAAGGAACCTCCGAAACCGTAGATGTCAAACCTGACCAACCCATCGATGAAGCAAAGCATGAAGTCATCACACTTGGAGGCGGTTGCTACTGGTGTGTCGAAGCTGTTTTTCAACAATTGGCGGGTGTCGCATCAGCCACTTCGGGATTCATGGGTGGCCACATTCCTGATCCAACCTATAGGCAGGTCTCCGAAGGGAGCACCGGTCACGTGGAGGTCGTTCAAGTCGTGTATGACCCGAAAATAATCTCTACCGAAAAAATCATTGAATGGTTTTGGAAGTCCCATGATCCCACCAATCCACTGGGACAAGGAGTTGACGAGGGCCCCATGTATATGAGCCACATATTTGTCCACTCGGATAGGCAGCGTCAGGCTGCAGAAACTTCAAAAGAAAGTATCGAGGGAAATTACGACAGCCCCATTGTCACCGAAATTAAGGAAGCCGAAGAGTTTTACGCAGCGGGAGCAAAAGATCAGGACTACTATTTCCGCATGAAGGGGAAAAACCCATACTGCCCCCAGCAAATCACCCCTAAGCTTAAAAAGCTGGGCCTCACATACTAAGCGTCATTGCTCAGTAAGCGTCATTGCTCAGCGTTGGCTCCCCCCAGCCGTCTCGGTGCCCCTGAAAGAATTTAAGACGGGCTTATAACTGGGGATAGATGTCCCTGAGATCGTTAAAACAGTAGTGGCCGGTTTGAGATTCTCTAGTCGTTAGAGAGTTCGATTTCAAGCTCCGTGTTTGGCCTCTTGGACCGAGACCTCGGAGCACAGTGACCGTGGGCCTCCAACGCGGACGCCAGCTCCTCCAGCCCCCCACCGTGACGGATCTATCGGAAGCCCCGTTTCTGCGATCTACAATAGACCCGAGGCGGTCCAGCGTGACACCCTATCCTCTTTGCGCTTCGAGCTCTTCGCATTGTGTGTCGCTTCACGCCAATTTCGGAGGCTGTTCTCGATGAGATTCGTGTTCAAAAACCTCACATTTAAGGTCGAGATCGCGTCCAAGCGATGAAAGTCCAGCCTTATGAGACCGCCGACGCGATCGCAGAGATTCCATCTCTCAGAACTAACAAGCTTCTTCCTTCTGGTTCCGCAACGCCTCACTTTTCCAATCTTCCGATGAGATCTATCACGGCGGCTTTGCTCTTTGAGCGAGCCAGGCCCAGAGCCCAAAGACATCATTCTGGCCTTCGCAATCAGTTTCCCCCGCAATGAGAACTCACACCCCGTTAGCGAGCCGGACTCCATCGATCATGACACAAAGCCAATTTCAGGATCTTCTTTGTCATGCGGGCAAAAAAGAGCCCCGTTCGTTGGTGATTGACCAACAAACGGGGCTTATAACTGGCGACGACCTACTCTCACAGGACCTATCGTCCCACTACCATCGGCGCACAAGAGTTTCACTTCCGGGTTCGGAATGGGACCGGGTGGTTCCTCTCTGCTATGGCCACCAGAGGTCGTACTTTATCGAATATTTGATGATAAAATACGACCTCTAAGGGCCATGGAGGTTTGGCGGGGTGCCATTCTCTGGCATCCATGTGAAGTGTTTCCTCTAACCTCCGATCTTACGATCTATGGGGGTTCCGCCGATCTTACGATCTTTGGTGACTGTTATTAGACTGCTACTTTCTTGCAACCTTCTAAAGACTCTGATTTCCAAATTAAAAAGAGAGTTTGAATTTCTACTCTTCTCCTCCTCTTGTTGCCCAAGTGGGTTTCAAGAGAGAAGAGAAGGAATTAAGTCGAACGGATGATTAGTACTGGTGAGCTACATGCATTGCTGCACTTCTACCCCCAGCCTATCAACGTGGTCGTCTTCCACGATCCTTCAGGGAAAATTTATCTCAGGAATGGCTTGGCGCTTAGATGCTTTCAGCGCTTATCCTTTCCGCACTTAGCTACCCAGCAATGCTCTTGACAGAACAACTGGAACACCAGAGGTGCGTCAAACCCGGTCCTCTCGTACTAAGGTCTGAACCCTTCAATTTTCCTACGCCCACAGAGGATAGAGGACCGAACTGTCTCGCGACGTTCTGAACCCAGCTCGCGTGCCGCTTTAACCGGCGAACAGCCGGACCCTTGGGACCTTCTCCAGCCCCAGGATGCGACGAGCCGACATCGAGGTGCCAAACCACGCCGTCGATATGAACTCTTGGGCGTGATAAGCCTGTTATCCCTAAGGTACCTTTTATCCGTTGAGCGACGGCAATTCCACATTCTACCGCCGGATCACTAAGGCCTACTTTCGTATCTGCTCGACTTGTAGGTCTCACAGTTAGTCTGGCTTGTGCCTTTACACTCAACACACAGTTGCCAACTGTGCTGAGCCAAACTTCGCGCTCCTCCGTTACTCTTTAGGAGGATACCGCCCCAGTAAAACTGACCGGCTGCCATTGTCCCCCGGCCGGATGACGGCTCGGGGTTAGATCATCCAATGTTAAAGGGTGGTATCTCACTGATGACTCCAGATACGCCTAAACGCACCCTTCAATGTCTCCCACTTATGCTGAGCATTAAAATCGAATAACCAATAACAGCTTACAGTTAAGGTCTATAGGGTCTTTCCGTCCTTCTGCGGGTGTCCGGCATCTTCACCGGAACTACAATTTCACTGAGCACCTGGTCGAGACAGCGCCCAACTCGTTGCACGATTCGTGCAGGTCGGAACTTACCCGACAAGGAATTTCGCTACCTTAGGACCGTTATAGTTACGGCCGACATTCACCAGGACTTGGGCTTGGAGCTTCGCCTCAAGGGCTAACACCTTACCGTAATCTTTTGGCATTGGTCACGTGTCACATCGTATACGTCGGCTTACGCCTTAGCACAATGCTGTGTTTTTGCTAAACAGTCGGTTGGGCCATTTCACTGCGGCCCCCCAGAGGGGGCACCCCTTCTTCCGAAGTTACGGGGCTATTTTGCCGAGTTCCTTGACCAGGTTTCACTCTTGCGCCTTGGTATATTCTACCCATCCACCTGTGTCGGTTTACGGTACGGGCCATTAATGATAGGGCTTTTCTTGGCACTCGGTCTAGTAATGCGGATCGGCCGTAGCCTCACCTCGGAATTCAATCACTTAGTTACTTTTCCTTATGCGTCCTCCTATCTGGGTGCAGGAATATTAACCTGCTTGCCATCCCCTACGCCCATCGGCCTCGGGTTAGGTCCCGACTAACCCCGGGACGAAAAACGTTGCCCGGGAAACCTTGGATTTACGGCGGACCGGGATTTCACCGGTCTTATCGTTACTCATGTCTGCATTCTCACTTCTCTGCGCTCCAGGGTCAGTCGCCATCACCCTTCACTGCACAGAGAATGCTCCTCTACCGCGCCTAGTAAACTAGACACCCAGAGCTTCGGTATAGTGCTTATCGCCAAGTATTTTCGGCGCAAGGTCTCTCGATGAGTAAGCTATTACGCATTTTTTAAATGGTGGCTGCTTCTAAGCCAACATCCTCACTGTCTATGAAACCTCACCTCCTTTCCACTGAGCACTATTTAGGCACCTTAGCTGCTGGTCTGGGCTGTTTCCCTCTCGACGACGAAGCTTATCCCCCGCCGTCTCACTGCTGCGCTCTATTGAATGGTATTCGGAGTTTGATAGGGGTTGGTAGGCGGGTATGCCCCCTAGCCCTGTCAGTGCTCTACCCCCACTCATCAACACGCAACGCTGCACCTAAATGCATTTCGAGGAGAACCAGCTATCACGGGGTTTGATTAGCCTTTCACTCCGACCCACAGCTCATCCGAGCGTTTTTCAACACACACCGGTTCGGTCCTCCACTTAGTATCACCTAAGCTTCAACCTGGCCATGGGTAGGTCACCTCCGTTTCGGGTCTACCGCCTGCAACTTTTGGTCGCCCTATTCGGACTTGCTTTCGCTACGCCTACGATCCAGAAGATCTTAAGCTTGCCACAGACGGTAACTCGCAGACTCATTAAGCAAAAGGCACGCTATCACCCTCGAAAGGGCTCTAACACCTTGTAGGCATAGGGTTTCAGGTTCTATTTCACTCCCCTCACAGGGGTACTTTTCACCTTTCCCTCACGGTACTGGTTCACTATCGGTCGCTAGTTAGTATTTAGCCTTACGCAGTGGTCTGCGCAGATTCACACGGGGTTTCACGTGTCCCGTGCTACTCAGGAACTCCCTAGGGCTTCTTCAGATTTCGATTACGGGGATGTCACCCTCTTTGTCGCAACTTTCCAGATGCTTCATCTATCTTCAGAAGTCCCACAGCGGGGTCCTACAACCCCGACGTCAAAGACGCCGGTTTGGGCTGATCCGTTTTCGCTCGCCGCTACTTACGGAATCGAATTCTCTTTCTTTTCCTCTGCTTACTAAGATGTTTCAATTCAGCAGGTCTCGCGTATCCTTCCTTATTTTATTCAGGAAGGAACGATGGGATTCAATCCCATCAGGTTACCCCATTCAGAAATCTCCGGGTCAAAGGTTGTTTGCACCTAACCGAAGCTTATCGCAGCTTATCACGTCTTTCATCGCCTTCTAGCACCAAGGCATCCACTCTATGCCCTTAATAACTTAATTCCTCATTCTCTTGAAATCGGTTGTCGTTATAAAGTCGATGGTTCTTACACCATCTATCTTTTTCTTGAGTCAGATTTTGTAGTTGCCTACAAAATCCAACCGTAAATTTGGTTTTTTGGTAGTCTTTATCCAAGGACTGCAAGTTAGTGTAACAAGTAGTTTCCACATTGCTGCTTTGCTACCTGTCTCAGTCTAATCTTCATTGTATTTAATGAGATCAATCGAATTGAAGTACGATTGATCACAGTCTTTAAAAAAACTTCACATGGATGTCAAAGAACGGCGTTCCGCCAAATTGGCTAAAAGTATGGGTTCACCCACAGAAAGATGTTGTTTTTGTTTCTACTCGCATTCTTTCCCTGCAATGGGAAAAATGGTGGGCCAGGGCAGACTCGAACTGCCGACCTCACGATTATCAGTCGTGCGCTCTAACCAACTGAGCTACAAGCCCGCTAGATGAAAATTGGTGGAGGTTAACGGATTCGAACCGTTGACATTCTGCTTGCAAAGCAGACGCTCTACCAACTGAGCTAAACCCCCGTAGTTATCTTACGGTGAGTAGGACAAAAAATCAGATTGTATGCTGCAGTCTCAAACCCTCAATGGTTTAAGGTGCGTTATTGGTCACTCAAATATTTGTGAAGGCGATTTCTCGCGCTTCCACCATTACTTTCTAATCACCGAGGTGATGTAGTTAAGTATCTCACGGCACTTCCCACCGAAGCAGGAAGTGCCTTGAAGTCAGGTGTCGACCGAAAACAGCGGTCCGAGGACTTGCTTTCTTACTCCGTAGAAAGGAGGTGATCCAGCCGCAGGTTCCCCTACGGCTACCTTGTTACGACTTCATCCCAGTTACCAGCCTCACCTTAGGATACTGCTTCAATAAAGTTAGCGCATATACTTCGGGTGCGACCGACTTCCATGATGTGACGGGCGGTGTGTACAAGACCCGGGAACGTATTCACGCCGTCGTAGCTGATACGGCATTACTAGCGATTCCAACTTCATGGAGGCGAGTTGCAGCCTCCAATCCGAACTGGGCCCAGTTTTACAGATTTCCTCCACCTCGCGGTATTGGTTCTCATTGTGCTGGGCATTGTAGTACGTGTGCAGCCCTAGGCGTAAGGGCCATACTGACCTGACGTCGTCCCCACCTTCCTCCCAGTTGATCTGGGCAGTCTGAATAGAGTCCCCGCCATTACGCGCTGGCAACTATTCACAGGGGTTGCGCTCGTTGCTGGACTTAACCAAACATCTCACGACACGAGCTGACGACGGCCATGCAGCACCTGTGCATTGTCCACCCGAAGTGACCTCTCCTTTTCGGGAGAGTACGACAAGCATGTCAAGCCTAGGTAAGGTTCTTCGCGTTGCATCGAATTAAGCCACATACTCCACCGCTTGTGCGGGTCCCCGTCAATTTCTTTGAGTTTTAGTCTTGCGACCGTACTTCCCAGGCGGCTCGCTTAACGCGTTAGCTCCGGCACAGAAGGGGTCGAATCCTCCCACACCAAGCGAGCACCGTTTACTGCTAGGACTACAGGGGTATCTAATCCCTTTCGCTCCCCTAGCCTTCGTGTCTGAGCGTCAGTAAATGTCCAGTAAGTTGCCTTCGCCATTGATGTTCCTCTCGATATCTACGCATTTCACTGCTACACCGAGAATTCCACTTACCTCTCCATTACTCTAGCGCGGGAGTATCGAATGCAGTTCAGAGGTTGAGCCCCTGGCTTTCACATTTGACTTTCCGCGCAGCCTACACACGCTTTACGCCCAGTTATTCCGAACAACGCTTGGGACCTTCGTATTACCGCGGCTGCTGGCACGAAGTTAGCCGTCCCTTCCTCTTTGGGTACTATCAAACTTAAGGCGCTATTAACGCTTAAGTCTTACTCCCCAATGACAGGAGTTTACAATCCTAGGACCGTCATCCTCCACGCGGCGTTGCACCATCAGAGTTGCCTCCATTGTGAATGATTCTCGACTGCTGCCACCCGTAGGTGTCTGGACCGTGTCTCAGTTCCAGTGTTGCTGATCGTCCTCTCAGACCAGCTACCCGTCGTCGCCTTGGTGAGCCTTTACCTCACCAACAAGCTGATAGGCCGCGAGCCAATCCTTTAGCGATACCCGAAGGCATCCTTTACTCCGTAGAGTCTATCAGGCATTAATCCACGTTTCCATGGGCTATTCCTGTCTAAAGGGTATGTATCTCACGTGTTACTAACCCGTCCGCCACTAAGAATGAAATTAGCAAGCTATTCTCATTCTCCGTTCGACTTGCATGTCTTATCCACGCCGCCAGCGTTCGTTCTGAGCCAGAATCAAACTCTCCGTAGAAATGTTTTGAATCTGACACTAAACATTTTTGCTACACCCTCTTCTCTAGATAAATCAGAGATTCAGACATAGCGCGCTTAGCTATCAAATTGACTTTGGTTTGAAAATCTCGCGATTTCCGGGAAGGACCTAAACAGGTCTACTCCCATGACCCGCACCTCAAATTTCAATCAAGAAACTCAAGACGCAGCACACAATATGATTTTTTGTCATCTTTCCAACAGATCTGTCTCTTCAAACCCTACGCAGCACCAACCGGAAAAACCAGCTGACAACCGATAAGATCTTCCAAGGTGGAAGAATCTGTGGAACCCATACTTTCAAAGAACTTGTGACCGGAAGACTGAGCAGGCTCGCTGATGAAAATTCATTCAAGCGAGCCTTTAAAGTTGTTCTCGGCAGAAGCCGATAGCGGCTGCTGGGGCAACCCTAATGATTTCACGCCTCACGTCAATGTTTTTGGAGTGTTTGTTTGTTTCCCCATACCCCAATCCCCGTAAGCCATTGTTTTTCAGCACTTAAATATCAAAAAGAAAATGTCTGGGAATATCGCACTGGCTTGTCTTTTCGGTAAAATCCTTAGATGAGAGGAACAACCCATGGGAGTCACACGAGAAAGCCTTCCCCATGGACGGCTACATCACGGCTTCGATCATTCGGAGAACATCGACATTTTCTTTAACCTGATGAACCCGGTGAATCATGGCCCCATTTCTCCTCGTAAGAGCAGTAAGGGCCTGAGTAGGCGCCTCACGGCGGGGCAGTGGTGAGTCATTGAGCAAGGCTCCAATAAACGACTTTCTAGAAAGGCCCATGAGAATGGGGCGGTTGTGGACCGAATAGTCCTGAACACCTCGAAGAAGGGCCAGATTATGGCTCAAGGTCTTTCCGAATCCGATACCGGGATCAAAGACGATCCGGGTAGGTTCTATTCCAGCCTCAGTGAGCGTTTGAAATCTCTCTTGGAAGAAGTCCCTCACTTCTCCCACAACGTCCTGGTAGACTGGACTTCGCTGCATTGTTTGTGGATTTCCCTTCATATGCATGACGACAATCCCGCAATCCGAATTTGCGCAAACCTTGATCATTTCAGGATCACGAAAACCGCTAATATCGTTGACGATATTGGCTCCGGACCGGAGAGCGGCCTCCGCCACACCAGGCTTGCAGGTGTCGATGGAGATTCCCACCGAATCTAGCTCCGCCAGATTCTTGATCACGGGAAGGACCCGGGAAAGCTCGTGATCAACCGAAACTGGATCCGCACCCGGGCGAGTGGACTCGCCCCCAATGTCTAAAATATCGGCACCCTCTTCCAAAAAACGGCGCGCCGCCGCAAGAGTATCATCGAGCTCCAGATGACGTCCTCCGTCCGAAAACGAGTCTGGCGTGACATTAAGAATGGCCATAATCAGCGCTTTCCGATCCAAGTTCCAACTTTGAGAACCAGCATGCCAAATCACGCTGCCTTCATGATGGTTACTCCTTCGAGGGTTGTGCTCGCTCATAGAATTTTGCATGCTCTCAGTCACACCAATACCATCTCAATGAAAAAACTCATCACCGTATTTACGACAGCATTGATCGTTATCTCGTGCAACCCCAACTGCTTCGCCCAAGAGGAAGCCGATCTATGGGAATCAAAAGGGCCCCATGTCCGCATTAAGCGAAATGATCAGGATGGCTCATACGTTGTCTTTGAGCGATCCCCCGATGATCGCCGTCTAGTCAAGACGACCAAAGATCAAAATGACAGCGTCAAAATGAAGGCCACTTATTTACGGAATCAAAAAGGGTTCCTGACCGTTGGGCGAATTCATGACGGACAAGGCGTCCAAATTTATCGAGTTCAATATGGTTATGACAAGGAAACCGGACTGCTAGTCGCGGAAAACATGTACGATGCCCGTGTTAAGAACTATTATCCTCCAGCCATGAGAGACGAAAACGGTCAACTCGTAGAGATGCCGGTGCGACGTGTGTATTACTTCTACGACGCCGATGGCAATCAGAGTAAAGCAATCTCCCTTGTCCCTAATCCAGGAAAAACGGCACAAGCGACCTTCAAGAAGACGAAAAAGCCCTTGGACCTCTTTGGTCAGGAAAAGAACTTCAATACTGGGTCCTCCACCAACCCTCTGAAGGACAATCCCTTTGTGGAAGAGAAGAAGACTAAAAAGTAAACCGAATGAGTCCGGAACGGGTGTTTCAAATTCTGGCAGCCATCGGGCTGATTGCAGGTGGGTGGTTTTATGGCGACTATTGGAGAACGTCGGGCTCCGCACAAGTCGATGGTGATGAGGCTGCGACACTCAGGGCGCAGAATTCCGAGCTCACCCAGCGTGTCGACGAACTGAATGGTGAACTTGCTCAGGTTCGCTCGATGCTCTCCAGCGGCCCCTACCCTATTCCTGATGATCTCATCGCCTGGATCGAGAAGGATTACGGAATGGTGTTTCTAAAATCACCCGATGTCCGCCTTGCTTCTCCGACGGCAATGCGTGACGCCGCTCAAGCCAACCTTGAGCTTATTCATGGCGAGCTCGGCCTGGAGAAAGAGAGTGTCGCGTGGGAATTGCTTGGACTCCTTCCTCAAAATCAAAACCTCCTTGTTCAGCTTGTCATGGTGAACAGCGATGGGGCCAAAGGGATTTTTGATCTCGCCAAGGGACAAATACTCATCTCCGAATCCTTCGATCCAGTCAGTGTCCCCGACCGCTCCGTCCTTGCTCGGCTGCTAGCCCAACAGCTCTCGTTTCAAAATCACCCTCAAAAAGAGTGGTCCACCCGGGACGAATGGCAGGCTTGGGAAGCTCTTCACTCAGGGGCAGCCGCGGCCTTACAAGCCAGATTTCTGAGGCGGAATGCTGCGGCTAACGAAGCGGAATGGAGAGATCCGGAAGCGAACCGCGAGGAACTTTTAAACGAACTCTCTCCCGTCATCCAAGGGCTCAGCAATTTCCCTTTCCTCGAAGGCGCGGACTACTCCAGACATTTTTACATCGATTCCCGGGAAGCTTGGAGTCGGATGTTCCGGGAGACTCCCACAACAACAGCACGGATTATCCATCCCAACCGGGAACCAATCGCCGTGAAAGAAACCATCTTCCCGGATTCCCGCAAAAAAATCCTCGCTACCAATCAGCTTGGAGAGCTGGGACTGCGACTCTGGCTGGAACCCTACGCAGGAGTGATCGAGGCCAGCCCCCTCGCCGAAGAATGGCGAGGTGACCAATATCGGGTCTTCGACAACGGCGAGGAACTCGCGTTAACCTGGATCTTGGAAATGTCATCAGAAAAATCGGCTGCGGGCCTCGTTGCAGAAGTCAAGCGATCCATGTTGGGAGCGCTGGGAGAAACGCAACCGGAAAGAGTTATTAAGATCTCCAGCGAGGGCACACAGGTTGTATTCACAAACTCACCCACCATCGAATGACTGCCAAAAGAGTCATTTTTAGCGGCCGGGTTCAGGGAGTAGGTTTTCGCTATTCAGTGAAGCAACTTGCCCTCGGATTCGAGGTCGTTGGCTGGATCAAAAACCTTAAGGACGGAACCGTCGAACTCCAGCTCATGGGAGAAGCAGACGAAGTCAACGACTTCATCAAAGAGATCACTGATGAATCAGACCTCGCCGGACTCGTAAAGGACCACATCATTTTGGACATTGATCTCCTGGTGAACGTGCAGGGATTCCGAACTCGCCATTAAAGATTTGGACAGGGCCCTGCAATCGTAGGGAAAGCTAACTCCAAAACCTTTTCAGCGAACGTTTTCCTGCAGATTCATTGCCGCTAGAAACTGCCACACGGAAATCAGAAAGCCCGCCCCTAGGATTTCCTGTTCATTTGCAATCTGTCATTCCATACTTCTCAAATGATCAGGATCATTTCATCGCTGGCTTTCATGCTCCTCCTTCCGGTTTTTGCTCACCGGGATCCCATCCGGCTCACACATGGCCCGATGCTGGGAAAGCCTACCGCACATTCGGTTTCCGTTTGGGGTCGCACCTCGGAGCCAGGAGAATTTATCGTAAGGTTCGGAATCCATCCAGGCCAACTTACCCAATCCAGCAAACCAGCCAAAACAGCTATCGATCGCGACAATACCGGCGTCGCACAACTCGCCAACCTTAGTCCTGACACTCGCTATCACTATCAAATTTTCGTCTCAGAAAATCCCCACGGCCTTCCTGGATCGTTCCTCACTCTGCCCTCTCTCGAGGAGAGCAAGAACCCCGAGCACAACCCGAAAGGGCTCTTCAACTTCCGCTTCGAAGTCGGATCCTGCGCCAACCAAAACCCACTTCACGGCATCGGACATCGCACTCCCACATACGAAAACCTTAACCGGGATTGGGCTCATAAAACCCACTTCCACATCATGAATGGAGATTGGCTCTACGAGGAGCTTCGTACTTATCCTCCCGAAGCCTGGCGACTCACACAAGGGCTCAATCAACTCCCTCCCACCGTCGAAACCATGCCATCGATCGTCGGCGTTTGGGAAAACTACAAGCTTTACCTCAATCGTGGAAACGAGCTGGCCAAATGGCACCGCCATGTCCCAAGCTACTTCACCTTCGATGATCACGAACTCGTCAACGACATCTGGGGTTCCGCAGAGATTGGAAAACGTCACCGCCGCACTGTCTTTCGAGATATTGGAACACGTGCCTGGTTTGACTACCTCGGTTGGGCAAACCCTGTCGAACATGAGCAACGAGTCCACGCCTCCCGCGGAAAAATGACTACTGGCAGCAAGCTCCTCGTTGATCAATCAACAGACTTCACCAAGCTCCCGCTCGAAGAAATGGGAACCCTTCACGTCCACTGGGGGACGGCCGAAGCCGGAGTCAACAACCTGAAATTCGACAACGATGAGGGGCACGAAAATTCCTATGTCTATCAAATCACCAAAGTCATCGACGCTCACACTCTCGAGCTTCACATGCCTGCCAAAGTCACAGACGAGGTCACCTACTCGA
>Ga0308008_1000751_pt1 | contig 12062 bp, 9 predicted proteins | sample Neamet125_FD_203140 | JGI IMG/M metagenome (GOLD analysis project Ga0308008, IMG submission 203140) | Marine microbial communities from water near the shore, Antarctic Ocean - #125 | ecosystem: Environmental > Aquatic > Marine > Unclassified | place: Southern Ocean | collected 2014-07-24
TTTTCTCGACATCTTCGTGAATATGTTTTAAGTCTTGTTTGTTCTTAACAATCTCTTTTTTAATTCCAGTCATATGCCCATAAAGGGATAAGATATGTTCTCTTGTTGTTTTTGGTTCTATTGCCATTATTTATCCGTTAAAAGTAATGTCGTTTTGAAAGAGTTCTGCTCCTCTTATTTGAGTTTTTGCAGTTTGTAAATTGTTATTAACGGGAGGAAGTATAGGTACTTGGCCTGCTGCAGATGCATTAGAAGGAGGTAACTTTAATGGTTGAATAGGTGTAGCTTCTGTTTCATTTTCAAACTGTTCTAAATATTTAAAGAAAGTATGGTTTTCTGTTTCTAAATCTACTCTTCTGTTTTGATCAATAATTTCTCTTATTTCTGGAAGAGCTTCATAATATGGATTAGGTGTATCTGTTCCTTCTTTATCATTTAAATCTCTAGTAATTTTTGTCATTTGTGTTCTAAAAAAATCATTAGGCACTTGAGGTGTATACACTCCTCTAAATAAATTTTGAGTTGTTTCTTTATCTATTCCTTTTCTAGTAACACTTTTTCTAATTTGATTTTCCGGAACACCTAAAGCTCTGGCTGCTTGAATATTTTTATACATTTCTTTTACTGTTTCATATTTTCTAGCTTGTGAGTACTTATATCTTCCTAAAATATCTTCTGGAGATACTCTTCCTCCTCTTAAAAGAGGACTAATAAATAAAGCATTATCTTGTTTTAATCTTCTACCAAAATCAGTTGTCATAAATTTTAAAGATCTAACAGGATCGGCTGTAATTTCTCTCATTCCATATAAACTACTTAACTCATCACTTAGATTATACATCTGACCATACTTATCTGTTTTGCCTGTAGCTGCTCTACCCATTCTTACTAATTGATTAAGAGAACCTGGTTTAAAAGATTCGGCAACATGGGAAATACCTTTAGCTATTTTAACCATTGTTTCATCTTCATCACTCCATACTCTTTTTCCTCTAGATCCTACTCCTTTTCTAAAAGTAGAATCAATTAATGCTTCAGAAAACATAGATTCTGTAGCATAAGGTTTTAAAATTTCTGTAATACTCTCCGTCATACCTTCTCCTAAAGCTGCTTTTAAAGAATTGGGGTCGCTTTCTCCTCTTCCCAATGCACCCACGATAGCATTAAAAGGTCTAATTAAAGTATCATAAGCATTAGAATAACTAAAATCTACATATTTTAAATTACCATCTTCATCTCTACCCATGGGAAGTAGTGTAGAATTTTTTGACCATTCAGGTACAAATTTTCTAAGTGCATCCATTTCTTCGTCGGACACATCGTTTTTAGCTTTCATCATTTCAACTAAACCATATGGAACACCACCTACTGTAGCCCCAAAACTAAATAATCTTTTATAACCTAAACCTTTAAGACCAGGTACACCAGAATTAATTTCTCTTAAAGATTGTTCAAAAATATTATGTCCTGTTCTCATAATCTCTAATGGAAATGCTATGAAGTTACCGAAGGGAGACATACGTAAGGCTCTTCCTGTTCTACCAATATATGCGTAGTTGGGTACTTGATTACGAGTTAAATTTCCTGCTACTTCGTCTAAAAAATTATCCATCATTTCTTGAGGATTAGATGCTCTTTTTATATAGCCTTCTCTAGGTGCTGATTTTCTAAAATAATTTGCTGTCTGTTCTCCACCCTCTCCTAAACCTTGTATCAATGTTTTATACTCTGCTGATAAAGGGTCTGCATACAATAATGTTTTAATGTTAGAAGAATTAATTCCTAAATCTTTTACTACTCCAGAATATCTATTTCTCTCTAAACTCCAATTTATAATTTTCCAAAAATCATCTTCAGCTACATATGCATCTTGAGTTTTCTCATATATTTTTTTTAATTGTTTAACAGTTTTGTTTCTTAAATTGGCAGGAAGTCTATCCCCCAAAGATCGTTCTACCTTTGCAGGATCCGACATCATATCTCTTATTAATCTTTTCATTTCTCCTGCTTGAACATTACTATCTGTTACACCCACTGCTAAAAGTTTTTGATAAAGAATCTCATCTGCCTCAGTCATTGTTCCTAAAACTCTTTTTCCTGTTAAACCATAAGCTTGTTTAAATACATTTTCTCCACCAAAAGCTTCAGGCATTAACATTTTAAAGTCTCCATAAGTAGGAAATGCCGCACCATTGGCAGATACAAAAGCACCCGCACTTAATAAGTTACGTACGTGTGTTAATGGAGATAGTATTGTTTTAGTAATTTGAGAACCAGCTTTAGGTCCAAGAATAGCATACTTATATAAAGTCCCTACACTACTTTTATTTAACCAATTACTTGTCACCTCTAACAAAGGTTCAAACTGAGGTGCTTGAATATATTTATTATCTAAACTAGTTGAAATTTTATTACTATCACTTTCAAATTTTTTCCATTTAAGAGGATTATCTAAATCTCTTTTGGCTTGAAGCTCTGCTTGTTTTATTTTAAACGCTCCATCATCTGATGCCATTAGTCTTTCTCTTAAACTAATAAGATCTTCGGCAGTTCCCTTACCCCCTAGTTGTGATTGATTTAAAATATCATCTACTAGTTGAAGTTCTGACTTAACAAAACCTCCTGGCCCCGCTCCTTGTTTTGCAATTTTATTTAAATAATCTACTGTAAAATTTACATTAGCTAGTTTTCCAGTGGTTGCCATAAAAGTATAAGTGGGGTCTCTTACGATTCCAAATATTTCTTCTTGCCAAGGTTGTAATACTTTTTTTTCTAATACACTACTTTTAACTTGAACACCTTTTAATTCATTAGGACTTATATTGCTGTCATTTATTTTAAATATATCTACTTCATCATTTGCTAATCTTTTAGCTGCATCGTCCACTACACTATCCGCTTGTCTTACTATTTGTTCGTATTGTGATTTAGGTACTGCTTCTTTTAAAGCTTGTTGTTCAAAAGATGCTATCTCATCAAGAGTAGCGGGTCTTTGTAACGCAATAATTTTTTTATTAACAAAATCTTCTCTAGTGTTTATAATTGTTTGGTCAACATATTTATCTTTGGCTCTTGCTATTTCATCTGCACTAACTTTGTATTGATCTAAAATTTCAACTCCTGTTAATTTTTTAGCATCTTGTGCTCTATAATTTGCACTAAAATATCTACCAAAATTATTACCTATGCTTCTTTCCATTGCTCTATTAACTGGTTTGCCAAATATATAACTAGACAAATTATCTGTTGACTTTCTAAACTCAATAACATTTTTTTTAATTACATCCGCTGCATCTTTAGATCCATATTTTTCAACCAAATCTAAACTCTCTTTTAGTTTTGGAGTTATTCTATAATCATCATTAGTAAAAGCACCTTTACTTCTTATTTTATCTTTTAATTTTTCAATACTATCAAAAGCATTTTGTTGTATTTGTTTTTGTACTTCTGGTGTAACTTTTCCTTGATATTTTGTAGCTGCTTCTAAAACTTCTAAGTTAGCAAAAGCTTCTTTACCTATAGTTTTAAAATTATCTCTACCTCCTAATAATTCTAATCTATCTACTTCACTTTTAAATTGTTCTTTAAATTTTTTATTTAAGGCTATAGATTTATCAATTTTTCTAAAACCTCCTTCTACAATTGTACCATCGGCGTTTCGTTTTATTTGTATTCCTGGTCTAGAATCAATTCCACCAGATAATTTAATTCTTTGTTCTAACGCTGTTCGTGTAGCTTCTCTTCGTTCGGCAGCCACATAAGAACTCCTAACTTTTTGTAAAGCTTTTCTAAAAATTTCTGGGTTTCTTTGTTCAACTGAAGAAAGATAAGCCAATTCTAAATTATCAAATTGTTTAACAAGTTTAAGTTCTTGAACAGCTCTTTTTTTAGCTTCTGGTTTTAACATATTTTCTAAATTAGAAATACCAGTAGGACTTAACGCTTCTTGTAAATTTCTTTTAATAGCTTCTTTACCAGAGGTTTCATTAAAACCTTTAGGAGATGTGGATCTTAATTTTAAATCTGGTAAAATTTCTAAATCATAAACATCTTCTTTAATACTATTCATAGCACTATCTACTTTGTCTACTAAGTTTTCACTTGCTCTTGTAGTTGATTTTACAATTTGATTTTTAAATTGAAGTTCTTCCCAAGCTACTCTATCTGCTGTACTAGAAGGTGAAAACCCTCCTTCAGGTCCCCATTTTTCCCAACCTCTTTTTATAGCACTCTTAGAATATTCTGTTATCCCAGACTTCGCACCTAATTGTTTAACTCCTGAACCGGCACCAATTAAAGCTAAATTAAATAAAGCACCTTCAGTTCCAAACTTTAATCTATTTTTTAATTTTCTATATGCATCTGATCTACCTTCTTTGTCTTCTCTATCCATCATCGTAATTGCATAAGGTTCTAATGATGTACCTTTTAATATATCTCCGAAAGTTCCTATGTCCTCGTCAGCTACTATCGCTTCTCCTATTCCTCCTCCTACAAGTCCTCCAGCAGTGGGGCTCATAATTCTTTTACCCATACTTCCCAAACTCATATGTTTGCCAACTTTTCTAGCAGTAAGGGCTTTACTTGCTAATCTTGATCCTATTTGAAAACCTTTAACTGCAGGTATACCAATTTGAGTTAGAGCTTGAGTAATTTTTCCAGACAATCTTGCTTCGGCTTCATCATCCCATGGGTTAACATCATCAAACCATTTTTCTACACCTTTAGCTGTGTTTGTGTCACCAATTAAATCAACTAATTCTGCTCCCAAAGATACAAAACCTTTTGGAATGTTCCACAGACCTGTTGCAACACCAGCAAAAGCAGATTCAAAAAAACCTACGTCTTCGTCTTCTCGTTTTTTTTTAGTTTCTTCTACTGATAGGGGAGTAATCGCCATGTAGTCTCCTTATTAAATTAAAATTTATCGGATCCTGGGAAAATAAATTGTCTTCCATCCCATTTTCCAAGGTAGTTAACTCCACTTGGGTTTTTAGCCATATAAAGTTGACCTTTTTCTAAGTCTCCTGGGTTTTCTTCAAAAGTTTTAATTACTACAAAGTCTCCTATATTTTTACCTATGTCCATAATTTGTTGAGCTGCGGATAGTTGATCTTTTTCATCCCCATAAACACTTACTAAAGCGTCTATATTCATTTTTAATCTAGCAGTAGAATCTCTCTGTGCGGATGCATTAACAAATTCTAAATTAATAATATCAGCTGGGCTTTTATATCCAGGTTCTCCTGGTTTACCTGTTAGTTTAGACATAGTAGTAATTTTTTCTAAGTAAGGATTGTCCATTTTCTTCATAGCTGCCTGCATTGCTACACCTTTTAATTGTCTTTGACCTTCTCTTTCATCTTTAGCTATTGCAGTTAAACCTTCTATTGAAGGAGAAGCTGCTCTACCTATTGCTTCTGATAAAGATCCACCTGGTTGTGCTAATAAGTTAGCACCAAATTTTGCAAGTTCCAAATACTTAGATCTTTTTAATTCTTCAGGATCAGTACCATATGCTTCACTAAACATTTCCATGTAATCTTTCATTACATCTGTATCTGTTTTTCCATCACCATACATGTTTTCAATTTGTTTATTTTGATTTATAAGATCAGCTGCTTTTCTTTTTTCTATTTCTGCTTGTGCTGCATTTTCATTAGCTATTTCTAATAATTCTTTTGCCTTATCTTCTCTTGCCTCTCCTGTATTTTTAGCATTTGTATTAAGACCAAAAAATTCTGCTACTTGTGGGTTAGCATCTTCATCTCTATCTGGATCATTTGGATCATATATTTCTGCTTGATCTCCAAATAAACTTGTTTTTATATCTTCAACATTTTTATTAGCCGATAAACCTGGATTGTACCCAAACAATCTTCCTATTGAATTTATAGGAACGTTAATAGCAGTATCCATAACAGAAGAAGTAGCATCCAATAAAAGATTTCCTCCAAATTTTAAAACAGAACCAATACCTGATCTATCTAAAAATAAATCTTCTTTACCTAACTCTTCTCCTGCTATTTTAATTTGTTCTTCTAAACTTAAATCTGGATATAAACTTTGAACATTTTTAATAATCTCTTCTTGTCTCGCTTTTTTCTTATCAATTACTGGTTCAGCAAATCCATATCTATTACCCATTTTTTCTCCATGGATAACACCACCACCAATTTGTCCACCGTCTGCATAACCTAGTCCAGTTGCAATACCATTTCCATAACTAGAAACAGTTCCACCACCTCTGAACATAGGTCGTTTTAAAATTTTACTCATTACCTTAATGCACCCATTAGTCCAGCTGCACCAATACCGATCCCCATAATTTGTTGTGTAGCACTAGGAGGAGGTGTTGATTGTGTTTGTGTTGCTGCAGGGAATCCACCAATTACTGATGCTAGTTGCGGTCCAACTAAACCTAATCTAGTGTAGTCAGCAAAAGCTGCTTCTCTAGCTGATTCTTGTTGAGCACTTAAATCTGCTTGTTGTAGTTGTCTTCCTTGACCACCTAATTGAGTTTGGTAAGTTCCTAATCCTTGTTGTGCCTGTAGTTGTGCCAATGCTTGAGCTTGTGAATTTTGAAATCCTTCTTGTAATAATCCGGATTGAAGTTGTCCTCTATTTAATTGATTATTTCTCATAGCTTCAGCCTGCATAATACCTTCTCTACCACCACCATAAGCACCCATTTGAATAGCTGAATCTCTTAAACCTGTTTGTTGTACTGCAGCGTTTCTATCAAACTCTGCGAGTGATGCATCAATTACTTGTTGTTGATATGGACTTTGAAATTGTTGATAACCTTGTGCCCCGGTCAACGCTCCAAGACCCGCTGCGGCTGTTGCAGCCTGTCCTTCTAATGCCGATTGTCCTTGAATGAATTGATTTCCGGTGTACGTGGATGTAGGGATATTTTGATTAAGTAAACGTAATCCTTCGGTTGTTACACCAAGACCAGCGGTTTCTACAAAAGGTTCTCTATACTGTCGTGTTATTGTTTCAGCCATTTGTTATCTCATAGCCTTTCCGTAACCTCTTAACGCCCTTCCACCATTTCTTTTAGGACTTCTTATTATTTTTTTAATTTTAGTAGAAGTCTTGCCTGAAAGTTCTGGCATCTGTAAAAGCTTTTTCTTTTTTTCACCTTTTAAAAGAGTAGAATATTTTTTACCTTTATGCATGAAAGTATCTTTACCAGATTTTTTAGCTAATTTAAAAGCAGCACCTTTGTCAGAAAGTTGTTTACTCTTATCCCCAGTACTACCTCTTTCTCTATTAGATAGTCTTTTTTGAGCTTTAGTTTTTTCAGCTTTAGTTTCCGTAGAATATTCTAAATTACCTTTTTTAGTATCATCTCTAGTAGATCTAAAAGTTTTTTTACCTTCTGCTTTTGCTTTTGAATGTTGTTCTCCGAAAGTAGGAATATATTTTTTCCTCGCTTTATCTACTTTACTTCTTATTTTTTTCATTATTGACATTATTTTGCCTCCAAGTTGTTCATTAAATTATACATTCTCTTCGCACCTTTATTCACACTTCCACCACCCGCTGCTCTTACAGCATCTGCAGTCATGACGAATTCATTTTTAGAAAGTCTTGCAGGTACGTCATCTGCTCTTTCTTTAGAACCTACAGGAATAAACCCTCCTTGTCTATAATCCATTTCCATAGGGCTTCCACCCATTTTTAAACCCATTAAATTACCATTGGTTTTTACCCCTGTTATACCACCTTCTGCGGCATATTCTATTTTTTTATTTTTAGATTTTTTCCAATCTTTAAAATCTTCTAAAAATTCTTGTTCACTATTACTTTTATCTCTTTTTTTTCTATCTTTTAAATAGTTATTTAAATCTTTTTGAGTAAGACCACCTTCTTCATAATTTCCTCTCATGGAAGGAGGATAGTTTTGAGCGTTATATTTTATATCTAATTCTTTTTCTCTTTTATCATCTCTTTTATCTTGAGCTTCTTTATCTACTAAATCAAAAAAGTTATATTTTTTATCTTTACTTTTCTTTGGTTTTTTATTTTTTTTAGCTTTAGCTATAGCCTTCTTAGCTTTTGCTATATCTACAACCCCACCTTTGTCAAATCTCATCATAGGAACAGGTTCTGCGTTACCCATCATTGGTGTACCATAAAACATTTCTAATCCTTCTCTCATTGTTCCCAAATCTTCTACATCAAAACCATCGTCACCTTTCATAGATTCTATAAAGTCAGCCATAGTCATTGATTCTTCATCGTCACCTGCTTCTGCGTTTATTGTAATACCTGTAATACCTGTAGCACTTTCTGGTGCTTTCTGTTTACCCTTACCTCTAGCCATACTTACACTTTTACCATATCTATATCCTGCTCTACCACCATCTGCGTAACCATAACCATCTAACATTTCATTTACATAGTCACCGTCATATCCTGCGTTCATAAATATATCAAAAATAGCCGCTCTTCTTTCAGTTCTATCTCCAACACCTTGTTCTTTTAACATTCTATTATATTCATCTAATTCGTCTTCAGCAATTTCTGCTTGTTTAACACCATAGTCTACTGAACCTTGAGCGCCAATCATTTTAGCATTAGCCATAATTCCTTCAGGATTTAATAAACTAGAGTTACCTGCATTTTTAAGAGCTTGAGCAAATTCAAGTTTACCTGTACCCGCTACATTTCCTAGGGTTGCGTCGTTAATAAGAGAATTTCCAGCTACATTTAAACCTTCACCAATTGCTGTTGGTGCTGCTGCAAAAATACCTGTTCTTGCAATGTCTTTTAAATCCGCTTCATCGTCGCTTAGACCTTTAGTAAGTGCTGCTTTTAAAAAAGCATCTCCACCAAATTTTTGTAAACCTGCAGATAACCCCATGCCACCTGGCATCGCTGCCATTAAATAAGGTAAGAAAGGTTTTACCTCATTAGGTATAATCTTTGATACAAATTTACGTGCTTTTTTAAACGGATTAAATCCCATAATTTTTATATTTTATTTGTTGAATGGCAAGATAGCAACTCTTGAATGTAAGCTAGTATCAACCATTTTACTCGTTTTTTTTACTCTAGTCAATCTAGAATAAATTTGTTTCCGTTCCTAAAGGTACATGAGCTACGTAGGCTGTAACACTTCTAGAAATGTCTTCCGCTTTGGTATCTGTATCAGGGTTTTGTACGTCTTGCAACGCCTCAGCATCTGAATTATACTCTTTGTTTGTTTTTAAATTCTTTAAAGTAACCTCTATTTTAGGTTTAATAACTGGTGTTTTCTTACCATCTATCACTTCGTATTTTACACTTGCTTCTTGCTCTATAAACGACATTATTTATCCTCTCTGTTAATTTCTAATAAACTAACTGTTATATCTGGCCCTGTAATATCTGATAGCATTTTTAACTTATTATCTTCTTGTAAAATTAATACGTTAATAATAAATTCATGAGTAGCATCTGCAGCTATAGTTTTTTTATTATAAAAATAATCTACATTATCAGAATTAATTTTAATTGTAACTACAGCATCTCCTGCACCTTCATTATAAACATGAATAGATTTTACTAAAGCTCTAGAATTACCTGGAACTGTATACACATCTTTTTGAGTGTTAGTTATTAAATCGTCATTTATTTTTTTATATATATTAGCCATTAAACCAGGTAAACCTCTCTGAGTTTTCTTTTAATTGAGTTAAGTATGTAGAGTTTAACTGTTCAATAATATTAGTTAATGCTCTGTTAATTTGTCGTTGATTATCCTCTGTATATTGTTTTTTAGGTTCTGGTAATCTTACTACAATTTTTGTCATTATCTTCTTCCGTCCGGTTGAAGGTCAGCTTGGAACGTTCCGAATCTCCATGATTGACCACTGCCTAAATTTTGTATTTTTATAGCTGCATATCTTCCTCTGGCTCTAGTATCTATCTTAGTTGTAGTTGAGTTAATTGTAAAGGGACTTAATGTAGTATTAGTATTGGGGTCTGCAGGATAATCGGCTACAGAAATTGTAACACTAACGTTTCCTATTAAATTTTTAAAGTTAGGTAAGAATCTTCTCATAGCTAAAAAGTATTCTCCTACTCCTAAGTCTGTTTGCAAAGCAAAATCAAAAGATTCTATTAGAGAAGTTAGAGTAGTTGTAGTACCATCAGGATTTACTTGATCTGTACCTACTTCTTGTTCAAAGAATACACTTTGACCTAAACCTGTTTGACCTACCACAGCTGGGAAAGTACCACTAGCTGAACTATTATAAGCTGTTGCATAAGGTTGAGGGTATACTAAAGAATCAACCCAAGTAGTTCTTATTGAATTAGAGTTAACTCCTGTGTACCAGTTACCCATAGGAACTTGAGCATTATTTTCTCCATAGTTATAAACTACGTATCTGTTATTAAATGCAGATCCTGTTGTTGGATACCACCAAGTTACTTCAGTAAATAAATTATTAATACCTGCATTTACTTGTTGACCTTTAGTTGTAGCAAAGTCATCGTAAACATAATCTTCAACACTACAGGCTAGTGTATTAACAGTACCATCAAAAGAAAAGAAACCATTGTTAGACATCCAGTAAGCTACACCATCAATTTCGACAGCTGCATTCTTACCAATTAATCCACAGTTAGTACCTACTTGCTCAAAACCAAATGTAAATGGAGCTCCAACAAATTTCATTGTGTACAATGCGTTGTCTGTCCATACCAAAATGTTTTCTTTAGCTTTAAGAGATCCTACAATTTTAGTTCCATCTTGTAATCTAAAAGTACCTGCTGTGTTAGTTGCTAACACATCATAAACATTTATTTGTTCATTAACCGAAAACCTAATAAACATATCATCTTGTGTAGAGGGATTACCTATAGTTGTTTCTGTTCCAAAATGAATTAAGTGACGTGTAGTTGGAGAAATTAAAGTATCTCTAGTTGCTGTTGGGTTAGCAGTAGTTGGAAAATTAGTTGTTACTGTAGATGCATGAGTAGATAGACGAGCCGCGATCCCTGCATTCCAGGTAAAAGTTTTTCCATTCGCTATAGTTGCAACAAGAACTTCACCAAAATTACTTAAAGACCAAAGTCCAGGTTCAAGCGTAACGTTGGACGCGGAAACTGCTTCACCCCACTCTGTTCCATCAACTCCACCCCAATCTCCAACACCCCAACCATACCCATAAGTTTGTGCAGCAGGACCAACTTTTTCATAAGGTTGTATAGTTGCTGTAGAATTAGCAACTGTTGTTGTTGCGTTAGCAGGTAGAGTACAAGTAAATGTAGTTGTACTAGGTACTGAAATTACTTGAACTACTTTGTCTTCTAAACTTGCTGAGGGAATTCCTGTTGTACCGGGTACAAAAGTATCAAAGACAACCATGTCTCCTACAGATAAGTTATGGATAACTGTATTTCCTAGAGTATTTTTTGTAGTAACTGTTATAGTTCGAGAACCTGACGTAGCAGAAATAGTGGATAATGGAAATTGTATTTGTACGCCTGCGTTAGTACTTTTAAAAGGAGTGATATCAAAAAACTGTCCTTCAAAATATATAATTAAAAACTTATCACTTCCCATTGCAACATATCTGTTGCCATCAATATCTACAAAAGCATGTAATTTTCTAGTAACTCCACATAAAGATCCTGTTGCTAATGATTGCCAACCACCTACTTTTTCTGGTAGTCCATATCTAAATCTAACATTGTCTGATTCTATCCAACGACCCACAGCACCAACTCTAGTGTCCTGTTTGTCTACTCCGGGAGCAAATTTAATTTGTTGAAGAGCCATATAATGCTCCTACTGATTAGTTGATTTTAATAACCAACCTTTAGTGGCGTTGACAAATATAAATGTAGTACATTGATTGTTAACATTCATGACAAAGTTTGTAGCTGCGCCGTTAATATTAGAACCGTTTCTGTTTACTGTAACTGCATTAGTTGCAAAACCATTTGCACTAGAGCCATCCATAATTGTCACTTCATCAGTAATAGTAGGGGTAGCTGGTAAATTAATTACTACAGTATTTGTTTGAGTATTAACTTCTATTTGATCTCCATTAACTGAA
>Ga0308008_1000752_pt1 | contig 11996 bp, 13 predicted proteins | sample Neamet125_FD_203140 | JGI IMG/M metagenome (GOLD analysis project Ga0308008, IMG submission 203140) | Marine microbial communities from water near the shore, Antarctic Ocean - #125 | ecosystem: Environmental > Aquatic > Marine > Unclassified | place: Southern Ocean | collected 2014-07-24
TATCATGGCGCTGATTATGCCTGCGGTTTTACTCGTGATGGCAGTTTTGATTGGTTCGATGGCGTATCTGATGATTACGGCAATCTTCCAAACCATTGAGAGTATTGGTACGAGATGATTGAAGCCCGCCAAGTTCATCGTTCTTACACGCTCGCCAAAAAAGAGATCGAAGTCCTTAAGGGAATTGATCTCGCAATCGAGGCAGGTGAGAAAATTTTCCTTTGCGGTCCCAGTGGTGCTGGAAAGACGACCTTAATGTATACTCTCGCTGGACTGGAAGAGCCTCATCGTGGGAAGATCTTGATCGATGAGATCAATTTTTACGCTCTTTCCTCGGGGAATCAAGCACGGCTTCGGAATGAAAAAATTGGCTATATTTTCCAAAATTATTTCCTCCTGCCTGAGTTAACGGCGATTGAAAATGTTTTGGTTCCCGGATTGATTGGAGGGAAAGCTGACAAGCAAAATGCAATGGCAGCGCTGGAACGGGTTGGACTATCCACGCGGGTGGATCACCTTCCTGCCGAGCTCTCGGGAGGGGAGCAACAAAGAGTGGCGATTGCCAGGGCTCTTGTGAATTCCCCGTCGATTATTTTTGCGGATGAACCAACGGGGAATCTCGATTCGGCCAATAGCGATGAAATTATGGACATCCTCATGGAGGTGGTTGCAGAGCGTAACGCCACACTTGTTGTTGTCACTCATGACACCAATCTTTCCCGGCACGGTGATCGGATCTTTACGATTAAAGATGGTTTGATTACTGACGAATGAGCAAGCGTTCATCACGAGACGATGAGGATTTCTTTCATTGCTGCTAGTTTCGACACGGACCTCCGTGTGACCTGCGAGAAATGTGTATCCTTGGATGGTTTCTGCGAAGCGTAATTGGGAGTAAGTTCACCAAACATTTCTGTCTTGAATCCTACTGGGGCTGCCGTGACTGCCCGAACTCTCAGGTGGCTTTTTTTGTTTCACTGGACCGGTATGGAGAGCTGATTGAAGAATTGCATCTCCGACAATTAATCGATGGCGTTTGAAATGAGGTTTTTCGCGTCGAAGGAGATCTCGATTGCCGTCGTATTTCCGACGACCTTGAAGGTTAGAAATTGAAACTTCATCTGGTTCGCCGAAGAAGCACACAAAGCAAGCCGGTTGGCACTGTCCGGCGAGCAGTGAAATTGAGTGTGAACTTCTTGGTCGTCCAAGGAGGTTGTGATAGATTCATGTTATGGACACATTGATTCACCACATGGAGAATGGGGAAGAGCTGGCTCCTCGTGAGGTCGCGATTGCAGCAGAGTATTTGCTGGATGAACGTGGGAAGGTCGAAAAGAAGGCCCATCTTTTGAAGGTTCTGGCCGAGAAGGGGGAAACTGCCGCTGAGATAGCAGAGTTTGTTTCGATCTTTTTGAAAAAAGCCGAACGCCCCTCGTTCTATGGTCAGACGTTTGAGGGCCCGACAATTGATGTCTGCGGAACTGGTGGTGACAAGCTGGACCTCTTCAATGTGTCGACGACAAGTATGTTTCTGGTTGCCGCGGCAGGGGGTGTGGTTGTTAAGCACGGGAATAGGGGGATCACTTCGAAGAGCGGCGGAGCCGATGTGCTCGAAGCCTTGGGGGTGTCCATCGATCTGCCATCCGAACAGGTGGGAGTTTGTCTGGAGAAAGCAAGGGTTGGATTTCTTTTCGCACCCAAGTATCACCCGGCATTTAAAGCGGTGGTGCCGGTCCGCCAATTATTGGCTAAGCAGGGGCAGCGAACGATTTTTAATCTCATTGGTCCGCTTCTCAATCCTGCGAATCCCGAGTGCCAGTTGGTTGGTGTCTTTGACAAAACTCTCTGTCCGGTCTTCGCGGAGATTTTAGAGCGTCTGGGAAGAGATCGCGCCTGGGTCGTGAATGGTTCAACTGCTGACGGAAGATTTGTGGATGAGATGAGCCTGATGGGGCCAACTTTGGTGTGTAAATCAGGTTGCGATCAAGGGCAGGAGGAAGAGGAAGTGAACCCCTCAGATTTTGGTTTGCCGCAAGCTGATGTGAAAGATCTGAAGGGAGGAGACGCGGCAGAGAATGCCATGATTTTGGAAGATATCCTGTCAGGGAGGGAAACGGGTCCCAAGCGTGACATGGTTCTTCTCAATGCCGCAGCGGCCATGGCCTGTGCCGGGTTGGCGGCTCACATTGCGGATGGTTTGGAAATAGCCCGTGAGGTTATTACTGACGGAGGTGCGCTTGAACGGCTGAGGTTGCTTCAGCAGTATGCAAAGAATTAAGGCTCGGTACAAAAAAAGCCGAAGAATGGATCTCCGGCTTTGTGTGATATTTGGATTGGGAGGACCTAGCCGCCGGCGTTAGCGAGGGCCTTATCCTCTTCCGGAAGGAAAGGAGCAAAGCGGCCTTTTTCGATCGACTTCATGTAAGCTTCCTGTGGGGAAATCATGCCTCCCTCGAGTTTCTCGAAGATGGCATCGTCCATGAATTGCATGCCTAGGGCCTTGCCGCCAATGATGACGTCATAGAGCTTCTGGGTGGCACCTTCACGAATGATTGCCGCGACTGCCGGAGTGGCAAAAAGAATTTCGTTCACGGCAACTCGTCCCGGCTTGTCGGTCCGTTTGCAAAGCAACTGGGCCACCACGCCCCGAAGGGAGGCCGCCAACATCGTGCGCACCTGCGATTGTTGGTCGGAAGGGAATACATCGATAATACGGTCAACGGTCTTACGTGCGTTGTTGGTGTGAAGCGTTCCGAAAACAAGAAGTCCGGTTTCGGCAGCAGTGAGTGCGAGGGAAATTGTTTCAAGGTCACGCATCTCACCGACAAGTACGATGTCAGCATCTTCACGGAGGCAGGCCCGCAGACCGTCGGAGAATTCCGGAGTCTGAATCGGAACTTCCCGCTGGGTGATAATGGAACGCTTACTACTATGAACAAATTCAATGGGCTCCTCAATGGTGATGATGTGGCGATTGAAGTTTGTGTTGATGTAGTCGATGAGCGCAGCCAAGGAAGTTGACTTGCCTGATCCAGTAGGACCTGTGACGAGCACCAATCCGGATCTCATGTGTCCGAATTCCTTGATGACTGGAGGAAGATTAAGCTCCTCAATGGAAGCGATCTCGGTTGGAATCAGGCGAAAAACCGCGCCGAGTCCATTTTGCTGCTTCATGAAGTTGCATCGGAAACGGGATTTTTCATCCATTTCGTAAGCGAAGTCGATGTCACCGGTTTCAAGATACTGTGCAAAAGGTCCTGGTTCGCAGATCTCGGCGAGGAGTTCTTGGAATTCCTGACCTTGCAGGACCGGTTCGTCGGGAATTGCGGAAACCCCGCCGTGGACGCGGATCTTTGGAGGAGAACCCTCGGACAAGTGGAGGTCGGACCCGCCAGATTCGACGAGGTACTGGAAAAGACGATCAAGTTTAGCCATGCCAATGAAAGTGTTTGTGGTGTGTGTGATTAGGATTGGAAGAAGAGCTTCATTTGCTGCTTATCTTCGCAGCGGTAAAGAGTCTCTTCTTGGGTAACGAGACCCTGCGAGTAGAGATTACGGAGAGACTCATCCATGGTGATCATGCCGACATTTTTACCGGTCTGCATGATTCCAGGAAGCATGAACGTTTTGCCATCGCGAATAGTTGCGGCAACAGCAGCCGTGTTCACGAGGAGTTCGAGCGCAAGGGCACGTCCGGAGCCATCGGCGGTCGGAACAAGCTGCTGGGAGATAATGCCGCGAAGCGATTCCGAAACCATGACGCGAATCTGTTCCCGTTGATCGACAGGGAACACGTCAAGAACGCGGTCGAGGGTTCGTGGAGCGTTTCCAGTGTGAAGCGTCGCAAGAACAAGGTGACCGGTTTCTGCAGCGGTAAGAGCGAGCTGAATCGTTTCAAGGTTACGCATTTCACCCACCATGATGACATCCGGATCTTCACGAAGGGCACCACGAAGGGCTTTCGGGAAGGACTCTGTATGAGCACCTACTTCGCGTTGGTTCACGTGGCAGCCTTGCGAGACGAAGACATACTCAATCGGGTCCTCGAGTGTAAGAATGTGATCCTCACGATCCTTGTTGATGAAGTCAACAAGAGCAGCCATCGTCGTCGATTTTCCCGAGCCCACTGATCCGGTGATGAGAATCAGGCCGTTCTGATACCGGGTAAGAGGTTTGATATGTGCAATGGGGAGACCAAGGTCCTCCATCGTGCGGATATTTGTGGAGATGATACGGAAAACAATTTCGTATCCGAGACGCTGTTTCACCACCGAGGCACGGAAACGACCAAATTCATTGGCATAGGCAAAATCGATATCGCCGACCTTGTCCAAGTGCTCCCAGCGTTTCTCATCGAGAAATGACCGGGCAAGGCGCTCGGTATCTTCCGCTTTGAGTGGGGCATGAGTGTCCCAGATGGGGGACAAAGTGCCGAATCGGCGCCATGCGGGAGGGTAGCCGGTCGGGAGGTGAATATCGGAACAATCATATTCGATTCCGATCTGGAGATACTCGTCAACGTGGGCGAGGACTTCGTGTTCTGACATGAATGGTGTGTGTATTTGAAAGAATGAATAGCGACAGAATTGACCCTTGAAGAGAAATCACTTTTGCGGCGAGCCGCCAAGCTTCGAATTGTCATCAAAGGGACCAAAGTGAGCTTCTAGGTAATCCTTGGCGTATTTCAGGGCAAAAGTCGTGAGTGCTGGGCGGGCTAAAGAGAAAATAAGCTTACTTGTGCGAAAAATGACGCCGTGTTTCCCTTTCCCATCGGTATAAATAATTTTTTTTCGACGTGCGAGACGGGCCAAAAGGAATGCCGTCCCGGCTCCCGCAGCAGCCCATTGTCCGGGATGATTCCTTAATGACTCCCCAAGCTGATGGGACAAACTCAGCTCACGCTGCAGGGCATCGCGGGTAGTGGTCATTTCTGACCGCTGCAACGCGAGTTGCTCGATTAAGGCTTTTTTTTGTGGTTCAGCCATTCCTGATCTTTTTTGAGTTCGCTGCGGGAGTATTCGAAAAGCTCTGAATTTGCTCCAGTTTTTCGGCCTTTCCGGATCAAAACCACTCCCACAGTCACATGGATTGTGGCCAGAACGAGAGCTGCACCAGTCCAGTTTTCCAACGAGACGGGCTCGCCGGCAAGAGCCGAGCCGATAAGTCCGATAAGTCCGGCAATCAGAAGGAGATAACCCAAGAGGAGAGAGATACCTCCGGCCACAATCAGGCTTATTTTTTTACCGTAAATTCCAGCCGCCTCCTTGGCTTCAATCCCCAGTAATTCTCCACGGAGTTGCGCGTAGAACGAAGCCTCCTTTAAAAAGGAGATGAGTTTTTGCTTTAAGCCTGGCGAAGATTCGCTGGAAGCGGGCTTTGAACGGCCAAATGCCATAACTTACCGTTAGCGGCGGATCAGTAGACCAAGGACAAATCCGACGCCAACTGCGGTGAGGACAGCTTTTGTTGGATTCTCACGCACATAGTCTTCCATCGAATCATGGAGTTCACGAGCCTTGACCTGAGTGTCCTGCCATTGGTCTGTCGCGGCTCCTCTGAGATGAGATGCGGTTTCTTCGGTCCCTTCACGTATTTCCTCGATTTTCTCGGTTGCCGCAGATCGGAGATCGTTAGCTTTCTCTCCGGCATAGTCACGGAGCTGCCCAGCTTTTTGCGCTACCGCTTCTTTCAGCGCGGTGGCCTTTTCTTCTGTGGCGGTCACGACCCGGTTCGGGATCTTTCCCTGGGCAGCGGCGCGGAGGTCGTTCGCAGCGGAACCGGCATCAGGGGAGTCGGGGAATGGAACGGGTTCGGAATCTGAAATTGCTTCGCTCATGAGTTAGAAACTTTCGCTCTAATCATGGAGAATGACAAGAGATTCCTTCTTCAGTCACCGAAGAGAATTTCGATAGGATAGGGGAAGTCAAGTCCTGGGAAGCCGTCTTGTGTAAAGTATTGGACTTCAACGGTCTCGGGGTCGCGGGAAGAAGGTTTGGTGGAAATCCCGGTGCAGGGGGAAAGGGCCATGAGGCATTCACAAGAATCTCCATTTGGATGGATGGGTGGCTCGGAAATGGAACCTTCAGAGGGCACCCAGTGATGAGACCTCCTTGAAAACCATGCCTGTTTCTTCGAGGACTTCGTGATGAAGCGCTTCTTCTGGAGACTCTCCCGGCTTCAATGGCCCGTCCTGTTTTTTGCGAAGGCGCGGTTCGCCACGTTTGTTGCGAATGACTGCTGCAACAGACGAGATGATTAGAAGGGGGGCAATGGCATCTCTGATTTTCTGATTAGGAGGGTGACCTTGTGATCAACGTCCCGAAATATCGCTTAATACATCCTTGTGAACATTAGCGGGAGTTTGCCCCGCATCGATTCGGTGAACGAAGCCGTCTGTTAATGAGGCAAAGACATCGTGGCACTTCTGCAAAGCGTCGCGCTGTTCAAACTCATTGGCCTGTCCATCGCGGCCTCCGATGCGGGAAAGTGCAATGTCGAGATCGAGTTCCAGGATGAAGACGAAATCGGGAATAGGGGCAAACTTTTCATTGAGGCGCCGGATCTCGGTTGGGTCGAAGCCACGGATGCCCTGGTAGGCCATGGTGGAGAAAAAGTAGCGATCGAGGATGACAACCACGCCACGGGCGAGCGCTGGTTTGATCAGATCCTCCACGTGTTCCTTGCGATCCATGTGGAAGAGATCGAGTTCTTCCTGAGCTGAAAGTCTTCCTGTTTCCGCTGACTGTCGTAATTTGCTTCCATGGGGACCGTCGGTTGGCTCCTTGGAGGTGATGACTTCGTGACCTTGAGCCCTGAGAGCCTCGGCTAACAGCTTGACCTGGGTGGACTTGCCGGTGCCGTCGATTCCTTCGAAGACGATAAACATGGAGAAAAAGAAAGTGGCGCGCCCAGCAGGACTTGAACCTGCAACCCCCGCATTAGAAGTGCGATGCTCTATCCAGTTGAGCTATGGGCGCGTGACGGGGTGGTTTCTAACGAGAGCTTTTGCAGCGGGCAAGCTGGATGAGTCGCAAGTTGGAAGATTTTTTTCAATCACCTCAAGAGAGGGGATTCTCAGTTGCTCATTTTTGATTTGCTGAGCGTCGCGCGGGAAGTCCCGGGCGGGAAGAATTTCTTCGGAGAGGTGAAAGCAAGCCCAAGCCCGCCAGCTTCGTAGTTCAGCATGATTTCCCGATATCCTGGAGGCGAGATGTTGGAAATGTCGGACAGGGTTTCCGATGAAGAGATCTTCGGGCGGATGGCAGAGATACCAGACCAAGGCCGCGAAAGGCGCGGGGAGATCCGGAACCATGGAAGCTTTATTGAGTTGGAGGATCGCCTGGGCCGGTTTTCCTTGCTGCCAGAAGGATTGGGAGAGTTCAAGGCAGGCCTTGTGGAATCGTTCCCCACATTCTGCGCGATGCCGACGAGTGTGATCTGGACCAAGGCCAGTGGAGGCGGCGGGGAGGTGGGGGTTGATCACGGAATGGATTTAAGGTTTCCCGATGCGCGGTGGCGAGTCATAATCCCGTCAGTTTTATATGGTTGAAACTTGGCAACAGATTGCACTCGGCGTGTTGGTCCTTCTCGTTTTCACGAGCTTTGTGAAGGAGTGGCTCTCGCCGGAGGTCGTTGCTTTGGGCTCTTTAGTCATATGTGTCATTATCGGGGTCCTACCAATTGCAGTCTCTACACCGCCTGCAGGGTTGGAGGGAGAAGCGTTGTCGAACGCCCTTCGGGAATTCAACTCGGATGCCCTCCGCGTTTTTTCTCATCCGGCACCGATTACCGTTGCCTGCATGTTTGTGCTCAGCGCCGCTCTCGAACGAACCGGCGTGATCGAAATTCTTGGCAATTGGTTTGAGCGCACCGCCGGGAAGAGCCCCACCAGGATGTTGGTGATGATGATTCTTATTGTGGCCGGTTTGTCCGGGTTCATGAATAACACTCCAGTGGTCGTGGTCTTTCTACCTATCGTTCTGGGGATCTGCCGCCGCAAAGATTGGACGGCCTCCAAGTATCTCATTCCACTTTCCTACGCCGCAATTGCAGGTGGTACGGTGACAATCATTGGAACGTCGACCAACCTCGTCGCTTCTGGAATCGCGGCATCGTATGATCCCAAATATGCCTTTGGATTTTTTGATGTCACTCCGCTGGGACTCGTCTTTGTCGCTGTGACTTTTGTGTATCTCCTGACGATCGGGAAAAGGCTTCTTCCCGATCGCGTCACCTTGGCGGCTTTGATCGACAGCAAGGACTCACGTGAGTTCATTACGCGGGCCTTTGTCTCCAAGGAATCTCCCTTGATTAGGCAAAAGTTCATCGAGTCGTCATTAAAGAAGATGAAAAAAGCGCGGGTGATTGATGTGGTCCGTGATGGAAACCGGGTGAAGCAAGGGTTGGACAAGATTGTCTTTGAAGAGGGGGATGAAATCATTATCAAAGGAAGGCTGGGGGATCTCATGGGACTCTCGGATCAAGACGGCATCACCCAGGGAACTCCCGACCAACTGGGGCTGGAAGATGTGCGAACTGAGTCGGCCGTGATGATGGAGGGGATCATTGGCCCTGATTCGACACTCGCTGGGAAGAGTTTAAAGGAGCTGAACTTCCGTCAGCGGTTCGGAGTGATCATTGTGGCGGTCCACCGACGTGGTCGTAATCTTCGCGAGCGTTTTGAAGATGTGAAGCTGGCCTTTGGTGACACTCTTCTTGTCCAGGGACCGGCGCGGCGAATGCAGCAGCTTTTTGAATTGAAGGATTTCGTCAACCTGAGTGAGCCGAAGGAAATCGCGATCCGCTCGAAGAAGGCTCCCTTTGCAATCTCGGCAATTCTGGCTTTCATGGTTGTGGGGCTTCTTTCCGGAATTAATGTCATTCCACCCATTCCTATTGTGCTGGTTGCTCTGAGTGCTGCGGTTTTCGTTCTGGTGACGCGATGTATTGATCCGAGCGAAGCCTACCAATCGATCGAATGGAAGGTGGTTTTCCTAATCATCGGAATGCTTGGTCTGGGGCAAGCTCTTCAGTATTCTGGAGTGGCTGATATTCTTGCTCTTAAGGTGGTCGCCGCCACCGGCGGATGGGATCCGCGAATTCTCATCGCGCTTTTCTATCTTCTCGCGGCGGTTCTCACGGAAATGGTGAGCAACAATGCCGTGGCGGCCCTCCTAACGCCCCTTGGAATCATCGTGAGCATCCAGCTAGGGGTCGATGCAAAACCCTTCATCGCGGCAGTGATGTTTGGTTCATCGGCCAGCTTTGCGACCCCGATCGGTTATCAAACGAACACTTTTGTCTATGGTGCGGGGGGATACAAATTTGGCGATTTCTTCAGAGCCGGTTTCCCTTTGGCCGTCATTTTGTGGATCGTGGCCAGCCTATTGATTCCGGTCATTTGGCCTCTGTAGAATTTTACATCTGACATACCGTTGACCTGCCGCCGAGGTGGGAGTAATAGCACCGTGTCTATGAAAGCTCCTATCACTGTTTCGGTCACGGGCGCCGCCGGTCAAATCGGTTACGCTCTCCTCACTCGCATTGCTTCAGGATCCATGTTTGGGCTGGATCAGCCGGTGAATCTTCGCTTAATCGAAATCGAGCCGGCTATGGGTGCCCTCGAAGGTACTGTGATGGAGCTTGATGATTGCGCCTTTCCTCTTCTCAACGAGATCGTCCCGACTTGTGATCTGAATGAAGGATTCCGTGACTCCAATTGGGCTCTCCTTGTCGGCTCTGTCCCTCGCAAAGCGGGTATGGAACGCAATGATCTGTTAGGAATCAACGGGAAAATCTTCACCGGTCAGGGCCAGGCCATCGCGGCCAATGCCGCTTCTGGCGTCCGCACACTCGTTGTCGGAAATCCTTGCAACACCAATTGTCTCATCGCCATGAACAATGCCGCCGGTCTCCCTAAAGATCAGTTCTTTGCCATGACTCGTCTCGATGAAAATCGCGCCAAGAGCCAACTGGCCGCCAAAGCTGGTGTTCACAGCAGCGACGTCACAAACCTTTGTATCTGGGGCAACCATTCAGCCACCCAGTATCCCGATTTTACCAATACCCGCATCAAGGGCCAGGTTGTCACTGATGTGATCTTAGACCGTGAGTGGCTCGAAGGCGAATTCATCAGCACTGTGCAACAGCGTGGTGCGGCGATCATCAAGGCTCGCGGAGCCAGCTCCGCCGCTTCAGCTGCCAATGGCGTCGTCGATACCGTTCGTTCGCTCACCACTCCCACTCCGGAAGGTGATTGGACCAGCGTTGCAGTTTGTTCCGATGGTTCTTACGGTATTCCCGAAGGTCTCATTGCTTCCATGCCCATCCGTAGCGATGGGAAAACTTGGGAAGTTGTCCAGGGTGTCGTGCTTGATGAGTTCTCCCGTGCCAAGGTCGACGCCTCGGTTGCCGAACTCGCAAGCGAGCGCGAGGCTGTTGCCGACCTCATTCCTTCCTAACACTCTAGCTGGCAATGGCATCACCTTTGGTAATTGCGGGGCGCAAATTTCATTCGCGCCTCATGCTCGGGACTGGGAAATTCCCATCCAACGAGCTCATGAGTGATGCCTTGGCCGCTTCAGGAACCGAGATTGTCACCGTTGCGCTGCGGCGGGCCGATCTGAGTGGTGAGGCCGACCCCTTTGCCAACATTCTGGAGTTCGTCGATTCTGAGAAGTATCTTCTCCTGCCCAATACCAGTGGAGCGATGAATGCCGAGGAAGCGGTCAGGCTTGCGAGACTTGCCGAAGCAGCGGGTCTTCCCAAGTGGGTGAAATTGGAAATTCATCCCGATCCAACTTACTTGCTTCCAGACCCAATCGAGACACTCAAAGCCGCCGAACAATTGGTAAAGGAGGGGTTTACCGTTCTGCCTTACATCAATGCCGACCCCGTCTTGGCCAAACGACTTCAAGAAGTTGGGGTCGCCACCGTGATGCCGTTGGGCGCTCCTATCGGAAGCAACAAGGGGATCTCCACACGTGACCAGATCCGGATCATCATCGATCAGGCGGAGGTTCCGGTGGTTGTGGATGCTGGAATTGGCGCGCCAAGTCATGCCTCCGAAGCCATGGAGTTGGGCGCGGATGCCGTTCTTGTCAATACGGCTATTGCGATTGCTTCCGATCCTTGTCGCATGGGAGAGGCCTTCAAAAAAGCGGTCGAAGCTGGCCGTGATGCCTTTGAAATGGGTCTACCTGATGTGATCGACGGAGCTTCCGCCACCAGTCCATTGACAGGTTTTCTTACGGACTAAATGTCCAGAAGGAATTGATTAAGAACGAATCTCCTCTCGAATTGATTGATCATCAGGGAAAGAGAGACGAATTCCGTGAATTTCTTTTGAGAAAACCGTAGATACTCTATACTGTTTATCAAGGCAGGTCGTGATGATCTGCCTCTCCTCACATTTGATGTCCCACGACGCAACCAAGCTGCAAGCGACACGCATTCTTGTGACTGCTGCTGCCGTAGTTGTTCTGGTAACCGGTCTCAAACTTGCGCAGGACTTCTTTGTGCCAGTCCTTTTGGCCGCATTTATCGCAACGGTTTCCTTTCCCATTACCTCGTGGTTACAGAATCATCGGGTCCCACGTCCCTTAGCCGTCTTGCTCACTGTTGTCGTGGACTTCGCCTTCCTGACGGGAATCGTGATTATCGTAATCACCTTGATGGGAGACCTCGAAGCCAAATGGCAGGATAAATACTATCCGGCCATGAATGAGAAGATCGAGGAGGTCTCCGAATCTGCGGTGGCGATTCTCGAGAAGTGGCAGATTCCCGACGCCGAGGAAAAGGTCCGTCAGTATGCAACGATCCAAATTCCCCAGCAGATTGGTGAAAGTTTCAATCCATTTGACCTCGGAAAGGATGTCGCGTTTCGGGTGGCGGGCTTTCTCGGGGCGACCCTCTTGATTCTCATCCTGACTGTTTTCATGCTGAGCGAAGCCCGAATGTTCGGAGGGCGGGTCAACGCGATCCTCGAAGCAAGGGGA
>Ga0308008_1000753_pt1 | contig 11993 bp, 5 predicted proteins | sample Neamet125_FD_203140 | JGI IMG/M metagenome (GOLD analysis project Ga0308008, IMG submission 203140) | Marine microbial communities from water near the shore, Antarctic Ocean - #125 | ecosystem: Environmental > Aquatic > Marine > Unclassified | place: Southern Ocean | collected 2014-07-24
AAGACCGACAAAGTGTCTGGATTGTTGTCCTCGTTATCCCGGGGAGAGGCAGGAGCACCTCGCCCAACCAGCCCGCTGGAATAAATCATCTTTCGGCTGACCGCCAACCGTCATCCGGGACTCCAACCCTCATTATCAACGAGTTTGAACGAAGCGCATGACGCCGTCGATCATTCCAGCGAACCTGAACTGGCTCCTAAAAACCATCGTAAACAGCTCAAAAGTGCTTAAATTTCGAGATAAACCGCGCATTGGTTGATTCCCTGCCTTGACCTAGAGCATTTTGGCCACATCTTGCCCGTGCGCCGAGCGCTCTTCAGCATGTCCCAAGTTCCATCGCTCCCCAAAGCCGACAAACTTCTCCCCTCTGTTAAAGAGTGGAAAAAAATTGTCGATCCACATACCAAACCATCCACGCCGAGAGCGACCTGGCAAGTCGTTAACTCAATTGGCTCCTACATCGCACTTTGGGTGGCCATGTATTTCACCCTCGCCATCTCTTACTGGCTGACTTTTGCCATCGCGCTGCTCGCCGGTGCCATTCTCGTCCGGGTCTTCATCATCTTCCATGACTGCGGCCACGGCTCATTTTACAAATCCCGGCGCGCCAACAACATCATCGGCTTCATCTCCGGAATCTTCACCTTCACGCCCTACAGCCATTGGAAATGGGAACACTCCATTCACCATAGTGCCTCGGGTGACCTCGACCGACGCGGAACAGGCGATGTCTGGACCATGACGGTCGACGAATACCTCGGTTCTTCCCGCCGGATACGCTTCATCTACCGCGCGATGAGAAATCCGTTTATCCTCTTCATGATCGCCCCCCTTTACCTTTTCCTCATTCGGGAACGCTTCTCCACCCCCGGCGCAAGCCCACACTGCCGGAAGTCGGTCTGGAAAATGAACCTCGCCATCGGCCTGCTCGCTCTCGCTCTGATATTGATCTACGGATGGCTCCCCTACCTTCTCATTCAATTCACTACGATTTGTGTCGCTGCAATTTCGGGGGTCTGGCTCTTCTACGTCCAACACCAGTTCGAAGGCGTCTATTGGGAGCGGGAAGACGACTGGGATTTCACGAGCGCCGCGCTCGCGGGAAGCTCCTTTTATAAACTTCCCAAAGTCCTCCAGTGGTTCTCCGGAAACATCGGCTACCACCACATCCACCATCTCAGCTCGCGAATCCCTAACTACAATCTCGAGGCCTGCCACAATTCCCACAAAATTTTTCAAAGCATCGAGCCCTTGACTTTTTTGAGTGGTTTCAAGTCCCTGGGCTTCCGTCTGTGGGATGAGAAAGAACGAGAACTCGTCAGCTTCAAGCGCATCAAAGGAAGCGTTCGTTCCACGTCCACCGCCTCTTAGGAAGTCGCGAACCAATTCAATCTCTCATCGACGCACCGGAACCAGGAACGGTTTAGGGTGCCGGGGAAGAATGGCATCCTGATGTGTCGCTTCTCCGCTACTGGAGCGAATAGCTCGGCTGTTTGTGCATCGTGAAGAACTTGTCAGTGAGAGCCATCATGCCGTCCGGGTTGCCGGGGAAGGGTGTGGAATCGGGAGGACGGGGGACGTTGCTCCCGATAGTGGTATCCTCAGGTTGAGTCGACGATATGGACACCGGAGTCCCTGAACTCACGAGCTGATAGAACTTGGGCGCAATATTCTTGTGCATGCGCAGGCAGCCACCCGAGGAAGGCAACCGCGTCATCCAACCGGTATGAAATCCATAAGCGGACTTAAATTCGCACCAGTATGGCATGGGGGTCCCCTTAAAGCCCCAGCCCAGTGGCTTGTTCCGCAGGTAGCATGATCGCACCGTGTTGCCTTTCAACGCGTAACCATGGGTGTTGGCCCGGTAGTAGTGATTCTTGGACTGGATCCGGAAGTTTCCGGCGGGAGTTGGGGTCGAGCTTTTCCCGACTGTCACCGGCATGACAAGGAGCGGCTTACTGCCCTCCATCACATAGGCCATGCGGTTCTTGAGCGAAACTTTCACGTGAACCTTGGTGGGATTGCTCGGAAGAGTGGCGGGCAGGTCATAGGCTTCGTAGGCACGCAAACCGGAGCTCGTCGAGCCTGATCCGGGAGTGCTCGAACAAGAACTGAAAAAGAGGCTGCCGGCACAAGCCCCGAAAAGGAAAGGGCGAAACGCTCGGTTTTTGAGGAGATCAATCATTCTGAATGAAGGCTGGTTCTGTTTGATGAGACGTAGCCCTTCTTGGAGCACCACTCTTGATGCGTCAAGGAGCAAGACCCCCTGAACGAAAGCCATGGTTGGCGTGAAGGTTTCTATTTTATTTTCCTGTTCCATTAAACGCTCACTTTCCCAACTTGAACCCTCAAATATTCTTTGTATTCTTGAGAGATCTTTCCTCTCAACAAGGCTCTACAAAAGAGGCGATTTCTAGCATTGATGCCGTAATTTCTTCCCCTGCTATCACTCGTCTTTATGGCGGGCCGCCTCCTCGCGTGCATGCCGTCTAATCCTCCATCTAACCTTCAAATTCAACTGGAAGAGATCAGCTCGTCGTCACGCCCTCTCCACACCCAGCGGAAATTCACAATTGCGGAAGTGGCCTATTGCTCGCACTACGGGCTCCGACAGTTCGGGCTGGTCCAGCACAGGTTTGGCTTTCGCAACTACTCTAATTGTAAAATTGCCCTACATTGGTATGAGCCGCTCAATCCGAAACGGGCCGTTGTGGTGTGCCACGGCTACTTCGATCATTCCGGAACCTGGAAACATGCCATCCCCGCGTTGCTAGAGGCGGGAAATACGGTCATAATTTATGACCATCCCGGACATGGATTGTCCCACGGAGAGAGGGCCTCGATTCAGGACTTCGGTGATTATGTCGATGTTCTGGCTCAAGTCTTGGCCGATTGCCAGAGCCGAAGTGAACTTCCCATTGTTCTCGCAGGTCATAGCATGGGATGCGCGGTGATCACCGACTATCTTCTTCTTCGTAATCCTGGTTTCAAGACGCCGAGGACGGTATTCTTGGCTCCGTTAGTCCAACCGTCAAAGTGGCAAAGCGTGAGAGTTGCTGAGAAACTTCTGACCTGGGCCGTTTCGTCGGTGCCCCGCATATTGACCAAAAACTCTTCGAATTCCGACTACCTAAATTTTGTCAAAGCCGACCCCTTGCACCATCGGAGGATTCCCTTGGCGTGGACTTCTGCCCTCTTGGATTGGAACCAAAGGGCGGAGGATTTCGCACCCTCGGCAGGGAGGCCACTCACCATCCTACAGGGTGCGCGAGACGATACAGTCGACTGGAAATACAATCTTGCTTATCTCCGCCGCAAGTTCCCCGACGCGACGGTCCGGATGTTCCGCGAAGGAAGACACCAGTTGTTGAACGAATCTACGCCCTTGAGATCCGAAGTTATTGTCGAACTGGTGGCGGCAGTGAAGGGAAGTCGTGGAACTGACACCATACTGCCGTAGCCTCGAGCAAAGGAAAGGCGCTCGAAGAATGTGCTCAAGGTCCGGCCCACCGGGAAAGCGACTTTGGTGACCTATTTTAGTTTTCGTGGCTTATTTTTATGTTTTTGTGAAGCAACTTGAAAGAACCCCATGCGAGATCGTGGCCTGCCACGAAGATCCGTGGCCTCATTTTTTTGTTCCTTCAGAAATTTTCGTGGCTACCTTAACTGGGTCCGTGGCTGCTGCTGTCTTTCTCCGCCGCCGCCATGTATTCCCCAGCTCCCTCATTACTATTACTCTCTCAGCCTGCTGGACGACATGCGGGAGCTAAAATCAGCTTCTCGATCGATATCATCCCCTGACCAATGCACATTCCAAACCCCATCCAGACGTCCGCGAGATCCATCTACGCGGCATCCCTCGCCTTATGGCTTTTTGTTTGCAACTCGCACGCCCAATTCGAGATCAGCGAATTTTTAGCCTCTAATTCGAGCGCGCTACTAGCTGATGAAGACGCCCAGCCCTCCGATTGGATCGAAATCCAAAACGTCGGCAACGCCGCAGCGTCGATCGCCGGCTACCATCTGAGCGACGACCCCACCGACCTGGGTAAGTGGGCCTTCCCCGACCAGTCCATCGCCCCGGGCGCTTACCTCTTGGTGTTCGCCAGTGGCAAAAACCGCGCCATCGCCGGCTCCGAACTGCACACCAACTTCGGCTTGAATACCGGGGGAGAATATCTGGCGCTGGTCGCACCCGATGGCGAAACCGTCGTTTCCTCCTTTAGTCCTGAGTTTCCCGTTCAGTATCGCGACATCTCTTACGGCCTCGGCAGTGGGGGGGCCTTGTCTGGCGCGACCTTGATCGCGACTGGGGCACCGGTCACCTATCACGTGCCAACCGAGGACATTGGCTCCGCCTGGCAATCGCCCGGTTTCGACGATAGCAGCTGGACCGCTGCGCACACCGGACTCGGATGGGGATACAGCAGCGCCGTGGGAGATGACATTGCAGCCGATGGAGATCTGAACACCGACATGAGGGGCCGTAATTCCTCGATTTACATCCGCATCCCCTTCGAAATCACAGAACCTGCCGAGGTGGTGACCCTCACGCTCAAAATGAAAATGGACGACGGCTTCGCCGCCTACCTGAATGGCTTGCTCGTCGCCAGCAGCAAGGCCCCAGCCCCGCTTCTCTTCAACTCCAAATCGTCGGCGAGCTCCGAAATCAGGGTCGGCGATCCCTTCGAGTTCTTCTCCCTCAGCTTCGCGGGCGCACTAGTCGCCGGTGAGAACATCCTCGCGATCCACGGTCTCAATGATTCGGTTAGGAGTTCAGACTTCCTCGTCATCCCCGAACTGGTCAGCGAAATCCAAGACATTTCCGCAGGCCCGCAGCTGGGCTACTTCGAGGAACCGACACCAGGGGCACCGAACGGCGTTCTCAGAATTGCCCCGCCGAATCTGGTGCAGTTCTCGATGACTGGCCGCGCCTTCACCCAAAACTTCTCGCTGGAACTCAGCGTGCCTAATCCGGGCGCAGTGATCCACTACACCACAGACGGCAGCATCCCGTCGGACGCCCCGGCTTCGCCGTCACCGGTCTACGACTCGCCTATCTCGATCAGCGGCTCCACAATGGTGCGGGCGAAGGCCTTCCTTCCAGGCGCCATCGAAGGACCCGGGAGCACGGAGGGATACATGAAACTCGATCCCAGCCAGGCGAATTTTTCTTCTGATTTACCGATCGTCCTGCTTCACAAGTTCAGTCGTGGACAGCCTCCCGGTGCGGACGCCAGAACGCGGGTTCCAGGATTCATGCTGATCTATGAACCTGACCCGGAGACCGGTCGCGCGACCCTGACCGGTGAGCCCTCCCTCGGGACCCGTTGTGGCTACCGCAAGCGTGGCTCCAGTTCGGGCGGTTTCCCCAAGTACGCCATGGCACTCGAGAGCTGGAACGAATTCGACGAGGATGTCGACATCAAACCGCTGGGGTTCTCGGCCGAGGGGGACTGGATTCTCAACTCGCGCTACACGTTCGACCAGTCGCTGATGCGCAATCCGTTCCTATACGAACTCAGCAACCAGATCGACCGCTGGGCAGTGAAGACACAGTTCATCGAGATCTTCCACGACGCCACCGGTGGGAATATCACCAGCTCCGACTACTTCGGCGTTTACACTTTCATGGAGAAGATCGAGCCCGACAACGGTCGCCTCGATATCCCATCGGTTAACGCATGGGACAACAGCGAACCTGAAGTCACCGGCGGCTACGTCTTCAAGAGGGATCGCCAAGGCGCGGGGGAACTGTCACTCAACGCCGCTGGCAGTGGGGGGGGGGTCCCGCTGACGTCACCAAACATTATCTCTACCCCTCAGAGGGATTACATCCAAGGATACCTTCGTGAGATGAACATTGCGCTGGACGCCCCCAGCGGAATCAACCCGAGCACCGGAAAGCATTTCTCGGAGTACATGGACGTCGGCGCATGGATTGACAATTTCTGGCTCAATATCCTCGCGATGGATCCGGACTGGGGACGCCTCTCGCAGTATTTCTACAAGGAGCGCAATGGTCCGGTGAGTGCCGGTCCGATCTGGGATTACGACCGCACCATGGGCTCGGATGACGGCCGCGATGACAACCCACGCCAATGGGACACCGGTAATCCAACCTGGTATGCCTCCAATTACCCGTGGTTCGGCAAACTGTTCGGCTTTAGGAACAACAATCAGCCGACCCCCGCCGCCTCGAGCACCCGTCCGGATGTCATGCAGCAGGTCGTCGATCGCTGGTTTGAACTGCGCGCAGCGGAGTTTGGCCAGTCGAACATGGATACGATTATCAATGGGATGGCTGGAGAGATCCGCGAAGCACAGGCGCGCAGCTTCGCGCGCTGGCCGGGTAGCGCGCCTGGCAACATCAGTGGGCAGAATTTCTCCGAGGCTGGGACGAATGGCTGGGAGCGCGACGTTTCGCACCTCAAGGGCTGGCTCAAAGCACGCTCGGAATGGATCGACTCCCAGTTCTTCCTTCCCCCAACCTTCAACCATCCCGGCGGAGTGGTAGCCACCGGCTTTGAGTTGATCATGACCTCCGCTGAAGCGGGAATCTATTACTCCCTGGACGGCAGTGATCCGCGTGCCCCCGGCGGCACCCCCTCCCTGTCCTCCGTCCCCTTCGACGGTGGCCCGGTCAATTCGGTGCTCTTGGAGGCCAACGCCAACTGTCAGTATTTCGTCCCCCTCGATGACTCGTTGGAGGCGACATGGCAGCTGCTGGGTTTCAATGACATCAGCTGGTCGACCGGCACATCCGGGCTCGGCTTCGAAAGCAACGGCGGCAGCCTCCTTGCAGAGCTCTCCACCAACATCAAAAGCCAGATGCAGCCCTCGGCTAATGGCTCGAACAACGCCAGCTGCTACTTCCGCTACGATTTCGATTTCGACAACGCCGCGAACGTGAACTCGCTTCTCATGGAGATCAAATACGATGACGCCTTCGTCGCCTATCTGAACGGCACCGAAGTTGCCCGCAGTAATAGTGCCCCGGCGACGATCGCCTGGAACAGCGATTCGGACAGCGGCCCATCCGACACAACGATCATCAATTACAATTTCAACAGCATCTCCGACAACCGTAACTTTGACTACGACATCACCGCCTTTAAGGCCTCCTTGGTCAACGGCTCCAATGTCCTCGCCATCCAAGGAATGAACTCGAGTCCGGGCGGATCCGACCTCTTGATCAAGACGCGGCTCACGGTGAACCACACCGTGGTCGCAACCCCCATCACCTTGACCGAAACCTCCACCCTAATCGCGCGAACCTACGACGGCCAACAATGGAGCGCCCCGACGACCGCCACCTACGTGGTCGGCGCCGAACTCGCCGATTCAAGCAACCTCGTGATCTCCGAGATCATGTACAATCCTGTCCCACCCAGCGCTTCCGAGATCGGCGCCGGCTTCACCGACCCGAACCAATTCGAATACGTCGAACTGCTGAACATCTCCGCGAACCCGGTCGACCTCCTCGGTATGAGTTTCAGCACCGGGATCAACTTCGACTTCTCAGGCTCCTCCTTTACCGTCCTGCAACCGGCCGGGCGCGTGCTCGTCGTCAATAGCCAGGCGGCCTTTGAACAACGCTACGGCAGCGGTTTGAATCACCTCATCGCCGGCGAGTTCGCCGCGGACACATCTCTCGCCAGCGCCGGCGAACGCCTCACCTTGGACGGCAAGCTCGGAGTCATCCGCGACTTCACATACAACGACAAGCACCCATGGCCGAATTCGCCCGACGGCATGGGCCCCAGCATCGTGTTGATCGGCGCCGAATCGAACCCCGACCCCTCACAGGGAGGTAACTGGCGAGCAAGTACCGCGGCGCTCGGCGAACCTGGCACCAGTGGTGCCAGCCCGTTCGCCGGCGACCCAGCAGCCGATGGCGATGGCGATGGCCTCTCCGCGTTTGCTGAACACGCTTTCGGCACCAGCGACTCTGACACGGGCGATGGATCAATATTACAAACGACCATCGCACCTGATGGCTCGATCTCGGTCACCTACCCGGTGAACCTAGCCGCCGAAGACGCCATCATCTCCATGGAGCAATCGACGGACCTTGTCACATGGACCCCGGCAGCACCCGCCTTCCAGCTAGAGAACGAAGTCCACAACGGTGATGGCACCGCGACCTTCACCTTCTACAGCATCGCCCCGGCCGCACCGGGTAGTAGGCTCTTTGTGAGACTGAAAGTGACAGCCCGCTAGTGACCCACTCCATTCATAAAACATGGGATCCTCCACAATCCCCGCCCGCATCGGATTCAGATCAATGTGGGCCAACATGGTCGCCAGAGCGGCCTCACCATCCACCAGCACGCTCTTAAATCGGGGTCCCATCCAAAGGGCCCCCGGCGTTCCTTCTGCTTGCTGCTTGCTAAACCGCTCCTTGAAACGTTGAAAGACCTCCTTCTCTAGGTTCCCAAAGAGAAATTCTCCGCTCACCGTCCGCGACATGACATGGTAGCAAGCGCTCCCCTTCTCCGGCTTGATCCGTCGCCGACTCACACCCCCCTTCGGCCGCTGAGCCTGCCCCAAATTTTTCCTCGTTTTTACCTCTGCCAGCTCCAGCGGAAACCACTCCTTCTTCGCGGCGGTTTCCTTGATTTTACAGGATTGGGGTGGCCTGATTGAGAGGCGGCGAGGGCGCCGCGGCTCCTTTTCCTTATTGGCACGCCTCGCATTCTTCGCCGTTTATCATGGCTTCGATGCTGCAGGCTTGGGCTTGTTCGGGAGTGAAGGTTTTTTTCTCGGCGGCTTGGACGACGGTAGATTTTTCAATATCTGATCCTTGGCGAGCTCTCAAATAATAGGTGGTTTTTAGGCCGGTGTGCCAGGCGTGGCGATACATGTGGCTGAGGGACTTGAGGTCGGGCTTGGAGAGGAAGAGGTTGACGCTCTGGCTCTGGTCGATCCACTTTTGGCGGCGTGCGGCGGCGTCAATGATGGCTTCGTAGCCGACTTCGAAGACGGTTTTGTGCTTGGCTTTGAGGTGGTCGGGGATGCCCTCGATGTCGGCGAGTTCGCCGTTGAAATATTTGAGCTGGTCGATCATTTCATCGCTCCAGAGGCCTTCCTTTTTGAGGTCATTGACGAGGACGGCGTTGAGGACGGTGAAGTCGCCGCCGAGGTTGCTCTTGACGAAGAGGTTGGTGTAGTTCGGCTCGATGCAGGGGGTGGTGCCCATGATGTTGCTGATGGTGGCGGTCGGCGCGATGGCGAGGACGTTGGAGTTGCGCATGCCGTTTTGGGCGATCGCTTCTCTGACGGGACGCCAGTCCATTTTGCCGCCCCGGGGAACGTCGATTTTGGTGCCGCGCTCGTCTTCGAGGGTGTCGACGGTGTCCTGCGGGAGGATGCCGCGATCCCATTTGGAGCCTTTGTAGCTGTTATAGTTACCGCGCTCGGCGGCGAGTTCGCTACTGGCGCCGTAGGCGTAGTAGGCGATGGCTTCCATGAATTCGTCGTTGAAGTCAACGGCGGCATTGGAGGCGAACTGGAGGTTTTTTTTGAAGAGGGCATTCTGCAGGCCCATGACGCCGAGGCCGATGGGGCGGTGGCGGGAGTTGGCGGTTTTAGCGGCGTCCGTAGGGTAGAAGTTGATGTCGATGACGTTATCGAGCGCGCGGATGGCGACGGTGACAGTCTCGCGGAGCATGTCGTGATCGAGCATGCCGTCATTGGTGATGTGGGTATCAAGGACGACGGAGCCGAGATTACAGACGGCGGTTTCTTCGTCCGAGGTGTTGAGGGTGATCTCGGTGCAGAGGTTACTGGAGTGAATGACGCCGGCGTGGTCTTGGGGGCTGCGGAGGTTGCAGGGGTCCTTAAAGGTGATCCAGGGGTGACCGGTTTCGAAGATCATCTTGAGCATTTTTTTCCAGAGCTCGATCGCTTCGACTTTACGGGACCAGATTTTCCCTTCTCCGGCCATTTTCTCGTATTCGAGATAGCGTTGTTCGAAGGCCTTTCCGTAGAGGTCGTGGAGATCGGGGCATTCGTTGGAGCGAAGGAGGGTCCAGGGTTGGCGGGCTTCCATGCGCTTCATGAAGAGGTCGGGCACCCAGTTGGCGGTGTTCATGTCGTGGGCGCGACGGCGCTCGTCCCCGGTATTGACGCGGAGCTCGAGGAAGTCCTCGATATCGTTGTGCCAGGTTTCGAGGTAGGCGCAGCCGGAGCCACGGCGTTTTCCGCCTTGGTTGACAGCGATGAGCTGGTCGTTGTGAAGTTTGAGGAATGGGATGACGCCTTGGGATTCGCCATTGGTTCCCTGAATGTAGCCACCGGTGCCGCGGACGGCGGTCCAGGAGCCCCCGAGTCCGCCGGCCCACTTGGAGAGGTAGGCGTTTTCGGCGATGCCACGCTGCATGATGGACTCGATGGAATCATCGACCTTGTAGAGGTAGCAGGAGGAGAGCTGGCTGTGGAGGGTGCCGGAGTTGAAGAGGGTGGGCGTGGAGGAGCAGAATTTGCGGCCTTTGTAGAGGTTGTAGAGGCGTATGACCCAGTCTTCGGCGTTGGTTTTCTCGGCTTTAAAGAGGCCCATGGAGACACGCATCCAGAAGAACTGAGGCGTTTCCATGCGGCGGGATTTTTTGCCGGTTTTGTCGACCTGGAGGTAGCGATCGTAGAGGGTGGAGATGCCGAGAAAGTCGAAGTCGAGGTCGGCGGAGGGATCGAGGGCGTCGGCGAGGCAGTCGAGGTCGTATTTGTCGAGGATGTCCTGGCTGAGGCGCTTGATTTTGACGCCGTGGAGGAGGTAGGACTTGAAATTCTGCTTGTGGGCTTCCTTGAGCGACTCGATGCCATCGGTCTGAATATTCCAAGGGAGGACTTCCTCGTAGATGTAGGAAAGCAGAATGCGGCCGGCGAACTTTGACATGTCGGCGTCCTTCTCGAGGAGGGTCTTGGAGTTGAGGATAATGGTTTTTTTGAGGTCCTCGGCGGAGATCTCGGTGCCGATGGAGCGGCGGAGTTCGTGCTCGATCTCTTCCTCGGTCATGGAGAGCTTGAGGCCGATCATGGCGAACTGGATGCGCTTCTTGAGTTCAGTGCCGTCCCAGAAGTTGGACTGGCCGTCATCGGTGGTGACGGTGACGAAGGATTCCTGGGCGGGGTCCTCGACTTCGATGGGGTTGTCGAGGCGGAGGCGGGCGCGCTCGTCGCGGTAGCGGACGTAGTGAGCGGCAACTTTGAAGAAGCCCTGACGCATGAGCTCCTCCTGAACGAGGTCTTGGACGTCTTCGATGTGGACGAAGGCCTGGTCGCCGAGACGGACGGCGTCGGTGACGGCATGGGCGATGCTTTGAGCGCCCTCGGTGTTTTCCTTGACGGTGAGGAAGGCGCGGGAGACAGCCTGCTCGATCTTGGTCTCGGACCAGGGAACGACGTTGCCATTGCGTCGGATGAGGCGGACGGGCATGGCGTGAGGCTCGTCGGTGACGGAGATTTCGCCCTTGAGATCGAGGGAGCGCTGGAAGACGAGGGATTTGGCGACGTCGTGGGCGTCGTTTTCGATGAGGGCCTTCTCGATGAGGAGGTAGAGGTCGTTTTGGGAGAGCTTGAGTTGGCCGCCGCGCTGGACCTGCTGCATGAGGGAGGCGGAGACACGCTGGGCGACGCTGCTGACAAAGGAGCGGTTTTTTTCGGAGAAGATGGAGTCCTCGGGCTCGTTGCGGGAGATGAGAAGGTTGGTGAGGGAGCGGCCAATGGCTTCGGCGACGTCTGAGAGGGAGAAGATTTCGTCGGTCCCAGCGCGGGTGACGGTGATTTCGGGGATGGGAGCGCGTTGGTCGGTGGCAAGAGTTTCGCGCCAAGCGTATGGGCTGACGGAGGTGGCGCGGTTCGCAACGGTTTCTTTGAGCGCTTGGTCTTCGGTTAGGGATAGGGAGCGGTACATTTTATTTAAAGAAGGGCGTGTGTTTGGAAAGTAAGAATGGATGGTTGGAGCGGAGGAAAGTTTGCTCGGTGACAGTTAA